>JAABUX010000564.1_pt1 | contig 62763 bp, 46 predicted proteins | sample 5561851 | NCBI WGS metagenome assembly JAABUX01 (sample SAMN10711883, study PRJNA513361) | rock metagenome | isolation source: Antarctica rocks | place: Antarctica: Victoria Land, Richard Nunatak red sandstone | collected 2016-01-03
GTGGCACTTCTACACCACCGGGGTCAGTTGGTACGAGGCAAAGGCCCAAATCGTCCGAGAAGCGATTCGGACGTATCGCTCAAAACCTCTGTACAAAATTCGACCAACTGCGTAACTCCTATGCAATATCGGAATGCGACTCGCTCCCAGGGGCGACATCTCTTGATTTCACCGACCAGCCTTCGGCCACGGGTTCGGCCAAGTGAGGATCTCGGCAATCGGCACCTTGACCCTCAACCCGATATTGTTTTTCATGATATGGGTTTGACCCACTGCCGGTCACGATTTTTTGAGCCTCCAATTCATGGCCCGTACTCCCGCGGTCGTCTTCGCGATGATCCTCTCGGCCCTCGGCGTGGCGGGCTTTGGGGCCTGGTTCGTCCTCGGGTCGACGAAGGTTGCCCCCACCCCGGCCTCCGAGACGCGGAAAGCTCCTTCGGTCACGGCCGGGAATGACGATCCAGGCATCCCGACCGGCGTTCGGATCGAATTCGCCGACGTGGCCGAGGCGGCGGGCGTCCGCTTCCGCCACTTCGACGGGCGAGTCGCGAAGCCGTTCATGATGGACACGACCGCGCCGGGGCTGGCCTGGCTCGACTATGATGGTGACGGTTTGTTGGACCTGTTCTTGGTCCAAGGCACGGCCATCATGGGGCCACCCCCCTCCTCGCCGCCGACGAGCAAACTCTACCGCAACGAGGGCGGCGGGAAATTCCGCGACGTGAGCGAGATCTTGGGCGCGGCCCTCGTCGGCTGCGGCCAGGGGGCGGCCGTCGGCGACATCGACAATGACGGCGACCCCGACCTCTTCGTCACCTATTTCGGCAGGCCGAACGCCTTCTATCGCAACGAGGCGGGCGGACGATTTGTCGAGGTCGCGGCCGAGGTTGGCCTGGCCTCGCCGCCGGCCGGTCGGAGGGGGCCGAACTGGGCCACCAGCGCCGCCTTCCTCGACTACGACTCGGATGGGTTCCTCGACCTCTTCGTGTGCAGTTATGTCGAGATCGACCTGGATGATTATCCGGACTGCAAGACTTTTTGCTCGCCGAATGACTTCAAGTCGTCGGCCTGCTCGCTGTACCGGAACCGGGGAGACGGCACTTTCGCCGACGTCAGCCGCGAGGCCGGAATCGACCAGCCCGAGGCCAAGGCGCTCGGGGTGGTCGCGCTCGACCTGGACGATGACGGGCTGACTGACCTTTTTGTCGCTAATGACGAAATGCCCAACTTCTTCTTCCGCAACCTGGGCGGCGGTCGATTCGAGTCGCAGGGGCTCGTCGGCGGGTGTGCCTTGAATTCCTACGGCAGTACGCAGGCTTACATGGGGGTGGACGCCGACGACCTTGACGACGACGGTCGACCCGATCTTTACGCCACCGCGTACGCCCGAGAGACCGATACCCTGTTCCGGAACGAGGGGGGCGGCCAGTTCCAGGACGTCACGCAGTGGAGCGGGCTTGGGTCCCCGAGCTGGTATGGGCTCGGCTTCGGGACCTGCTTCCTCGACCCGGATGCGGACGGGTTCCTCGATATCTTCGTCGCCAACGGCCACGTCGATTCGAACGTCGAAAAACTGGGCGATCCGAACAACACGTTCCGCCAGAAAGCCCAACTCTATCGCAACAATGGCCGAGGACGCTTCCGCGAGGTCTCCCGGACCGCCGGGCCTTATTTCCAACTGCCTCGCGTCGGCCGAGGAGTCGGGCCTTGCGACTACGACAACGACGGCCGGATGGACCTGGCCGTCGCCAACAGCGGAGAGCCGACGGCCCTGCTCCACAACCTTTCGGTCACGCCGAATCACTGGGTCCGGATCGAGTTGAGGGGGACCAAAAGCAACCGCGACGCCGTCGGGGCCAAGGTCACGCTCCGCCTGGCTGACGGTCGGCGGATCGTCCGACACCGCAAGGGGGGAGGCAGTTACCTTTCGGCCGGCGACCCTCGCCTGCTTATTGGGGTCGGGCCGGCGACCCGAGTGGAAGGGGTTGAGGTCCGATGGCCCTCGGGACTCGAAGAGCGGCTCGGCCAGATCGATGCGGGCCTGAGTTACTTGGTCGTGGAAGGTTCCGGCCGGATCGAGCGGAAGCCATGAAAGTCGGTGGGTCCGCCACGCCTAGGAGCTTTCCGGTAGCCCGTCGCCGGTTTCGGAGGCTCGCGGTCGCTCTTGTCCTGATCGCGGGGCTTGCGGCCGCGACGGCCTGGATACTAACCCGGACGGATTGGTGGACGACCCCGGTCCAGGAGGCCGAGCGGGCTCTCCAAGCGGGCTATCTCCCCAGGGCCGGGATACTTCTCAGCCGGGTGATCCGGGACGATCCGCGCCAGGCACACGCCCGACTGCTTTACGCCCGATTTTTACGCCTCTCGGGGATGCCTCGCGATGCGGATGTCGCCCTGGCCAAAGCGATGGACCTGGGCGTCCCGGAGGCGAGTCTCTGGCGCGAATATGGCTTGCTCTTGGCCGGCTCGGACTTTCGCAAGGCCGAACAAATCTTGCTCAAAGCTTTGAAGGCACAACCTGGGGACGTCGAGGTCCTCCGGGCGCTCACAGACGGTCTCTCCCGGCAAGGCAACTGGCCCAAGGCGGCCGACTTCTACTCGCAATGGCTCCGGGTCGAACCCGATCGGACCGAAGCGTTGCTGGGACGCTCCCGCGCCCTCGTCCAGTCCGGTCAGTCCCGGGAGGCCGCGTCCGAACTCCGGGCGATCCTAGCCCGCCAGCCCGACGACTATGAAGCAAGGATGCTCCTGGCCAACTGCTTCCTGAGCAATGCCGACATGAAGGAGGCCGAGCCCGAGTTGGAACGATGTCGCCAACTCCGCCCCGATCGTCCCGAACCGCTCGCCGGCCTCGCCAGTTGTGCCATCGAACGAGATGACCTGGATCGAGCCCGGGAATTGCTGGATCGGGCCGTCACCCTCGACCCGTCGTCCATCCTCGCCCTCACCACCCGGGCCAACCTGGCGTTGAATCTCCGCCAATATGACCTGGCCCTCGCCGACTTCGAACGCATCATCGCGCTCGACCCCGACAACAAGCAAGGTCACCTGCACCTGGCCCAACTCTTCCACAGGTCGGGCGATCGGACACGGGCCGAAGAGCACGAGCAAGCTTATCGCAAGGTGCAAAGCGAGCAGGAGGAGAAGTTCCGCGCCATCCGGGGGATGCGCTGACGGCGGGATTGCCCGTGGCCCGGTCCATGCTCCATGCTCCATGCCGGGTTCTCCAACTTCGGATTCGATCAAGGTCGCTCTCCGAGTTGAACGATTTCCGGATGCTCTCTCGCACGCTACTCGTTTGAGATTGATCCGAGCGGCTCACCGGTGTTTCCTTCACGTCGATCGGATAGGATCGTGGGGCTACCGATTTCTTCGTGGGACGATGGGTTCTCGTCGACTTCCGTTTCCGGTAACAAGGAGAATCGAAAGATGAACGAATCGAATGCAAATTCCCTCGATCGCCGACTGTTCCTCCAGGCGGGCCTGGCGGCGACAGCGGCGACCACCGGCCTGGTCGCCGGCGCCGTGGCGCAGGAGCCTAAGGCGGGACAAGACAAGGCGGTCTTGCCGAAGCGGGTGCTGGGCAAGACGGGCGTCGAGGTCACCTTGCTCAACCACGGGACCGTCGGCGAGCCTGCCGGGCTGAGCCGTCTGCTCCGCTCCGCCTACCGCGAGGGCGTCCGCTACTTCGACACCGCCGAAGGGTACAAGAACTCCGAGAAGGTCATCGGCGAATGGCTGACCGCCATGCCCGAGGTCCGCAAGTCGATCTTCCTGGCGACCAAGAGCCATGTGAAGACCCAGTCCGACATGCTCAAGAAGCTCGACCAGCGGCTTGCCAACCTCAAGACCGACTACATCGACCTCCTCTTCTTCCACGGCCTTGATACCGGCCAGACCGATTGGCCCAAGAGCAAGGAACTCAAGGAAGCCGCCGAGGCCCTCAAGCGGACCGGCAAGGTCAAGTTCGTCGGCTTCTCGACCCACGACACGATGATCGCCGAGCAGATCCAGAACGCCGCGGTGGGCGGGTTCGTCGACGTCATCATGCTCAAGTACACCCCCTGGCTCGACAGGAATGCCCCGCTCAACAAGGCCCTTGACGCCTGCCACGCCAAGAACATCGGCCTGGTCTCGATGAAGCAACTCGCCGGCCAGACCCAGTTCACCGCCGAGCACGTCCCCTCGATCAAGGCCAAGCGGCTGACCCCCGCCCAAGGCTTGCTCCAGGCGATTTGGACCGACGAGCGGTTCTCGGCCTCGTGCGTGACCCTCAAGAACACCGAGCAGGTCACGGAGAACGCCGACGCCGCCCGCCGGTTCGAGCCGCTCAAGCAGGCGGAGATCGACGAGCTTCGCGACGCCGTCCTGGCGTCCAACCCGACGATGTGCCCCGGCTGCGACGGCCGATGCTCCCTGGCCGGCGGCACCAAGGCCCGCCTCGGCGACCTCGCCCGGTTTTACACCTACCACGAAGATCACGGGATGCGCAGCGTCGCCCGCGAGTCTTACGCCGAGCTGGTCGCCGAAGCCCGCGAATGGAAGGGCGCCGACCTCGTCGCCGCCCGCGAAGCCTGCCACCACAAGATCAACTTCTCCCAACTTCTTCCCGAGGTCGACCGTCTGCTGAGCTGATCTCGACTTGCAAGCCCTGAGACGCGGCATCGGCATCAAAAATCGGCCGCCCCTTCAGGGTTTATCCAAGTCAAGCTCGAAGAGACCTCAAGAATTCCACCGCCCCTCCCCACCCTCTGGGGGGGGGATTCACAACCTGAAAACATCGGGCAAATCCTAGGGTAAAGCAGTTCTTCTCCCTCTCCGACGCCTATAATCCCGTTGTGATCGAGCGAACGACCGAGATTCGACGGCATGAGGCGTTGGAGGAGCGACATGAGGCTCGAAGGGAAAGTCGCCCTGGTCACGGGGGCGTCCAGGGGGATCGGTCGGGCCATCGCCGTCCGGTTGGGCCGGGATGGGGCCTCGGTCGTCGTCAACTACTCGGGCAACGCCGAGGCCGCCAACGAGGCCGTCGCCGCCGTCGAGGCGGCGGGAGGTCGGGCCGCCGCCGTCCGGGCCGACATCGGCCAGGTCGCCGAGGTCGGGCGCCTCTTCGACGAGACGATCCGGCATTTTGGCCGCCTCGACATCCTGGTCAACAACGCCGGCCTCCTGACCAACAAGCTGCTGGCCGACGTGACCGAGGAGGAGTACGACCGCCTCTTCGCCGTCAACGTGAAGGGAGTGTTCTTCGCCTGCCAGCAGGCGGCGCATCGCATGGCCGACGGCGGGAAGATCGTCAACTTTTCGTCCTCGACGACCGTCATGATGCTGCCGACCTACTCAACCTATGTCGCCACCAAGGGGGCCGTCGAGCAGTTCTCGCACGTCCTGGCCAAGGAACTCGGGCCGAGGGGGATCACCGTCAATGTCGTCTCGCCGGGGCCGACGGATACGGACCTGTTCGGTCAGGGGAAGACCGAGCAAGACAAGCAACGGTTCGCCCAGATGGCGGCGCTGGGTCGGCTCGGACGTCCCGAGGACATCGCCGACATTGTGGCGTTCCTGGCGAGCGACGAGGCCCGCTGGATCACCGGCCAAAACATCCGAGCCAACGGCGGCCTGATCTGAGGCCGCTTCGGAGGATGACAATTGCCGAGTGATCCGACGGACAAAATAGCCGCGTCCGGCCAACTGGTCCGGGTGGCCGTCGTGCAGGCGGCTCCCGTCCTGTTTGACTCCGGTCGGTCGATCGGGAAGCTCGCCGACCTCTCGGCGGACGCGGCGAGAGTTGGGGCCGAGCTCGTCGTCTTCCCCGAGGCGTTCATCGGCGGGTATCCCAAGGGGCACGACTTCGGCGTCGTCGTCGGGATGCGGTCCCCCGAGGGGCGCGACGAATTCCGCCGACTCTTCGAGGCCGCCATCGAGGTGACGGGAGAAGCGACGGAGGCCATCGGCAAGGTGGCCAGGGATCACGCCATTCATCTGGTCGTCGGCGTGGTCGAGCGCGACGGCGGGACCCTTTATTGCACGGCACTCCTCTTCGGCCCCGACGGCACCCTGCTGGGAAAACATCGCAAGCTGATGCCGACGGCGATGGAGCGGGTCATCTGGGGTAGCGGCGACGGGTCAACCCTCCCGGTGGTCGCGACGGGCCTCGGGAGGATCGGCTCGGTCATCTGCTGGGAGAACTACATGCCCCTGCTCCGGACGGCCATGTATGCCAGGGGGGTCGAACTCTATTGCGCCATCACGGTGGACGACCGGGAAACGTGGCTTGCCACGGTCAGGCACATCGCCCTGGAAGGTCGCTGCTTCGTCCTGTCGGCCTGCCAGTTCCTCCACCGCGATCACCTGCCTCCCGGCTATCCCACGGTGCGTCTGCCGGATGATCAGGATGTGCTGATCCGGGGCGGAAGCTGCATCATCGGGCCGCTGGGACAAGTGCTGGCCGGACCGAGATTCGGCGAGGAGTGCATCCTCACGGCCGACCTCGACCGGGCCGACCTCGCCCGAGCCAAGTTCGACTTCGATGTGGTCGGCCACTACTCCCGTCCCGACGTGTTCCGGCTCGAAGTCAACGAGCAGCCGATGAGATCGGTCTGGTTCCGATAAATGCCATCTCACAACGTCCCCTCGCACGCCCGCAACATCGCCGCCAGAGGCTCCGGGTCGGCGAGCCGGTGATCGTCGCCCACGACGATCAGGGCCGACTCGGGCAAGGCGCTGTTTCTCACCAATTCCCGGCTCTCGGCGATCGGGATCACGTCGTCGGCCTCGCTGTGCAGGATCACCGTGCCGGGCTTGATGCGCTTCACCGCGCCCCAACGCTTCCAGGCCGGGCAAAGCAGGACCAGCGGCGTCGAGCCCGAGTCGAGGTTCATCGCCACGGCTCCACCCCGGGATGAGCCGACGATCACGTCGGGGCGGTGCCGGTCATATTCGGCCTGAGCGGTGCGGACAGCCTCGGCGAAATCGTCGTCATCGAGCGCCGGGTTGATGACCTCATGCCCGTGTTGGATCAGGTAGGACGGTTTGACGCCGCCGGGGACCGAGTGCCAGCCGTGCAGAAAGAGGATCGTCATGGATCGGGTCCAATGGGTCAAGGTCGGACGATTTCACCGAACTTCATCCCTGGGCCTTATCCGTCCAGGCATATTGCAGTCTGGCCAAAGCGTCGTGGAGGGCGTCCTGAGCTTCCTTCAACTGAACCCTGAGTTTCGGCAGTTCCGATCGTTAGACCTCGCGAAGCTCCTTCTCGGCGGTCGCCAGGTCCCTGGGGGTATTGCCGTGATCGAGGTCCAGCGCCGAATCCTCGGCGTTCGTGGGCGTGGAGGTTGGCGGCTCCGTGATCGTCACGTCCCCGAAGACGCTCAGGGACGAGATCACGTCATCGAGGTCGGTCTTGCGGACGGGGATCGCGATCCGCAACGGCTCAAGGTCGTGGAATACATGCTCCCGGCTGATGATCGCAGTGCCGTTGCTGTAGAGCCTCACGCTATTCATCTTCCGCTCCATGAGGCGAGATTCTTGATTCCGACGACTCTCATCAGGCTAAACGAGACACCCCGCAGACCTCGCGGAGGGGTGGACCTCCGCCGCGTAGCCCGCCCGGATCGCGTCGACCGTCGCCCTCGGCGTGAGAACGGTGATTTCTTCGCCGACCGGCGACGGGCAACTTTCCCTGTATCCGCCCGGCGACCAGGCGAGGAGCTTCCCCTCCCAGATCAGGCGAGCATGATCCCCACCCTCGCCCTGGTCCAATGTCACAAACACGCCGTTCGGCAGGTCGTCGATGACCGCCCGGAAGGTCCGCTTCGAGCCGCCGGGGCCGACCCTCTCGACATGCAACCGTTCGTCGATCGAGCTTGCGGTCGGCCGTCCGGCTCCCGGGAGGCCCACCGTCCCGATCGACCATGCGTCGGCGAAGGCGTGGAACGAACTTCGCCGACACTCGAAACAGGGTCGATGACCGGCCGCAAGCCCGGTCGCCTCGTCGAGGAAGAAAAGCTCGGTATAGCGGCCCGGGGCCATGACTGTCCGACGACGCCCGTTGAACTCCAACTTGCAGAGCAGCCAGCGCCTCACCTGCCAGGGCCGGCGGATGCGGCCCGCTTCGTCATGGAGCCTCCCTCGGTTCCCCATGACCGTACCCCGCTCGGGGACGTCGACGATCTGGCCGAAGGGCGTCACCCGGTTCTGTCTTGGCATGAGGACGGCCTCCGTCGCCCCGGAGGCCGATCGCTCGCGGGACCTTCCGATTCACGCTCGCCTGGCGAAGATCGGATCGCTGCCATTGGCGATGGCGACAACCAACTCCCGCTCGGCGTCGTTGAGCGGCGTGAGCGCCCCCGCTTGGGCCAGTTCGACGGCCATCTTGAAGAGTTCCCAGTGACCGGGCGGGATCATCGCATGGGCGGGCAGGTTGCTCGTGAACCGGAGACCCAGCGACACCTTATCGATGTCGTCGAACGGCTCGTACCATGCCTTGTTCCACTTGCGGTCTTCTTCCTTGACCGTCCACTTCTGGTGGGCCATCGCCTTCAGGGCGAGGATACCCTTGTTGCCCTCCTGGGCCCGCTTGTGAACCGAGTGGCCGAACCCCTCCTTGATCCAGGTCGGGAAGCCCAAGGGGAACAGGATCGAGTCGAAGTCGTGGCGGTCCATCGCCGCGTGGGCGGCTTCCTCGCTGTGGGCCGAGAAGCCGAGGTATCGGGCCTTGCCCTCCGCCTTGGCTTTGAGGAAGACCTCCATCGCTCCGCCCGGTCCGAAGGCCCGCTCGACGTCTTCCAAAGTCGTAATGGCGTGGAGCTGGTAAAGGTCGACGTGGTCGGTCTGCAAGAGCCGCAGCGACTCGTCGAGTTCCCGCTGCGCCCCGACCGCGTCCCGCTTGCCCGTCTTGCACGCGAGGAAGACCTTGTCCCGGTGCGGCTTGAGGGCGGGACCGAGCCGTTCCTGGGCGTTGCCGTAACTTGGAGCGACGTCGAAGTAGTTGACGCCCCGGTCCACCGCCTCGGAAACGTAGCGGGCCGCATCCTGGGGCGTCACGTCCTTGACCACGATCCCGCCGAAGCCGATCACCGAGATCTGGTCCTTGGCGCGCCCATAGGATCGCTTGGGCACGGGCCGGGTGGGCGTCTCGCCCGACTGGAGAGAAGTCTTGGCGGCAAGGTAGCCGGGGTCGAGCAGGCCCAGCACCCCGGCGGCGGATAACCCTTTGAGAAGCTCACGGCGTTCCATCTTCGGCATCCTCCCTGGTCCAAGGTTCGATTCCAGGTATGGTACGACAAAGAAAAGGCGGAGACCAGGGGACGGATTTGACGCCCTTGGGTTTCGATTGCAAGCCGTCCGATCGCAGGTTTTTCCGTCTGTCGCGGAGCGAGGGATCACGAAGATCACCCCCGGAATTGCTTCTTGATCCGACTTTGCCCTCGCACCTCAGGTCGAGTGAGGCCGCGTGTTTGTTCAACCCGCGTCCTCGCTGTTAGAATGGCCCACGCGAGCGGGGCATCAGGGCGATTCGACCTCCGAGGACAACAATCCCATGATTACCGCACAAAGAATTTGCCTTGCATTGATCTTCCTCGGATTGCCTTCGAGTGGGCGAGTCCGAGCCGAAGATTGGCAAGAGTCGGGTCGGGAGGTCGTCTCGCTCGTCCGCGAGCGATTCTTCGACAAGACACGGGGTGAGGCATGGGCGAGGGAAAATGCCCAATATGCCGAGAGGCTCATGACTCGAAGCGAGTTCGCGGACGCGACCCGGCAAGCCCTTGGACGGCTGGAGGCGTCACACACCAATTTCTACACCCCGGATGATCCGGAATATTACGGCCTGACCTCGATCTTTCGCGCCTTCTTGAAGCGGGAAGTTGTGGAGTTGGAATCCATCGGGGTGGATGTCGCACCCGGCCACTTCGTCCGTGTCGTCTTCGCGGGTTCGCCGGCCGACAAGGCGGGGTTGCGACGCGGGGATCAAATCCTCCTGGCGGACGGCAAGGAGTTTCACCCCGTCTTGTCATTTCGAGGTCGGACGGGCCAGGCCGTGACGCTGGTCGTGCGGAGCCGCCGCGACGGACCACCGCGCGAGGTGGTGATCGTTCCTCGCAAGGTGGACCCTCGGGAGGAGTGGCTTCAGGACCAGAAGCTGGGGGCGGGGGTCGTCGCCGCGAGGGGGAAGAAGGTCGCGTATATGCCCCTCTTCTCCGCCGCGGGCGAGCAGCATCAAAGCGTTCTCGTTGAGGAGATCACCGACCGCTTCGCCGAGGCGGACGCCCTGATCCTCGACTTCCGAAACGGCTGGGGCGGGGCGGACCCCACTTTCGTCAACCTGTTCAACCGGATGACGCCGGTCCTCGAAGAGGTCGGCTCGGACGGGACGCGGAGTCGATATGACCCCCAATGGCGAAAGCCCCTTTTCCTCCTCATCAATGGCGGTTCAAGGAGCGGGAAAGAGGTAGTTGCCTTCGCGGTCCAGAAGCAAAAAATCGGCACGCTGGTCGGAGAGAGGTCGGCGGGTGCGGTGCTGGCGGGTAGCCCGTTCCTCCTTCGGGATCGGTCGCTGCTGTTCCTCGCCGTCTCGGACGTCCTCGTCGATGGCGAACGCCTGGAAGGGCGTGGGGTTCTGCCCGACGTGGAGGTCGTCGATCAACTCCCGTTCGCCGAAGGTCGCGACCCGCAGTTGGAGAAAGCGTTGGGACTGGCCGCGCCGTGACCTGACCGAGGCGTCGGGTCGGGATCATCGGTTCGATCGGTTGGGGGCGGCGCGTTGTTCATCGTCTGGCAGAAGCAACCCGTCAAAGGCCGAGGGGGTGGTCCGTTCCTGGTCGGTGATCCGCCGTCGGGACCGTTCAGCTACGCCCCGCCCTGGCGTGGCCTCCGGTGCGAGCATCACGGGGGGGGCCGGGCGGAGTGGACCCCTCTGGTCGTGGAATCGGAGCGACGCGACGGCCAACTTCTCCAAAATCTGGTTTATCGACTCCCGGCGATCCGGACTTGCTGCATCGAGGATGACCTCCACCGGGCGGCCTGGTGGCATGACGTCGAGTGGGCGGTCAAGCTCTGGGGGGAGCTGGGCGAGGATTCGTCCGGTGACGATTTCCGCGACAGGGCGACGATCCTGGCCGACCTCCGCGAGGTCATCCGCAAGCCGAGTCCGGCCGGAATCCGCGACTTCGCCGCCTTCCGATCGAAACGGGAAGCCGAGGACACGGCGCGAGATGAAGCCAACCGGCTCTACTGGGAAAAGCAGGTCCGACAAAATCAAAAGCAGGTCAGCGACGATCACGAGAGGCGACCACCGGACTGCTTCGCCGCCCTGAGTCTCCGGGCCGACGCGACGCTCGAACAGGTCAAGGCCCGGCACCGCGATCTGGTCAAGCAACACCACCCGGACCGGGGCGGCGACTCGGCGAGCTTCCGGCGAATCCAGGACGCTTACGAGCGGGCCTTGGCCGATCTGGAGCGGCGGCCGGTCGGGTAGGTAGGTCGTCCTTCGAAGAAGCCGACGGATGAAGCACGGATCGAACCTTCGAGAGGGACGGGTCCGTGATCCATCCGTGGCCAGTTTGATTAAGATCAGGCTTCGGGCTTGGGTGCGGCTTTGGACCGCTCGGCCTTGATCTTGATGGCCTCGGCCTTGTTGCGGAGGTCCTTGGCCTGAAGCTCAAGGTCGGCGGCCTGACGTTCGAGGTCGCCGGCTTCCTTGGTGCTGGCCTCCGCAGCGATGGCAGAGGCTTTCGCCTGCTTCTTCAACTCTTCGAGGCGGGGTTCGAGCCTCCGACGGGCGGGTCCTCGGGCCGTCGCGAGCCGTTGTTCGAGCTTCGGGAGGGCCGAGGTGTAACCGCCGGAGATCAAAGCCGAGGCCGCTGCGGTTTGCATGTTCTTGGAGGGGTCATCGAGGAGTGCGATGAGGAGCTTCTCGGCCTGAGGGTCTTCTTTCCCCTGGCGGGAAAGCGCCTCGACCGCCACCGACCGGAGCGTCGCGGGTTGGCCGGGTCGGCTATAGAGGACGGCGGCCTCGCGGGCTTTTTGCCCCCCCTGGTCCAGTACGACCTGGAGCGCCCCTCGGGCGAGCGAGTGGTTGTTCGAGGGGTCCTTCAAGGCCGACTCGATCAGATCGTCGGTATCCTTGACCTTCCCCTGGACCAACGCCCGGAGCGAGTCGCGTCGGGCGCCGTAGGTTTCGGCCTTGTTGGCCAGGGTGGCCCGGAAGATCGCCTCCAGCGTCGGGTCGAGCTTCAAGGAAGCCAGTCCGCCGATCGCCGAGGCGCGGACGCGAGGATCGGCGTCCTTGGCCGCTTCGATCAGGGCCGCTCGGCAAGGCTCGCCGACGGCGACGACCTCGCGGGCGATCTCCAGCCGCGCCAGCGGGTCCTTTTCGCGCGACATGGCTTTGGTGAGGGCCTCCGAGGTCGCCTTGTCGTCCTTGAACTTCGAGACAAGCGCCTTCGCCGCCTCGACTCGACCGAGCAGGTTGTCGGCATGTTCGAGCTGGTAAACCCACTCTTCGGCCGGCTTCTCGAAGGTGAGGACCTTGGGGAGCCACCCTTTCGGGTCGATCCGGACCATCTTCGGTTTTTGCGGCGTGGGGATGACGATTTCCTGGGTCTTGGCGTCGATGACGATCGGGACGCTCCGGACGCTCGACTCGTCGCCGATCTCGACCGTCGTGGGGAGCCGGAACAGCGGGGTCGTCTCGTCGACCGTCTGGGTCTGGTCGACCTTGAGGCGGAGCGTGCTGTCCTCGGGCTCGAACCGCCATCGGGCGGAAAGCTCGGGGTGGCCGCCGCGCAAGACCCACTGTTCGAAGAACCAGCCGAGGTCGCGGCCCGACGCTTCTTCCATCGCCTTGCGGAAGTCGTCGGTCACGACCGCCTGGTCCTTGTGCCTGCCGACGTAAAGCTTGATCCCTCGCCACCAGGCGTCGTCGCCGATCAGCCCCCGGAGCGCGTGGAGCACGCAGGACCCCTTGGAATAGGTCACGCCGTCGAACATCTGCCAGGGGTCGTTGAACCGAGGCTCGACGATCGGTCGGCGATAGTCCCGGTCCGACCTGAGGTAGCCCGCCAGGTTGGACGCCATGTTGATCTGGAACGCATCTTCTCCCTTGTCCTGCTCGGTGAAGAGGGGGTCGAAGTAGCTGGCGAACCCCTCGTTGAGCCAGAGGTTGGACCAGTCGCGGCAGGTGAGCAGGTCGCCGAACCACTGGTGGGCCAGCTCGTGGGCAACCAAGCTGTCGGCGTCGCTTTCGAGGTGGGCCACGGCGTCGACCAGGATCGAGTCGGTCAGGGTCGTCGCCGAGGTATGCTCCATCCCGCCGCCGAACTCGGGCAGGCAGACCTGGGCGTACTTGGAATAAGCGTACGCCGTCCCGATCTTCTGGTTGAAAAACTCGATCATCTTGGGCGTCTTGCCGAGCGCCCGGCGGGCCGTCGCCTCGTCGATTTCCTTGAGGACGTAGTAGTCGACCGGCAGATTGCCGAGCTTGTCGTGGTAGACGGCGAACTCGGCGGCGGTGATCGAGAGGAGATAGGTGGTGAGCTGCTTGTCCATCTTCCAGTGGAAGGTCGAAGTGCCGTCGGCGTTCTCTCGGGTCGATTCGAGCGTGCCGTTGGAGACCACGGACAAGGGCTTATCGACGGTGACGATCATCTCGGAGGTCGAGCGTTCGTTGGGGAAGTCGTAGCACGGAATCCAGAACCGGGCGTCTTGCGGCTCGCTGATCGTCCAGACGCAAACCGCTCGCTTGGGGTGTTCGGCGTCGGGTTTCACGAAGCGGACGCCGACTTCGGGCGAACCCGCATAGGTCACCGCGAGTTGGAGCGTCTCGTCGGGTCCATAAGCGCGATCGAGGGTGATGGCAAGCTCATCCCCCTTCTGCTCGTACTTGCAGGCCGCCGAGCCGACCGCGACCTTGGAAACCTTCAAGTCCGCCCCGCAGTCGAGCGTGATCGAGTCGAGCCCCGGGTGGAGCGGGACGAGCGTGTGAGTGACGGTCCCTCGGATCTCGCTCTTCTTGACGTCGAGCGTCAACTCACCTTTGATATGCCGGACGTCGAAGGTCCGAACCCGCTCCACCTGCTTGAGCGTCCCGGGCTTGGCGAACGGCTTCCGGGCGACCGTCCCGGAGGCGTTGGGTGCTGGCGGCTGTGCCAGTGCCGGGTCTGAGGAGATCGCCACCAGGCCCACGGACAGGACCAGGGCAAGGGACGATGGACAAGGACGGGTAGGACGACCGGACATGGCGAGCGCACCTCGATTTCGACGAAACGAGCCTCGGCGGGCGAGGCGATCCAGGAGGGGCGTTATTGTCGCGTACGTAAAGTCCGCAAACAACAAAATTCCCGCATGATCGTGGCAAATGGGTAAGTTTGGGAATTTTGGGGTCTCAAGATCTGGGGTCGCTCACTTCATTGGGGTTGGCCGAGCGCGAGCGTCGCTTGCAAAGCCTCCCGAAGCTGGTCGCCGAGGCGAGGCCCCCCTCCGATGAACAGGCGGGTGACCTTGCCTTCGCGGTCGATGACCACGGTCTGGGGGATCGCGGTCGCCCCGTATTTCTCGGCGATGGCGCCGTCGCGGTCGAGGGCGACCTTGGGGGAGAGCTTTTGCCGTTCGAGCATGGCCGTGATTTTGGCTGGGGTTTCCTGGAGGTTGACGGCGATCAACTGGACGCCTTGGTCGGCGAACTCCCGGGAAACGCGCTCGATCTGCGGCATCGCTTGCAAGCAGGGTCCGCACCAGGTCGCCCAGAAGTCGAGGACAACCACCTTGCCCTTGCTCTCGGCGAGGTCGAACTTCCCCCCTTCGAGGAGGTCGAGCCGGAAGGGGGGCGCGCGTTTGCCGACCAGGGCGGCTTCGGTGCCCGCCGCCCCGCCGTTGGGCGAGGACCCGCCGTCGCCCTGCGCCGACTTGGGCTCGGGGGCGTTCTGGAGCTTGTAGTTCTGGTAGGCGAGCTGCGTCGCCTCTTTCTCGACCGACCCGCCGATCAGGAGCTGATCAAGCTCCTGGAGCTTGACCTTGCACACCCCGAGCACGTCGCTCTTGCCCAGGAGAGTCCCGTCGGTGACCCCTTCGGCGGCGAAGGTCAAGCGGGTCCCGTCGCTCCGGACGGCCTGGACTCGCGTCGTTCGCTGGCCTTCGGGGGGTCCGGCAGGCTTCTTGGACGGGTCGGTCTCGTCGGCGTGGAGCCAGATGATCCGCGAGATCCGGTCTCGGGGTAGGCTCTTTTCTTCGAGGCGAACCTCGGCGCGGACGATCTTGTCATCCATACCGACCACCCGTCCTCTGAGGATGTCGCCGCCCTTCGACCGGATCAGGTGCGTCGGGGGGCTGTCCTTTTGCATCCTGGGCAGGGTCAGCAGGCGATCGAACTTGGCCTTGCTCATTCGGATCGCCGCCGAGTCGTCCGCCGCCAGTTCGACGGCCTTGACCCGGGCGTTCGGCACGAAGTGGTTGTCCGACAGCTTCGTCTCGAACCAGACGCCCTCCTCGTCGATCTTCGTGACCTCGACCGGGATGATATCGCCCGACCGGAGATAGAGCGCTCGGGGGACGACCGGGGTCGTGGGTACCATCACCGGCTCGGGCGCCGGGGCCGGTCCCCGCCGATTGATGGGGTTGACTCGGACGATCGCGTCTCGCTGCACGCCCAGACGCACCTCCGCTTTGCCCTGCGCGGTCGTCCGGGTATTCGCGGTCGTCTTGGGGCTTGGGGTTTGATAGATGATCCGCCCCGAGGCCCCTGGTCGGATGGTGCTGGCCGTCTCGCTGGCGAGGGGTTGCCAGGCGAGGTTCCCTTCGCCGGGTCGGCCCGACGAGTTCACGAGCCGCCCTTGGACGCGGAGTCCGTCCATGTCGAGGGTCCCGACCGCCTCGCCTCGGTCTCGGGGCTTCGCGTCGCGCTGGGCGACCGTCATCGAGCGTAAGCCCTCGGTCGGGAGCTGGAGCGGGTCGGCGACGCCGGGCACCATGAGGAACAACCGCCCCCCCTCGACCCCGAGCCACTCGCCGCCGAGCCGGGTCCCGTCCTGGTAAGCAACCTGGATGGGGCGCCGCGAGTCGCCCTCGGCTTGAGGAAGGCGAATGTCGACGACCCGACCTTCGGGGACCCGTGTCACGCCCGACTCGCCCTGGACGACGAACTCGCGGGAAGCGGCGTCGAAGCGATCCACCCGCCCTCGAACGATCGACTGGTCGGCCAGGAGGATGTGCGACTCGTTGGCCGTCAACGGATGCGGCGACTCGCCGTCCCAGCGACGGACCCGGAGTCGGTCCAGGCGAACGTCCCCCTGGAGGTTGGTGAGCCGGACCCCGGTCAGCCCGGCGCCCGGCGATCCCCCGAGCTTCAAGTCGGCGAGCGGGTCGCCGTTCTCCGAGAAGACCAGGAGCTTGCCGAGTTCCTGGTCGAGGAAAAGCTGCAAGTGCGCGCGGCCGGGTCCGACGCCGACCGACTGGAGAGGGGCGACATCGGCCGCCTTGTCGGTTTCGCGGAGGGCGACGACCTGGCCATCCCAGACTTCGAGCCGGGACGCGCGCTCGACGGTCTTCTCGTCGTCGGAAACCCCCAGCGCGACCACGAAATTCGGGGTCTGCTTCCACGACAACTCCAGTTCGACGTTGGCCCGAGCGGCGAGGCCGACATCCGTCTGGATCGCCGTCCTGTCCCGCTTCGACTCCAACGCCCCGCCGTCCTCAACCCAGCCCGGTTGCGGCGGGAGGGCATTCGGCTTGACTCCAGGCATGGCCGGCTGGTCGGGCCCGGCCGCGTCGAGGAAGAAATTCTCTCGAGCAAAGACGACGTTGCCTTGAGCCTGGTTCGTTCGCTTGCGCCGGGGCTTGGGCGGGGTAAATTCTCGCCAGCCGGCCAGGCCGTTGGGGCCGTTGTAGACCATCCCCTCGCCATCGCTCCAGCGAGAAATCCGCTGGATTCGCGCCCGATCGATCCGGAGCCTCCTGAGCTTCGGGACGTCCACCTCGATCGCTTTGTCGTCGAGGTTGATGATCGACCCGAAGAGCAGGTCGCCGCCGGAAAGCTCGAACCCGAAGGTCCCGCTGGCCGCCGTCGCCTTCCCTGCGGTCGGGAAGCGAATCGACTGGATCTCGTCCCACGGGAATTCGAATGGGGCTTCAAACGAGTCGGACTTCCAGCCAACCGTCCCGGGTCGCCTCGAATCGGCAAGGGTGCCGGGCACGACCCCGCCGTCGATCAGGTTGAGGACCGGTCCGGGGAGCGGAGCACTCGGCGGTTCATCGCCCCACGAACTGCTGACGAGGAAGAAGGTCGCGAGGACGACCCGGAGTCCCGAGGACTGCGCGACACGGGTCCGCGTCGACAAGGTCGGCAAGGTATCGTTCATTGGGCCTCGGCTTCACCGTTCGTAGATGGGCAGGAAGCGGTAATTGAGCGCCAGCGAGAGCAGCGACAGCGAAGTCCCGATCGTGGGGCCGAACTGCCCTCGGATGCTCCCGTCGGGGGCCTGCGACTCTTTGAGTTGCCGGACGAGAAGCTTGTTCCACTTTTCCCAGGATTCGAGGTCCCCCTGGAACAAGGCTTGCGCCTCGTAGTACCGGACGTATTCCAGGTACATCGGCGAGGGCTGCTCGATCCGCTCCTTGATGTAGTTGAGCGTCGCCTTGTACTCGTCGAGTTCCTTGCGTCGGGCCACGGCATAGGCGAGCGTGGCGATCGAGCTGCGGGCCATCGACTCGCCGAAGCCTCCCAACCCGCCCGAGTAAGCGACCTCGCCGCCCTTGGACGTCATCGACTTGAAGTAGGCGATCGCCTTGTCGATCGACTCGTCGGGCACCTCGATCCCCGCGTTCCTCGCCGCGAGCAGGCCGACCAGCACGGCGCCGCTGACCGACGTGTCGGCGTCGGTCCCGCTGGGCGAGTACCGCCAGGCGTTGCTCGCGTTCCGCTTCTGTGAGGTGACGGCCGCGCGGACTGCCATTTCCAGGCTTTGCCCGAGGGATCGGGTCGCCTTCCCCCCGGCCCAGAGGCTCCGCTCATCCACCGCCCCATACGCCTCGGCGAGGGCCAGCGTCGCGAAGCCGTGGTGGTACATGCTCATCCCGAAGAAGCCGGTATTGGCATCCTGGGAGTTGACGATATGCCGGAGCGCCTTGCGAATGTGGTTGCTATACAGGCCGAAGTTGGGGTCTTCGCCCGAAGCGAGCAGGGCGAGCACCGCCATCCCGTTGACGCCCGGCCCGGTCTGGCCCCCGCCTTTCCAGTCGCCCTCTTCGGTCTGGGTACTTGCGAGGAACTGGAGACCCCGGTCGTACATCTCCCGGACGTCGCGGGGGACCGCCTCGCCGGTCGACGAGGACGGGAGCTGACCATGCGCCGACCGGGCCGCCCCCAGCGCCAGGAATACCAGAACGAACCCAACCGCGGCGACCCGCCGGGGCGTGGTGGCGGCTTGATCTTGCTGCCTGGTCTCAATCACGGTCAATCACCTCGGTTCGGGTCAGTCGCGTTTTTCGGCCTTGGCCGGTTCGGTCGGGTCGAGGATGCCGTTGGCTTGAAGCGTCGGCTCCATCGCGCGAGCCTGCTGGAGTTGCTGATTGAGCGTTTTCCACCGAGCGTCGTCGAAGATCGGGCGGATCTTGCCCTCCGGTATCCGGGCGATCTTCAGGAGCATGACGTTGGCCTCGAACTGGCCGGCCGGCCTCTCGGGCGGGGTGGTTTCTTCGAGGATGACTTCCGCGAACCGGTGGTATTGCTCGGTGGTGAAGCCCACGGCGGCGTCGAGCTTCGCCAGGCCGAGCGCAACCTTCGACCTGTAGAGGAACTGCTTCTTTTCCCGGATGGCTTCGCGGTAGCGGGCCACCTGGTCGGGGTTCAAGGTCATCCCGATCGATTTGGCGAAGAACGACCCTTCCCCGAAGAGGCCGTCTCGGAACGCCTCCGCCAGCGGCGTCGTTTCTTGCTGGATCTCGCCCATCTTATTCTGGTCGCGTCGGTGGCGCTCGAAAACGGCTCGGGCTTCGGCGAGGCGGTCGTTGAAGCGCTTGATGTCGCCGTGCCCGGCCAGGCGAAGCTTGCGTTTCTGCGACTCCGACAACGAGAAAGACCGATCAACGTTCGCAATGCTCAGTGCCAGGAACGAGTCGAACCGCTCTTCGGGGGTGAGATTCGTCCGGACATTGCCGAACACCCACTGGTCGAAGGTCTGGTCGGCGAGGAAGAACTGATTCTGGACGGGCTGAACTTCGACCTCGATCACATCTTGAGCCGAAACGCAGCCCGAACGCGACATGATCAGGACCATCAGGAGGATCTGGAAGCCCGAGGCCGCGACGGATCGCGCCGACTTGTGGGGGGTGGCGATCGGAGATGTCATGGCTTGGGGTCCTCCGCCAGGGCTGCTTTTAGGTCGGCGTCGTCCAGTTCGTCATCGAGGTTGTCGACCATGTTCTGGCCCAGCATCACGTTGTTCCGAACTTGCGCGAAATTGAGTTTCGGCACACCTTGCCAGATCTTCTGCTGGTCTTCGGAGAGGATGGGACGCGTCTGGGGATCGGGGATCATGGGAAAGTACAACGGATAAAACTGAAGCATCTCGACCGACGGATAGGTTCGCTCGTCCCACTCTGAGCGGAGCGTTTCGCAGAGCTTCTCTCGCTGGTCTCGGCTCAAGAGCAAGACTTGATCCATCTTCGCCACGACGTTGAGGACCAGAACTTCGCGGCGGTCTCGGGCTTTACCCTCGGACTCTTTTTGGAACTGGGCGAACTGCTCGGGGGAGAGTTTCGCCTTGGCCTCGGCTTCCACCGCTTCGTGGATTACCTTGCGGGGGTCGCTGGTCGCGGTCCCGAACCCTCGGGCTTGATTCCCCATCCTGGCGAGGTTCCCGGCCACCTGCTTGAGCACCCGCCCCCCCTCCATCGCGATCTCCCGCCGCTGGGTTGGCGACGGGTCGGCGGACGAGGTCAGGACCCGGAGTTCGCCCCGAAGGATCGGGGTGAGTTGGCGGACCATGTTTCGGGTCGCCTGGTCGAAGTTGTCGCCGTTCACCTGACGTTGGATCATCCGCTTTTCGATGGTTACAGCCTTCTGGATCGCTGGACCTGCCTCCTGCTTGATCTCGACCTTCATCTCGGCCTTCGCCGGTTCTTGCCACGGCAAGAATCCCGCCTCCGAGAGCCGGACCGGGGCGAACGCCGACGCGAGGGACGCGGCGGCGACCCCCGCCGCCACCGCGAACCGTTTGAGCGCGTTATTGACGAGACTCATGGTGATTTCTCCCTCGGGACCGTCCCGATCCGAAAGCCCAGGTCAGCGGCCACCGGGTCCGCGTTCGAGCTTGTTGAAGTACTGGTCCAGCCCGCTCCGGTACTCTTCGGGGAGGGCCGGGCCGGACTCGCCGGTCGACTGCGACGTGCCCGGGTCCTGGCGGACCTCTTTCTGGTTCACCCCCTGGCCCACCAGCGCCAGGGCCGAGTCTTGCGTGGTCCCCCCGCCACCTCCGCCGGGCGACGAGCCTCCCCCTCCTCCGCCTTTGGGGTTGATCCGCTTCGACTGGAGGAGGAGTTCGACGGCGTCGGTTTCCGCCGCGATGGCGGTCGAGCCGGTTTCGGGCGTTTTGAGGATGCCGGTCGCCTCGTGCATGATCACGCCGACCTGGTCGAGCAGGGTGATCTCGTTGGCGAACTCGGTCTCGCTGTCGGGCAGGTCGATGATCCGGTCGATCACCTTGGCCACTCGCTCGGTGAGGGCATCCTGGACCTTGGCCAACCCCTTGGCCTGCTTGGCGAAGTCTTCGGCGGCGAGCGCGGGGCGGGCCTGCTCGGCGACCCGGGTTTCTTCGCGGAGATTGATCTCGCCTTCGAGGATCTGGAGGACTTCCAGGACCACCGAAGGCGGCAAGCTCCCGCGCGACTTCGAGCCGGGGCAGGCGCCCGCCGCCGCCGGGTCGACCAGATCATCCGCCCACCGGTCGAAGGAATCCGACCAGAACTCGCACTGGGCGATCGACAGCCCTTGCTCTTTCTTGAGGTCATCGCCGAGCTGGCGAAGCGCCCCGATCACGTCTTTCTGCCTCATCTCGTCGAGCACGGCCTTGAACCGGGCGTACCGCCTGCGCTCGAAGTAGGCCGTCATGTCGTCCATGATGACCGACACGGTCTGGCTCCCCTTGGCCTCATCGGCTCCCAGCCCCTCGAACACTTTCTCCGAAGGAGAACGGGCCGCGACGCCTTCCATCAAGGTCGAAACGACATCCCCCTTCGGGGCCGGATCGACCAACGTCTTGACGACCTTCGCGGGGGAAAGGGCGACCTTGGCGGGCGGGACCACCCCGAAAGCGTCGCCGACCTGGTCGCCAATCTTGCCCGCGACCGTCGTCTGCAACCGGGACGCCGCCTTGAGCCGCTTGACCAGCGTGCTGCCTTCGAGATTGGCGAGGATTCGGTTCAACTCGTCGGCCACCTTCTCGAACTCGGCCAAGAGGTCGCGCTGCTGGGCTAAAGCCTCGTCGACCTTGGCGGCAGCGGGCGGCGGCGGCTCGTCGCCGGGTTCGGCGGGCTTGACCCCCCCGGCGATGGTCGTCGTCGGCAGGAGGAGGCGGGGGGGCTTGGGGGCCGAGCCGGGGCCGGGCTTTTCTTCCTTGGTGTCGGGCGGCTGCTGCGACGACTCGCGGTCCACGACCGTCGGGACGGCCGTCGGCGGCTTGGCCTCGCCGGGCGGCGGGGGTTCGGTGGGCTTGCCCGAGCCACCGGATCGGTTGTTCCCGGCCATCGGCGCATTGTTGCTGATGGCGGGCGTAGGCGACGCCAACGCCTTCGGGGCCTGCGCGGCTTGCTTCAAGAGGCCGGCCACCGAGGGCATCCGGTTCGCCGAGATGTCCTTGAGGATCTGGAGCATTTCGGCCCAGCGTTCGAGGTGGCCGACGCCGAACTCGGGGTTCCTCATCGCCTGCTTGACCAAGTCTTCGCCCGACATCACCAGCGCCGAGAGCCTCCGGCCGTTGGTTTGCTCGGCCGACGCCTGCGCGTCGAGCTTCTTGCGGTTCTCGGGCTTGTCGAGGTCTCCCGGTGGGATGGCTCGAAGCTGTTTGTTCGTCTCGTAAAGCTGCATCTCGCGGTCGCGGACTTCGAGTGACTGGCGGTGCCACTTGCTCAACTGCTCGGTCAGCCAGATCGCATGCTGCTCGGCAGTCAGGACGAACAGGATATAAGGGGCCGACACCACCCGAGGCCGCTCCGGCAGGTAATCTTCGACGAAGACCCGGAGCGCGATCGGCTGCGGCTCGATCCCGAACGACTTGGCCGAGAACGCCCCGGCGACTTCGAGCGTCTCCTTGTCCGGACCACCCCCCGAAAGAATCCGCTCGCCCGTCGCCAGCGAGGCGCCGATCTTGCGGTCGATCCCCTGCCACTCCAGGCCGACGCGGCGGACCCCGAAGTCGTCCTGCGCCCTGACCTTGAAGTTGAGCAACTCCGAGTCGAGCACCACCTTCTGGCGGGGGAGATTCTCGACGGTCAGGCTCGGGGCCTCGTCGTCTCGGCCGTTGACCTTGACGACAAACTCCCCCTTGCCCGCCAGGCCAAACTTGTCGAGCCAGCGGAGCCGAAGTTCCCTGGGGCCGTCGACGGCGACCGGAGGACTCAGCAAGGTTGCTCCCTTCGTTTCGACCGAGGCGTCATCCACCCAGGCCGAGGCCAACTCGCGTCCCGCCGTCGCCGAGAACCGGGCGCGGCTCCCTTTGACCAGGGTGATCGACCCGCCTCGGGCGTCCTTCTGGGTCGAACCGGGTCGAGCCAGGTAGTCGGGAAGCGTCACGTCGGCGACGATCGCGCTCAGCTCGGGGCGGAGCATCGGCTCGACCTCGACCGTCCTCGAAGCATCGCCGACGCGGACGGCAAGCCGGGCGCTGGCGACCTGCGAGGGAAGCTCGAAGTCGTAACCCCCATCGACCAGCGGCGCTGTGACTGGCGGTCGTCCCCCGACGCGGACCTCGGCGCGGTCCGGGTGCCAGGCGGTGTTAGACGCCAGCTTCACCCCGAACCGGAACGGCTCGCCGTGGGCGACGACTAGGCGGGGCGGCACCGGTTCGAGCGCGGCGAAGGTATACCTCGGCGTGCTCGACCAGGGGGCGACCAGCCGGGTCCAGGCATTCGACGCGGCGAGCGGGCAAACCGCGAACAAGCCGACGGCCACCGTCGAGGGGACGGCCAGGGCGCCGATCCAGAGCCGGTGACGGGGGTTGGGCACTGCGTCGCGGAAGTCGCGCTTCTCCGAGTCGAAGGCGACCTGCTCGATCGCCGCCTCGACCAGTTGCCGCGACCGGCGCTGCTCGGAATCGTCGTGGGCTAGTTCGATGACGCCGAGGAGTTGGTCGCCGATCCTCGGGTGCTTCCGGGCCAGGAGCCGGGCCAGTTGCTCGGGGTGCCGTTGCCGCCAGACCCAGCGATGCAGTGCAACCGGGACGATCACGCACGCCAAAGCCCCCAGCCCGAAAAGCCCCAGCCGAACCCCACCGGGCGTGTCGACGAAGCGGTCGAGCACGAACAGGCCCAGGAAGCAAGCCATGACGCCGAACCCGGCCGCGCAGACAGCTTCTATCGTCTTGATCGTCCAGACCCGGCGACGAAAGTCGTCAAGCTGGCGGCGAAGCGTGTCGGGGATCTGCAACCGCTCGCGAGGCTGGGCGATGCTCATGTCAAACCCCTCGAAGACTGGTTCGTGCCGACTCTCGATGCATCTTAGCTTAGCCACGGATGGAACACGGACGATACACGGATCAGGATGTCCTGGGTTGGATCTCCGGCTCCCTCTTCCTTTCCCTTCGCCATTTGCAATCTGCGATTTGCGATGAATTTTGAAGGGTCAGATCAGCCCGACCCACTTGCGACCCGACCAGAACAGCCCAAGTAGCCCGACCAGTGCTCCCGCGACCGCCGGGTGGCACCAGAGTTGGACCCTTCGGACCGAAGGGGGCGGCTCGGGGAGTTCGGCCAGCGACCGCTTGATGCTCTCGATCTCGTCGGGCTTGACGACCTTGCCGAGCGACACCCGGGCGATCTCTTCGAGGACTTCGGGTCGAGCCGGGCGACCGAGCCGTTCCACCGCGACCCCCTGGACGTTCAGCGTGGCTTCGAGCGTCGCCTTGGTTTCCTTGCAGGTCAAGACAACCCGGTACTTCCCCGGCTCTTGCGGGTCGAGCCGACCGGTGAAGGTGCCCCACTCCTCGCCGTCGGAGCGGAACCGGACGGTTTCGGACTTGCCCGAAGGGGCGGTGATCCTCGCGGTGACTTCCCCTTGGCGGACGGGTTCGCCGCCGGGTTCGGTGACGTTGGCGTGGAGGGTGAGCGTCTGGTTCATCTTCGGCTGGTCGGGGACGTAGTAGAGCCGGATCGTCTCGCCTTTGGCCATGTTCCGCTGGTAGGCCATCCAGCGGACGACCTGGCCCCAGAAGCGGTAATGATACTTGTCCTCGACCCCCTTCCGCCAGCGCCAGGCCCCGTCGGTCCCCATGAACAAGACCTTGCCCGCGCCGAAGGTCCGGGTGACGAGCAGCGGGAGACGGCCATACTCGTTGGAGTTGTCCTTGTGGGTGCAGAGGACGTCGCTCCCGGCCTTGGCGTGGATCACGGGTGCATACCACTGGAAGCCGGGCAAGCCTTCCCAGACCTGGGCGTTGTCGTCGCGGTCGTCGGCCAGCTTGGTCAAGAGGCTCCTTCGGCCCGACTCGGTCAACTCGAAGTGGTTGGGCGTCCTCGAACCCCACCCTCCGGGCTGCGCGGGGTCGAGGACGACGGGGCAGAGGTCGCCAAGCTCGGTTTCGAGGAGCGAGAATTGCCGCCCTTCGCCGCCGGGCATGAAGACCAGGCCGCTCGCTTGGTGCTCGACCAGCCCCTTGAGTTGTCGGCAGTCTTCCGCCGTGAGCTGGCCGGTCTCGACCCCCACGTCGCCGAGGAACACCACGTCAAACTTGGAAAGCTCATCCAAGCCCTTGGGGAACGCCTTGATGTAATCCTTGTTCCCGCCGCCGGGTTTGCTCAGGCCGGGGTGGAACAGGAGGCACGACAGGTCGATCCCCGGGTCGCGCGACAGGGCGTTGCGGAGGTAGCGGTATTCCCACCTCGGCACCGACTCGACGACCAGGACCCGGAGCTTTTCATCCCGGATCGCGATCGGCGCCTTCAGCGCGTTGTTGTCGACCAAGAACTCGTCGGGGTGTTTCGGCACGGTCAGTTCGACCGTGAAGTCCCCCTTCCCCTTCGGCTTCCAGATCATCTCGTCGGAAGTCCGGCCCATCGGCTCGACGCGGACCTCTTTGGTCACGGTGTCGCCGTCGGAGGTCCGCAGGGAAACCGTCGTGACGTAGGCCCGAGGCATGGCGCTATCGACCGTGAACGGGATTCGGACCGCCTTGCCCGCGACGCCGAAGGTGGGGGCGTCGAGGCTGAGCAACTCGACGTCGGGGAGCCTCGACGGGCTTCCTACCGGCACCGTGAAGACGGGTATTCCCTTCATCCGGAGCTTGGACGCGGCCAGGACCGGCGGCTGCCCTTCGTTCCAGTCGCCGTCGGACGCCAGGACGACCCCCCTGAGGTTGGCGACCGACTCGAACGCCCGGCTCAAGGGTTCATACAGGTCGGTGCCATGCCCGGCCCCCTTGGGCGAGAACGGCTGGATGACGACCTCCGTCTTGTCCCCTAGGCTTGCCCACGTCTCGGCCCTGGTCAAAGCTTCGATCGCCTCGCGGCGGCTCTCGGCGCGGCCCGAGGTCGGCTGACCCTTCACCACGTCGCGGGTGTCCATGCTCGGGCTGGCGTCGTAAAGCACGACGATCGCCGCCTTCTCGTCGGGGCGGAACTCTTCGACCCACTCGGGTTGGTTCAAGAGGACCGCCGCGAAGCCGACGCAAGCGATCCGGATCAATTCCAGGACGCCGACGGATCGCTTGAACCCGCTCCGCCGCCAAGCGACATAGCTGAACCCCACCACCACGGCGAGCGTGACGACCGACAGCGCGATCGACCAGGGGGTGGCGACGAACGTGAGCGACCGGGTCGCATTGGTCATGATTTCGCTCCGGCCGGTCGACTCAACTTGGGCAGGCAAAGCCCGGCCTCAACCACCAACGCCACCAGCATGGCGACCAGGAACAGCCGCCAGATCTCCTGGATCAGCGAGTTGCCGTCGTCCGAAGAGTCGTCGACCCGAGCGAAGTCGAGCCCCTGGAACAACGCCGTCACCTTTGAAGGGGGCAGCACCGGGGCCAGGTCCTCGGCGGCGGGCCGGTTCACGGCGAACAGGCGATCGCCCCGCTCGTAAACGCCGGGTTGGATCGCGTAGTCGGTCGAGAGGACCCCGTCGACCCCGCTCAGAGGCTTCCAGAGCTTGGGATCATCGCCCGAAGCCTCGCCCGCCGCGAGTTGCCGGACGTCTTCGAGGGCGACCGCCCCGTCGGCCAGGGCGCGCTGGATCAGGACGTAGAAGACGATCCCGCCGCTCGCCAAGGACGAATTCTCCGGGGTCGCGCCCGTGGAGCAGAAGTAGACCCCGCCCCGGTTCGTCGCGACCCTCGACAGGAGCGACGCACCCCCTTTGAGGGTCGCCAGGGCGGTGGTGTCCCCCTCGGATCGGCAATAACGCCGTACCTCAAGCTGCCCCACCGGCAGCGGCGACCCGCTCACGGTCTGGGCCAAAAGATCCTGGTCGCCTCGCCAGCTATCGACGGGGGCCGGCTTCGCCCCGTCCGACCACTCCTTCCAGCGGACCCCGAGGAATTCGTCGCCCGAGGGGACCTTGGGCGGGAAGAAGATCACCCGCCCGCCCCGGTCGACGAACGCCTGGACCAGCTTCGCCGCCTCCCCCAGCGGGATCGGCGCCTGCCACAACAGAAGCGAAACCTTCTCCCACTCCACCCCGGTCAGGCCGTCGAGCCCGATCACCTCCGAGGCGCACTGGAGCGCCGGGTCTGGGGCGATCGAAGCCGCAAGCTGGAGCGGCCGGGCCGCCTCGGGGTCTTCGACCAACACGACGGCCCGACGCGGTTTGGGCTGGTCGAAGCCGAACCAGTAGGCGTTGTCGGCCGGGTTGGCATCGGCGGGGATCGAGACGACCCCCCAGCCCCGGCCTCGCCCCTTTTCGAGGACGACCCGGTGGTCTTTCAACTCGGTCTCGCGCCCGTTCAACTCGACGACGACCTCGGACCGGGCCCCTTCGATGGCGAACTGGATGGGGACGGTACCTCGGGCGTCGCCGGTCGCCTCGCGGGCCAGCTTGAGCGAGATCAGAAGCTCGACGCCGTCGACCAGCTCGCGGCGCTTGACCCCGGTCACCCGGACCGACAGGTTGCTCGGGGCGGTTTCCCCATAGGCGAGGAGGTGGAACCGGACCCGATCCGAATATTCGAGGAAAGCATCCCGGAGGACCGCCCAGCGCCCACTGTCGCCATCCCAGTCGTTCTCGCGGAGGTCCGAGCAGATCCAGATGTCGGTCTGGCCCGACCGGTTCGCCTCGATATAGTCGCGGGCCGCGCCGAGCATCGCGGGGAGGTCGCTCGGGGCGGCGACCGGGCCGAGGTCGGGCAAAGTCAGGAGCGCGTCGATCGATTCGAGATCTCGGGGCTTGCTCGACGCCCCATCGATCAGGACCCAGCGCGACCGACCGACCATCTTGAGCGTCTGGACAAGCTGACGACGCCCCGCTTCCAGCTTGGAAGCCCCCGAACCCGCGCCGAGTTGCTGCATGCTCGGCGACCGATCGAGGATCAGGATCGTCGTGTCGGCCCTCGTGCCTGCCGTCAGGCCGAGCCACCCTCCGGTGAGCGGGCGCCCGATCACGAAGACCAGCCCGGCGATGGCGAGCATCCGCATCAGCAGGATCAACCATTGGCGGACCCGCGCATACCCGCGAGACATCCGGTTCGCCGCTAGGAGGAACATCATTGCCCCCCACCGGACCGTCTGGTATCGCCTCTGGTTGATCAAGTGGATGATCACCGGCAATGCGATCACCGGGAGCGCCGCGAGGAGCAGATACGGTTGCAAAAAGCTCATTTGCCCCCCTTGAGCCGCGCCCGACCGACGAGGAACCGCATCAAGACCCCCTCGTAATCTTCGTCGATCGACACCCGATGGTAGTCGACCGCCGACTCCAGGACGACCTGTTTCAGCCCGTCGAGGTAGCCCCCAAGGGCGGTCTGATAGCGGTCGGCGATCTCGTTGGGTTCGGCGAAGATCGAAGGGCCGCCTTCGAGGTCGAGGAACCGCGTCGGGCGTCGGAACGTGAAGCTCAACTCTCGGGGGTCGAGGAGGTGGAACACGGCGACGTCATGCTTGCGGAACCGGAGGTGCTCGAAGCAGCCTCGGAGCAATTCGGGTTCGACGAACAGGTCGGACAGGATCACGACCAAGGCCCGCTGGCGGATCGTCTCGGCCAGCTCGTGGAGGACGGGGGCGATGTGCGTTTCCCCCTTGGGCTTGGCGTACTCCAAGGCGTCGAAGATCGCCATCAGGTGCGCGGGGTTTCGCCGAGGCGGGATGTTCTGGACCACGCCGTCGGCGACGCAGGCCAGGCCGATGGCGTCGCCCTGCTGGAGCGCCAACGTCCCCAGGACGCCCGCGATCCGCCGGGCATATTCGATCTTGGTGACATCCCCCGAGCCATAGTTCATCGACCCGCTGGTGTCGACCACCAGGCAGCACCGGAGGTTCGTGTCGGCCTCGAACTCCTTGATGAAGTAGCGATCCGACCGCCCGTACGCCCTCCAGTCGAGCCGACGGAGGTCGTCGCCGGGGACGTACTTGCGGTACTCGGCGAACTCGACGCTCGAACCCCGGTGCGGGCTGGGGTGCCGACCCGAAACCGTCCCTTGCATCGGCCTGCGGGCGAACAGCGGCAAGGCCGCCAGCTTCGACAGGACGACGGGATCGAGGAAGCTCCGGGGTTTGCGTTCTGAGGTCATCGAGTGCGGCCTTCGGTTCGTCGTTCGAGAAGGGGGAGGGACGAGTCACCACATCGCGATTGATCCCGCCGGAAAATGATTTTTAACGATACTCTTATGGGTCGGCGATGTCCAATTGGCGACAAATCGCGCGTGCGGTGATGTTCGGGATCTCGCGGTGGCGGGCGACGGCCGTCCGACGGCCATTCGCAGGGTTCTCCCAGATGGAGTGATCCGATCCCTCACGCGCCAGGACGCAGCCCTCGCGGCGCAGGTGGCGGATCAAGTCCTGCCGCTTCAAGGGACGACCACCCCCGATGGGATCACGTCAACCGCCGTGCTGGCCCGCAGGTGAAGGTGAAGTGGTTCTTCGATGTCGGCCTCCGAATCGGTTTCCGAGGGATTCGGGACCGGCAGGGATTCGCCTCGGTCGAGGCACAGGTTGGCCAGGTCCAGCATGGCCGAGGCGAGCAGACGCCTCGCCTCGGCGAGATCCGACCCGTAGGTGATGGCGCCCGGGAAGTCGAGGAGATGGGCGTGGACCCCACCCTCGACAAATTGATACGCCGCCTTGTAGGTCAACATCAGGTCAAGCTCGCCAACGGGTCGAGGTAGAAGGTTGAGGAGTGATGCGATTGGTCCCTGGCGGAGTGGGTGCGACCCACCAAACCGCTTCCGATTTGACGTTCGAGGGAGGACGAGCAACTAGGCTGTCATTCGCCCTTCGATGCGCGTGAATTCGTCTTCGAGGAGCCACATCTTGGCACTCACGTAATCCGACGCTTTGAAGACGACCTTGTCGGACTCCTTGGGATCGACAACGACGACCCCGCCGGCGCTCTGGGGATCGGGAAATACCAAGAGCACATAAGGCACGGCGGGCGACTCGTCGACCCACGTTTCAAACCATTCGCATGTCATTGAGGTGGCCTTACTTGCTTTGTTTGACATTCAGCGATGGAGGTTGTGGCAAGCCGGTCACAACTCCTTGTCGCTCTCCTCAATCAGGCGACGGACGATCGCCCTGGCGTCGATCCCCTCGGCCTGCGCGGCGAAGGTGGTGATGACCCGGTGGGTCAGCACCGGCGCGGCGACCTCCTGGACGTCTTCGAGCCGGACCATGTAGCTGCCCAGGAGCGCCGCTCGGGCCTTGGCTCCGAGGATCAGGTACTGGACCGCCCGAGGACCGGCTCCCCACGACACCAGGGGCTTGAGCCAAGCGGGGGCCGTGCCGCCTCCGGGGCGGGTCTTGCGGACCAGTCGCGCCGCGTAGGTGTAGATGTGGTCCGGCACCGGCATCCGTCGGACGAGGTCCTGGTGGCGAATGACGTCGCTTGGCGTCAGGAGTTGGTCGAGCGTGGGCAAGGCCCCGCCGGTGGTGGTCCGGGCGATCTGGATCTCCTCGGCTTCTGAGGGGTAATCCAACTCGATCAGGAACATGAATCGGTCGAGCTGGGCTTCGGGGAGCGGGTAGGTCCCCTCCTGCTCGACCGGGTTCTGCGTGGCCAGGACCAAGAACGGCGGCTCAAGCGTGAACGACTTGCCGACCACGGTGACGTGGTGCTCCTGCATCGCTTCGAGCATCGCCGCCTGCGTCTTCGGTGGGGCCCGGTTGATCTCGTCGGCCAACACGATGTTGGCGAACACCGGGCCGTAGATGAACTCGAAGGCCCGGCGGCCGTCCATGTCATCCTGGAGGATGTCGGTCCCGGTGATGTCCATCGGCATCAGGTCGGGCGTGAACTGAATCCGGCTGAACTTGAGCGACATCGTCTCGGCCAGCTTGCCGACGAGCAGCGTCTTGGCCAGGCCGGGCACGCCCATCAGGAGGGCGTGGCCTCGAGCGAAGAGGCAGATGGCGAGCCGCTCGATGACGTCGTGCTGGCCGACGATCACCCGGCCGAGTTCCTTGCGGAGCCGGTCGTAAGACTCGCGGAGTTGATCGATCGCCTGCACATCATCATCGGCGAGCGTTGCCGAGGTCGACCTGGCCAGGGGCTGCGTCATGGACTCGTTCCGTGATGCCAGTCGAGCGCCACTCATCCAATCCGGTTGGATAAGAGTCATTCGATCCTTCCCGTGCCGTCATATCATGAGCCATTGCTACCGACCCCGTCCAGGAAAAACCTTCCAAAAATCTTTATTTTTGGGCCTACCTTTCGGCCCGAAGCCTTTATGATCGGCTTGGCCCAATGCCCTTCTCCTTGTTTGCCGCTGGTACGCTCTTGCGCGAGGTCGGGTCATGCTCTCCGTCATCATCCCCGCCTTCAATGAGGAGCGATTCCTGCCCGAGACTCTCGGCCACCTCCGTCGGTCGACGGAACACCTTGGACTCGTCCTTGGTCGAGATGTCGAGATCATCGTGGTCGACAACGCTAGCTCGGACCGGACCGCCGAGATCGCCTTGGCCTCCGGCGCGAAGGTCATCCCGGTCCCCGAGCACAACATCGCGAGGGTCCGCAATGCCGGGGCGAGTGCCGCGTCGGGCGATCTGCTCGTCTTCCTCGACGCCGACACCTTGATCCCGGAGGGCGTTTTAAGCCGAATCGTGCGTGTGATGGAGGAACCAACCTGCTTGGGCGGCGCCGTGGACACGGATTACCGACCCGCTCGACCCCTGATCCGGGCTTACCTCCGCTCGTGGCGGCTGATCGGCCTCTGGCTCGGGATGGCCCAGGGGGCCTTGCAGTTCTGCCGCCGCGACGCCTTCTTCGCCCTGAAAGGCTACGATGAGTCGATCTACCTGGGCGAGGATGTGGACTTCTACTGGCGGCTGGGCAAGTTCGCCAAGACGCGAGGGCAATATGTCCGATTCTTGAAAGATGTCCGTGTCGTCCCTTCGTGCAGGCGGTTCGACCAATGGCCGACCTTGCGCATCCTGATCGAGACGAATCCGCTCTACATCACACTCTTTCGCCACCGCCAAGCCGCCTGGCGCGGCTGGTACGGCGACGTCCCTCGCTGATCGTCCGCTCGCACGGACTGATCACCTCAGGCTTGATGACTTCCTGTCTTCATCATCCACCTCGCCTGTTCTTCATTTGAAGGGAGGTCGCATGCACCGGCACCGGATCGTCTCGGCCTTGCTGCTCGTCCTGTTCTCCGCCGCGCCTTCGATGGGCGGGGTCAAGCTGAACCGGCTTTTTTCGGATCACATGGTCCTCCAGCAAGGGGCCGAGGTCCCTGTTTGGGGCACGGCCGATCCCGGCGAGCGCGTGACCGTCGCGTTCGGCTCGCAGACTCGGGCGACCACCGCGGGCGATGACGGCAAGTGGCTGGTCCGGCTCAGCGACCTCAAGGCGGGGGGGCCTTCGGTCCTCACCGTCTCCGGCAAGGAAACACGGACCGTCGAGGACGTCTACGTCGGCGAGGTCTGGCTGTGCTCGGGGCAGTCGAACATGGACATGAGCGTCGCCCGAGAGGACCGCTACTGGTGCGGAGTCGACAACGAGGCCGAAGAGGTCGCCGCAGCGCACTATCCTTTGATCCGCGAGTTTCGGGTCAAGGTGACCATGACCGACGAGCCTCAAACCGACGTCGAAGGTGCCTGGTCGGTTTGCTCGCCGACGACCGTCGGCAAGTTCTCGGCCGCGGCCTACTTCTTCGCTCGCGACCTCCAGAAGAAGCTCGGGGTGCCGGTCGGCCTGATCACCAGCTCGTACGGGGCGAGCACCGCGCAGGCCTGGGCGAGTCGAGGAGCCCTGGAGGCCGACCCGAGCTTGGCTTCGATCCTCGACGACTACGACGCGGCCCGTCGTGCGTTCGCTCCCAACGAGGCGGCGAGGGAGAAGTATCGTCAAGCGTTCGGGAAGTGGGAGGTCGCCGCCGCCAAGGCGAAGGCCGAGGGCAAGGACGCGCCGAGGGGGCCGAAGAACCCCGACCCGGGCCAGGATCAACACAACCCCTGCGTCCTGTCCAACGGGATGATCGCCCCCCTGGTCCCTTATGCCATCCGGGGGGCGATCTGGTACCAAGGGGAGTCGAATGGCCCCAACGCCGGGAAGTATCTCTCGCTGATGAAGGCGGTCATCAACAACTGGCGACGGGCCTGGGGGAGCGACTTTCCGTTCCTCTTCGTCCAATTGGCCAACTACAACAAGCCATCCCCGGAGCCGATCGGCAAGGGGCAGATTGCCCTGGTCCGGGAGGGGCAGCTTCGGACTTTGAGCATCCCCAGGACGGGCATGGCCGTGGCGATCGACATCGGCGACGCGGCGAACGTCCACCCCAAGAACAAGCAAGAGGTCGGCCGTCGCCTGGCCCTGGCCGCCGAAGCCATCGCCTACGGTCGGTCCGTCGTCCACTCCGGCCCGACCTTCGAGACGATGACGATCGAGGGGAACACCGCCCGCCTCCGCTTCGGGAACGCCGACGGCGGCCTCGAAGCGAGGGGTGGCAAGTTGACCGGATTCATCGTCGCCGGCGAGGACGGCAAATTCGCCTGGGCCGAAGCCACAATTGATGGCGAGACGGTCGTCGTCTCCAGCCCGACATTGACAAGCCCGGTCACCGTCCGCCACGGATGGGCCGACAACCCGCTGGTGAACCTGTACAACAAGGCGGGGCTTCCCGCCTCGCCCTTCCGGACCGACGCCCCGGCGAACCCTTGAAGACGGTCCGCCCGGGAAGGACGACCGGGCGACCGACCCCTCGGAAGGTCGTCCTCCCCGATTGGGCCAATTCTTACTACTTTCGGCTGGGAGATTGAAGTTTCCCTCCAGGTGGCCGGTGTCGGGTGCGAAACCAATCGATCACCCGGCGTGCCCCTTTACGTCGGCGGTTTCGAGTATTATCATCGGTTCACCAAGTCTAGGGTGAGTGGCTGTCCAGTCTTGTTGGCCCAATTTATCCTGGGTTTTGAGCTTCCTCCGCTCTTTGTCCTCGGAAAGCTCGACGGTCTGAGGTGATTTCGACAGGACGACCCTCGCCTTCCCTCGGGCCGGTTTCGGGCGATTCTGGCCCGGTTTCCCGCGATCCCTTCTTTGAACTTAAGCGGTTGGGCCGGACGAAACCGGGTCGGAGGGCTGGCCTGATGCGACCTGGCCGGGTTGGTTGGCCAGTCGTCCGACAACGTAGACTGATCCTTTTCCTCAACAAATTTTGGGGCGACTCTTATGTCCGAAACTCATTCGGACACGATTGAACTGATGGATCGAGCCGACGGGCCGGAAGGTTTGCCGTTCCTGGTCGTCGGCGTGGGGGCTTCGGCCGGTGGGCTGGAAGCTTACACCGAATTGCTCGATGGGCTGACGGCCAACCCGGGGATGGCTTTGCTGCTGGTCAGCCACCTCGACCCCGAGCAAAAGAGCCACCTGGCGCCGATCCTCTCGCGGGTGAGCCGGATGCCCGTGCTCGAAGTGACCGAGGGGATGGCCGTCGAGATCGACCACGTGTACGTCATCCCGCCGGGCACGAACATGGCGATGACCGACGGCCATCTGACGCTGACCTCCCGCCCTCCTCGACCGGTCCCGCACATGCCGATCGACCACCTGTTCCGGTCGCTGGCGGTGATCCAGAAGAGCCGAAGCGTCGGGGTCATCCTGTCCGGGAGCGGCAGCGACGGGGTGATCGCGCTTCAGGCCATCAAGGCGGCCGGGGGGATGACTTTCGCCCAGTCGGAGAACACGGCGCGTTACCCGAGCATGCCCCGGTCGGCGGTCCTCGACGGCAACGTCGACCACGTCTTCCGCCCGTCGGAGATCGGTCGAGAGCTTGAGCGGGTCGCGCTGCACCCTTACAACCAGGCGAACAAGCCGGTTTCGGCCGACAACCCAGCCGCCGTGGTCGAGGGAGACCCGATCGCCGACATCGTCAATCTGGTCAGGCAACGAACGTCGGTCGACTTCACCCATTACAAGCAAACGACGATCTGCCGGCGAATCCTCCGGCGGATGGCGCTCCGGGGCATTCAGGACCACCATGAGTACCTGGCGCTGATCCGGGAGGATGCCACCGAGCTTCAGGACCTGTTCCAGGACTTCCTGATCCGGGTCACCCAGTTCTTCCGAGACCCCGAAGCGTTCGAGTCGCTCAAGGCCAACGTGTTCCCCGTCCTGACCAGCGACCTGGCGCCCGGCTCGGTGGTCCGGGTCTGGGTGGCCGGCTGCGCCACCGGCGAAGAAGCGTACTCGATCGCCATCAGCCTCCTGGAATACCTCGACGACCACCCCGAGACCAACCTCTCGATCAAAATCCTGGCGACCGACCTGAGCGAAGCCGCTCTCGAAAAAGCCAGGTCGGGGATCTACCTCGACAACATTGAGATCGATGTCTCGCCGGCTCGGTTGCGGCGGTTCTTTGTCCGCCAGAAGGGGTCATACCAGATCAGCAAGGCCGTCCGCGAGTTGTGCATCTTCTCCCGGCACAACATGAGCGCCGACCCGCCGTTCAGCCGGCTCGACCTGATCAGTTGCCGGAACGTCTTGATCTACATGAACGTGGCGCTCCAGAAGCGGGTCATCTCGCTGCTCCATTACGCGTTGAACTCGAAGGGATTCCTGTTCCTCGGCTCGTCGGAGAACATCAGCGGGTCCAGCGAGTATTTTGACGTCATCGACCCTCGAAACCGATTCTTCGCCCGGTCGGCCAACACGCTCGCTGCGCCGATCGACTTCAACCCGTTGGGGGTCGGTGGCGGGTCGGGCCGGAGGATCGGCCGCGACGACGCCCCTCCGCTCTGGAACGCGCTCGACGTCCAGAAGGAGGCCGACCGGGTCCTGATCAACCGGTACGCCCCGGTGGGGGTGGTCGCCGACGAGACGATGACGGTCCTCCAGTTCCGGGGGCGAACCGCGCCTTACCTCGAACCGGCGCCCGGGATGGCCAGCCTCGACCTGTTCCGGATGCTCCGCGAAGGGTTGCTCACCGAGGTCCGCTTGGCGATCGCGCAAGCCAAGACCGAGAACGCCTTCGTGGTCCGCGAAGGGGTCCGCCTCGCCGAAGGGGACGGAACCCGTCAGGTCCGGATCGAGGTCGTCCCGTTCAAGGTCCCGCCGTCGGGGATTCGCTTCTTCCTGGTCCTGTTCCAGACCATCCCAAGCGCCGATCGAGTCTCCCGGCCGACATCGGCAACCTCCCAGTCGACCGAAAGCGTGGACGCCGACGAGCGGGTGGCCCAGCTCAAGCAGGAAATCAGCTCGCTCCGCGAGTACCTCAAGTCGGTGATCGAGGAGCAGGAAAGCACCAACGAGGAGTTGAAGTCGGCCAACGAGGAGATCCTTTCGGCCAACGAGGAGTTGCAGTCGACCAACGAGGAGCTGCAAACCGCCAAGGAAGAAGCCCAATCGGCCAACGAGGAATTGGCCACGGTCAACGACGAACTCCAGCACCGCAACGGCGAGCTGGCGAGGGTCAACGACGACTTGGTCAACCTGCTCGGCGGGGTCAACATCCCGATCGTCATGGTCAGCCGAGACTTGAGGATTCGCCGGTTCACCCCGCTGGCGGAAAAGACCTTCAACCTGATCCCCTCGGACATCGGCCGGCCGATCAGCGACATCAAGCCGAGCTTGCGGCTGGACGACCTGGCCAGCCTGATCAACGGCGTGATCGACTCGCTTTCCCCCTTCGAGGGGGACGTTCAGGACCTGGCGGGCCACTGGTATTCGCTGCGGATTCGGCCCTACATCACCAACGACAAGAGGATCGAAGGGGCGTCGATCGTCCTTGTGGAATTCGCCTCGGCTCGCTCGGGAGATCAATCCTCGCGGCCTCCTCGTCATCCTCAGGACCCCTCGAACATTTCCGAGGCTCCTGACTCCGGATGACATACCCACCAAGGCCGAGCGGTCTCCTTCTTACATGATATGAACAAGCTCAAGTCCGCTCGTCCCGGCTCGAAGGAAGGGGTTTGGTCGTGGCGAAGCATGACATCATAGTGGTGGGAACCTCCGCGGGCAGGGTCGAGGCCTTTTCTCGGCTGGTTCGCGGCCTCCCTTCGGGGTTCCCGGCGAGCTTCTTCATCATGTGCCACTGGACCGCCGTCCGGACGTTTCGGGAAAAGCCGATCCTGGCCCGCCAGTTGGCCAACCACGTCCGGGCCGAGGGGAACGTCGAATCCGCCGACCGGTTCGACGAACAATCGCGGCAAGCGGCCCGCTACGGTAGTCTGATCCGGCAATACCTCCTCAACGGCAATCCCGAAGACGGCGATGGTGTAGGGACCGTCGCCTCGGATAGTGTCCTCTGAGAGGACTGGGATGAGCATCCACTCGGGCAACCACCACGGCCAAGGAGAACTCCTGGATTGGGGCGCGTACCGGCTCCGGTACCAGGAGTCGTTCGAATTCGCGCTCGACGCCCGGTTGATGACCGATCATCAGGGGGTGATCCTCGAAGCGAACCACGCGGCCGCCACGCTCCTGTCTTGCCGGAAGGAGTTCCTGGTCGGCAAGCCGCTCGGATTGTTCGTCGCCGAAGGTCACCGCAACCTGTTCTACCAGATCCTGTTGCGGTTGATGAGAGTGTCCGGCTCCGATGAGTTCGAGACGAAGGTGGGCCGCCTGGGCAAACCGCGAGACGTGGTCATGAAGGTCACCGCGGCCGATGGCGAGGCCGACGGGGGGTCGATGCTCCAATGGCTCCTCCAGGACATCACCGAGCGCCGGCTGGCGACCGCCGCCCGGGCCGACTTGCTCCGCCGCCTCGTCACCGCGCAGGAGGATGAGCGGCGTCGGGTCGCTCGGGAACTGCACGACTCCGTCGGTCAGCTCCTGTCGGCCCTGTCCCTGGCGGTCGCCAGCGTCCGGGGGGCCGAACCGCTCACCTTGCAGACCTTGGCCCGGCTCGACGTCGTTCAGCGGGTGACCGACGAGCTGGGCCGGACGATGCACGACCTTGCCGTCCGGCTCCGGCCCACGGCGCTCGACGACTTTGGGCTCAAGGTCGCCCTCCAGTCCCTGATCAACGAGTGGTCCGCCCGGACCGGGGTCGACGTCCACTTCCAATCCGTCGGCCTGGAGGTGATCCGGTTTGCGCCGGAGGTCGAGACCGCCCTGTACCGGGTGATCCAGGAGGCGCTCACGAATATCACCAAGCATGCCGCCGCCCGGCTCGTCAGCGTGGTGGTCGAGCGGCACTCCGGCAGCGCGATCGTCGTGGTCGAAGACGATGGGGTCGGGTTCGACCCGGACGCCCTGGTCTCGGCGGGCCGGTTGGGGCTTCTGGGGATGCAGGAACGAGTCACGCTGGTCGGCGGGAGTCTCCAGATCGAGGCCGCCCCTCAGGCCGGGACATCCATCCGGGTTTGTGTCCCGATTCAAACTTCACCCGAGGATTGATCCATTGGAGAAGCTCCGCATCCTCCTGGCCGACGACCACGCCATCTTCCGAGAAGGGCTCAAGTCGCTGGTCGACACCCAGCCCGACATGAGCGTGATCGTCGAGGCGGCCGACGGTCGGACCGCCTGGCGACTGGCGACCGAGCTTCACCCCGACGTCGTGATCCTGGATGTGACGATGCCCGAGATGGGAGGCGCCGAGGCCACCCGCCTGATCCGCCGCGACTGCCCCGACACCAAGGTCCTGGCCCTGACCGTCCACGAGGTCGGCGGCTACCTCCGTCAGATCCTCGAAGCGGGGGCTTCAGGCTACCTGATCAAGCGGGTCGCCTTCGAGGAGCTGGTCAGGGCCGTCCGCGAGGTCGCCGCCGGGGGGACTTACCTCGACCCCAACATGTCGAACCAGGCCATCAGCCCATCGCCCGGGTCCACCCCCGAGCACCAAATCATCGAGCGCGACCTGACTGGCCGCGAAGCCGAGGTCGCCCAACTCCTGACCCGAGGCCACATCAACCGCGAGATCGCCGAACGCCTCGACGTCAGCGTCAAGACGGTGGAAACGTACAAGGCGAGGATCATGGAGAAGCTCGGCCTCCGAAGTCGCGCCGACCTGGTCCAGTATGCCATCCGCCGAGGCTGGCTCTACGAATCATGATGCCATCGCTCTGGTACGGTTTCCAGGAATTTTCTGGATGGCAAATTGCAGGATTGCAAATCATTACTTTGATTGACTTTAGCTCTGCAATTTTGCGATATGTAATGAATTTCTGGGATTCGCATAAGTTCCGTCCGGCAGTTCGAGCCTATTCAGCTCAACCTACCCCGATCCGGCGACCCGGATTAAGAGCGGGCGAGCCAGATATGTTGTTTTCGTGAAGTCGCCGCTCCGCCACGCTTCGGATGTTGACCGGGCCGCACCTGGCCTGGGTATACTGCGTCCTCCTTCCGCCAGGGGCGGGGTCGATGGCTGGTGCGAAGACGTCGACGGATCGAGTCGCGCGACGACCGGCTGCTCGATTCGAGCCCCGCCCCGCTCGCGATTTTCCCAATCAGCATGAAGCGACCGTCTTCGAAAGGGACTTGGCCATGGCAGATTCGCGCATCAAGCGGGGCCGCTTCGCCCCGACGTCGGGGCGCCCCGATGGTCGCGGGCGGTCGAAGATCGTCCTCTCCGGCGCGGCCTGGATGATCTCGGTGGCGACGTTGGGGGCGTGCGCCGCCCAGCCCGCCGCCGCGCAAACGGCGACCGGTCGCAACGTGGTCATCTTCGTGGCCGACGGGCTTCGCCCGGGGTCCATCAACCCGACCGACGCCCCGACGCTCCTGATGATCCGCACCAACGGGGTCAACTTCTCCAACAGCCACTCGGTCTTCCCCACCTTCACCACCCCCAACGGCGCCGCGATCGCCACCGGGCACTTCCCGGGCGACACGGGCGACTTCAGCAACACGATCTTCTCGGGCTATCCGATCTTCGCCCCCGAGAAGGTCAACGGGGTGACCACCAACCTGGGCAGCGGCACCCTGACCCCGTTCATCGAGAACGACCCCGTGCTGGGCGACCTGAACAACCACTTCGCCGGGGGGGGTACCCTCTTCAACGAAGAAAGCCTCCTATCCGCCGCCCGGACCCGAGGGTTCAACACGGCCGCCGTCGGCAAGCATGGGCCGACCTTGATCCAGGACGTCACCCAGGGCAGTCCCCAGAATGGGGTCGTGCCGATCCCCCAGACCATCATCATCGACGACCTGACCGGTCAGAACGGCGGCATCCCGCTCTCCTCCGACTTCGTCGCGTACCTGACCGCCGCCCAACTCGGCACCGCGACGCCGTCGAGGGGGGCCAACGGCGCGTCGGGCAGCAACACGGTACCGGGGACGTCCATCGCGAACCTGACCCAGCAGAAATACTTCGCCGACGCCATCTCCAAGGCGATCCTGCCCAAGTTCGCCAAGGACGGCAAGCCATTCGTCCTGGTCTTCTGGTCGCGTGACCCGGACGGGACCCAGCACAACCAGGGCGACAGCCTGAACACGCTGACCCCCGGGATCAACGGCCCGACGTCCAGGGCCTCGGTCAAGAACGCCGACATGAACCTGGCCCAGATCATCAACGGCCTCAACGCCAACGGGTTGGCGGCGAACACCGACGTGATCGTCACCGCCGACCACGGCTTCGGGACGATCAGCAAGCAACCGGTGAACGCCCTGGCCAAGCCGACCGCCAGCTATGCGGCCACCCAGACCTACCCCGGCGTCAACGCGGGCTTCCTGCCTGCGGGCTTCGTGGCGATCGACCTGGCCCACGGGCTGAACCTTCCGCTCTTCGACCCCGACGCACCGGCCGCCGCCCAACCCAGCAACGGCGTCGCGTACACGCCGGTCGACCCGACCAAGGGGCAGCGCCCCCGGTCCGGCAATGGCCTGATCGGCGGGTCGGGCCAGTTCGTCACCCCGATGGCCTCCTCCGACGCCCTGGTCGCCATCGCGGCCAACGGGGGTTCCGACCTGGTCTACATCCCCTCGAACGACCCGGGCCTGCTCAAGCAGGTGGTCGCCGTCCTGCTGGCCCAGGATTACGTCAGCGGGTTGTTCGTCAACGAGGACTTCGGACCGATCCCGCCGGGCACGCTCCCCTTGACCGCCATCAACCTGAAAGGGTCGACCGACCTGCCCAAGCCGGCCGTGGTGGTCAACTTCGTCACCTTCAGCACCGACCCGAGCAACCCGCTGATGACCGCCGTCGAGGTCGCCGATACCACGCTCCAGCAGGGGCAAGGGATGCACGGGACGATCGGCCGCCACGACACGTTCAACAACATGGCCGCGATGGGACCCGACTTTAAGCAGGGTTACGTCGACCCCAACCCCGTCGGCAACGCCGACATCGCCCCCACGGCCGCCGCGATCCTCGGCTTTTCGATGGCCAGCAACGGCTCGCTCACCGGTCGGGTGATGACCGAGGCGCTGGCCTCGGGGCCGGACGCGATCTACTCGATCGCCGACGTGGCCTACTCGGCGGCCGACCCCGCCAGCGGCCTGCGGACCTACCTGGCGTACCAGAAGGTCGGTAAGATCATCTACGCCGACTCCGCCGGCTTCGCGAACAAGACCGTCGGCCTCCCGGTGCTGGGCGGGACGTCGGGCGATGACACCCTCGGCCCCGACTCGCGCTACCTGGCGCTCGACGGGATGGCCGGCAACGACATCCTGATCGGGACCTCGGCGAGGGTCACGTTGATCGGAGGGCCTGGGGCCGACGTGTTCGTGGTCAACGCCCTGAACGGGACCACCACCATCGGCGACTTCAGCCGGGGCGAAGGGGACAAGATCGGCCTGAGCGCCGGCCTGGCCTTCTCGGGCCTCGCCTTCCGCGACGCCTCCACCGTCGGCCTCACCGGCACCCTGATCTACGCGAGGCGCTCGGGGCACCTGCTGGCCATCGCGGCCAACGTCTCGCCCAGCTCCTTCGTCCCCGCGGACTTCATCTCGTATTGACCAAAGCAGATCCGGGCCGAAGCCGTCGGGGGCCAGCCTCCGGCGGTCTCGGCCTTTCGGCGTCTCATGCGGTTCCCAAGACTTTTCCGCATGAAAAATTGTAGTATCGTGGGCTGCAAAGCATTGCCTTGATTGACTTTGCTTTGCAACCCGCGATATGCCACGAATTTCCGGGACTCGTCTCACCATCCATTCCTCTTCATCGCATCGTCGAAGGAACACCCATGCCCATCCGCACCCTCGCGGCGGTTCTCTTGGTCCTGATCGTCGCGGGTCGCACCGCATCCGCCGACTTCCTCGTGATCGGGTCGAATCCCACCACCGAGCTGGCCGCCCCGTTCGGCCTGGCCAGCGACGGCTCGAACGACCCGTCCGACCGCTATCAGCAAGTTTTCGCCTCCGCCCTCTTCAATAAAGGGCCGATCGCCATCACGGCCCTCACCTTCTTCGCCCAGGGGCAAGGGGCCGGCGGGGCCTTCAACACGGTGACTTACAACTTCGGCCTCTCGACCACCACCGTCGGCGTGGGCGGCCTCGATTCCACCAACCTCGCCGGCAACGTGGGCGCCGACGCGGCTTCGTTCGGTTCGATCAGCCCGACCGGGAACGCGGCCTCGACCTTGACCGTCGGTGGTCCATCGTCGTTTCTTTATGATCCGAGCAAGGGCAACCTCCTGCTCGACATCCGGGTCGTCGGCCAGAGGCTCGACGCGAGCTTCCTGGGCGCGAGCTTCGACGGCCAGGCCGACTTCGGCAAGCAGTCGAGTTCGGCGGACAACTTCGGCGGCAACGCCTCGTCGTCGGGGCTCTCGCTCGGGATCACCTTCAACTCGGTCCCCGAGCCGTCGTCCCTGGCCCTGAGCGTCGTCGGGGGCGTCCTCGCGTCGCTCTGGCTCCGCCGCAAGCGAGCCTGAGCCTCGCCCCGATGATTCAAGGCTGGTCGTCGCGACGTCGGATCATAGCTTGGGTACGGTGTCGCGTCGCCACGCCGCCCTCCGCAAGTCGATGCGGAAGGACGAGAGGGCGAGTCAAGCCTCCGTTCGGCGGACGTCAGGCGGAGGGCGACTTCCTCGACGATTCGCCGGATCGCCTGTTTTCGCGAGGCGTCAACCGACCCTGGGGCGACGGGTTTCGGGGGAAGGCGACGGCGATGGTGTTCAGGAGGTTATTCCGGAGCGTGATCCAGCGGTACAACTCGGCGGGGTTGGAGTGGGCCCAAATCATCCCTTCAGCATCGAGGACCGCGACTTGAAGCGCCCCTTCAGGGCCAACAAACGCGGCTTTCCGGTCAAACGCGAAGTCGTTCATGTCATGTCGTCCTTGGGTGCTTCCCATCATCGCGAAGCTGACTCAATGTGAGTTGCAATCGAATTCGCCAACCGGACAACCTTTTCAGATTTTAAGCGGATCTTGACATTGATCAGCTTAAATTGGCAATTCTTCCGATCTCGTCGCCCGGCGTTCCCCGATGCAATCGCGACCCGGTGTCGCTAAAATCAAAGCTATGTCACAAATTGCAAGCATGGAGTCAAATCCGACTCCGTTTTGCAGAAATTCGATCTGGATCGAAGAGTTGAGGTTTGGGCGATCTGTCGATGGCGGAGGTCGGGTCGATCGCCGGGTCGTCGGCTCGGATATCCACCCTGGCGGTGACGATCGCCACGCCCGTCGGGGTCCCGGTCGGCGCCTAGCTCGATTTGTAGAGGTCGAGGTTCCGGGCGGTCGCATCGATCCTGGTCCGGCCCGCCTCGCCGAGGCCCGGGAGTTCGCTGACTTACTGACCGGCCCCGAAGGGCGCGCCGCCGTCGCCCGGTTCGGCCAGCCCTTCTTCTTTGTGGACGACCAGGCTCGTTGAACCGCCGGGGCGGGTTGCCGAACCTCTGGTCGGGTGGATACGATCTCGGGGCGGTCGGGCGTCTTGGGAAGTCCTGGAAATTCTCGACAAGGAGTCGGATCGATGGGTTGGATCAATCGACGGGTGTTCGGTTCCCAAGTCCTGGCCGCGACGGGTTCGGCCTGGCTGGGGAGCCGATCTTCCCGAGGGCAAGACGTCGCGCCGGGGGTGATCCGGTCGGAGCGGGCTCGGCCTCTGATCCTCGATGGCGTGGCTTCGGGCGACGTCGGGTCCGACGGTTTGGGCGTGGTCTGGGCCAGGACCGACCGACCGAGCCGGATACTTGTCGAGTGGTCGACCACCGACTCGTTCCGGGACGCCGGCCGAGTCGTCGGACCCGCCGCCCTGCCCGAAACCGACTTCGCCGCCAAGGCGGTCTTGAACGACCTCCCACCGGGCCAGCGGATCAGCTACCGGGTCAGCTTCCAGGACCTGAGCGATTCCAAGGCGCGGAGCGTCCCCGTGTCGGGCCGGTTCCGGACGCCGAGCCTGGACAAAGGCGACCTCCGGTTTTGCTGGGGGGGCGACGTGGCGGGGCAAGGCTATGGGATCGACCCGAGCCGAGGGGGGATGCGGGTCTTCGACGCGATCCGAACCGCCCAGCCCGACTTCTTCCTCCACTCGGGCGACCACATCTATGCGGACAACCCGATCCTCGCCGAGGTCAAGCTCGACGACGGCTCGACTTGGCGGAACCTCGTCACCGAGGGGACGAGCAAGGTCGCCGAGACCCTGGGCGAATTTCGCGACCGATACCGCTACAACCGCCTCGACGAAGCGGTCCGCCGGTTCCAGGCCGAGGTCCCGATCCTGGCGCAGTGGGACGACCACGAGACCTTGAACAACTGGTTCCCCGGCGAGATCCTCGACGACTCCCGCTACTCGGTCAAGTCGGTCGACCTCCTCGCCGCCCGAGCCCGCCGGGCGTTCTTCGAGTCCATGCCGATTCGGACCCTCACCGCCGACCCTGACCGCGTCTACCGCCAGGTCCGCCAGGGGCCGCACCTCGAACTGTTCCTCCTCGACCAGAGGACCTATCGAGGCCCGAACTCCCCCAACCGCCAGGCCGAAGACACCGAGGCGACCGCCTTCCTCGGCCCCGAGCAGCTTCGTTGGCTCGTCGACGGCCTCAAGCGAAGCACCGCGACCTGGAAGGTCGTCGCCAGCGACATGCCGATGGGCCTGGTCGTCCGCGACGGCCCCAAGGACTTCGAGGCCCTCGCCAACGGCGACCCCGGCGCCCCCTCGGGCCGGGAGCGCGAGCTGGCCCGGTTGCTCGCCGATCTCGAACGAAGCCAAGTCAAGAACGTCGTCTGGCTCACGGCGGACGTCCATTACGCCGCCGCTCACCACTACGACCCGAGCCGCGCCACTAGCTTCACCAACTTCGACCCGTTCTGGGAGTTCGTCGCCGGGCCGCTCCACGCCGGGACCTTCGGGCCGGGCACCCTCGACCCCACCTTCGGCCCCGAGGTCAAGTTCAACGCCGTGCCCGAAGGGATGAAGCCGAACCGGCCCCCGTCCGACGGCACCCAGTTCTTCGGCCAGGTCGCCATCGCCGGGAAAACCGGGGTGATGACCGTCTCGCTCCACGACCGGGGCGGCAAGTCGCTCTATTCGGTCGAGTTACCGCCCGACGTGGCTTGAGGCATGGTTCGGCTCGCTCGCTACCAGGCCGACTTGAGGGTGTGGTCGACGATCCGGAGCGCCCGGAACCGATCTGCATTGCCCGACGAGATGATCTCGAGGGCGGGGGCGCCCGGCTTGCGGGCGACCCGCCTCGACGCGGCGACCTGGCCGTTGTTGCCGAACACTTCGAGCGACCGGCGGTCGGCCAGGATTCGGACCGAAACCTGGTCCGCCTCGGCCTTGAGCGGGACTTCGAGGCCGGCGACGTTCACCACCCGCTTGGCCGGGTCGTAGTCGACCTTCGACCCGTAAAGCGTCGCGGTCCAGCCCCCTTCGGCCTCCCCCCGGGCAGTGATCGTCAGGTCGACCCCTTCGGCCGACTCGATCCGGGGGAGCACCGCCGCGAGGTCGTCGTCGTCCCGACCCGCGCTCGACCGCGTCCAGGTTCGCGACTTGTCGCGAAGCTTGGCGATCTCGGCCACCGGCTCGGCGTATAACCGGGGGCCGTCGGGGGTGGTCCGCAAAGTTAGCTCGCAAGGGATGGTCATTTGCTGATTAAACGGCATCCCGGGGAAGTCGACCCCCCTGGCCCAGCCGATCTGGATTCGACGACCGTCAGGGGTGTCGCTGAACGTCTGGGCCGCGTAGAAGTCGCCGTGCCAGAGGGTGAGCTTCTCGGTCTCGGGGGTGAACTTGTGGCCGTCGAACTGGCCGAGCCGGTACCTGCCGTCGGCGGCGGACAGGACCCAGAGCGATCGGGGGCGCTGACTCCCCCGGACCGGAAGCTCGAACATGTCGGGGCACTCGTAGAAGCCGTCGATCCGGCTTTCTTCCGTCCAGGCTCTGAGGTCGGGCGACGAGTGGAACGCGATCGCCCGATCCTTGCCGTCGCCTTCCTCATAGACCGCCATGATCCATCGGCGCGTCGGAGAGTGCCAGAACAAGCGAGGGTCGCGCCCGTTGTGCTTGATGACGGGGTTCCCGACGAACTCGGTCCAGGTCCGTCCTTGATCAACACTCCAGATGATGCACTCGCCGCGCCCCGTGCTGGTGTAGGCCCCGACCATCGCCGGGCGATCGACCGAACCGAACCCCGAGGTGTTCTTCGAGTCGACTACCGCCGAACCCGAGAACGCCCAGTCGCCATACTTCCGGGGATAGATCGCGATCGGCAATTCCTTCCAATGGATCAGGTCGGGGCTGGTGGCGTGCCCCCAGTGCATGTTGCCCCAATCCCAGCCATAGGGGTTGTGCTGGTAGAACAGGTGGTATTCCCCATCGTGCCAGACCAGGCCGTTCGGGTCGTTGAGCCAACCTCGGCGACTGGTGAAGTGGAATTGCGGGCGGTCGGCCTCGGCGTACAAGGTTTTCTCGTCGGGGAGGTGGTCGCTCGACTTGATCCCGGCCAGGGCCTCCGAACCTCCGGGCAACTTCGAGGTGATCGTCAGGCTTTGCCCTCGAAACGGTTCAAGGTCGAGAAAGGCGAAGAAGTCGGGCGGGCCATCGCCCAAGCGGATGTCGAAGTCCCGGACGATGCCGTCGTTGGTCGCCACCTGGACGCGACGGACCTGGTTCTTGCCGTTGATGGGAAGGAGCAGGTAGCGACCATCCGCCTTTAGGGTCCGGCTCGCCGACTCCGCCGGGCTTGGGTCATCCGCTAAGGTGGAAGCGGCGATCAGTCCGACCAGGGCGAGAACTCTCGGTGTGATCCGAAGCATGGTGCGACCTCGATCGGGTCAAGGGGAGGAAACCGAAGGAACGACGGTGGCTGGTCCCGGATCGTCCGACGCGACACAATTTGGGAAAGCCTTGGGCGATCAGCCGTGGGCCAACCTCTTTCCGCGACCCGCACGATTATCGTCGAGGCTGAACCGAAATGAACCCGCTTGCCCCCCGGTCTTGCCTGGTTTTGCACGGCCTGGGGGGCGGGCCGTACGAGCTAGCCCCGGTGATCGACGCGCTTCGGGGCCAAGGGTTCCGGGTGGAGGCCCCGGTGTTGCCGGGGCATGACGATGCGTTCGGCCCGACGATGCCGGGCTCGACCTGGCCGGATTGGCTCGAAGCGGCGGAGGCGGCGTTCGATGCCTTAACCTCCGAGAGTGAAGGGGAACGGGTGGCCGTGGTCGGATTTTCGACCGGGGCGACGTTGGCGTTGGCGTTGGCGACCCGCCGCCGGGTGGACCGACTGGTGTTGCTGGCGCCTTTCCTGGCGATCCGGTTCGCCCGGTGGTTGCTGGTCCCCGCGAGCGTCTGGCTCGCGCCGATCGCCCGGTTCGTCCCGAACCTCCCTCGCCGGGGCGCGGCGACGCTCGACCGCCAAGTCCGCGTCGAGCTGGCGGGTTCGAGCCGGTTCCGGACGTTCAGCCTGATGTCGACCTTGAGCGCCCTGGATCTGATCGCGCGGGTGGTCCCGACCGTCGGGACCATCACGACGCCGACCCTGATCGTCCAGGGAGTGCGAGACTCGGTGGTCGAGCCGTCGAGGGCCTCGTGGCTTCTGGCACGGCTTGGGTCGGTCGAGAAGCGGATGGTCTGGTGCCCTCGATCCGACCACCTGCTCGCGTGGGATCATGATCGGATCGCGGTGGTCGCGGCGGTCGTGGGGTTTTTGGGCCACCCTTGATCGGACCAACCGGGCCAAGCCCTTGCGAGGCCATCCATCTTGTCCCTTATAATAGTGTCCACCAAGGCTGGTGTTTCGACCTCCGATGGCGTTCGGCCTTCGACGGGTCCAAATCCAGCATCCCCTTTCCTCGATTGGAGTGGTCGACCCATGTTTCGCGCTCTCACGTCCCCCTCGGCCCGTTTCGCTTTCGCTCCCGCTGTCGTCGCCCCCTTGGTGGTTGTCGCCGGGCTGACCCTGGCTGGTGTGGGTTGCACCTCCGACGCTCCGGGCACCCCCGAGGCCGACAAGAGCACTCTGCAAAAGGTGGAAGACAAGGCCAGCGACCTCGGTAAGAAGGCGGTCGAAGGTACCGGCAAAGCCGTGAAGGCGACCGGAAACGCGATCGAAAGCGCGGGCCAGAAGCTGGAAACCTCCGCCGCCGAATCGGTCAAGGAAAACATCGGCGAGAAGGCGGGCAAAGTCGTCGAGAGCGTCGGCAAGGGGATGGAAAAGGCCGGTGAATCCGTCGGCAAGGGCGGCGACAAGCTCAAAGACTCGGTCACCCCGAAGTGATTGATTTGGATCATCCAAGGCCCAAAGATCGACCCGTCAAATTGGAGCGGACCAACCCTCGGGTTTGGTCTGCTCCTGCTGATTCGGCCTCCGACTTGCGACTGATCTCGGGTCGAGTCAGTCGCAAGCCCTTTCGGAGTGATTTGCCATGCATTTCCAGGTACGGACCGACAACCACATCCCCAACTCCGAAGAGTTGACCGAGAAGATCCGCGACGAGGTCGAGGGAGCCCTGGCCGAGCGGTACGAAGGCCAGATCCGCCGGATCGAGGTTTACCTTCAAGACCTCAACGGGCACAAGCACGGCGTCGACAAGCGGTGCTCGATCGAGGTCAGCCTGGCGGGACATCAGCCGGTGGCCGCCGAGGACAAGGCCGCGACGGTCGAAGATGCCGTGACGGGCGCGGTGGACAAGGTCCTCAGGGTCCTCGAACACACCATCGGCAAGCTCCAGGATCGAGGTGGTCGGGTGTCGATGTCGGGCGAGGAAACCTGATCGAGTCGATCAAAGGCCGATCGGGGGTTCGCCCGACGGGGCGGCGATCTTGACGCCGGTGGCCAGGGGGCGCCGAAGCCGGGTCGACCATTGGGGGTCCGGGCAAAACGCTGGACCCGAGGTCCAAGGTCAACGGACCGACGACCACCGATCAGATCAACATCCATCGCATCAGAAAACGCTCGACCTTCTCTCGAAGCGATTTCCCCTGGAGACGAGGGTCGAGGCCGAAAGCTCAGCGAGCGGTCAGGTCGGTCTTGGAGGCGTCTTCGAGGACGGGACCAAGGGGAGGAACGCCACCCCGGCGCCTCCGGGCTCGCCTTTTGCGCTGAAATCCGCCGAGGAGGTAAAGCGACGCGAGCCTTCGGAGCATCCACAAGGGCTGGTTGGCGGTCCGCCGGTCTTCTTCCCACTGCGGGTGTTGGATGAACTGGAACGGGCGGAGCCGGACCTGTCGGATCTGCAAGCCGACCGACTGGACGCTCTTCGAGATCCCGATCTCGCAGGCGATCGCATCATCCTTGGAGATCCCGGTCCGGAAGCCGCCGATCGCTTCGAGGACCTCGCGCTTGAGGCACAAGACCAGTGACTGGAGGTGGTCGGCCATTTCGCCGAACTTGATCCGTTGGCTGGTCATGTATTTCTGAAAGCCCGCCGTGGTGAACTCGGACTGGTAGCGGGCGGCGGATTCGCTGACGTCATCCCAGGTGGTGTTGTAATACCCGATGATCTCCCCCACGACGCCGACCTTGGGCCGGTCGACCACCTGGAGGAACGCCTTGAGCCAGTTCGGCTGGACGATGACGCATTCTTCCTGCAAGAACAGGTAGTAGTCGGCCCGAGGTCCTTGCCGCCAGCCGTGATCCCAGGCACTAATGTTATACCCGGTGTTTTCCCGGTAGAAAACCGCGACATCACCATGCCGGGCGGGGAGTTCCAGCAACTTGTCCTCGGCCTGGTTGACCACGACCCGGGCCGAGAACGGATGCCCCGCCGGGACGGTTTTCAACTGGTCGAGGAGCTTGATCAACTGGTCGGTCGGCCAGGCGTTGTAATGCGAAACGACCACGACGGCGGTTTTCGGCATGGGCATCGGTCCCTTTGATCGAACAAATTCGGGCATCCATCGTCAATCGCCGACCCCGACGAAAGATCATGAGCGGTTCCGGCCAACCAGGTCAACCGGCCGGACGTCCCCGTGCTGGTCGGGATTCGCTGGGCTACTCGGCGGGAACGGCGAGGTCGCCGACGGTCTTCCTGAGGGTTTCGGAAAAGCTTTTCGAGGAATACGATCTCTCGATCCGATCCAAGGCGTTCGAGCGCAGTTGCCCCCAGAGTTCGGGGTCCTGGTGGAGTCGGGCGCACTGCGAGGCGAATGACTCCGCGCCGTCGGCGACGAGGAGTTCGACGCCGTCTTCCCAGCCCAACTGCTCGGCGAGGAGCCGGGTCGTCACGATCGGGATGCCTTGGGCGGCGGCCTCGATGCATTTCAGGGGGATTCCCGCCGCGTACCGGGTCGGGGCCACGAAGATCCGGGCCGCGTTGTACACGGAGGTCAGGTCGTCGACCCTGCCGAGGAAGCCGACGCCGTTGCCCTCCATCTGGAGGAATTCGGGCACGTCGACCTTCCCGGCGACTTCGAACCGTAGCTCATCGCCGAGCATTTCGCGGATCTTCGGGAAGATTTCGCCGACGAACCAGGAGATCGAGTCGCCGTTAGGGGAGTCGAGCGAATAAAGCGGGCCGACGAAGAGGAGGCCGGTCCTCTGGTCGAACGGGTTGGGGGTCGGGGATGCGTCGACGCAGTGGCTGAGCGTGTAGACTTCGCGGGCGCCATGGTCGGAGAAGCTCCGGGCATCCCTGGCCGAGACCGAAAGGACCGCCGAGCAGCCGTCGACCAAGCGGACCTCGGCCTCGATCATCTCCCTCTGCCGCTCCGGGCTCGGTTCGTTCCCCGAGAGCCGCAACTGCTCGATCGTCCTGGTGCTGAACAGGGCCTCGGCGTCGTAGACGATCCTCGGCCGACCGACGACCTCGCTCGACGGCAGGAAGGGCTTGACCGCCTCCATGTTGTGCGGCCGGCTGATCAAGATCACGTCGTAATGACCTTCGCGATCCTTGAGGAATTCCTCGACGTTGTCGCGAGAATGGTTGTTCATAACCTCAACCCGTTGGTCGAGGCAATGATAAATATCCACCCACTTCTCCGGCTTTTGCCGCGACCAGAGCGGGTTGACGGTGGGGTAATAGGTGACGAAATAGTCGAGGGCGACCATCTCGGCGACGATCCGACGGGTCCTGGGGAAGCCGGCCCCCAAGGTGATGTGCGGCACCCGGTCGTCGATGTAGAGGACCCGGTGCCGGTCGCCCGAGCGATTCCTGGCCAGGAGGAGGTTGTGCTCGGACCTCGGGAGCTGCGAGTGAAGCTCGCCCCCGAGCCGTTCCACGACCGAGGCGAGGCGACTCCCCTCTCGGCTCGCGATCTCCTGAGGTCGCCCCAGGTGGTGGAGGATGACTCGGGGGTCGTAGACGGTCCGAAGCCCAGCCTTCCGGAGCCGGGCGCCGAGGTCGATCCGGTCGAGGAGCTGGTCCCCCGGGTCGCGAGCGGGGCGTTCCGGGAGAGCTTCGAGGGCCTTTCGATCGGCGAGGAGGAAACCCCCCGAGGAGAAGTCGACCTCGCGGATGAACATGAACTCCGGTTCCTCCGACTTCCGGTCCCGCCCATAAGCCGACGAGGAGCCGTCGGCCCAGAGGATGCCGCCGGCCTCTTCGAGCGACTTATCGAATCGGATCGTCTTGCCCACCACGGCACCAATCTCCGGCCGAGACCGCGCCGTTTCCAGGGCCGAGGCGAGGCTCCCGGGTTCGACCCGGCAGTTCGGGTCGAGGAAAGCGACGAACTCCCCGCGTGCCCGCTCGACCGCCTGAGGCTCGGCTTCGAGGCGAGGGAGGCGGCTCTCGACCCGGATCACGGTCGCGCCGCCCAGGCGTCGGAGCAGTTTTCGGGTCAAACGCGACGAGGCGTTGTCGACGATGACGATCTCGCGGGCTTCGATCGGGTCCGCGAGCAGAGAATTCAGGCACGCCAGCAAGAATTCCGGCCTGTCCTCGGCAACCAGGATCACCGACAACACCGGGGCCTCGACCCGGGGGATGGCGACCGCTCGCCGGCCGACGAGGAACATCCTCAGCTCCGCTCGAAGGACCAAGGTCGAGGCGGCCACCCTCGCCGGCAGCGACGCCCGGCCGATGATCGGGTTGAGGCGGGCGGCCGCGCCTTTGACGAGACGCTTGATGGGTCGAACCGGCTGCTTGATGGCTTCGATCAGGCGTTTTTTCATCGTTCGCGATTCAAAGGACCTTGTTGACGATCAGGGTGGACCAAGGACGACCGAAACCAATCAAAGGGCGTTCAAGCGAGTGCGGCGAGTGGCTTGCGTCGTCGCCTGGCGATCCGCCCTTGCTCCAGGAAGTAGTCGACCAGGCCCGCCTCGATCGCCGGGTCGGTGAGCACCTTGAGTTGGTCGCGTCCCTTGGCGATCCAGGCATCGCGAGTCGCCGGGTCGAGCATCTCGCGCATCGCCGCGTCGATCTGCTCGGCGGAGGTCGGGTCGATGTGGCGTACGGCGTCGCCGCCGATCTCGGCTTGGGCGCCCCCCCTGCCGGCGATGACGGGGATGCCGGCCTGGAAGCCTTCGGCGATGGCCAGTCCGTAGCCCTCGTAGAGCGAGGGGTAGACCATCGCCAGGCTCTCGCCCAGGACGGTGAACTTGGCGTGGTGGTCGACGTAGCCGGTCAGGACGACTCGGTCGGCCAGCCCGAGGCTCTCGATCAAAGGGATGTACTGCTGGTAGTGGCGGTCGGAGCCGACGAGAAAGAGCCGGAAGTGGGGGTGGTCGGCGACGAAGCGGGCGAAGGCGTGGAGCAGGACGCCCACCTTCTTGCGGTGGTCGGTGCCGCCGAGGTAGGCGAACTGGTCCTTCAGGGGCAATGGGGCTGAGAGCGTGACGTCTTTGAGCCGGATGAGGCAGGAGGTGACGTTTCGCCTGTGGAAGAAGGAGGCGATGTCCTTGGCGCTCTGGGTGGAGATGGTCAAGATGGCGTCGGCCCGGAACACCGAGATGATCTGCGAGACCAATTCCTTGCGGGTGACGCCGGTCCTCAGGCGGTAAGCTCGATCTCCGAGATAGTATTGCCTGGGGAACTTGTAGGGGATGATGTCGAGGAGGCCGAGGATGTAGCGTGTCTTGGGGTTCTTCCGGAAGGGGATGCCCCGATTCCCGTTGGTGAAATAGAGGTCGAAATCCTCGGCACCGAGGAACTTGGGCAAGTCGTCCACCTCCCAGCGGAACTCGCCGACACTCCCGAAAACCCGCGTCGGTAGTCCGGCGGCCTCTTCATAGTTGGGTATGAGCGGGTGATTGCTGATCAAGGTGATCTGGAAGCCGGCCCTTCGGAGCAGTTCGATCGTCGACGTCAGTTGGATCGTCATCCCGCAGGGTGGTCGAGTCAGAGGTCGGGCGTCGATGGCGATCCGGAGAGGAGGCTCTGCCTCGGCGAGTTGGGACATGGTGTCGGTTCCAGCATTGAGAAACGGTCAGACCTCGCCAACTTCCTCTTCGATTCAAGGCGTTCAAGCGAGTGCGGCGAGTGGTTTGCGTCGTCGTCTGGCGATCCGCCCTTGCTCGACGAAGTAGTCGACGAGCTCGGCCTCGATCTTCGGGTTGGTGAGCACCTTGAGCTGTTCTTGCCCCTTGGCGACCCAAGCGGCTCGGGTGGCCGGGTCGAGCATCTCGGCCATGGCGTGGGCGATCTGGTCGGCCGAGGTCGGGTCGATGTGCCGCACAGCATCGCCGCCAATCTCTCCCTGAGCCCCCCCCTTGCCGGCGATGACGGGGATACCGGCCTGGAAGCCCTCGGCGATGGCCAGACCATAGCCTTCGTAGAGCGAGGGGTAGACCATGGCGCGGCTTTCGCCGAGGATGCGGAACTTGGCGTCGTGGTCGACGTAGCCGGTCAGGACGACGCGGTCGGCCAGCCCGAGTTGTTCGATCAAGGGGAGGTACTTGTCGTAGTGACGGTGCGATCCGACGAGATAGAGCCGGTAGTTTGGCCCGGGGTGCGTGGCGACGAACCGGGCGAAGGCGTGGATCAGGACGTCGATCTTTTTGCGGATGTCGGCCCCTCCGAGGTAGGCGAACTGGTCTTTGGGCGTCAGGCCTGTGGGCAGTTCGACCTCTTTGAGTCGGATCAGGCAGGTGGTGACGTTGCGTCGTCGGAAGACCTTGCGGATGTCCTTGGCACTTTGGGTGGAGATAGTCAAGATCGAGTCGGCTCGGAATACCGAGATCAATTGCAAGATCACCTCATTATTGAGTCGAGGATGCCTCAACCGCTGCTTCAGTTCAGGGAGGTAGTACTGACGAAAAAAGAGATAAGGTATGATATCGAGGAGACCGAGGACGTAGCGGGTCTTCGGATTCTTTCGCAAAGGAACCCCTCGGTTGGCATCAGCGAAGTAGAGGTCAAAGTCATTCTCTCCGAGAAACTTGGGCAAGTCTTCGTGCTCCCAACGGAGATGGTTGAGACTGCCAAAGACCGGGGTGTCCAAGGACGCGTACTCTTCGTATTCCGGGCTAATCGGATGGTTGGTTAGGAGGGTCAGCTCGAACCCCGCTTTACGGAGCAATTCCATCGTGGAAGTCAAGTGAATTGTGATCCCGCAAGGCGGACGAGAGAGGGGACGGACGTCAATAGCGATCCGGAAAGGAGCTTCTGCCTCGATAAATTGGGGCATGGTGTGAATTCCGGGGGAAGGTGACGATACTGCCTCGGCGTTGATGCTGACGGACCAGCCAGGTCGTTTAGGCTCAATCACTGGCGAACCGTCTCAGCTTCGGTCGTTCCAGGTGTTTCGGATTTCTGGGAGAATTCAGCCTCGACGCAGTATAGCGTTGCTGCGGACTTTTAAGCGAGTGCGGCGAGTGGCTTGCGTCGTCGCCTGGCGATCCGCCCTTGCTCCAGGAAGTAGTCGACCAGGCCCGCCTCGATCGCCGGGTCGGTGAGCACCTTGAGTTGGTCGCGTCCCTTGGCGATCCAGGCATCGCGAGTCGCCGGGTCGAGCATCTCGCGCATCGCCGCGTCGATCTGCTCGGCGGAGGTCGGGTCGATGTGGCGTACGGCGTCGCCGCCGATCTCGGCTTGGGCGCCCCCCCTGCCGGCGATGACGGGGATGCCGGCCTGGAAGCCTTCGGCGATGGCCAGTCCGTAGCCCTCGTAGAGCGAGGGGTAGACCATCGCCAGGCTCTCGCCCAGGACGGTGAACTTGGCGTGGTGGTCGACGTAGCCGGTCAGGACGACTCGGTCGGCCAGCCCGAGGCTCTCGATCAAAGGGATGTACTGCTGGTAGTGGCGGTCGGAGCCGACGAGAAAGAGCCGGAAGTGGGGGTGGTCGGCGACGAAGCGGGCGAAGGCGTGGAGCAGGACATCAACCTTCTTGCGGTGGTCGGTGCCGCCGAGGTAGGCGAACTGATCTTTGAGTGTGAGGTCTGCCGGGAGGGTGACATCTTTGAGCCGGAGGAGGCAGGCGGTGACGTTTCGCCTGCGGAAGAAGGAGGCGATGTCCTTGGCGCTCTGGGTGGAGACGGTCAGGATGGCGTCGGCCCGGAACACCGAGACCAACTGCGAAATCAACTCTTTGCGATGAGAGGCAGTCCTCAAGCGGTGGAACCGATCAACAGCGAAATATTGCCTGGGGAACTTGTAGGGGATGATGTCGTGAATGCAGAGGATGTAGCGGGTCCTGGAGTTCTTCCGGAAGGGGATGCCCCGGTTCGCATTGGTGAAGTACAAGTCGAAATCTTCCGCCCCAAGGACCTTGGGCAGGTCTTGATGTTCCCAGCGAAGGTCGTTGGGGCTGCCGAAGACCAGGGTCTTCAAGCCCGGGATCTCTTCATATTCGGGTTTGACAGGCCGGTTGCTCAGGAGCGTCAAGTCGAACTGGGCGTCCCGCAGGAGAGCGACGACGGAAGACAGGTGGATGGTGAATCCGCAAGGAGGACCCGACATGGGTCGGACGTCGATGGCGATCCGGAAGGGAGGCTCTGCCTCGGCGGCTGGGACCATGATGATCTTTCCGGAAGAAGTTGAGCGAGCCAAGCGACGATTGAGCCATCACCGATCCATCGACCGACGCGGAAGGAAGATTATGATCGGTGATGGCGAATCGCGTCAACGAGGCGACTTCCTGCCGATTCACCCGATTCATCGCTTCATCAGGACGATCGCGCATCGCCGCAAGGTTGTTGCCGGAAAGTGTCATCGGTTAGGATGCAAAACCTCGGAATGCCTCGCCGATCCGGGGAAGCCGAACCCGCCGGTCTCCCTCCCTTCGACCCAGACCTTGCCAAGGGTCGGTCCGTTCTCCCCATTTCAAGAGGTTTGATAATCGATGCTGGGCGTGATCGTCTTGAACTGGAACGGTGGCGAGGATCTGGTCGAGTGCCTCAGGTCGGTGTACGCCTCGGAAGATTGCGGCGCCGAGATCGTCGTCTACGTGCCCGACAACGCCTCGACCGACGGCTCGATCGACGCGGTTGGTCGCGAGTTTCCCCAGGCTCGGGTGATCCAGAACGGCGGCAACCTCGGGTTTTCGGGGGGGAACAACCCCGGATGGCGGCAAGCCGCGGCCGATGGGGCGGAGTGGGTCTTCTTCCTCAACAACGACGCCGTGGTGGCCCCGGACTGCCTGCGTCGGATGCTGGAGGTTTGCCGGGCCAACCCTCAGATCGGAGCGGCTTGCCCGACGATCTACTACGGGACGCCGCAAACCCACCCCGACGGCAAGTCCAGCCCCGACTCTAGGCCGGAAATCTGGTTCGAGAAAGGGATCTGCGACTTCGAGGTGTTTTGCGGAGTCAATCACACCGAGGCGACCCCCGAGGAGCGGTCGTCGACCTGGTATGAGACCGCCTGGTGCACCGGTTGCTGCTTCCTGACCACCGCCAAGCTCCTCGAAGCCACCGGCGGGTTCGACGAGGGGTTCTTCGCTTACTGCGAGGATACCGACCTGTCACTGAAGATTCGGGCCGAGGGCCGGGTGTGCGCCATGATCCCCTCGGCAATCTCGTGGCACAAGGTCGGCCAGTCGACCAGCAAGGAGCCGACGCCGGGTTACGTGTTTTACATCGGGAGGAACACATACTATCTGGCCCAGCGGCATGCCCCTCGCCCCGACGTCTGGGCGAAGTTTCAGCGGGTCTACCGTCGGCAGATCATGACGTTGACCTTTGGCTTCCTCAACAGCGGGAAGCGCCTGATGGGCGAGACCATCCTCCAGGGGTATCACTATGCGATCCGAGGGCACAAAGGGATTCGTCCCGCCCGAAGACCGGGCCTCGCGCTGAAGGGCGCCGCGAGGTTGATCCAGGGGGTTTACAAGGTCCGCAACCAATTGCGTCGCAAACCCGACGAACCCGCCGTCGCCCTCGCGGGCCAGGGTCCCGTTTGAACTTGACCCCTCGGACGCATTGGCCTGCCAGATCTCTGACGGACGAAAAACCGAGAGCGAGCGATGGTCGCGTCGGCTGGGCGGAGCGTCGCTCGCTCTTGTTGATCCCGGCTGGGGCCTTCCGGCGGATCAGCTCGTGATCTTCCGCTTGATGCTGGCGAGGACTCCGTTGAGCTTGCGCTTGGCGGTTTCCAGGGGCATCATGACGTTGCCTTTGAGGACTTCGTCGGGGCGAGCCTTGAAGATTGTCGTGTGCGAGGTCCCGTTCCAGTGCGCCGGGGCTTCCTTGGTGTAGTAGTAGGCCGCGAACGACTTGCGCGACATCCCTTCGGGGCACTTCACGGCGGTGACGCCGTGGTAGCTGACCTCGTTGGTCTCGAACACGACGCAGCGGTTGAAGACCGGCGAGAACGAGTGCGGGCAGTTCTTGACCTCGGCGTCCCAAAGCTCGATGTTGCCGCCCCACTCGGGCTTCCAGTCCTTGTTGAAGTAGATCAGGATGTTGAGCCGGCGGTGGAGTTCGCGGTCTTCGATGAAGTTGAAGTCGACGTGGACGTCGAGGTGGCCTCGGGGGCCGGTCTGGTGGATTCCACCGCCGACGAGCTGGTCGTCGGGCAGGAGGTTGGGCATGTCGAAGACGTGGGAAAGCACGCCGAGGAACTCGGGCGAGGCCAGATCGCGGTTCAGCTCGGCGACCGGCTCGGCGAACGCAGCGGCGTCGGTCAACTGGACCTTCCCCTTCTCGTTGACGGCTGAGAACGACCGCCCCGCCTTCAGCGCATCTTCGTACGACGGGTAGGCGGCGAGTACGCTCTCGGCGAAGGCCGGTTCGAGGAAGTTGTCGATGCAAAAGTTCTGGACCGGCGTCGCTGTCCGGACCCGTTCGCGAAGCGCTTCACGGTCGATCGGGTTGATATGCGTCATGGAAGGCTCGACCTGCTTAAACCTGGGGTGGTGGGTGGATGATCAGTCAAGCGAAAGCGGGGTCAAGGCGAGGGGATCGAACCTGCGGGCCGTCGATCCTAGCACGCCTTTTCCCCCCTTGGCGAGGGATGTTGCCCCGACGCAACACGCCCGGGACGGATCAGTCATCGACACCAACGATCGGCATCAGGGCTTGGTGCCGATCGCGACGTTGGTCGATCTCCCCGTGAAGAGGCGCGAAGTCGCCCGCGCCCCGAGGGGATGATACCTGATCCGACCTCTGTTTGTCTGTCTGTCACCGCGACCTCAAAAAAATTCCGACGTGCCCGGGCCTTCGCGTCTCCCTCAAATATAGGACGACGTCGGGACTTCTGGGACACCGCTCCGAGAGAGATTTCCCTCTTTTCCGCCCCATCACCCCCGATCCCTCGCTCGATCGGCTTATCTTGGCATTGCCGATGGCGGATAGTGGGAAAACCTTGATCTCCGGCTCTTGGTGATCGCCGAGGAAATCTGGTACGCTCGCATGTTGGACGACGAGGTCTTGTTTGATCTAGCCTTTCGATCGAAGGGGGTCCGCATGGGTCGCCGAGTCTTCGCCGTTCTGATCGTCTTTGGATTCGCCTCGCTGGCATGGGCCGACGACTTCCCGAAGATCATCGACACCGAGACGGACAAGACGCCGGTCATGCCCCCCGATCAGGCGGCGGCATCGTTTCGGGTCCCCGACGGGTTCAAAGTCGGGGTCTTCGCCGCCGAGCCGGATGTTCAGAACCCGATCGCGATGACCTGGGACGCCCGGGGCCGGCTCTGGGTGGCCGAGAACTTCACCTACGCCGAGCGCTCGGCCCGGTTCGACCTCCGGCACCGCGACCGACTCCTGATCTTCGAGGACTCCGACGGCGACGGCAAGCACGACAAGCGGTCGGTCTTCACCGACGACGTCCAGATGCTCACCAGCGTCGAGGTCGGCCTCGGCGGGGCCTGGCTGATGTGCCCGCCCAACCTCCTGTTCGTCCCCGACCGCGACGGCGACGACCGCCCCGACTCCGCCCCCCAGGTCGTCCTCGACGGCTTCACCGTCCCCCAGGAGAACTACCACAACTTCGCTAACGGCCTTCGATGGGGTCCCGACGGCTGGCTCTACGGCCGCTGCGGCGCTTCCAGCCCCGGCCTGATCGGCGTCCCCGGCACCCCCGACGCCGACCGCATCCCCCTGACCGGCGGGATCTGGCGGTTCGACCCCAAGTCGAAGCGAGTGGAAGTCCTCAACCACGGGACGACCAACCCTTGGGGCCTCGATTGGGACGCCTTGGGCGAGGCGTTCTTCATCAACACCGTCAACGGCCACCTCTGGCATTCGATCCCCGGCGCCCACTTCGTCCGCCCCCACACCGTCGACCCCAACCCCAAAGCCTACGCCCCGATCGACCAGCACGCCGACCACTTCCACTGGGACACGAACAAGGATTGGTCCGACTCCCGGGTCGTCACCGGCGAGCACGACCGCCGGGGCGGGGGCCACGCCCACAGCGGCCTCCTGATCTACAACGGCGACCAGTGGCCCGCCGGGGATCGAGGCAAGCTGTTCACCCTCAACTTCCACGGTCGACGGACCAACGTCGAGCGGCTCGACCGCGAAGGCGGCGGCCTCGTCGGCAAGCACGAACCCGACCGCTTCTTCGTCGGCGACACCCGGTTCCGGGGGATCGACCTGTCCTCCGGCCCCGACGGCTCGGTGTTCGTCCTCGACTGGAACGACTCGGGCGAGTGCCACGAGAACACCGGGGTCCACCGCAACTCGGGCCGGGTCTTCAAGATCACCCACGGCGAGCCGACCCGCCCCACCGTCGGCGACCTCGCCAAGCTCGACCTCGGAGCCTTGGTCGCCCTCCACGGCCACCCCAACGAGTGGTACCCTCGGATGGCCCGCCGCCAACTCCTCGACCGCGCCGAGCGGGGCGAGTCGGTGGATGCCGCCGCCAGTGGGTTGAGGGCGATCCTGGGCGAGTCGACTGGGCCTCGCCGCAAGCTCCAGGCGCTCTGGTCGCTGTTCGCCTTGGATCGGCTCGACGCTTCGACCCTCCGAAAGCTCCTCCGCGACGACCACGAGGCCCTGCGGACCTGGGCGATCCGGCTCCTGACCGACCGGATGCCGCTGGATACCGTGACCAGCCGTCGGCCCAAGGTCGAGGCGGACCTTCCGCCCGACCTCCTGGGCGAGTTCGCCCGGATGGCCCGAGACGATCGATCCGGCCTGGTCCGATTGACGCTCGCCTCGACCCTCCAGCGGCTCCCGGTCGCCAGCCGGGCCGCGCTCGCCGCCCCGCTCCTGACTCATCAAGAAGACGCGAACGACCACAACCTCCCGCTCCTGATCTGGTACGGCTTGATCCCCGTCGCCGACCTCGACCCCTCGGGCCTGGCCCGGCTCGCCTCCGGTTGCACCCTGCCGACGACTCGTCGCCTCATCGCCCGCCGCCTGGCCGAAGACCTCGACAAGAACCCCTCGCCGATCGAAGGGCTGCTGGCGACGGTCGGGACCTCGACCGACCTCGGCTATCAGTCCGACATCTTGCAGGGGGCTTCCGAAGGTCTCCGGGGCTGGCGGAAGGCCCCGAAGCCCTCGGGTTGGGACGCGATCGCGTCTCGGCTCTCCGGTTCGGGGGATGCCTCGATCCAAGCTCGGGTCCGCGACCTCGGCGTCCTGTTCGGCGACGGCCGGGCCTTGGACGAGTTGAAGCGGCTCGCGCTCGACGACAAGGCCGAACTCGAAACGAGGCGTGCCGCGCTCCGGTCCTTGATCGACGACCGGCCCGCCGACCTCCGGGCGATCTGCGAGAAGCTCCTCAAGGTCCGGTTCCTGAACGCAACGGCGGTTCGAGGCTTGGCCCTCTTCGACGACCCGGCGATCGGCCAATCCCTGGCCAAGAGCTACCGGGCGTTCCACCCCTCCGAGCGCCCCGCCGTGGTCGACACCCTGGTGGCCCGCCCCGCGTTCGCCCGAGCCTTGCTCGACGCGGTCGAGGGCGGCTCGATCCCCCGAACCGACCTCTCGGCGTTCCAGGCCCGCCAGGTCCGCAGCCTCGGCGACCCGGTCGTCTCGCAGCGACTCTCCGAAGTCTGGGGCGACCTCCGCGAGTCTTCGACCGACAAGAAAGCGGCCATCGCCCGCCTCAAGGCTCGCGAAACGCCCGATGTCCTCCTCGCCGCCAACCGCAGTCGAGGCCGAGTCGTATTCAACAAGCTCTGCCTGTCTTGCCATGCCCTTTACGGCCAAGGCGGGGCGATCGGCCCCGAGCTGACCGGATCGGGCCGCGACAACCTCGACTACCTCCTCGAAAACATTCTCGACCCCAGCGCCGTGGTCAACGCCGACTTCAAGGTCGCCGTCGTCTCGATGGAAGACGGCCGGGTTTTGAACGGGTTGGTCCGTTCCCCCACCGAGCGGACGATCACCCTCCAGTCCCAAAACGAGTCCGTCGTCCTGTCCCGCAATGAGATCGAGCGGATCGACCCCTCGCCGATGTCCCTCATGCCCGAAGGCCTCCTCGACCCCCTCTCCCCCGACGAGATCCACGACCTCTTCGCCTACCTCATGCAAAAGACCCAGGTCCCATTGCCCGAGGACTCGACCGCCTCGAAGCCTTGACCGGACGGGGTCGATCTACTGGAATATTGCGGGATCACGCGGCACCAATTGGAACAACTCGACGAACCACTGGGCAAAGCGTTGTCCCAGTGGTGTCTGGGCGTCGAGCGACTTGCGCATGACGGCGGTGTGCAACTGCTGTCCGGGCGGGTTGACCCAGGCGAGGAAGGTATGAATGTCGGCCTTATCGCGGTGGGCGTCGATGTTCGAAGCGCCGTGGCCTTTGGCCTCGGCCCGAGCGTTCCGGGCGAACGTCCACAATGGGTTTTGATCTGACGGGACCATCTCGCTCAAGAAAGTTTCGAGCATCCCGGTCGACTGGTTGTCGGGCATGATCCAGACGCCAACGCGGAAGCCGGTGGGGGTGACGTGAATTAGCCCCTCTGGCGGAAGTTTCTTGGGGAAATCCGCGATTACCCCTTGGCAACGCTGTGATATGGAGGCCCAGCGAGCATCGCGCTGATCATCGGCATCGACAATGATTCCGAGCGATTGCAAGTTTGGTGTTTTTAGTTCGGCTTCAATGACGCCAGGTTTGAGCAGTTCGCTCACGCTGCCAGATGGCTCAATCCATACCACAACTTCGGATTTTGTCTCGCCCCAAATGACGTATTTGTCCATTAACTCGGGAATTACTCGCTTGTCTTCATCCCCTTCGACGAGGAGTCGTTTCGGGTACAGGGCCAGCGCTCACTAAATCGTTGCACCCGTGATGACTTGGAGCAAGTAGTTTTCGTTCCAGCCACAACCGCGACGCTTCATCGCAATGCTGTCACGGCTGGGATGCTGCTTCAGCAGCGAAAG
>JAABUX010000565.1_pt1 | contig 62745 bp, 55 predicted proteins | sample 5561851 | NCBI WGS metagenome assembly JAABUX01 (sample SAMN10711883, study PRJNA513361) | rock metagenome | isolation source: Antarctica rocks | place: Antarctica: Victoria Land, Richard Nunatak red sandstone | collected 2016-01-03
TCGCTACCTCGATCTGCCGCAACAGATTTACCACCTGCTCAGGTTGGTACTTCTTGCCTCGTCCCATATGCTCTCCTTGTCCAGTGTCTCTCTTCTCCACTGGCACATTTCAAGCCGGGCACTCCACTTACCTGCGAGTTCGGAGCGATTGGTTTGATGTAGAAGCAGTCCCAACAAGTGATAGCTATCGGCATTGTTGGGATCTCGCCGCAATGTCTCGCGGTATAACTGTTCAGCGATAACAAGGCGACCTGAATGATGATTATTTAGGGCCTCCTTCAGCAAGTGAATCGAGGTTGCCGACGGGGTCTGTGTAAAAACTCCAGGCTGAATTTTAACTGTTTGGCGTGGACTACAATGCATAAGTGAAGTTATCCCACGTTTAGCAAAAGGTCTGCAATCTATCGTGAAACTTCTTGAGCCCGTTTCCAAAGTGCGGCTCAAGAAGTTCGCTAAAGCCGTGAATCTATTTATGAGACCGCTTTAGATGTGATTGAATGAGACCACGCCTATTTGGCATCGTAGCCTTGTAAAAATAGAGACCCGGCTTGCGGTAAGAAGCTATATCCGTTTGGGCCTGGTGCAATGAACTGCAAACTCATGGTGTTGCCGGCAGAACCGACAGCATTTAGTCCGCACAACTGAATCGGATTACCCATCCCCTGGGGCGCCTCAAACATCCACTGTAATAAAGGGATTGATCCGTCGTAGAGAACTGCCTGAACAATTTCTGCAGCGTGATTGATGGGGAATCCTGCGCTGATAGAGATGCATTGGGCTACATGTTTCACTCCGGGTACAGCGGGCACTTGGATAGGGGAGACGGCGCTGTATGCTGTTTGTCCATCCGGAATAGCTGACATGGCCGAGTATGTCCATTCCGCTGGAGCTGTGGCAGGGTTGCTTGAGCAGATGCAGATGAAGTCGCTAATGTAATGACAATGGAAAGTCCTAAGCTAATCGCAAAGACACTTTTACTTAGGTTTCTGTCGTCATGCGGAAGTTGAGATAATCTTTCAGCATAAAGCCCCCAAAGTTACACAATGCCCTAAAGATACAGCTCCGAAGCAAATCTGAAATGATTATCTTAAGAACTAATTACCAACGTACTACAAAGAAAGTTAAAGGCTTACCAAAGTGGCGAAAGTATCCCGTACACCTTTATCAAGTGGTGTGAATTCCAAGTCACACCCAGTCTCGCGTAGCGCGTGGAGGTCAGCCTCGGTGAAGTGCTGGTAGCGCGTGTCGAGGTCCTGCGGGAACGGAATGTACTCGATCGGCACCTCGCCGTGGACGGCCATCAACGCCCGGGCTACCTCGTTGAATGTACGCGAGGCGCCGGAGCCGGCGTTGACGATGGCGTGGTACTTCTTTGTTTCGGCTGAAGCGACGCCAATGCCGGCGAAAAACAGGTTGAGTCGGCACAGGTCGCGGACGTAGACGAAGTCGCGGCGCTGCTCGCCGTCCGCGTAGCCGCCGGAGCCGGCAAACAGCCTGACTTTGCCGCTCTCCAGCATTTGCTTCGAAAAGTGATGAATCACAGACGCCATGCGGCCCTTATGCTGCTCGCGCGGGCCGTACACATTGAAATAGCGCAGGCCGACGACCGTGGTCGGCACAGCACCGCGAAGGAACAGGTCCCGGACGTAATGATCGAAGACAAGCTTGGAAAAGCCGTAGACATTGAGCGGCTTCTCGTTCGCGAGCGTGGGCGAAAATTTGCCCGGGCCGCTCAGGCCGTAGACGGCGGCGGTCGAGGCATAGACCAACGGTGCATCCATGGCGACCGCGTAGCGCAGGACTTCCTTCGAGTAGGTGAAGTTGTTGTCCATCATGTATACGCCGTCGTCGACCAGGGTGTTGGAGCAGGCGCCTTGGTGCAGGATGGCCTCGACCCTCGGCAGCCCGAGCGAGCCGGCGGCTAGGGCGCGGCGGAACTCGTGCTTGTCCATGTAATCGACGAACTGCGCGCCGTGAAGGTTGAGCGATTTGCGCGCATCGGAGAGATTGTCGACGACGAGAATGTCGGTAATGCCTTCGCGATTGAGTTCGTGGACGAGATTGCTGCCGATGAAGCCGGCGCCGCCGGTGACGATGTACATGGTTTTTCTCCTGGCCTGAACGACGGCCTGATTGCCCGAGACAAACTGCCTAAGATAAAGCCGCGGTTTCTGTTTCCTGTTTGCGCATTTGCCCCATTCGCCATGCCCGCTGGGCGGCGTCGAACATCTCGTCAGGCGAGATGCTGGTGAGGCATCGCTTCTTATTCACGATACAGAGTTCTAGGTCGCAGTTGGAGCAAGGCAGCCGGTGATAGACAACCTGGTGCTCCCTGCCGGCAGGGTACCAGATACCCGGCTCTGTGCGGGACGCAAAGGCGATGGCGCACGGCACTCCAGCAGCGGCTGCAAAGTGCATCGGGCCGGAATCGGGCCCGAGGAAAAGCTCGGTTCGCGCCAGAGCGGCCGCAGTGACACGCGGTGCGAGCGCGCCGCAAAGGTTCAGCGAGCGCCCGGCCCAGGCTCCTGAAACCTCTTCGCTAACGGTGGAATCGTCTTTGGCGCCTACCAGGATCAGGCCGTGCTCCGGGTGCGCGGCGGCAAGTTTGTCGAGTAAGGCGCGCCAGGCTGGGGATCCCCAGTCTTTTGCCTGCATTTTGGTTCCCGGGCCGCAAGCCAGCAACCCACGCTTGCCCAAAGGTGCTAGCGCCTGGTCGGCGGCGGCTTTTTCTTCTGCTGTGAGGCGCAGGTCCCAGTTCGCAAGGTCGTCTATGTCGAGCGAGCCGAGCGGCGCGAGCGAGCGGGCTAGTCGAGCAGCTTCACTCTCCCATAAACCGTTCGAGTCGACCGGAGACAGGTTTTCTCCAAGCGAACCGGTTGGCAAGCCAACGATCTTTGAAATGCCGCATACTATTGAGAAAAACCGCCGATCGCGGGCCAGGACGGCCTCACCGCGCGGCTTCGTGAGATAGACCAGCAGATCGGGCCGGTAAGCGCGGATATTGAGCGCGATTTTCGCAAGCGTAAGCGGGTTACGGGTGCCCACTGGATAGCTCATGTATCCGGTAATGAGGCCGGAGTTGTCTAGAATTGCGGACGCCGGAGCAGCCTTGCCGTGTACCGGCTGGTTTGAAAGCATACGGCGCTCCGCCGCCGGGAAAAGCCGAGCGACGAGATGGAGCGAAGGCAGGACCACCATCGTGTCGCCGAGCGACCCGAGCCGGTAGATAAGAATTCGGCGTATGCGGGAGCGCTCAGCCGCACGCAATGGACGTACAGGATTTGCTTCGGGCATCGTCTCGCTGCTTCTGCGGTCGCTTACTTGCCTACCGTCGCGAGCATCTGGCTCTCAATCCAGGCATAAGTCTTCGCCATGCCATCGCGCAATTTTATCGAGGGCTCCCAGCCTAGATATTTCTGGATGAGCGTGTTATCGGAGTTGCGGCCATTCACACCCTTGGGCGCCTGGAGATTATAGCGGCGCTCGAGTTTAAGGCCGGCAATGTCTTCGACGATGTCGACTAATTGGTTAATCGTCACCAGCTCGCTCGAGCCCAGGTTGATTGGCTCCTCAATATCGCTTTCGAGGATGGCCTGCGTACCATGGGTGCAGTCATCGATGTACATGAAGGAGCGGGTCTGGTGGCCATTGCCCCAGATTTCGATTTCGTGTTTGCCGCTCTGCTTGGCTTCAATCACCTTGCGGCACATGGCGGCTGGCGCTTTTTCGCGGCCACCTTCATAGGTGCCAAGCGGCCCATACACATTGTGGTATCGCGCAACGCGCGTCGTGAGTCCGAAATCTTCTTCAAAGTGACGGCACATGCGTTCAGAAAACAGCTTTTCCCAGCCGTAGCCGTCTTCGGGCAGCGCCGGGTAGGCATCTTCTTCCTTGAGGGCGACGACGTCAGGATTTGTCTGCTTCTCGCCGTTGTACACGCAGGCGGATGAGGAGAAGAAGAAGCGTTCGACGCCGGCCTCGCGCGACGCCATCAGCATGTGCGTGTTGGTTAGTACGCTGAGCATGCAAAGCGCTTTGTTGTTTTCGATAAAGCCCATGCCGCCCATATCAGCAGCAAGCTGGAAAACAACCTCAGTACCATTAGCAGCCGTCTGGCAGTTGGCGCGATCGCGCAGATCGAGTGACAGGTTTTCGACCCCCTTCGAGGTCTGGTACCACTCGTCCAATGGCTTCACGTCGATGGCGCGTACCACGTTTACGCCTTTTGCTAGCAGATCCTTAACCAGATGACCGCCAATGAAACCGCCGGCGCCACATACTACTATTTTTTCATTCTTCAGCTTCATCAACGGCACTCCTATGCCTACGTGTTGACCATATCTTCTGATTTGACCAGCGTCCTTTTGGGCCAAATGTTCAATGGCGCACTCTCTCGGTTTTGCCTCAAATAACGTGTACTTCTATCCCGCGACAGCGAACTCATTTTGTCGAGGGGAATGGCCTCAGTATCCTTGGCATCCCCATGCACGTCAAGGCCATGCATGCCCTTAGTTTTCTGTTCCGGCCCACTTTGGGACGGCCAGCTAGCGCGCTAACGCGTGTTCGCTGGCGCTACTGAAAGATTTTCGGCGGCTTTCCTGACGGGAATGGCTTCCTGACGTCCAACGCTCTGATACGTAAAGCCACGGGCCGCCATGTGTTCCGGCTCGTATAAGTTTCGGCCATCGAGAATGATGGGATATCGCAGGCTTTTGTGGAGGCGGTCGAGATCGAGCTCCCCGAACTCCTGCCAATCGGTCAGGATCAGAAGAGCATCTTTGTCATGAGCGGCAGCGTAGGCATCCTCGACATAATGCATACATTCGGACGCGGGCAGCACTTCCGCCGTACGCTCCATCGCGGCGGGATCGAAAGCGTCGATTGAGCAGCCTTCACGGAGCAGCATCTGGACGATTTCAATCGCCGGAGACTCGCGAATGTCATCTGTGCCGCCCTTGAACGCGAGGCCAAGCACTCCGAGTTTCTTTCCGCGGAAGGTCCACAGTGCCGAGCGTACTTTTTGGAAAAAGCGTCGCTTCTGCTCCCCATTGATCTTTTCGACTTCGCTGAGCAGCCCGAACGGAATGCCGCACTGTTCGGCGACATAGCGAAAGGCGGCCACATCCTTTGGAAAACAGGAGCCGCCGTAGCCAATGCCGGCCTGGAGGAATTTAGAGCCGATACGCCCATCCATGCCGACTCCCTGTGCCACCTGTTTAACGTCGGCACCAACAGCTTCGCATATGTTGGACACAACGTTGATAAAGGAAATTTTTACCGCAAGGAAAGCGTTCGATGCATGCTTGATGAGCTCTGCCGCCTTGGTCGAGACGTGCAACAGCGGCGGAAGGGCCTCGGCATTACAGTGACCGGGAACACTATTCTCCCATGCATAATACCTGCCACTGGTCAGAGGCTCGTAGATGGCCGACATTAGCGCAGCAGCACGCGGCGAGTCGGTTCCGACCACAATGCGATCCGTGTGCAGAAAATCCACAACAGCCGTGCCCTCGCGAAGGAACTCCGGATTGGAGGCAACATCGAACAGTTCGCGCGGCACGCCATTGCGTTCAATCACGCGGCGAATCCATTCGTTTGTGTAGACCGGCACGGTGCTCTTTTCAACGATGATCTTGTAGCTGTCGATCGAGCGGGCGATCTCGCTCGCCACTGCGTCCACGTAGGACAGGTCAGCCGAACCAGTGCCGCTCTGGGGCGTTCCAACCGCGATAAAGATAGCGTCGGCGACCCGAGTGGCTTCGCGGAGGTCGGAGGTGAAGGTAATCAATGTTTCTCGGTGGCGGTCAAGCAACTCCTTCAGATACTCTTCGTGAATTGGAACGCCGCCCGCCCGCAGCATGGCCACCTTGCTTTCGTCATTGTCGACGCAGATTACGGTATGCCCGATTTCAGCGAAACAAGCAGCTGCCACAAGCCCAACGTAGCCAGAACCCACAACAGCGATGCAAATGGTGCTCTTCATGTATGGAACGGTTCCCTTCCTGGAATGTAGGCCTACCCGATTTCAGACAGCTGGTTAACCGCGCAAATGCGGGATTTATCGAACTTTTGGAACACTTATCAACTCATGCCCGCCATTCTCGCCGTTTTGATCGTGCAGGCTATATTGCCGTCTGGAACTGCCCTGTTGCCGGCCCTGTCCACGCTGGTAAGCGCGCAAATCCTGCTGGTACATGCGGGACGACTGGCTGATGGAATATCCATGGATGATGCGCCTTTCCTGAGCACGGCGCTCGAAGGCTTCGAAAGAATCGGGCACCGGAGTTGGCTGCGCGTGCAGGTTTGGGTTGAAGCGCAGTGTAAGTCCATAGACCGTTCCTTCGCTAACCGGGGCAAATGGCGAACCGCTCGAGAATAGTGAAGACGTGAACGGCGACTGCTGATTCGAGGCTTCCGATGGGAGTCCCGCCAGCCCTTTGGTTGAATCCGGGAAGCCGAAGGGCGATGGCATATAGTCGGGAGCCGAGCCGACAATCTGGCCTGGTGTGCCAGCGACAAAACCACTGAATGGTGTTTGGCCGTCGTCATATTGAAACTGCGGTACTGAGGTTGAGCCCTCGGCGAAGAACCCACCGGTCTGCGCAGAAGGTAACGGCATGTCGCCGGCGATCTGCGAATCCGCCTCATAGCCGGCCGTCGAACCGCTCAGCACCGGGTCCGTGGCATAGAAAGAGTTTGCGGATTCCGCGGTACTCCCGGAAGAGAGCAACGTCATGCCGACACCCGACTGCGACGTGAGTAGAGAGCCGCCTGTCCCTGGAGGTTCTAGAGATGTCCCAACGCTGCTGGACGGTGTTCCCGCAAAAGCTTTGCTGCTGGTGTTGCCGGTAAAAGCCGATTGCATAGAAGTAGCGCCGAAACTGCCGAGTGCAGCTTGCCTCCCGGTAAAGGATGCTGTTTGCCCGGAGGTTCCGGAAGGGGCAAAGCTTTGGCCATACCGATTCCCAAAGTACGGATCCCGGGCGCTCACCGCGGCCTGGGCATCTGTCAGGATGCCAGTGCGTGGTGCGGTCGATACAGAGGCATTGGCGTAGGAATTGTCAAGCGGAGAAATGGCCGATCCGGAAAGTTGAGAATTTGTCGGGTCGGAGATGCCCGTTCGCAAGTCTGAGTCGGTGATGCTGGTCGCCTCCGGCTCAAAGCTACTATTGAAGCCTGTTGTTGAAGAACTGCTAGAAAGCGGATCACTCAAGCTCGGCGATAAACCAGGCGAAAGCGATTCCTGCGCGTGTGCTGTTTCACCTGGCAGGCAGAAACCAAGTGAGACCACAAGCAGGACGGTATGTGCCGGGAGGATTCGATGAAAAGCAGACATTACAAGCCCACATTTCTGACTCGAAACTCTGGTAAGGACATGATGAACCAGATTACAGAACCGAAAAGAATGCCATTGCGAATAATCAGGAAATAGGAGTCCGCGGCGATCTCCGGCTCAAGGACGGTCGAAAACGAAGCAATGATGACGAAGCAGGAAGCGAATACCGGGAGTGAATTAGAAAGTGCTTCGAAAAATATCCGAATCATAAAGGCGCACAATAATGGATAGATCAGCATACCCCACACACCGAAATCAACAGCTCCAGCCGTGAGAATCGAATTGGGTTCGTCAATGTAGGTGGATCCGAACAGTTCGTTGGCAAGATTTTCTTCCACAAAGAATAGATTTTTGCCTGGATACAGAATAGATGGTACGGCCAGTTGAAACTCACTCACGATATCTTGGCCGTGGGCTCCGGGCAGTACGTCAGTATAGCCTTCAAGCTGGCCTAGAAATCCCAGGATAAACGTGCGAGTCTGAAGGTTAGCTGAGAACTCTTTTTTGATTTCGCTATAACTTTTCTCTTTTGCGAGCCTGAAAGCAGCACTGACACGCTGTGTCAACGTGGGTCTAAGTAAACCGTATCCAGCAATACGAAGGTAGAAGAATCCGATCGTAGCGAAGTAAACGACACCCATGATGAGGCTTAGGCCAATAATTTTTTTAAATGGCGAAAGTGGAACTTTGTAACGACCCAGTCGCAGCCCGAGCAAAGCAAGGACAACTGCATAGATCATAACGCGGCGACCCAGCGGGAAAACCATCAAGAAAAGGAGCACACTCAGACAACGTGCGTAGTTACGAACGAATCGCCCCTTTACATTCAATGCAACACAAACGGCAAACGCAAACAAGGAGCCGGATAACCATTCCGAAAGACTGGCCAGGTATCCCAGGTGGCCAAAATCTGCGCCCTCGCCGCCAACTACGCCCATGAAGCCCGTCGAGCCACGCAGAAAGGAAGCCCCAAGAACAAGAGTGCCGAAAGTGAGAAAGACAATGGATCGATTGTTGAAACGCAACTCGAACTCTTCACCAAAAATGGGCTTTTCAAGTAGTTCGCCAAGGCAAAGCAGGAGAGCGACGGAAGCCAGTGTGGAGCCCATGGCATGGGCAAGGTCCGCCGGATTGAGATGTAGAAAGTCGCCGACCGTGTCTTCACCACGCGGCAGGGTGAACCAGGTGTTAGCGGTGCCTATCCCGTACGCAAGACCAAGCGTGGCCGCAAGCACAGTGGAAACACGAAGCGGACCGCGTCGACCGAGAAGGTCAAAAAGTAGGTAGAGTGACACGCCCCCGAGGATCACCGCCGAAACGATCATTGAAGAATCGGTGCCTGCCGTCCAGGAGAACAGTGCCGACGCGAACAGAAGCGTGGGCATGACGAACAGGTAACCGCGCCGCAATGGGATGTAGAGCGATCCAAGGCGGCGCGGCTTTGCATTCCGCACAAGCGTACGTTGCGGCTGATGAACCGGTTCGTGGATCAACGTGGCTGTCTGGATCATGCTTGTTCTCTGTTCTTAGCAGCACTTGGGTCTACTGGGCAGCTATTCACGCTAGTGGACAAAGAAAGGGATCTGGGTTGCAACGCCAAAAGCTGCTTCGACACCGCGATAGATGAACGTTTTGGCGAGGCTGGACGGTACGAACAGAATGTCGCCATCTGAGACGAGCACATCTGCCTGCTTGCCGTAAAGAATGTGCTTGAGGTTGAGGTCCACCTCTTCACGCCCTGCCGGAAGTTTTCGGACCAGCTTGGTATCTCGAAGGGCAGCGGTCTTGTTCATGCCGCCGGCAAGCGAAAGCGCTTCGATGACGGAGAGACGCTCGTTGTTGTCGACCAGGATGCCTCCCGGACGGAGCACGTCTCCGATGACATAAATGACACCAGCTTTCGCGACGATGACAGTATCGCCGGGGAGAATCACCGGGTTTACTTGCGCATGCAGCGCAGCCGGTGTCGGCTGGAGTGCGATCTGCACGGGGTGTTGCGAATTTCCGCGATGCACGATGGAAACCAGCCGCCCGGCGGTGGTGGATACCCCTCCGGCGAGTGAGATCATGTCCAGCAGGCGGCGCGAACCGAGAGTGGGGTAAACGCCTGGCGAACGAACCTCGCCGAGCACTGTCGCACCCTGAGAAGCAAATTCGGTCTCCGCCACAGTGATATGTGGATTAAGCAGCAAGCCACGGGTTCGGAATGCGTCTTCAAGGGCAACGGCGGCCTCCTGTGAATTCAGTCCGGCAAGATGCACGGCACCGAGCACCGGCAGGCTGGCGTCCCCATTCTGGTTGACACGCACGGCAGCGCTGAGTTCCGGCGTTTCGAATACGACGACGGTGAGAAGGTCGCCCGGACCGATCAGGATGGTAGGCGCTACGTCCACCGGATCAGGCTGCGCTTCACTGGGCTGACCGGCAGATGCTGCTGACGTCGTATTCTGGTTTGTGCTCTCTTGGGAATGCTGTGCCGGTGTCATGGCAGCCGGCACTTGACCCAGAGTGCCTGATTGGCCTGCACAGCCCGTGAGCAGGATGAGGGTCGCGATCCGAAACACGCGAGCGCGCAGCAGTTTACTGTTCAGCATCCATGCCTCCACCGTAACCAGCACCATATGTCGAGTTATAGCTGTAGTTGTAGCGCTTCGAGTATGTGTAGTAGTTTTCCAGCCGCAGATCGACATCGTTCACGATGATGCCTTGCACCCGGGCATTGACACGACGCATTTGTTCGCGGACACGCAGGAGAGCTTTTTTACGCGTGACGCCCGAGCGCACCAGGATAAAACTGGCGTCCACTTGCGGAGCAAGCGAAAGGGTATCGGCGACGGCCAGAACCGGCGAGGTGTCAAGGATGATGTGGTCATACTCAGACCGCCAGCGCTGCAGCAGTTCCTCCATGGAACGGGATGCGAGCGCCTCACCGGGGTTCACCGTCACCGGCCCCCGGGTGACGAGAGTCAGATTCGGCAAGTCAGGTAGGGGATTTTCGTAGGCACTCCCCTCCCCTTCGCGCGCCAGCAGCGTCGACAGGCCGAAGCGATTCGACGTGCGGAATTTCATGTGAAGCGTGCCTTTACGCAAGTCCGTGTCCACCAGAAGAACCCGTGCGGATCGGCGTGCGAACGAGATGGCGAGATTGGCGGCGCAGGTACTCTTGCCTTCGGTTGCGAAAGAGCTGGTAAGCAGCAGCAGCTTCGGTTCGCGGTCCACCGCGGAAAGCAGGATAGACGAGCGTAAAGTCCGGAAGCCCTCGGAAACATAGGACTGGGGCTCTGTGTAGGAAATCAGGTCGGGCGAGACGCGGGACATACGTTCGCGTTCCGCTTCCGCCGCTGCCGTGCCAGGCGCGGCCAGTGCTTTTTTCTGCGCCGGGTCGAAATGCGGGATCACGGCGAGAGCTGGCAAGCCGGCGATCGACTCCGCGTCATCCGAAGTCCGGATCGTATCGTCGATCGTTTCCGCAAACAGGGCCAGGGCAAGCCCCAGAACCAAGCCAGCGCCGAGTCCAATACCGGCGTCGTTGCGTTTTACCGGGAACACAGGCATTGCGGGCGTGGTTGCGCGATCGACGACGTCGATCTGGTTTGCGTTCAAGCCCGCGGTAATGCCGGCTTCCTTGAGACGGGTCTGTAGAGCGTCATACAAGTCCGAAGCTGAATCCGCACCATGGCGCAGAATCTGGTACTCCGCCGAGCTGCGGTTTTGCTGGTACGTCTGCTGCTTGGCTGCATCGAGGCGGCCTCGCATCAGGTTCTCCGTGCTGACAGCAGTGTCGTATTCCACCTGGAATCGGCGCTGCATGTTTTTGATTTCCGCACCGATATCCCTGCGTACCTGCGCGAGAGACTCCTGCACTTCGTGCAAACGGGGCCATTGCGGCCCGAACTTGGAGCCCAACTGTGCCTGCTGGACGGTAAGGGCAGCCTCTTGTTGCTGCAGTTGGGAAAGCGTGGCCGAAGGGGCGACGGAGAGCAGCAGCTCCGGGTTCCCGGTCATCGCCATCCGGTAGCGAGCTTCTTTCACGACTCGATCGGCCTGCGCCTCGGACAGCTGCTGATTGGCAATGCGAAGATTATCGACGGTAAGGTCTTCGCCGCCGCCATTCGGGTCGACGCCAATCAGATTATTCTGCTTCTGGTAGTTCGCAAGCTCGTCCTGCGACTGCGTAACCTGATTTTTCAATGCGTCGAGCTGCTTGGCCAGGAAATCAGAAATGCGTGTCGTGCCCAGGTAACGCACCCTGAGACTCCGGTCCATGTAGCTGTTAACAATCGAGTTTGCCACCGATTCAGCCACGACGGGATTCTGATTGCGGAAGCGTACCTCTACCAGGTCCGTACCTGGCTTGGTAGCGATCTTGGTGGACCCCTTGAAGATTGCCAAAATGCTTTTGCGCTCGTTCGGCGACAGCTTGCCGGTGTAAGGACTACGCGCGAACACCTGCGCGAACGGCTCTTTATGATAGAGATCGAGCGAATTAATCACATCGAGCGACACTGTGTCGCTCTGCATGATGGCGATTTCCGTGGCGGTACGAATGAGACTTCCCTCGATGCCGGCCTGCTGCTCCTGCACCAGGTCCGAGATGCCGATATTGCTCTGCTTGCCCGAGTTGATATCGATCAGGGCAAGAGATTCATACTGCGGGATGGTGGTCAGGATATACACGGCGGCGAAAGCAAGCCCAACCACAATGCCGGCAAGAATGAGCCACTTGCGCTTGATCAGGATCTTGCGGACATCGCTCGGCGTGATGATCGCCTGGTCCGGAGCAAGAAGCGGTCCGGCCGCCATCTGCCGCTCGGATTGGACTGCGGGGCCTTCCATCTTAATGAGCTCCTTGAACGTGGATCCTTGCTTGTTGGAGGCGCCGAAGGCAGCCGAGGTGGAATGGGTGAAGTCGCAGGATAACGCTGTTCTGCATGGTTATCGACAAGGCTTGAGAGTAGGCGTGAAGGGAAAAGCTGGATAGGGTGCAAACCGCGAAAGATCGATGCTCAGTCCTTGTCAAAGTTACTCTCCTGCGGTTCGGTCCAGCATTTTCCATGTCACGACCCGCACGGAGGAATGTCAAAGCTATTGCGGATCGATCCGCCGTTCGCTGCACCAACGTACTCAGTCACGCCAGTGATCGTGTTCATTCACTCTCAATATCGGCAGTTCGGGCGACTTGTCTAGATCTCATCTCACCTGCCTACCGCAGCGAATTTTTATCTGTGTCCCGCAGGCCACACAAGCTCGTACTTCGAAGGATGGCAGCCTCAAGTTCCACCTGAGTGTAGCCAAGTTGCCAGACGGGGTCAAACAAAGTGGTGCATTGCGATACACCCAAAGTTACCTGTCCGTGCATCGCGTTCTGCGATAAGATCGGGCGGCGAGGACTAAATTGCGCGCGAGAAGAATGTGTGCTGGTTGCCTCCGCTTTGCTTGGCGCGGTACATGGCGGCGTCCGCCATACTCCAAAGTTCGGCCGGGTCAGTTCCGTCGTCGGGAAAAAGGGCGATACCGATACTCGCGGTCAGATGGATTTTTCTGCCATCGACGATGTGGGGTGCGCTGAAGGCAAACAGAAGATCATTCACAACCTTCTCCGCGTCGCGCAGGGTACCTACGTCATCCAGGATGATCATGAACTCCTCGCCGCCGGTCCGGGCCGCTGTGTCCACCGAGCGCAGGCGTTGACGAAACCGGTGGGCAACCTCCTTCAGACAGCTATCCCCGGCGGCATGGCCGAAGGTGTCATTGACCTGCTTGAAGCGGTCCAGATCCACGCAGACGATGGCTGCCTTGGTACCGTGGCGCATGGCGGTGGCCAGGGCGCTCTTCATTCGGTCATGCAACAGTAACCGGTTCGGCAGTCCAGTGAGCGGGTCATGGTTGGCGAGGTGAATGAGCTGCTCATGGGCCTCGACCTGTGCCGTGATGTCCTTGGCAACCAGCAGCCGTGCCTCCCTGCCTTGAAAGCTGACGCGCTGAAGCGTCACTTCCACGACGACCTCGGCGCCTTTTCGGGTCTGGAAGCGCATGGCATGGGCATGTGCCTGGTCGAGATGTGTGGCCGTATGCAGAACCGGGGTGGAGGACGCATCACCGGCCAGCCTCCAGTTTAGTTCGACCAGTCCGACCGGCGAGGCTTCCTTTTCCGAAAGAAGATCGCCGATGGTGAGGCGGCCCAGTTCTTCGCGGCTCCAACCAAAATCGCGGACCGCAGCGGCATTGCCTTCGAGCAACTGTGTCGATTCCTTGTCGAATATCCACATGGGAAGCGGATTGCCGTCAAACAGGTTACGGTATTGCTCCCGCTCCGTCGCGGCGAGGATGAGTTCTTCTTCGAACAGAGTAACGAGCATGCCGAAGGCCACGACCACCTTGGGCACATTCCATATTTCGGGATTGATTGCCACCGAAGGCCAGCGTTCCTCGAGCAGCATGCCGACGGGAAACACCGCCGCCCAGCTCAGCAGGCCGGCGATCGTCGTCCAAATGCCCGCGGACCGGCGCGGGAAGTCATGAGCAAACAGCACGGCATAGAAGGCAAACAGCTCCATCAGAATGACAGCAAGCGCACGGCTGGGTTGCCCGATGAGCAACTCGTATGAGCTCCACTGAGAGCAGACAAAAATCAGCGCGGTTCCAGGAATCGTGATAGTTAAACGATCTCTCGTGAACCGCCAGAGAAAAACCAGGGCCAGGACTTGCCCGAGCACCTCGATGCTCAACAGGATAGCGGGCGGCTGGACATCGAGCACGGCGCAGGCGGTTAAGGCGAGCGAGGGGATGGCCAGCCCGAGGGCAGCGATGCGCCTGCGCTGAAATACGTCGAGGTCGGGAAAGGAGAGAATGAAGCAGATACCGCACAGCATGAGCGCGCCGATCTCGAAAAATGCGACGAGATTGCCGCCCGCTTCCGAGGCAGGCCGCAGGAGCTGCGCCATGAAATGCACAACTGCGCACAGCCATGCAGCGATCCAGAGCTTCAGCCGTTCGGACCGGCGCCTGCGGTATACCGAGCTGAAGAGAAAGACAAAAAATCCAAAAACAACAACATTCAGAAAAAGCGTCTGTCGCATGGGGGCCTCGAGCGCAGCTCGCAAAATGATCCAACATCCAGCGCTCGAAAAGAGGCGCCAAGGTGTATTACGGCAAAACCGGAGAAATTCCGAGCCCGCTCAACTTCAATGAATGCCGCGTGCAGCATGGTGGGCGGTGAGGGACTTGAACCCCCGACATCCTGCTTGTAAGGCAGGCGCTCTAACCAACTGAGCTAACCGCCCCCCGTCCACACTCGGCGATCCCGGCCATCCAGCATGAGCAGGAATCTCGGATTGCAGTGATTTACGAAGTCTAGCAGTGTATCGGCCGTTTGGGAGGATTTGATCAGGGGCTGACTGCGATTGGTACACTCGGCGAGTGAGCCGGCTGATTGTGAATGCGGACGACCTGGGCTATACCCCCGGTATCGATCGCGCGGTATCTGACCTGGCAAGAGCCGGCGCATTGTCTTCATCCACCGCGATGGCTTCCGGGCAGTCACTCCGCGAGAGTGTCCGCGAATTGCCGGCAGATCTCGGCATCGGCTGCCACGTGGTTCTGGTGGACGGACGGCCCACGGCGGACCCCCAAGAGATCCCGTCGTTGCTTGAAAATGGAAAGTTTCGGCCAACCCTCGGCCGCTTTACTGCCGACCTGGTGCGCGGGCGCATTCGGGAACGGGAGATCGAGACGGAAGCGACGGCACAGATCCGGTTGTTACAGACCCTATTGAAAGTGCGTGGATTCCGCCTGACCCACCTCGACACGCACAAACACACCCACCTATTTCCCCGTGTGCTGCGTCCGCTGCTGCGGGCGGCGCTGGCCTGCGGCGTTCGCGCGATACGCAATCCATTCGAGCCGGAGTGGTCGCGGAGTGCGACCTCCGGCGCTTCCGCGATCCGCCGGCTTCAAGTAGGCCTGCTCGGGCAGTATCGCGCCGGTTTTCTGCGGGAAGTTGAGCGTGCGGAACTACGTACGACTGCCGGCGCGCTCGGCATCTTGGCGACCGGGGTGCTCGACGGAGTTGTTCTGCAGAGTCTGCTGGGCGCACTTCGGCAGCACGGCTCCGCGGACGAGTGTTATGAACTGGTCTGCCACCCGGGATTTCACGATGCGGCGCTCGACCGCCAGCACACCCGGCTTAGGGTAGAGCGCGAGCGTAAGGCATTGTTTCTGGGTATCCCTCGTTGGATCGGGACCCGGGACGACGGCCCGCATCGGCTGGCAACGTTTGCCGATCTGTGAATCCTTCGAGAACAGGGAGCCGTGAAGGATTTGCAGCGCGATTGCTTCTCGCGCGTCCAACGCTGCAGTGACGTTGGGTCAAGGTCTGCCCAGCCGGGGGAGCGACGGATGAAGATCGGCATCACCTGTTACCCGACCTACGGAGGCTCAGGCGTCGTCGCGACCGAACTGGGCATCGAGCTCGGCGCGCGCGGCCATGAGGTGCATTTCATCACCTACCAGCAGCCGTTTCGCCTGACCGGGCGCGAGCGCGGCATTTTCTACCATGAAGTGGCAGTGCCCACGTATCCGTTGTTCGAGTACCCACCCTACGACCTGGCGCTCGCGACCCGCATGAGCGAGGTGGGCGAGTACTACGACCTCGACCTGTTGCATGTGCACTATGCCATTCCCCACTCGGTCAGCGCGCTGCTGGCGCGGCAAATGCTCGCGGCGCGCGGCCGCCGGCTGCCGTTTGTGACCACGCTGCACGGCACCGACATCACGCTGGTCGGGCAGGACCGCTCGTACCTGCCGGTGACCCGGTTTGCCATCGAGAACAGCGACGGCGTGACCGCGATCTCCGACTACCTGCGGGAGAAAACGGTGCAGGAGTTCGCGGTGCGGCAATCGATCGAGGTGGTGCCCAACTTTGTGAACTGTGACCTGTATACGCCGCTGCCGGAAGAGGAGCGCGGGGCGGGGCGGGCACGTTTTGTCCAGGCTGGAGAAAAAATCCTGATGCATCTCTCGAATTTTCGCCCAGTGAAGCGAGTGACGGATGTGGTGCAGGTGTTTGCGCGTGTCGCCAAGGAAATGCCGGCGCATTTACTGCTGGTGGGCGACGGTCCCGAGCGCTCGAATGCCGAGTACCTGGTGCATACTCTCGGGCTCGCAAGCCGGGTGCACTTTCTGGGCAAGCAGGACGAAGTGCACCGGCTGCTGCCGCTTGCCGACCTGATGCTGATGCCGAGCACACTTGAAGCCTTCGGGCTGGCGGCGCTGGAAGCAGCGGCGTGTTGTGTGCCTACGATTGCAACAAGACAGGGCGGCGTGCCGGAGTTGATCGAGGACGGGGTGAATGGGCGGCTGCTGCCTGTGGGCGACGTCGACGGGATGGCTGAGGCGGCGATCGCCCTGCTGCGGGATGATGCCGGATTGCAAACCATGGCGACGGCAGCACGTCAGACCGCGCAAGGACGTTTTTGCACAACGCGCATCATTCCGCAGTACGAGGCGTTTTACCGGCAGGTACTTGCCGGTTCGTAACCGCTATAGACCCGAGCATCCATTCCAAGCTGTATTCAATCGAGATTCGCCCGAATCCGCTGCTAGTCGAGAACGCACTGGCTCCCCGGGCAGGCCCGGTCTTCGCTAGGGGTCAAGACACCATCCCAGTAGCGATAGATTGTGTCGGTGTCTGTGTCAATGACCACAATTGTGAGAATCCCCATGGTTTGGTAATCGCGCAGCTTGACTAACATGCGGGCGACCCTGTCTTCCGGCGAAAGCACTTCAAAAACGGCAATTGGCGGATAGGTTAAAATCTGCTCGATCGGCCGCAAGCGGTCAAAAACAGTGACGTCGGGAACGCGATAACGAGTTGCGCTGACCTTTACTCGGTAGTCTGGGAGCACCCGACTGTTCCATTCTTTGGCATTGTTTGCAAACCAAAGCAGGATCGCTTTCTGCCAGGAGGCGTGGTCGTACTGACCCATCGGCCTCTCCTCAATTGCGCCGTCGACATACTCAGCATCCGGCTCGTAATTACTGCTGAGATACACCTCGACCGGTACGTGCGTTGCCGTTGCCATAAACCCCCTCCCGCTTGCTTGAGAGTCTAGCAGGCAGTTCCGAGATGGCTAAACAGCCGCATGTACGGGGACGCTTGGCATCTGCATGGTGATCAGAGTTCCGCGGCCAGGGCGGCTGGTGATCTCAAACTCTGCGGCGTTGCCGTAGAGCACCTCCAGCCGCTCCCGCACGTTGCGCATGCCGATCCCGTTGCCGCTCTGCGTGAGCACACCCGAGCGCACAGCACGGTCAGGGGCGATGCCGACGCCGTCGTCTTCGACCTCGATGACCAGATTGCCATTCTCTAGACGAGAGCGGAGCGTGATAGTTCCGCCGGAGATGCGTGGCTCGAGCCCATGCTTGATGCTGTTTTCGACCAGGGGCTGCAACAGCATGCTGGGCACCGGCAGCTCAAGCGTTCCGGGGTCGATTTCTTTCACGATGCGTAGTTTTTCGGAGCCGAATCGCACCACCTCGATGCCGAGGTAGTCGTCGGTGAAGTTCAGTTCTTCGCGGAACGGCACGTAGGAGTCATGGTCCTTGAGTAGGGCGCGCAGGATGCTCGCGAGCTTGACGATGAGCTCGCGCGCCTGCTCCGGCCGCACGCGGATGAGCGTGGCGATGGAGTTGAGCGTGTTGAACAGGAAGTGCGGATTGATCTGGCGCTGTAGAGCCTCGAAGCGCGCTTCCAGCAGAAGCCGTTTTTGCTCTTCCAGTTTGAGTTCGATGCGGATTGCGTTCCAGATTTTGAGCGGGATGCCGACGACCATGGCGGCTGAAGCCCACACGCAGAGGCGCAGGGGCCAGCTCGGCGTGTGCAGGGCAAAGAGCTGGTGGGGCGCTTCGTGCGCGAGCCACTCACGTGCGGCCTCGAGGGTCACGATGAGCAGCAAGAGCAGGATTTGCCGGTCGAACCGAGGCTGCCGCAGGTTGCGGCGCACCCAGCGGTACAGGCTAAGGTCGACAAACGGCGAAAACGACCAGACCTCTTCCGCCTCCACCAGGCGGGCGAACGAGCCGGCAAGCAAGGCCACAAGCAGGTAAAACGGCAACGTCAGATATTCGTGGTGCAGCACCGCCGGAATGGAGAACAGGACGGCGCCAAGCATGGCGGAAAGCGGACCCAGCAGTACGCCAAGGATGATGGTCGTTTCAAACGCGATATCGGCGGCGTAGAAGTTGGGCACGATGGTGCGAACCCAGACACCGAGCGCCAGCGGAACACAGATGAAAAGGATGAGTTGAAGCTGCTGAGCGGGGCGGCGCCCCTCGGCAAATAGCAGACGCTGGAACGACCGTGAACGGCCCAGTGCGCTGGAAACCGCGGCAGCTACGCCGAGCTTGATCAGCAGGGTGATAAGGATCAGTTTCGGGTCGAGCACGATGGGTTTCGGGTCGAGCACACCCTTACTGTACTCCCGGCATTTCGGGAGCTGTACTCCTCCATATCTGGGAGCTGTATCCATGCAAAAATCGGATCTTCGGGAGCCCGCTCGTATAATCGAGCGATGCCGCTCGCCCGCGTAACCAAGGTTGCCGACACTGCCCTGCCGACTCGCTGGGGCAATTTCCGCATTCTCGGTTTTACCGGCGAGTTGACCGGGCACACTCCTTGCGACGAGAAGCTGCCGCCGCGTCCCCTTGAGAAGGAAGAAGCGATCGCGCTGATCATGGGCGACATCCATGCAGCGCCTCCGCTGGTCCGTATCCACTCGCAATGTCTCACGGGCGACGTATTCCACTCGCTGCGTTGCGACTGCCGTTTGCAACTGGAGCTGGCGCTGCGCTCAATTGCCGCAATCGGCGCGGGCATCATCCTGTACGACCAGCAGGAAGGTCGCGGGATCGGTTTGATGGCCAAGCTGAAGGCATATGAGTTGCAGGAGCAGGGGCGCGATACGGTCGAGGCGAATGTGGAGCTAGGCTATAAGGCCGACTGCCGCGAGTTCGAACTGCAGGCCGCCATGCTGCACGAACTGAAAGTGCCGGCAGTGCGATTGCTGACCAATAATCCTGAAAAGGTGGCTGCGCTGGAGCGCGCTGGAATCCAAGTGATTGAGCGTGTGTCGGCGGCTGTGCCGGTAGAGGAAAGCTTCGAGCGCTATCTGGATGTGAAGCGGGAGAAGATGGGGCACATCTTCAAAACTACTGATGAGCTAACAAGCGATTTTATTCTCCGCAACGATAAGTCCATGGGCGAAATGATCGTTGATCCCGCCGGCGGCATGGTCGACGAGCACTGAACAATTCGCGTTCCAACCGTGTTGAAACAAGCGCTCCGGATAAACGAGGCTAGTACTTCACAATACCCGCGAACGAGTGCGGGTCGAGGCTGGCGCCTCCAACTAACGCGCCATCGATTTCAGGTTTCTTCATCAAAGCGGCGGTATTCTCCGGCTTGACACTGCCGCCGTAGAGAATGCGCATGCCGTCGGCGATCGCATCGCCCAGGCGCTCGCGTACCGCGCCCCGGATAAAGCCGTGGGTTTCGTCCGCGATCTCCGGAGACGCGGACTGGCCTGAGCCGATCGCCCAGATCGGCTCATAGGCAATGACGATCGGCGATGCATCGGCTGCCTTGATGCCTTCGAGCCCGATCTTGATTTGTCGCAGCAGCACGTCATTGGTGCGGCCTTCTTCCCGCTCTTCCTGCACCTCGCCGATGCACACGATGGGCGTCATGCCGTTTTTCAGTGCGGCGTGCAGCTTGCGGTTCACATCCCAGTCAGTCTCGTGGTTGTAGTGTCGGCGCTCTGAGTGGCCGAGAATCACGTGCGTGACGCCGACCGATTTGAGCATGGGCGCGGAGATCTCACCCGTGTAGGCGCCTTCCTTTTCAGAATGCATATCCTGCGCGCCTACCAGCACTCCTGACCCTTGTACACATCTAGCAAAGGGCCCCAGACACACGAAAGAGGGGCATACCGCGATCTCATCGCGCGTATGGCCTGCGATAAGCGGCAGAAAATCGTCTGCGTAGGCGCAAGCCCCGGTTGGGGTCTTGTACATCTTCCAGTTGGCTGCGATCAACGGCTTGCGCGTACTAGCGATTTCGGGTCTCCTGCTTGCGTTCAAGGTACGACGTTTTCCCGTATTTCCAGGACAGATTGCGCCTCTACGTCGAGCTACGTTCCGTTAATGCCTCGACACCTGGCAGCTTCTTACCTTCCAAAAATTCGAGCGAAGCCCCGCCACCGGTCGAAATATGGCTGATTCCGTCGGCAATCCCAGCCTGCCGAACGGCTGCCACTGAGTCGCCTCCCCCAACTACCGTTACGGCCGAAGTGTTGGCTGCGACTGCCTTCGCAATCTCGGTCGTCCCCTGCGCAAATGCCGGCAACTCAAACACGCCCATCGGCCCATTCCAGACAACGGTCGCCGCGCCCCCAATCTCCGCCGAGAACGCCTCGATTGTCTCCGGACCGATGTCGAGCGCCATCCACTCGGCCGGGAAGTCGCCGGTACCTGAAAAAATCTGCGTGGCGGCATCCGGGGCAAACCGATCGGCGAGCACATGATCTGTGGGCAGCAGAAAGCGCACGCCACGTTCCTCAGCTTGCTTCAGCATTCTGACGGCGAGCTCTACTTTATCCAGCTCAACCAGTGACTTGCCGACGCCCTGCCCTCTGGCCTTCAAAAACGTGTACGCCATGCCGCCGCCGATCAGCAGCGCGTCTACCTTGCCCAGCAGATTCTCAATCACGCCGATTTTGTCGGACACCTTGGCGCCGCCAAGGATGGCGACAAACGGCTTGGCCGGGGTGACGGCAGCTTCTCCCAAACCGAGCGCGCGCCCGAGGTAATCGAGCTCTTTCTCCATCAGCAGACCGGCAGCCGCCTGCCTGACGTGATGTGTAATCCCCTCGGTCGAAGCATGGGCGCGATGCGCGGTGCCAAATGCATCGTTGACGTAAACCTCGCACAACGACGCGAGTTGCTTCGCAAACGCAGGGTCGTTCGCCTCTTCTTCCGGGTGGAAGCGCAGGTTTTCGAGCAGCAGCACCTGGCCCGACTCGAGCTGCCGCGACATCTCCTCGGCGATCTCGCCGACACAGTCCGGGGAAAACGCCACGTTGATCCCCTCGCCCATCGCGTGATCCAGCAGGATGCGCAGCCGGTCGACTACCGGGCGCAGGCTGTACTTGCGCGTTGGTTTGCCCTTGGGGCGGCCCAGGTGCGATGCGAGGATGAGCTTGGCCTTGTGCTCAAGCGCGTACTTGATCGTGGGCAGCGTTTCGCGAATGCGTGTGTCGTCGGTGATCTCGGAGCCATCTTCCGTAAGCGGCACGTTGAAGTCTACGCGGATCAGGACGTGCTTGTTCTTGAGATCGAGGTCGCGGATGGAAAGCTTGGGCATGAGTTCTTTGGGCATAGCTGCTTGGATGCTCCGAGGCAGCATGGCTGGGTGAAACGAGGCCGCTTTCACGACCCGTCTAGAGGAAGCTACAAGCCTTTGTCCGCAACAAACAGGATCAGGTCGCGAACACGGCTTGAGTAGCCCCACTCATTGTCGTACCAGCTCAAAACCTTGACCGACTGCCCGACGACCTTGGTCAGCTCCGCATCCACGATCGAGGAACGCGAGTCGCCGCGGAAATCGACCGAAACCAGCGGCTCAGTCGAGTAGCCCAGAATGCCTTTGAGCGCACCCTCCGATGCTGCCTTGAGCGCCTGATTGACGGATTGCACGGTGACCGGCTTTTCCGCGACAAATGTCAAATCGACGATCGACACATTGGGCGTCGGCACACGCATGGCAAAACCGTCGAGCTTGCCCGCCATCTCCGGGATCACCAGCTTGAGCGCCTTGGCCGCGCCGGTCGAGCTCGGAATCATGGACAGTGCCGCAGCCCGCGCGCGGCGCAGATCCTTGTGCGGAAAGTCCAGGATGACCTGGTCGTTAGTGTAGCTGTGGACCGTGGTCATGATGCCCGACACAATGCCGAAGCTCTCATGCATGACCTTGACGACGGGCGCCAGGCAGTTGGTGGTGCAGGAAGCGTTTGAGATGATCTGGTGCTTCGCGGCGTCGTACTTGTCCTGATTGACGCCGAGCACGATCGTGATGTCCTCGTTGCTGGCAGGGGCCGAGATGATGACCTTCTTGACCGAACCGCCAAGATGGGCGCAGGCTTTGGTCGCATCGGTAAAATGCCCGGTCGATTCGAGAATAATCTGCGCGCCGGTCGAATCCCAATCGAGCTTTTGCGGCTCGCGCTCGGCGAATACCTTGATCGTCTTGCCATCGATCGTGATCGCGCCCTCGGTGGCCTGGATGTCATTCGACAGATTGCCGAGAATCGAGTCGTACTTGAAAAGATGGGCCAGCGTGACGGGGCTGGTCAGGTCATTGATGGCGACGAACTCGATCTCCGGGTTGCCCAGTGCCGAGCGCAGAACGTTGCGGCCGATGCGCCCAAAGCCGTTGATACCTACCTTGACTGCCATTGCGATGCGCTCCCTGTGTCCCGTGAACTGCAACCCTGACTGCAACCCCGATGCTAGCATCGCAGGCATGCGAAATGCGAGATGGGCGCGAGGCGAATTCCGCCGCCGCGACCCTTTGTCCTTTGCAAGTTGTTTGCACTACGATTGCAGCACTCCGCCAACGCATGTACCATCCAAGGCATGCGCGAGTGGTGGCGCAACACAATCATGAGACGACGCGGAAAGCGTGGCCCGAACGACTCGGAGTCCACTGGAAAAATTGGGCAGGAGATTCCGCAAGGGCAACTTGCGCCCCTGCGCCCTTCGTACCCGGAAAATACTTCCCCCGAGCACCGCGATGAGCGGAGCGAGCCCGTGCTGGCGGAACCGGAAGGCAGTTTTACAGACGCATTTATAAAACCGAATGCGGGTTTTGAAGAGGTCGCGCCCGAATGGGGCCTAGATCTAGGCCCAGATTTAGGCGAAGACCGGGGGGGTGACCTGTTCGATGCCGACGAACCGGAAGGCCCGGAGGATGGCACCGGTTTGGGGACTGAGCCGACCCCGGTCTTCGACGAACCCGCTGGCAAGCTGGTGCATGAAACCCAGCCGGAGTCGCCCTCGACCCCGCCGCCCGCCGCGCCGGCGACCAGCCCACGCGCCCCGCGAGGGTTCGTAGTGCTGACCATCGGCCTGCCCGGCTCCGGCAAAACCACCTGGTTCAAGCGCCGCGCCGTGCAGCCGCTCTCGAGCGACATGCTGCGCACCATCCTGTTCGACGATATAACCGAGCAGCGCTACCAGGGGCTGGTGTTCTCGACCTTGCGCTCGCTCCTGAGGGCGCGGTTGATCGCCAAGATGCCTTGGAACTACGTGGATGCGACGAACCTGTCGCCGCACGAACGCCGCCAGTGGATCAAGATGGCCAAAAGCTTCGGCTATGACGTGCATGCCGTGTTCTTCGATGTGCCGTTTGAAGTCTGCATGGAGCGCAACCGCCGCCGCGAGCGTATGGTGTCGGACGACGTGATGCAGAAGATGGCGGAACGTCTGCGGCCGCCGAGCTTCAAGGAAGGCTTCTCGAAGATTACCGTGGTGCGCGTGAAAGGCTCGGGTCCGTCCACCAGCGTGGCCCCGGTAGGGGCGTCGGCCGACGAACCGACGGACGAGTTGGGCGAACAAGAGTAAGCGGGGGGTGAGCGTGGCGGCAGCCATCGAGTTTTCGGACGTTCACCTGCACACGGCCGATGGCCGCCCGCTGCTCGAGAACATCCATCTCTCGCTCGAAGCCGGAACCGTTACGGCGGTGCTGGGCCGCAGCGGCTCCGGCAAAACCACGCTGCTGCGCATGGTCAACCGGCTCGCCGTGCCCACTTCCGGCACTGTCCGCGTTCATGGTGAGGACATTGCCGGGAAAAACGTCATTGAGCTGCGTCGCGGCATCGGCTACGTCATCCAGGAGACCGGGCTGTTCCCGCATCTCTCGATCGCTCGCAACGTCGCCATGGTCCCCGAGCTCGCCCGGCACCCGCGGGAGGGCCTGCCGGAGCAGGTGCGCGGGCTGTTGACGGCCGTCGGGCTCGATCCGGCGCGCTTCAGCAAACGCTATCCGCATGAGCTCTCCGGCGGGCAGCGCCAGCGTGTGGGCCTCGCGCGAGCGCTCGCAGCCGACCCACCGATCCTGCTGATGGATGAGCCCTTCGGAGCTCTCGACCCGCTGACCCGCGCCGAAATGCAGGACATGCTGCGCGGCCTGCTGGGGCGGCTCCGCGATCGCGGGCAGCCCAGAACCGTCCTGCTGGTGACACACGATCTCGACGAGGCGATGTACCTGGCTGATCGCATCGTGCTGGTCGCGGACGGGCGCATCGAGGCCGATCTTGCGCCGGCCGAGTTCCTGCACTCACAGCAGCACGCAGTCGCCGAGTACGTCTGCGCCTTTCACCGCGGCGAGCGCGAGGTGGGCGCGTCGTGATGCGGCCAGACATGTTGCTCACTTCCCTGCTGGGCTTTTACTCGCAAGACAACTTCCTGCGCGAGCACTGGACCGAAATCGTCACGCTCACGCTCGAGCACCTCTGGCTCACGGGCGCGGCCCTGCTGTTCGCGGCAGGCATCGGCGTGCCGCTCGGGATCCTGCTGACGCGTTACGGCTCGCTGGCCAAGCCGGTGCTCACGGTCGCGAACATTATCCAGACCATCCCCTCGCTCGCGCTGTTCGGCTTTCTGCTACCGCTGCCGTGGCTGGGCGAGCGCGCTTCGCGCATTGCCATCGTGGCGCTCACCGGTTATGCGCTGCTGCCGATTTTGCGCAACACGTATGTCGGCATTCGCGGGGTCGAGCCGGCGGTGGTGGATGTAGCGCACGCGCTCGGCATGACTGGGCTTCAGCGGCTCTTCAAGGTCGAGCTGCCGCTGGCGGCCTCGGTCATTCTGGCCGGGCTGCGCACCGCGACCGTGACAGCAGTCGGCATCGCGACGATTGCGGCGGCGGTGGGCGCTGGCGGCCTGGGCGAGTTCATTTTTCGCGGCGTCGCCTCGGTCGACAACCGGCTGGTGCTGGCCGGGGCCATTCCCGCCGCGCTGCTTGCCCTCGCCGCCGACACCCTGCTGGGCCTGGCGGAAACAAAGTTTAAAGTGCCAGGGCGAGACCGGCGATGAAGCAACTCATAGCGGCGCTGCTGCTGTGCGCCCTGCCCTGGGTTTCCAGTTGCTCCCCACCGCGCTTTGATCGCCCGGTGATCGGCGCCAAGAACTTTACCGAGCAGGTGGTTTTGGGCGAACTGCTGGCGCAGCACATCGAGGCGAAAACCGGCCTCAAGGTGGAGCGGCGCTTTTATCTCGCCGGGTCATACATCGCACAGCAGGCCATGATCTCCGGCCGCATCGATGCCTACGTCGAGTACACCGGCACGGCTCTGACCGCCATTTTGAAGCAGCCACCCGTGCGCATGCCCGACCCGGCGCAGAACCAGGCAGCTTCGCTGGCCACCGTGCGGAAACTGTATGCCCGGCGGTTCGGCATCGTTGCGACCGAGCCGCTGGGGTTTGAGAACACGTTCGCCATGATCGTGCGGCCGGGCGACCCGGGCACGGCATCGATCCAGACCCTTTCGCAGGCGGTGAGCGCCGCGCCGCACTGGCGGCTCGGCGTGGGCTACGAGTTCGAGGAGCGCCCGGACGGCCTGCATGGGCTCGAATCGGCCTACGGCTTGCGCTTCGTGGGCTCGCCCCGCACCATGGATCTCGGCCTGCTCTACCGCGCGCTCGGGGCGCACCAGGTGGACATCATCGCCGGCAACTCGACCGACGGGCCGATCGCGGCGGAGCACCTGAAAGTACTTACGGATGACAAACACTACTTTCCGCCTTATCAAGCCGTGCCGCTGGTGCGAGGAGCAGCGCTCGAGCACTGGCCGCAGCTTCGCGGAGCGTTCGCCGACCTGGGCGGCAAAGTGTCGGCAGACGACATGCGTGCGATGAACGAAGCAGTGGATGGTGAGCACAAGGACGTAGTCGAGGTCGTGCGTGCTTTTCGCATGCAGCACGGGTTATAAGGGAGGAGCTTTGGAACACACACCGGAACCGTGGCTGCGCCGAACACTTTCTGACGTGCCTGCGATCCCGCGCGCCGTGCTGCACGCACTTGCCTTGGCGGAGGAGAATGTGAACCGCTGGACGCCGGAGCTGACCGACATGGAAATCCATGCGAAGCCGTTCGGGCTGACGCCGTTTGCCTTCCACGTCCGCCACATCGCGCACTCGCTCGACCGCCTGCTCACCTACGCCGAGGGATTGCCTTTGAACGTGATTCAGCAGGCCGCGCTCCGGGTAGAGCTGGAGCCGGGAATCAGCCACGAGGCGCTGCTTGCGGAGTTCCGGAGCATGCTGCGCGAGGCCGAAGGGCGGATTCCTGCGCTATCGCTGGGCGATCTGGAAGCACCGCGTTTCGTCGGCGGCAAACGGCTGCCCGCGACGCTCGGCGGACTGCTGGTGCACCTGGCCGACCACACCCAGCGCCACGCCGGGCAGGCCGTCACGACGGCGCAACTGCTACTCGCGTTACGTGCGTGATGAGGGGGAGCGAAGTTCGTCCTGCTACTCTGGTGCGGGCCATTCGCCCCCGGTGAGCCGTTTTCGCATTGCCCTCCTCTGACAATCCGGCCGCCTGGAAGCCGCCCCACAATCCGTGGCTGATCGCGCTCACCGTCACGCTTGCGACGTTTATGGAGGTGCTCGACACCTCGATCGCGAACGTTGCGCTGCCGCATATCGCCGGGTCACTCGGCGCGAGCAGCGACGAGGCCACCTGGGTGCTGACCAGCTACCTGGTGGCGAGCGCCATCGTGCTGCCCATCTCCGGCTGGCTGCAGAACCGCTTCGGCCGCAAGCGTTTTTACATGTCCTGCGTGGTGCTGTTTACCGCGTCGTCCGTACTGTGCGGTTTCGCGCCCACCTTGCCGCTGCTGATTCTCGCGCGCATCCTGCAAGGCGCCGGCGGCGGCGGTCTTGCTCCGAGTGAGCAGGCTATCCTGGCCGATACCTTCCCAGTCGCCAAGCGCGGGCAGGCGTTTGCCGTTTACGGCATGGCGGTCGTGGTCGCCCCGGCGATCGGCCCCACGATCGGCGGCTGGATTACCGATAACTACAACTGGCACTGGATCTTTTTCATCAATCTGCCGATAGGGATCTTGTCGCTGTTCCTGAGCCATCGGATGGTCGAGGACCCGCCCTACCTGCTTGAGCGGCGCGTAGCAGCCGCCCGAGAGTCGGTCGATTTTGTTGGGCTGGTCACGGTCGCGGCCGGCGTGGGTTCGCTTGAGTTCGTCTTCGACAAGGGGCAGGAGAAGGACTGGTTCGGCAGCGATCTGATTACCTCGTTCGCCATCGCCGCCGCCGGCTTTCTGGTCTTTTTCGTTGTTTGGGAGTGGCGCAACAAGAATCCGATCGTGGACCTCAAGCTGCTGCGCATCCGCAATTTCGGCACCTCGGTCGCACTCCAGTTCGTGCTCGGCATGGTACTGTTCGGCAGCACGGTGCTCATCCCGCAGTTTTCGCAAGCGCTGCTGGGCTACACGGCCGAGCGGGCCGGCATGGCGCTGTCGCCCGGCGGCTTCGCGCTGATGTGCATGATGCCGATCGCCGGCACTGTCGTGGGCCGGATCCGCGACCCGCGCTTCCTCGTGTCGGCCGGCTACGCGGTCACTGCCATTGGCCTTTATAACCTGACGCGTCTCGATCTGGATGTCTCGTTCGGTACCCTCGCGCTTTGGCGCGTTTTCCAGGTTCTGGGGCTTGCGTTTATTTTCATCCCTATCAGCACGCTCAACTATGTCGGCGTGCCGCGCGAGAAGAACAACCAGATCTCCGCGCTCTCGAACTTCGCCCGCAACCTGGGCGGGTCGTTCGGTACCGCGATGCTGACGACGTTTCTAGAGCGTACGGCGCAAACGCACCAAGTTACTTTGGGGGCAAACTCGACGGCCGGCGGCTACGCCTATTCGACCTTTGTCGCGCAAACACAAGCCGCGCTCGAAAAGATGGGCCACGCAGGCGCAGCGCAGCTGGCCCAGGGGCAGGCTTACCGCGAGCTGCTGCGCCAAGCCAGCATGCTCTCGTACCAGAATGCCTTCTGGATGCTCTCGGTCGCCATCGCGCTGCTGGTACCGATTCCTTTCCTGATGCAGAAGCCGCCGCGTCCGCAACCCAGGGTTGGCAGGGCAACCAAGCAGTAAAAGGGGGCGCGTATTCAGAGGATCGCTTGCACGCGAAGCGAACGCCTGTTTTGCCACGCACGGGGCAGGTGAAACCCTTTACGAGAGGAAATTGTGTTTTTCAGACAATTTCCGCCTGAGCCATCCGTCTGCTGTCTCTTGAATATTCACGGAGTTGTGCAGTTTTCCGTGAAGCAGCTATGGTACGAATGCTACTGGGAGTGCTCGCGAGGGCATGATCCCTGGAGGTTTTCAAAATTGGGCAAAAGCATGGTTCCCAAGCGTCTTTTCTTCACCAAAGGCGTGGGACGGCATAAGGAACGACTGACGTCGTTTGAAATGGCGCTTCGCGATGCGGGCGTGGCTTCACAGAATCTGGTGCGGGTATCTTCAATTTTTCCGCCCCAGGCAAAGCTGATCAGCCGCAAGGAAGGGCTGACGTTTTTGTCGCCGGGCGAGGTAGTTTTTGCCGTAATCGCGGAGAACTCGACACGCGAGCCGCACCGTCTAGTCACCTCGTCGATCGGCGTCGCCATCCCGACCGACCGCAACACATACGGTTACCTGAGCGAGCACCACTCCTTCGGTGAAACCGAGGAACAGGCAGGTGAGTACGCCGAAGAGCTGGCGGCCGAGATGCTGGCCACCACGCTCGATGTCGAGTTCGATCCGGATACGAGCTGGGACGAGAAGAAGGAGATTTACAAAATCTCGAACAAGATTGTTCGTACAGCCAACGTCACCCAGTCGGCCATTGGCGACAAGCGCGGTTTGTGGACAACGACGCTTGCCGCTGCCATTCTAATTTTTGAGTAGAAGTGCGACGCCGGCTGTCCCCCAGCCGACATTTCTTCTGTTGCCACCGCCACACGTTGGGAGTAGCGTGAATGTGCCCGGCGAAATGTCTCTGAACCGGGCCCGTCACTTGGATTGAAAGACTTCAGGCTAAGCGCCCCGACTCCAGACGTCCCACGGGGATGTCTTGCCTATCTGCATCGCACGACGGCAATCAAGCAGGCCTGACCACACAAGCGCTCTCAAAAACTCCTGAAGAGCCTCCGTCCCCCCCGGAGCAGATTCATGCAAAAAGCCGTCCTGTATGAGCTTTCCTCCAGGGAAAGCTCCGGCCTTTCCACGCTCCCCACCGCCCCAGGAGAACTACCTTGCGAACACGACTTTCGATCCTCGCCGCCGCGCTGCTCGTCTGCCCTCCGGCAGCCACGCTCGCCCAAGCCCCACTCCCATCCAACGCAACCGTGTACGTTTCAGGCCTTGAAGGCCCGCGCGGCCTCGCTTTCGCCCCCGACGGAACACTCTACGTTGCCGAGGGCGGGCTCGGGGGCGCCACATCCACTGTGGGAAGCTGCCGGCAAGTACCGGCCCCGGTCGGCCCTTACAAGGGCGGTCTCACCGCGCGTATCTCCAAGGTAGACTCAAACGGTACCCGCACGACGCTCACCTCCGGCCTGCCCTCCGCGCTCGACGGCCAGGGCAATATTATCGGTACCGCCGGGCTGGCTTTCCTCAACGGCAATCTGTACGCGCTGCTCGCGGGCGGCGGCTGCTCGCACGGCAATTCAAACTCCCCGAACGCCGTCATCCAGGTCAACCTGCAAAATGGCCAGTCGACACAGATTGCCAACTTGAGCCAGTACATCACGCAAAATCCCGGCCAGTACACAAACGCCGGCGATTACGAGCCGGACGGTTCCTGGTATGGCCTGATCGCCTATCGCGGTTTCCTGCTGGCGATCGAGGCCAACCACGGCCAGATCGTTGGCATTGCCCCCGGCGGAGGAGTCCTGGATTTGCTGGATCTCTCCTCCTCGAACGGCCACATCGTGCCCACGTCCATCGTTGCGACGAACACCAATCTTTATGTGGGCAATTTCACCCCCGCGCCCTTCATTCCGGAAGCCGCGAGGGTGCTTACCGTTTCGCTCGAAGCCTTCCTGTACGATCCATTGCCGGGCTTTACACTTCCCTCCTTCGGCCTCGGCAGCCTGCGGGTAGCCGGCTCGAAGGCGGGTTTCACAACCATAACGGGTATGGCGCTCGGTCCGGACGGGCTGCTCTATGTCCTGGAGCTGGCCACGGGCGGCGGCATTACTCCAGGCACGGGCAAAGTGGTGCGGGTCAACCGTTCCGGGGGCATTGACGACGTCGTCACCGGTCTGACGGTTCCGACAGGGCTGACGTTCGGGCCCGACGGCGCTCTGTATGTCTCCAATCTTGGAGCAGCGCCTGGACCGGCAGGGCAAATCCTGCGCGTGTCTGTAACACCGGCACAGTAAACTTGGGGCAGCAATTCGCTTCCCAAGGACTTCCATGCCAAACAACTCTAACTTCCGGATCGGGCTGGTGCAGATGCACTGCACCCCCGATCCGGACGAAAATCTCGACCGCGCCGCGGACTGGGTGCGCCGCACCGCTCGCGAAGGTGCTCAGATCATTTGTTTGCCCGAGTTGTTTCGTTCGCAATATTTTTGCCAGCGCGAAGACACGGCGCTGTTTGACCTGGCCGAGCCGATCCCGGGTCCGAGTACGGAGCGGCTGGGAGCGGTGGCTCGTGAGGAGCGCGTGACGGTCATTGCATCGCTCTTTGAACGGCGCGCGCCGGGGCTATACCACAACACGGCAGCCACGATCGGCGTGGACGGTGCGATCACCAGCCTCTACCGCAAAATGCACATCCCGGACGACCCGCTCTACTACGAGAAGTATTACTTCACGCCGGGCGACCTGGGGTATCGAGCTTTCGAGACCGCGGTCGGCCGGGTCGGCACGTTGGTGTGCTGGGATCAGTGGTACCCGGAGGGTGCGCGCATCACTGCTCTTCAGGGCGCAAATGTACTGTTCTACCCGACGGCGATCGGCTGGCACCCGCACGAGAAAGCCGAGCACGGTCCCTCGCAGTACGATGCCTGGGTCACGATCCAGCGCGGCCACGCTATTGCGAACGGTGTCTATGTCGCGGCACCCAACCGCGTCGGCATGGAATACGGCGACATCCGGGGGAATCGCGCCGAAGGACCGGGCCTTGAGTTCTGGGGTGGATCGTTCATCGCCGACCCGTTTGGACGGGTGATCGCGCAGGCCTCACACGATGCCGAGGAGGTGCTGGTGGCTGAGGTCAATCTCACGGCTCTCGAAGATCAGCGCCGCAACTGGCCGTTTCTGCGCGACCGTCGCATTGACTCGTACGCGCCGATCGTGCACCGCTTTCTGGACGCAACCACTCCCGGGAGTACGCCTGGAAATGGGAATGATCCTTCAAGTGATACTTGAAGAAGCCACAAAGCATACGCCGCGCGAGGCAGGCTTTCGCATGCCTGCCGAGTGGGTCGCCCATGAGGCGACCTGGATCGCGTGGCCGCACAATCCAAGCGACTGGCCGGGGCGTTTCCAGCCGATTGCCTGGGTCTACGCGGAGATTGTGCGCGCGCTCGCCCGGGTGGAAACGGTCCATATTCTGGTAAACGACGAAGCTTCAGAAAAGCGAGCTAAGGGAGTGCTGCGTCGCGCCGGCGCCAATCTGGCGCAGGTTCTGTTTCACGGGTGGCCGACGAACCGGGTCTGGACGCGGGATTCCGGGCCGATCTTCCTGCGGGACGACAAAGGCCAGCTCGCGATCACCGACTGGCGATTTAATGGGTGGGCCAAGTATGACGACTGGCAGCTCGACGATGCTCTGCCCGCCAAGGTTGCCGACCTGCTGCACCTGCCGGAGTGGCAGCCCGAGTTCGATGGAAAGCGTGTGGTGCTTGAAGGCGGCTCCATCGACACGAATGGCGCGGGCGTTCTGCTGACTACCGAAGAGTGCCTCCTGAGCGATGTACAGGCGCGCAATCCGAGCCTGGGCCGGGAACAACTTGAGCAGGTATTTCATGATTACCTTGGCATCGACCAGGTGATCTGGCTGGGGCGCGGCATCGCGGGGGATGATACGCATGGGCACGTCGACGACATCACCCGTTTCGTCGACGAAAACACGATCGTGACCGTCGTCGAACCGAACACGGCAGACGAGAATCACGAGCCGCTCGCCGAGAACCTCGACCGGCTGCGGGCGGCTCGCAACCAGCAAGGAGGCGCGTTTCAGATCGTCACACTTCCCTGCCCGGCGCCCGTGGTGTTTGAGGGCCAGCGACTTCCAGCCAGTTACGCCAACTTTTACATTGCAAACGGGTTGGTTCTCGTGCCAACATTCAACGACCCCAACGACCGCGTTGCCCTGAACACGTTGGCGGAGATGTTTCCCGCACATACGGTTCATGGCATTCACTGCGGCGACTTTATCTGGGGACTCGGCGCGCTGCACTGCATGACGCAGGGGCAGCCCGCTGGTAACAAAGGCACATAGAGGCCGTGGCAACAGACGATTTGGAATGGCTAGGGACGTGGTACGGACAGCAGTGCAACGGAAAGTGGGAGCACCAGAAAGGCATGTTGCTTGAGTCGCTTGGCAGCCAAGGGCAGCCTGGGCCGCTGAACGACGAAAAGCATGCCGGTTGGCGATTGCGCATCGATCTGCGCGGAACCGCCGCAGCGGGGGCCGCTCCACGCAAACTTGCCGTGTGCGCCTTCGATGGTGTGTGGCTGCGCTGTACTCTCAACTCACAACAGTTTGCAGGCGAGGGCGCGGAGGTGGAAGAGTTGATCGGCGTGTTTCGCAAATGGATCGACGTGTGTCCGCCGGTACTTGAGGCTGCTTCTGCCGGCTGAAAACGCGCTTGAAGTGCACGAAGCGCGCATGCTTCTGGCGCTTGCCGAAGCCCGGAGTGCTGCGGAAGCAGGCGAGGTGCCGGTAGGCGCGGTACTGTTTCACGAGAATCGCCTGCTGGCCACCGGACAGAACCGTGTGTTGCGCGATAACGACCCGACCGCGCATGCCGAAGTAGTCGCGATGCGGCTCGCCGGCCGCTTGCTGGGCAACTACCGGCTGCTCGGCTGCACACTGTACAGCACACTTGAGCCGTGCGCTATGTGTGCCGGAGCGATGATCCATGCGCGGCTGGAGCGGCTGGTTTTTGGCGCGCTAGACCCCAAGGCAGGGGCGGCCGGCTCGGTTCTACAAGTGCTCAACCATACCCATGCCAACCATCGGCTGCTGGTAAATCCGGAAATCCTGTCAGAACTATGCGGCGCGACTCTTCGCGAGTTCTTCCAGGCACGGCGGGTTTCGGGCAAAATACGCTCCCCGTTCAGCGACCCATTCTTGGATTCCGGGGAGAGCGTTTAGAGGGCAGCAATGTCGCCCCGTTCCGGTATATGATATCCCTCCATGGACCTGCTCCTTTACTCCGCCGTATGGTGCCGCGATTGTCGCGAAGCCAAGCGTTTTCTTGAGAAGCATAAGATTCCGTATACCGAAATCGACATCGAACGCACCCCGGGAGCAGCTGATGAAGTCCTGCGCCATGTGGGTAAACGCGCTATTCCGCAATTCGTTATCGATGGGGAATGGGTGCAGCCTTACCGGCCTGGCCGGGGCTTTCTGTATGAGGAGATGAGTGCGCGCTTCGAAGTACCGGAGTAACTTCCGAAACGCGCAGTCGAGGTGCTGCTGAAGACTATGGCAGCTCATTCGGCCGAATGACGACGCCGGCATCTGCCTCGGCCAGTTCCTCCCCGGCATCCGCAAGAATTGCTTGCGCATCGGCTTCATCGCTGGCGGCAACCTGCAGGCGAAGCGGCCCGAGTCCAGGCTCCAGGATCGCCGCGTTCTCTCCCGATAGAAATACCTCGATGCCGGCGGATTGGAGCCGACCCTTGGCCATTTCCGCCTGGATGGGTTCATTGAAGCGTGCTACGGTCACGATCTCGTCCATCTCTCTCATGATTCCTCCAAAATGGAACTCTGGTACAACTCACCGCCGGTTGGATGCAGGTTCCGCTTGGTGGCCACCCGCTACAATCGAACTCGAAACGCGCGAAGCGGCTGGACTAGCCTACCGCGCGGAAGGAAACCCGCATTGATTCGACGCTACACACGCCCGGCGATGGGCGCAATCTGGACGGATGAAAACAAGTATCGCTCCTGGCTCGCGGTAGAAATCACGGCAAGCGAAGCACTGGCCGAGGCAGGCGTGGTACCGGCCGAGGCAGCAAAAGCCATCCGCGAACGCGGCGGCTTCGATCTGGCGCGTATCGAGGCCATTGAAGCCGAGGTCAAGCACGATGTCATCGCCTTCACGACTGCTGTCGCCGAAAAGATCGGCCCGGAGTCGCGCTGGCTCCATTACGGACTGACCTCGAACGACGTGGTGGACACAGCGCAGTCGCTCCAGGTGAAAGCTGCTTCGGAAATCCTGCGCGAGGACCTGCTCACGCTCGCAGAGGTACTGCGCAGGCGGGCGCTCGAGTTCAAAACTACGCCGGTGATCGGCCGCACCCACGGCGTGCATGCCGAGCCGACAACCTTCGGGTTGAAGCTGCTGAACTGGTATGCCGAAACCGAGCGCAATCTTGTGCGCTTCGATGCAGCGGCCGAAGGCATGCGCGTGGGCAAGCTGTCGGGCGCGGTCGGGACGTTCGGTCACCTGAAACCGGAGCACGAAGAGGCGATCTGTATTCGGCTGGGGCTCGCACCCGCGCTCGTTGCGACCCAGGTTCTGCAGCGTGACCGTCACGCGCATTACATTTCCACCCTCGCCATCATTTGCAGCACGCTCGACAAGATCGCGACCGAAATCCGGCATTTGCAGCGGTCGGAGGTGCGTGAGGCGGAGGAGTTTTTCTCGGAAATGCAGAAGGGTTCGTCCGCGATGCCGCACAAGCGTAACCCCATCGCCTCCGAGCAGATCTCGGGCCTAGCGCGAGTGGTGCGGGCAAACGCACAGGCCGCATATGAGAACGTCGCGCTGTGGCACGAGCGCGATATTTCGCATTCTTCAGTCGAGCGAGTCATCCTGCCCGACTCGACGATCCTGACCGACTACCTGCTGGCCAAAACGACAGCCCTGATCGAAAACCTGCTGGTGTACCCGAAGCGCATGCTGCGCAATCTTGAGAGCACGGGCGGGCTGATCTTTTCGGGGCAGCTTCTGCTCGACCTGGCCGAGGCCGGCATGCTGCGCGAGGACGCTTACCGGCTTGTACAAAGCCATGCCATGCGCGCCTGGAAAGAAGATCTGGTCTTCCGCGAACTGGTCGCGGCAGACGCGGCAATCACGAGTCTGCTTTCCGCTCAGAAGCTGGAGCGGACGTTTGACCTTCACCGCCAGCTCGGCAATGTGGACGCGATTTTTGCGCGTGTTCTAGAAAACTACGGAAATCCGCGGTGAACGTAACGGTCGGCATCACCGGCGCGAGTGGGTCGGTTTTTGCGCAGCAGTTATTGTTGGCGCTTGAGAATGACACCCGCGTTGAGAAAGTCCAGTGCATCGCGAGCGAGAACTCACTTCGCGTACTCGCGGAAGAGCTTGGCCTGAGCGGGCGCAATCAGCTTGTGGAAAAGCTGCTGGGCGGCCCATCGAACAAAATTGAACAGCTTGCCGAAAGCGACATCGGCGCCGGCATCGCGAGCGGCAGCTATCCTTCTGCGGGCATGATCGTGCTGCCCTGCAGCATGGGCACGCTCGCCGGCATTGCCCATGGACTGGCACAGAACCTGATAGGCCGCGCAGCGGACGTCTGCCTGAAGGAACAGAAATCGTTGATCCTGTGTGTTCGCGAAACACCATTCAACCGAATTCACTTGCGCAACATGGTACTGGCAGCGGATGCTGGCGCAGTGATCTTTCCGGTCATTCCCGCGTTCTATAACCATCCGGTGGACTCGACGGAGATGGCCCGGCAGTTCGCCTTTCGCGTTCTCGACCACTTTGGTCTGTCGCAATCAGGGATGTACCGCTGGAAAGTCGAGTAGCCTACCCGCGCAACGCTGTGCACTTGTCGGCTCGCGAACAGAGGGTGTAAAGTCTTATAGATCGCATACCTACGTTGACTCAATCATCACAGATTCCCAATTTTGTTTGTTCGCTAGAGATCATTACCAAAGATCACTTGCGTAATGCTGTACGAAAGGTAGATGCTCGGGGCCGTGCTCGTTTCTTTCATTTCGATTTTGCCTTCCTGCCTGACGGATTCGAGCGGGTTGAATGACCAGTTCACCCTTAGCGTTTCCCCTCGCTTCGGACTACTTCAGCCAGATATGGCTAGCTGGATGGTTAAACGTTGAGAAGCGCATTGTGTCTGTTTTCCTTATTGATAATGGGATTTTGCTCGAGCTGTTCTTCGGATCTGACGGAAGCGGCTCAACCGCTCACTTCCCAGTCTCCCCAGACAACCGCGGCGACAGCGCTCTCCAGTTCCTATAATGCGCCTGCAGCAAGCGATCCCATGCTCGGCGACATGGCGCCGGTGCATGATCCCAGCATCATGCGTCGCGCGGACGGCAGCTACATCGTTTACACCACGGATCTTCCTTTTCTGAACAGCCCTCATTTCATCGCCCAACGATGCAGCGCCGATCTGGTGACCTGGGCTCCCTGCGGCTATGTGTTTGATACCATGCCGGCCTGGGTGACGGCACAGTTCCCCGACGCCGTGGGCATCTGGGCGCCCGATATTTCCTTTTTCGGCGGCTCATACCACTTGTACTACTCGGTTTCGACGCTCGGCTCGCAGCATTCGGCCCTGGGCGTGGCGACCAACGTTACGCTCGATCCAGCCGACCCGCGGTACAAGTGGGTGGATGGGGGTGAGGTGCTCGCTTCCTCGGCAGGCGCCGACTTCAATGCGATCGATCCAAATGTTCTGGTAGATTCCGGGAGCGCTTCCACACACGGGCAGAAGCATGTGTGGCTCAGCTATGGCTCATTCTGGGGCGGGATCTATCAGCAGGAGCTCGACCCAAGCACGGGGCAGTTGCTGCCTGGCTCGACGCGCTACAACCTGGCGACGCAGCCGGCTTCTCTGAACAATGCCATCGAAGGCGCCGCCATGGTCGCTCATAACGGTTGGTACTACTTGTTCGCTTCGATCGGTATCTGCTGCAGCATTCCCATTGAGCAGGACACTTATCGGCAGATCTTGGGTCGATCGCGCAGTGTGCATGGGCCATTTCTCGCCCAGGACGGTAAGGATATGCTGCAAGGCGGTGGGACGGTACTGCTGACCAGCGACGAAAACTGGCTTGCCCCCGGCGGCGGTAGTCTATGGCAGAGCGCTGATGGAAGCCAGACCCTGCTGACCTTTCATGCTTTGCAGCGCTCACAAAACGGTGCGCTCGATCTCTGGGTAGAGCAGGTAACCTGGCAAAATGACTGGCCGGTGCTCCAGCCCCTCTCTTAACCGCTTCCTGCAGCGCTTACTGCGGAGGAGCCGTCTGCCCGGCATTGGGGTTGCTCCGCATGCGCTGCAGCTCTTCCAGCATCTGCTGAGGCGTCCTGATGGGCTGCTGGGACGCGGCTCCCGGCTGATTTGGCTGCCCCTGTTGAGGTGGAGGAGCGAACAGGGCCGGTTGCGGAACCGGCGTGGACTCAGGCGCGTTATCGCCATCGTCGTTCTCATCCGAAGCTTGCGTGCCGGTGCCTGGCTGCGCAGCGGGGCCCCCCGTCGCCATGACGGCCCGGACGCTCAGTACGACTTCGCGGGGCGAGCCGTCTTCCTTGCGGCCGGAGATCAGAACGTTATACCCAGAATCGTCCAACAGCGCGGCCAAAACCTCCTGCGGGTTCCCGGGGCCATACACGCCAAAAATACGTTCGTCCCGGCCCAGGCCCTGGATCGTGGTACCGGTGCGGGTCTGCAAGTCGTCGAGAATGGCCCGCAGACTGCTGTTGGCTGCATGAATCGTCAACTTGCCGGAGGCGAGATCGATAACAGGAGCTGCCGGGGATTGCTCAAGGAGAGAAGAGCGAGCAGTTTGCGCGAGGGCGGACGAAGCGAGCAGAATGGCCCCCAGAACCGGGAAACACCGGAGCGGAAACAAACAACGCCTGTAAGCCATGCCGTCCTCCTGCTGCCCAGGACTTTTCCGGGCGGAACTGCCTATGTACTAGACTAGCAGTGGGACCCTTTGGTGTGGCGAGACGTGCATAAAGCAATTTTCGCGATTTTCCCATTTTGGGGCTTCTATCTCAAATGAAACGTCTGTCCATGCGACATTTTCTTCCGCGCGCTACCTCGGCCCTGCTTGCCGCTTCGCTTGCATGCTTGCCGGCGCATGCTGTCTCCTGCACGGTAGGCGCGGCAATGTCGGGGGAGGCAAGGTCGGCTCTGTTTGACGCCGCGCACCAGCTTGGCGGCGATGTCCTGCGCGGCGATACCGCGGCTCTGAAAGCAACGACCATCCCATCAGTGGCGGCTAATTTCGACGGTATCGCCGGTACGATTACCGCACTGGCTCCGTCTCTGGGTGGCGCGACGCTTACAGTGACGAACCTCTATGCGTTGGACGCAGGCGATCTTGCCGGGACCGAGGAGGATGTGCAGTTCTTTTGCGGTGTACCCGGGGCGCCGCTGCTCGTCACCGTGACACTGAGCGAGTTGCCGAAAGGCCAGTTTGCGCTGGCCGTGCTGCATGCCACGGGCATTAAGACGCCGCAGCAGTTCGCAATGGTATTGCAGAACACCGCCCCGACGGGCGCTCCACACTGGCAGCTGGCAGGCTTTTTTGCCCGGCCGCTTACCATGGACGGGCACGACAGCGCGTGGTTCTGGCAGCAGGGACGCGAGTTGAAGACGAAAGCGGAACCCTGGAGCGCCTTTTTCTATGATCAAGCCGCTACCTATCTTGCGCGGCCGGCCGATTTGTATTCAAGCAACAACCTCCAGAAACTGAGCCGTGAAACCGCGTCGGCCGAACCGGCGGGGCTGCCGGGGAGCAAACCCATGATGGTGCCGGCCGAGGGACAAAGCTTTGCCGTGACCGGCCTTCGCGCGGATGGAACGCTCGGGGCTCTTGATCTTCGTGTCGATACGCGCGTCGACGCCATCGCGGACCCGGTGGCGGCTCGCAAAGATGCAATCACGCTGATGGGGGCGCTGCTGAAGCAGCACCCTGAGCTTCGCGGGAACTTTCACGGGCTATGGGTATACGAGAACACGGCAGCGGGGCAGGCCTTCGCCGTCGAGCAGCCCATGAGCGCGTTACCATAGATTATGAGCGCGTCCGACAACAGGCCGTTTCTACAGATCGTGGCCGAACGCCGCTCTACCCCTGCTTTTGACGGAACGCCGGTCGCGGATGGCGATCTCGACGCTATTCTGGCTGCCGGTCTCCAGGCGCCCAGCAGCTATAACCTGCAGCCCTGGCGTTTTGTCGTGGTTCGCAGCGCGGAAGGCCGCAGGCGGCTTCGCATGGCTTGCTTTAACCAGGGCAAGGTGGAAGAAGCGCCGGTGGTGATCGTGGGCTGCGGAGACGCCGATGGCTGGCGAAATGGAGACCTGGACGAGATGCTGCGGATGGGCCGCGAAGGCGGTATGCCGGAAAGCTTTCTGGAGCAAATGCGGAGCAGTGTCCCGGTGTACATGCGCGAGCACCCGAATATGGCCGCTTGGCTAAATCGGCAAGTAATGCTGGCCTTTGCCACTATGATGTGGGCGGCGGAGTCCTTGGGATACGACACTGCGCCGATGGAAGGCTTTGAGACAGAGAAAGTTCGGGAAGCATTGAAGCTGCCGCTCAGCTATGAGCCGGTGGCGCTGCTTGCCGTGGGCCATGCGAAGGGCCAGGGCAAGTACAACGGGGGCCGCTTTAACCCGGCGCGCACAGTTTTCGATGAGGAATTTCCCAGATCGCGACGTAGCTAAGCTTTCAGCCTGTAGCGGACGCGTCAGCCTACGGAATAGCCGAAACCTTCTTGAGTTCCCGGCTCGCGACCGATGTGGAATGCATGCGAAGAGCAGTGAACGCGCCTCGGCAAATTGTGTGAGCGGCCAGCACTCCGAAAGCAAGTGAAGCCGTAATGGCGCATACGAGCATGCAAAGATTGATCATGTCCTGCATTTAAACCTTTCTGGTCTCCTCAAACGATAAATGCTGCCCGGGCGTCTGCACGACGCTCTTTTCTCTATTGAGGATTCTCGCAGAAACTGGGTGAAATTGACCCGGCAATCCTTGGGCAATATGCTAAGGAGGTATCTCGCGAGGCAACGTGAAACGCAAAGGCCTGTGCCTGCAGCGTTTTGCCTCTTCCGGCATCCGATACCTACATACCTGATGGCCATTACCCACATTTCTGTCCGCGGTGCGCGGCAGCACAATCTGCGCGACATCAACGTCCGGATCCCGCGCAATACTTTGACCGTGGTTACGGGACTTTCCGGCTCCGGCAAAAGCTCGCTCGCCTTCGATACCATCTACGCCGAAGGGCAGCGCCGCTACGTGGAAACGCTCTCGGCCTATGCTCGTCAATTTCTGGACCAGCTTGAGCGCCCGGACGTGGACTCGATCGAGGGTCTGAGCCCGGCGATCTCGATCGAGCAGAAGACGACGAATCGCAGTCCGCGCTCGACTGTCGGCACGATTACGGAAATATACGATTATCTACGATTGCTGTACGCCTCGGTTGGGGTGCCGCACTGCCCGAAGTGCGGGCTTGCCATTTCGCGGCAGTCGCTGGAGCAGATTACGGATCGCGTGCTGGCTTTGGCTCCCGGCGAGCGCGTCACCGTCTTTGCCCCGGTGGTGCGCGGTCGCAAGGGCGAGTTTAAGGAACTGCTCGACTCATTGGACAGCCAGGGTTTTCGTGCTCGTATCGATGGCGAAATGCGCGATCTCGCCGAACCCGTCGTGCTGGAGCGGCGCAAGAACCACACCATTGAGGCCGTCGTCGATCGGTTGGTGCTGAAGCCCGATATGGATCGCAAGCGCCTCGAGGGGTCGGTCGCAAAGGCACTACAGATGGCGAACGGGCTGGTTATGATTCAGGTCCATGGCGCGGCAAACGATCAGCCGGAGCAGCTTTATTCCTCGTCCATGTCGTGCCCGAACTGCGGGCTGGACGTGCCGAAGCTCGAGCCGCGCTCGTTTTCTTTCAACAGCACCTATGGCGCCTGCTCTTCGTGCCACGGGCTGGGATCGATTTATGACTTCGAACCGGCCAAGGTGATTACGGACTGGACCAAGCCGTTGCTCGACGGCGCGCTCGGACCGGGAGCGTCATCACAGTACCTGCTCAAGCTCGTCGGGCTCGCGGCGACGCGCTACAAGATCGACCTGAAGCTGCCGTTCGAACAGCTGGCCAAAAAACAGCAGGACCTGCTGCTCCACGGGCCGGAAAAGGGCGAAGGGCCGCGCACAGGTTTTCACGGCATTCTGGCGTGGCTGCGCGACTCGCTCAAGGAGTCGCGCTCGGAGAGCTATCGCGAGTGGATGCTGGGGTACATGTCAGCGTCAGACTGCCCGGCGTGCAAGGGCCGGCGGCTGCGTCCGGAGTCGCTCGCGGTCACCGTCGGCGACCTCTCGATCGCCGAGTACACCGAAATGCCGCTGAGTCGCGCGCTCGAGGCTGCGCGGGGGCTGGCTTTCTCATCCCGTGACGCGCTGATTGCCGAGCGGCTGCGCCGCGAGGTGGTGGAGCGGCTTGAGTTTCTGAACGAAGTGGGCCTGTCGTACCTGTCGCTGAACCGGAGCGCGGCGACCCTTTCCGGCGGCGAAGGCCAGCGTATCCGGCTGGCGACGCAGATCGGCTCGCGCTTGCGCGGGGTGCTGTATGTGCTGGACGAGCCATCGATCGGCCTGCACCAGCGCGACAACATGCGCCTGATCGCCGCGCTTGAATCGCTGCGCGACCTGGGCAATACCGTGCTGGTCGTCGAGCACGATGAAGACACGATCCGCCATGCCGATTATGTCCTCGACCTGGGTCCGGGCGCGGGCAAGCTGGGCGGCTACGTGGTGGCCGAGGGCACGCCGGCCGACATCATGGCCGCACCCCAATCGCTCACCGGCCGCTACCTTTCGGGCAAAACAGACGTGCTGCACCGGAAGGCACCGCGTCCGCTCACTGGTAAATGGATCACAGTGGAAGAGGCGCGCACGCACAACCTGCAGAGCGTCACGGCAAAAATCCCGCTCGGCGTCATGTCGGTGATCACCGGCGTTTCCGGCTCGGGCAAGAGCACGCTGGTCAACGACACACTGTACCGCGCGCTTGCGAAAGAGCTGTACGGCTCGCGCGAGGAGCCGGGCAAGTACACGCGCATCAAGGGCTTCGAGCAGATCGATAAAGCCGTCCGGATCGACCAGTCGCCGATCGGGCGCACCCCGCGGTCGAACCCGGCCACGTACACCGGCGTTTTTGTCGCGATCCGGGATTTGTTCGCCATGCTGCCGGAATCCCGCGAACGGGGCTATAAGCCCGGTCGCTTCTCCTTCAACGTCGCCGGCGGCCGCTGTGAGGCCTGCCAGGGCGACGGCCAGAAGCGCATCGAGATGAATTTTCTGCCCGACGTGTATGTGCTGTGCGATATCTGCAACGGCCGTCGTTACAACCAGGAAACACTCGCGGTACAGTTCAACGGGCATTCCATCGCCGACATTCTGGAGCTTTCGATCGCTGATGCTTTGCCGGTTCTCGCCGATATACCTCAGGTGCGCAATAAGCTGCAAACGCTCGTTGACGTGGGCCTCGGTTACATCCACCTGGGCCAGGCGGCGACCACGCTTTCCGGCGGCGAGGCGCAGCGCATGAAACTGGCACGCGAGCTCTCGAAAAGGCAAACCGGCAAGACGCTGTACCTGCTCGATGAACCGACCACCGGGCTCCATTTCGACGACGTGCACAAGCTACTTGACGTGCTGCACAAGCTCACCGACCTGGGTAACACGGTCCTGATCATCGAGCACAACCTCGACGTGATCCGCAACGCGGACTGGATCCTCGACATGGGGCCGGAAGGCGGCGAGGGCGGCGGCCGGGTTGTTGCCGAAGGCACGCCGGCGGAGATCGCCGCCGTCCCGGAGTCGCATACCGGCGCGTTTCTGCTGCGATACGTCGCGGTGCCAGTGCAGGCTGCGCCGGAGCAGGCTCCCCCGGAGCAGGCTGCGCCGGGGAGGAAGCGAACCTCACGCAAAGCTGCAGGAAAACAGAAAGAACTGGTCCATTGAGCACCTCGGAGCCTGCGCTGCCCGCATTCCCTGTCGAAGAAAGCGCACAGCCGGGCATTGTCGCCATCGGGCCCAACATGGGCCATATGCTGCTATTGGTGGTTCTCTCCGCTGTGCTTGTGCCGGGAGGGCAGTTTGCATCTTTGCTGGCCGTACGGCAGCTCGGCATCTACGGGCACCATTCGGTCCGCAGCTACGCCGACCTGCTCAAAAATGACGCGCGCTGGCTCATTCCCACCGAGGCATTCGGGTATTTGCTGGTCGTTCTGGCCGCCGTTCCGCTATTCCGCGCGCTCTGGCGCCGCCCATTTGCCGCCGGCCTGCACTGGAATGGGCGAGTCGCTATGCGCTACTTCGGGCGCCTCTGCGCTCTGGGGCTGGCGTGCGGTTTGGGGATCGGACTGCTTGGTGCTGTCTTGCCCATGCCCAAAGACCCGCCGATCATGGCCGACATGATGCGTTCGCCCTTGGGTGCATGGATGATGCTGCTGTTCGGCATCACGGGCGCGCCTTTGTTTGAGGAAATGTTTTTCCGCGGCTTTTTGCTGCCGGCGTTTCTGAACGCATTTCGATGGTTGTCGCTCCAGGGCGATCTGACCCCGCGCGCGGTCGTCTGGTTGGGTGTGCCGGTCTCGGTCCTGCTCACCAGCCTGCCGTTTGCGCTGCTGCATGCGCAGCAGGTTTCGCAGGCATGGGCGCCCGTCCTGCTGATCGGGCTGGTGTCGCTGGTGCTGTGCATCGTGCGGCTCCGCCTGAACTCGCTGGCCAGCAGCACCGTTGTGCATGCGGCCTACAACCTTACCCTGTTTGCCGGAATCCTGATCCAGACTGGCGGGTTTCGCCATCTGGACCGCCTGGTCCGCTAGCTGCCTGGAGTTCACCTTGACCGCTGACGCCGCGCATACCCCTCGCGCTTCCCTTCTCCACCTGCTTGCACGGATCTCCTTCAAGCTGGGCAGTTTTAAACTATCCTCCGGCGCCGCCAGCGACTACTACATCGATTGCCGCATTACGACGCTGCATGCTGAAGGCGCCCGCCTTACCGGTCTGGCGTTGCTCGACCTGTTCCAGACGCACAAGCTGCACCCTGCGGCTGTTGGCGGGCTCACGATGGGCGCCGATCCGGTCGTGAGTGCTGTTTCCATCGCCAGCGCACTGCGAGCGCATGCGAGTGCTTCGCAGCCGCTGATTCACGGCTTTCTGGTACGCAAGGGAGAGAAAGCGCACGGCATGCGCCGCCGCATCGAGGGCTTTTATCAAGAGAACTCGGTGGTGGTCATTGTGGACGACGTGTGCACAACCGGAGCATCCACGATCGAAGCTATTGAGGTCGCGCGGGACGCCGGAATGCAAGTGCTGGGTGCCGCTTGTCTGGTGGAACGAATGGAAGGAGGCGGGAGGCGCGCTATAGAGACCACCCTACATACCGCTCCTTTCCTGAGCCTATTCACATCCGACGACGTACGTACTGCACATATCGCGCAAATGCCTTTGTAGGGCACCTGCGCCTCGCTCTGGGGGAGGGAGTCTTTACTGCGGCTGCACCGCGCCGGATTGCTGCGCCGCGGGTGACGATTGCGCCGAGGATGAGCCACTCGCAGGCTGATTCGTTAACAGCTGAACCTCGACCCGCCGGTTTTTAGCCCGACCGCTTGCGGTGCTGTTGTCCGCGACCGCCTGGTCCTTGCCGAGACCGATAAGATAGAACCTATGTGCCGGCACTCCGTACTTAGAGGCTAGATACTGAACGACTGCCTGGGCGCGCTTATCACTTAGCTCGTAGTTATATGATGCGCTGCCGACCGAATCCGTGCCGCCCGTAAGCGAAAGGATGTAGGATCGCTGCGCCCCGAGTTGCGTTCCCAGTCCGTCCAGCTCCGTCTTCGACTGGGGGGTCAGGTCCGCTTTGTTGAAGGCAAAGGTCACAGACACATCGCTCACCTGCTTGTACGTGTCGAGGTTGGAAACAACGCTGCTCAAGGTATCTGCGCGATGCACCGCGTCCTGCGCGGTCCCCTGCGCCTGGCCCGCGGCGCTGTTGGCCGTGTTTGCGGACTGCTGCGCATTGGTCGCGGTGGTCTGCGCGCCGTTGATGCCGGTGCCGGTACGCTTGTCCAGATCCTGCAGGGCCCGATTGTTGGCCGACGTCTTATCGTCGAGTTCGTTGGTCTGATTGATGACGGGAGTCGTCTGGTTCCGCACATATTTTTTGCTGCTGCAGCCGGTGACTAGAAAAAAGGCCGCCAACGAACAGATGGCGACACGAGTACTTCCAAGCGCAGCGGGATGAGTCCGGAGAGAAAGCTTCAACATAGAGGTATCCTTCAAGTCGTGTCGGTGCAGCGCTTGCGCGCCATCGAGGATTGAGATGCATGTTGGTGGCCAAAACGATTGATTCGGGTAAGGCGTCCGCACTGAGCGACTTGGAAGCATGCTGGAAATAGGGGAACTCGTTTGCGCAAGTGCATTCGCGTAATTTTTACCAGATGGTAACGGAGTGGTTCCGCGGTGGTCGTGCGGGGCCTGGATCTCCATGTCGGGGCCGCAATACGGTGTAGAATAGATAAAGACCATGGATCTTGAAGCAAAAATCAGGACGCTGCCAACGGGTCCCGGTGTGTACCTGTACAAGGGCGTTGACGGAACCGTCATCTACGTCGGCAAAGCGAAAAATCTACGTTCCCGCGTACGCTCCTACCTGCTCGCGGCCTCCCAGGCGCATGCCAAAACCGGTTCGCTGATGCGCGAAGCGGTCGATCTGGATTACATCCTGGTCGGCAATGAGGGGGAAGCGCTCGCGCTTGAAAACAACCTCATCAAGCAGAAAAAGCCGCGTTTCAATATTCTGTTGCGGGACGACAAAACCTACCCTTACGTGAAGCTCACAATGGCGGACCGTCACCCGAAGGTCTTTGTCACCCGGCGGTTGCGCAAGGACGGCGGCGCGTATTATGGGCCGTACTTTCCGGGCAACCTTGCGTATCGCATCGCGGAGCTGCTGCACCGCTCCTTTCTGCTGCCCTCCTGCAAGGTCGACCTCAGCCGCTATCACCCGCGTCCGTGCCTGCATTACTACATCAAGCGCTGCCTGGGGCCTTGTGTCGAAGGGCTCACCACACCCGAGCAGTACAGTGAAAGCGTGCGCGACGCGCAGATGTTCCTCGAAGGCCGAGGCGCCGAATTAGGCAAGCTGATTGAGGCACGTATGCAGGCCTCGGCCGAGGCGGAGTTGTATGAGCTGGCAGGCAAGTACCGCGATCTGCTGATCACGGTAGACCAGTTGCGTGAGAAGCAGCGGATCGCGTCAGCCGACGAGGACGACGCCGACCTGTTCGGCTACCACTATGAAAACGGCATGCTGGCGGTCAACCTGTTCCACGTGCGCGGGGGCAAGATCGTGGACCGCCGTGAGTTTTTCTGGGAGGACATTCCGGATCTCGAGTTGAGCGAGGAGGAAGAGCAGCCGAAGAGCGGGCGTGAGTTCAACGCCGGTGCCTTTTTTGCTTCCCTGCTCAAGCAGCTCTACCTCGACCAGCCCTACGTGCCCCATTCCATCTACACGCCGGTTGAGTTCGCCGAGCGCGATGCGCTGGCCGCGGCGCTCTCAAAGCGCGGCAAGCCAGTGGAGATTGCCGTACCGCAGCGCGGAGAAAAGCGGTCTCTGCTCGACTTGGCCGGCACCAACGCAAAACAGAGTTACGACCAGCGATTTCGAGTGCTGAAGCCGAGCGAAAAAGCGATCGCCGAGGCGCTGGAAGACGTGCTGATGCTGCCAGAGACGCCCACCCGCATCGAGTGTTTCGACATCTCGCATATTCAGGGAGCGGAGACGGTCGCGAGCATGGTGGTGTGGGAGCAGGACGGCATGAAGAAGAGCGACTATCGCAAATTCCAGATCAAGACGGTGACCGGCGTGGACGATTTCGCTTCGATGCGCGAGGTGGTTACGCGCCGGTACAAGCGGCTCGTTGAGGAAGGAAAGCCGCTGCCCAGTCTGGTGCTGGTAGACGGCGGGCTGGGCCAGCTCCATGCCGCCGCGAGCGCTCTCGAGGAGTTAGGGCTGACGACGCAACCGCTCGCGTCGATCGCCAAGCGCGAAGAGCTCATTTACGTGCACGGGTATGAGAACGAACCTGTCGTGCTGGAGCGGCGCTCGCCCGTGCTGCACCTGGTTCAGCGCATTCGCGATGAGTCGCATCGGTTCGCGATTACGTACCATCGGAAACGCCGCGAGATGCGCGACCGCAGCTCGGAGCTGTGTGAGATTGCCGGAGTCGGCGCCCGCACCCGCATCCGGCTCGTGGAGCATTTCGGCAGTGTGCGCGCGGTGGAAGGGGCGGGTGTGGAGGCGCTCACGGCGGTTGTGCCGCGCAAAACAGCCGAGCGAATCTTTACGCATTTCCATGCTGAGGACCGTTCTCCAGCGCCTTTAGTACCGAAAGCGAGTGCGGACCTGTTGCCGATCTTGCCGAACTGATGCGCAGATCAGGATGCACAATCGGTTCCAGCCCGGTACCCTGAAGAAACATGAGCGCGCGTGTGGATACAGCAGTGGCCGTTCAGACGGCAAAACAAGAGACAGACTCCTGGCTGGGCTCCCTGCCTTCGTTGCTTATTCTCTTTGCTGTTGCAAAACTCGGGCTACAGCTTGGCATTACTTTCCTGTCGACGCACGCCGGCTACGGTATTTTTCGTGACGAGCTCTACTACTTAGTCTGCGGGCATCGCCTCGCAGCAGGTTACGTTGACCAGCCTCCGCTGGCCGCCTTGCAGGCACGCGTGGCAGAGTTGCTGTTCGGCTATCGGCACCTGTGGGCATTCCGGCTGCTTCCTGCGTTGGCCGGCGCGCTCATGGTTGCGCTCACCGGCCTGCTCGCCCATGCCATGGGGGGCAGTCGCAAGGCGGCGGCTCTGGCCATGCTTTCCGTGCTGACTGTGCCGGTGTATCTGGCAACGCAAAGCTTCGTTTCCATGAATGCCTGGGACCCGGTTTTCTGGATGGCGGCAGCTCTTGCCTTGCTGCGTCTGCTCGCCGCCCCCCAGGCAACAGGTTGGTGGCTGCTGCTGGGGGGGGGCGCCGGGCTTGCGCTTGAGAACAAGGCCTCCGCCGTTTTCCTGATTGCGGCCCTTCTACTCGCGGTGGCGGCTACCCCGGCGCGCCGTCTGCTGCGTACACGAGGGTTTCTGCTGGCGGTTGGCTTTACCGTACTGCTCGCGCTGCCTAACCTGCTGTGGCAAGCGACGCACGGCTTTCCAACCTGGGAGTGGCTGCATGACGTGCAGCATAGCGACAAAGATGTCCTGCTGTTGCCGCCGCAATTCCTGCTGGAGCAGGTACTTATGCTGTCACCGCTGCATCTGCTGGTCTGGCTTCCCGGTGTTGCCTGGCTGCTTTTCAGCCGCAGGAGCCGTCCGTGGCGTTCGGCCGGAGTTTTGTACCTGTTTTTTCTTGCCATCATGATGGCGCTGCATGCCAAGGATTATTACCTCGCGCCGGTTTATCCGCTTTTATTCGCGGCCGGTGCGGTTTTCTGGACAAACTGGGCTGGCTGTTCCGCAGCGCGCAAGGGAGTCGTCGCGGGATATGCCGCGCTGATGACTCTCAGTGTGGTGATCACGGCTCCCATGGCCGTGCCGGTGTTGTCGCCGGCGAACTTCGTCCGATACACACGTATCCTGCACTTTGCGCCAATCGATAGCGAGCAGCACCCCGGCTCCGCGTTTCCAGAGTTTTTTGCCGACCACCTTGGCTGGCAGTCGCTGGCCGACAGCGTGAGCCGTGTTTATCACGCACTTCCGCTCGGCGAGCAGCAGCAAACCGGCATCATCACGGGCAACTACGGCCAGGCAAGCGCGATCAATATCCTTGGCCGCCCGCTTGGCCTGCCCGTAGCCATCAGCGGACACCAGAACTACTGGCTTTGGGGTCCAAACGGCTACACCGGCAAAATAATGATCGTGGTCACGGATGAACCGCTCGCAGACTTGTTGCATGCATATCGCAGCTGCACGGTCGCGGATCGGCAGACCAGCCGCTATGCCATGCCATGGGAGCAGCGCTACATCTATGTTTGCCGTGACCGTTTCCAGCCGTTTTCCGCTACCTGGAATCAGCAAAAGTATTATCGATAGTGCAACGCTTGCTTTTTCGTTGCGTCAGGACCGTCGCCGCGCGACCGCCTCATACAGCGCCGCGTACTCGGCGGCTGGCTGCTTCCAGCTGTAGTCCTTCCGCATGCCGTTCCGCATCAGCTCCCGCCACTGCGTCTGATCGGCAAAGCTTGCGAGCGCGCGGTCGATAGCCTGGAGAAACTCGCGTGCGTCGTACCCCTGGAACTTGAAGCCGGTACCCTCCCCGGGAAGGGAGGATTCCTGGACAGTATCATCCAGGCCGCCCGTCGCACGCACCACCGGCACGGTCCCGTAGCGCAAGCTGTAGAGCTGGTTCAGCCCGCTGGGCTCGTAGCGCGACGGCATGAGGAAAATATCCGCGCCCGCCTCGATCTTGTGCGCCAGCGTGTTGTCGTACTGCACGCGGACGGCAAAGCGCTCGGGAAAGCGCTCCGCGAGCGAGCGGAGAAGATTTTCGTAATACGGCTCGCCTGTACCCAGCGCGACCAGGAAAAGCTCGCGCGCGGCGAGCTCCTCGGCGATCTCCGCCAGCAGGTCGAAGCCTTTCTGGGTAGCAAAACGCGAAACGATGCCCAGCACCGGAGTCGTCGGCGGCACGGAGGAGGCGCCGAATGCATGCAGCAGGTCACGACGGCATTCCGCTTTGCCCGCGAGCTTGTCCGGGCCGTAATGCGCAGCGATATAGCGGTCATGCGCAGGATCCCACTGCTCGTAATCCACCCCGTTCAGGATGCCGTGCAGGTCGGCCGCGCGCTGCCTGAGTGTGCCGTCGAGCGAGTAGCCAAACTCCGGCGTTTGGATCTCCTCGGCATACTTACGGCTTACTGTAGTCAGGGCATCGGCGAATACGATACCCCCCTTGAGGAAATTGAAGGTGTCGTACTGCTCCAGCTTGTCCATCCGGTACAGATCCCACGGCAGCAGCAGGCGCTCGGTGGTTTGCGGAGGGTACCAGCCCTGGTAACCCGCATTGTGAATCGTAAATACCGTACCGGCCCGCTCCAGCGCCGGGTCACTGGCGTAGACAGTCCGCAGATACACCGGCAACATGGCCGCCTGCCAATCGTGCGCGTGGAACACATCGGGCACGCCAAGCTGTTTGCTCGCCTCGAGCACCGCCCGGCAAAACAGCGCGAAGCGCTCCCAGTTGTCGGGATAGTCGCCGCCGCTTCCTGTTCCGTACAGGCCTTCGCGGTCGAAAAGCTCCGGACAATCGATGAATACAAACCGCACGCCATCGCGGACCTCTCCGTCAACAACGGAGACAAAGCGGTTGTAATCGGCGAACGGAATCGTGAGGCTCGGGATCAGGATGATGCGCTTGCCAAGTTGTGCCGCAACGGGCCGGAACAGCGGCAGGTACACCGTGACCGCGTGACCTTGCCGCACCAGCTCCCCCGGCAGCGCGCCAATGACATCGGCGAGCCCTCCGGTTTTCACAAACGGAACACATTCAGACGCGGCGAAAACAATGTACATGCGCTCGGCTCTCCAGGCGTACAGAATGTGCGGCGTACGCGAAGGCTTAGTCTAAAGGATGTGCAAGACACGCGTCGTTTCGCGGGCGACCTGCAAGGGGAAGCCGGATGAAATCGAGACAGAAATCGGTGTTGGGGCAGAACTTTCTTGCCGATACGGGGGCGCAGCGCCGAGTCGTCGACGCGCTGGGAGCCTCCGCGACGGGCGATGTGGTCGAGATTGGCCCAGGCAAAGCGGCCATCACGGATCTGCTTGTTGGGCGCGCTGCCCGCCTGCTCGCCATCGAGGTCGATCCGGCGCTTGCTGCTTGGCTCCGGTTGCGCTACAGCGGAATGCCCCATGTTGAAGTTCTCAGGGCCGACGTGCTTTCGGTCGACTTCACCTCGCTGGCGCGGGCCCCAGGTCGCAGCCTTGCCGTTGTCGGCAACCTGCCCTACTACATCACCTCGCCGATCCTGGGACACCTGTTCGCCCATGAGCAGGGGATCTCGCGCGCGGTCGTGATGGTGCAGCGCGAGGTGGCCGAACGCATTACGGCGCGCCCCGGAACGCGCGATTATGGGCTGCTCTCCGTGCTATGCCAGATGCACACCCAGCCGGAGCTTCTGTTCACGCTGCCGCCGGAAGCATTCACGCCACCGCCCGAGATCCATTCCGCAGTGGTGCGGTTGGAGTTCGCCCCGCGCTGGGCCGAGCTCGGGGTCAGCCCGCAACCGTTCCGGCTATTTCTTGAAGCGTGCTTCGCGCAAAAGCGCAAGACGCTGAACAACAACCTGCGCTCAGCCGGCTATGCGCCTATGTCCATTGCCGAGGCGCTTGCGGCCGGAAGCAAACTCGCGACCGCCCGCGCGGAGGAGTTGAGCCCCCCGGAGCTGGCCGCGATCTATCGCCTGCTGCAGCCCTAGTGAGCGCGCGGCGCCGGGACGGATGCCGGCGGAGGCGCTGAGAAGCGTGGCGCAGCAGCCGGCGGGGGCGCGACACGCACTGGCGGCGGCACGGCCATGCGGGGCGGTGGGAGCATCCGCGGTGGCGGCGTGATCACGTTTGGGCCCGGAGTGATGATAGCGCGTCCGCGCCCAATGCCAGGCTCGACACCGGGCCCGATGCGCCGCGCAGGGAGTCCCGCTCCATTATTCCCGTAAGAACTCCCGTAGGTACTCCCATTGAAAGCAGACCCGGGCTGTTGCCCGTACCCCTGCGTGTTCCCGAGCGGCAGTATCGGCGCAAAACCGGGGCCACCGTCGACTGAGGCGGTCTTGTCGAGGGGAAATGCGCGTGGCTCAGGCCGGGTCCCGCCGACCTGCCGAAAGCGGTAAATCGGCCCACGAACTACCGGCTTGAGCGGCTGTGAGTGGGGCAGCGGCACGCCGCCGAGGTGGGTACGGAGACGCGGGTCGAGCGGCCGCGCCGGCAGGCGATAACCAGGTGGCGGATGGTGCACACCGGTATATGGATACCAGCCCGCCCCGCCATAGCTGCCGCAACCGCCGGGTTGCCAGCCCCAGCCAAACCCGCCGAAGTAGCTCCAACCGCCACAGTGGTACGGCAGCCAGCCCCAGGGATACGACGATACCCATGTCGCCCCAACGCCGGAGTAGTACCCCCACGCGCCGGAGCCGTACGGGTCAAAGTTCGCGTCCACACCATCCGGCGCCCACGCCATGCCGGCCCCCGGCACGTTGTACCAGGTGCCGTAGTAATCCAGGTCGTTCCATGCCGGCGAGTCAGTATCGCCGCTGCCGACCCGGGCGTTTGTTTCACCGTCGGCAAGCTGGGCGAGGGTGGAGTCGCGGTCTGTGTTCCAGGCGTCCCAGGAGTTCTGCGCCATATCCTGGGTCAGGTCGTAAGCAGTAGCCGATTGAGGGTCGATCGTGGCCGTCTCCCCCGTGTTCGCCTCAAAGCCAATGTCGGATGCTTGATTGTTGAAATGAGCAGACCCGCGCAGCACCGCGATGGCATACGGCGCGCTGTCCAGATCGAACCGCAGCAGGCTCCCTTGCGCCAGGCGCACACCATCGGGCCCGGCCTGCACCGTTATCACGCCTGTGCCGCGATCCGGGGTTTCAAAATAGCTCAACCCGCGCACTACGCGTAGCTGCTCAGCGCCGTTGCCCAGTGAGGTGATATGAAGGATGCTGTTCGGGGTGAGGCGGGCGATGCCGCCGTCGTTGAACTGCAACTCGGCGCGGCCATCGTCCCCTGTTGCGATCTCGGTACCGGCGAGAACGGGCATGTTCAGGGTGGCCTGGCTGAAGGCCTGGTCCGCCGGGGGAGGCGGCACCTGACCCGGCGCTGTCTGGCGGGTGGCGTCTGTGCCGCCCGGCGATGCAGACATTTGTCCGATATGCACGGAGCCTTCGACATCGCTCAAACGCGCTGGAAGCGAGGAGGCAACCGGTTGCGGAAACGCTGCGCTGCCCACCGCCTGATCTTGACCGAGAACAAGGCTCGGCACAAGCGTCCCCACGCCCATAAGTGAAACAACTGTTATATGTCCGGCCAGCAAACGTCTCATCGGGACCTCACGGCAATGGTACGCATCAGTTTGCACTTACAAATAGACGCTTTGCTAGTACAAACGCTTTTCGAGTCAGCAAGTTGCTTTTCATCCGGTGCCCCATGAGTATGGGGGGACGTCCTTTGCCGTGTTGTCAAGAGCGAAGCCGTTCAGTGACCGAGGAGCAAGTCAGCGCGAATCCGGGTGTGATGCATGACCTCATCGCTCGTCGAGATCGCGCGAAGCACCGGAGCGATGTTCTCAAGGTCGAGCGCCCGGCCATTCGCCTGCTCCCCGGCCAGCAGCTCTACCTCGGCATCCAATCCGAGTTTATCGTGTTGGAACAAAAGCTCGAGTTTACGCCCTTCCTCAAGCGTAGTGGCCACTGCGATGAGGCTGTTCGCGGCCTCCTCCACCTTTGCGTCGCGCGGGTAGTTGAAGGTGCAGCTTCCCGTTCCCTCCGGTCCCGCGTAGCTCAGGGTTTTGTCGCCGGTGAAGGCGATATTGTTGCGTTTTGAGTCACATTCCTTTGTGAAAAAACGGTTTTTGCGAGCCAGTGCGAAAAGCTGTGTCCGCAAACCGTCGTCCAGCTTGATGTCTCGATCGAAAGGCTGCGGAGTGCTCCCGTCCTGTACCGGGGCGCTTCCCGGCTCGGCATGGTAGTGGCCGGTTCCGTCTTCGTGGACGAGGAGGCTATACCGCGCCGGCTGCAGGGCTGGATTGCTGAAGGTAAACGTCACGGTTGCGCCGTTTTGTGCCGGCGCGTGCGAGAACGGGAGCAGCAACAGGGCCGTCCATAGCCCACGTCTCACCGCAATACCTCGCGAGAGCGGACCGCAGGCTTGCTCCGCGGCGGTGAGTCCCCCCCCTGTGCAGCCGCAGTTTGCGCATGGTGAATATGGCAGATTGCGACGGCGAGGGCATCGGCCGCGTCGGCTGGCTCCGGCACATGCTCAAGATCGAGCAGGCGCGCCACCATGAACTGCACCTGCTCCTTCTTGGCCAGTCCGTACCCCACTACGGTGGATTTGATTTTGAGTGGCGCGTACTCGAACACAGGCAAACCAGCTTCGGCCGCAGCCAGCAATGCCACCCCGCGCACGTGGCCAAGTTTCAAAGCCGATTGGGCGTTTACCGAATGGAAGACTTCTTCAACAACGATTGCATCCGGCCGGTGTTGCGTGATCAAGGCGTGGAGCTGACGATGCACCAGCGCCAGACGCACGGCAAGCGGGTCTTTTTTTGATAACCGGATAGCTCCGGCACAGACCGGCCGCAAGCGGCTTTCCCGCGCTGACTCTTCGACCGCGACAACACCGTAGCCGGTCCACTCCGTGCCGCAATCGATCCCGAAGACGCGCATGCACCCTGAGTGTAGCTTGCGCGGAACTGAAAGGCCGCGTTCACGCGCAATTGGGGTGGCGCAGAACGTGTTCTGCGTAAAGAAACGCCGCAGAAGCATGACGTCGGTAACGGTTGGCGAAAAAGCCGAGAAGAACGAGTGAAATGCGAACGACCGCCAGCCTCATCTCGTTTAGCTGAATGAACCCGGAAGGTGTTGCATGGCTGGTTGCAAAACGCGGCAGAGAGCAGGGAGGCTCTCCATGTACGCGGGTCGCGTCCCAACGCGACTAGCCAGCCCGGAGTGTAAGCTCCGGCCGCTCGAGGGTGGGATGTGGAGTGAAGTTGAAACTAGACTTCCAGATCAAGGACCGGACGCTTACGCGCCGGATACTCGGTCTGGCTGTGCCACTCGCGGAGATCTTTCTGAGAATCCGTTCGTAGCGGCGCCTTGTCCGTAGCGGGTACCTTATCCGTAGTACGTGGCAGGGCAGCAGCAACTGCCTTACCACAAAACCATATCACCGTACCTATAAGAATTCGTCAAGATTACTGAACATTCCTACCCGACTACTCTGAGCGGAGTCGAACCCGAGTAGGCATCAGCCATCTACCGCGAAATACCCCCAAGCGGCGACGATGCCGTTGCATACAGCTTGCGCGGCATGCGCCCGGCCAGGTATGCCTGCCTCCCGGCGAGTACCGCGTGGCCCATGGCCTCAGCCATCAGCACCGGCTTTTGCGCCGCGGCCAGGCAGGAATTCAGCAGCACCGCATCGGCGCCGAGCTCCATCGCAAGGGCTGCGTCCGAAGCCGTCCCCAGCCCCGCGTCGATGATCAGCGGCACTTCATGGATCAACTCGCGCAAAATCCGGAAGTTATCGAGGTTCGAGATACCGAGCCCCGAGCCGATGGGCGCACCCAGCGGCATCACAGCCGCCGCGCCGGCATCGATCAGCCGCCTGGCAAACACAATATCGTCGGTTGTATACGGCAGCACCGTAAAACCTTCCTTTGCCAGCACACGCGTGGCTTCCAAAGTCGCTTGTACGTCGGGGTAGAGCGTGGCCTGGTCGCCGATGACTTCGATCTTGACCCAGTCCGATAAGCCCACCTCGCGGCCTAGCCGAGCCGCGCGAATTGCTTCATCTGCCGTGTAGCAGCCTGCGGTGTTGGGCAGCAGGAAGTAGCGCCGGGGATCGATAAAATCGAGCAGCGATTCGCTCGAGCGATCCAGATTGACCCTCCGCACCGCAACCGTCACAATCTCCGCGCCGGAGGCCTCGATGGCGGCCTGAGTTTCAGGGCCGTCCTTGTATTTGCCTGTGCCAACAATCAGCCGCGACTGAAAAGCCTTGCCTGCAATAACGAGCGGTTCCATCTGCCTATTGTAAAACCCAAAACAAACGGCCCGCTCGAAAGCGGGCCATTTGCCGGTGCACTGTTGAGATTGACCTGAGGCATCCTTCGAGCCAAACCATAGATGCATACCCAATCCTGCACCTATCACTCTTGAGATGGGCCTCGGCGTCTTTCCTTAGGAATCGCCAGGTCTAGAGCTGGAAGGAGCCCTAAGCCTCAGTCACCTCACGTGTAGCGTTAAAACATAAACTACAATCGGAACTTTTCATGTATAGGATCGCCCTCCTTTCCTGTGTAAAGCAAGAGTAGCGCTCGTCCATTCCTAGGTCAAGTCCCGCGTTTTTGCTTTATTGAAACCGAAGTCACACCTCGCCTGCTCACCATGCGTGCACCCATCCGTCGCGCTCGTTGAGCTTGACCTGCACGCCGAAAAGCTCGCTCAGGACCGGACCGGTCAGCAGATCTCTCCGATGTCCGTCGGCGACGATGCGACCCTCGCGCATCAGCACCACGCGTTCGATCTCCGGGAGAATGTCGGCCAGTTGGTGCGTTACCAGAATCAGTCCGGTTCCAGCGTGCGCGACCGCTCGCAGCGCCAGCCGCAACTCATGCTGGGCCGACAAGTCGAGGGCATTCGAGGGTTCATCGAGCAGCAGCATCGCGGGCCGGTGCACCAGCGCCCGCGCAATCATGACCCGGCGCTGTTCCCCGGCCGACATGGCCCCGACCCGCTTACCGGCCAGGTGCATCGCGCGCATGATCTCCAGCGCTTCCTGCGCACGCTCCTCCATCTGCGGAGTAACTACGTGGTTGGGCCACAAAGCGGACGCGCCGAAAAACCCGGCGATCACCGCATGCAGCCCGCTTGTCACAGGAGTTCGCTCCCCCGGCAGATCTGCCCCGACCACGCCAAACTGCGACCGAAGCTGGGATAGGTCCCAGCGCTCGCGCCCCAGCAGGGTGCAACGCATCGGCGGCTCGCCTTCCCTCGGCACAATCGGGTACTGCTCACGGGTCAGCGTCTTGATCAGGGTCGACTTGCCGCAGCCGTTGGGCCCCAGCAGCGCAAGGTGCTCGCCGAGCGCGATGTCCAGCGCAATGTCGTGCAATACCACCGTCTCGCAGCGCGCGACGGAAACGTGGCGCATGGAAAGAAAACTGTCGGGCGCACGATCGAGAAGTTGCGTTGAAGACCCCTTGCACATGCACCTTATCTTTGCAGAATCTTTGCAGACAGTTCGTTTGACTTTTCGCCTGATCGGGAACACCGCCGCGGAGCAAGCCACGCGAGCCCACGATTCGATACAGTAGGAACGACCATGGAACACGCTTCCCCTCCTCACGTTGTGCCAAAACCCGTGCCGAACCCCGCCCCTGACCAGACCGGTTCTCTTCTGCCCGAAGACGCCGTGCCGGGAGGCTTCCGTTTTTCCGCGGTCCGCGCCGGCATCAAACCCAGCGGCAAGCCCGACCTTGCCTGCGTCGTCGCGGTCGGAGGTACACAGGCATCCGCGATGTTCACGAGCAATCGCGTGGTCGCCGCGCCGGTAATCGTAGGTCGCGAGCACCTGCGCGCGACAGGCGGTTCCGTGCGCGCGGTGGTCGTCAACAGCGGCAACGCGAACTGCGCAACAGGCGCCGCGGGCCTCCTTGCCGCGCGGGAGATCTGCAAGGCGGCGGCGGAGCATTTCGGCTGCGCGGAAACGGAAGTGATCCCGAGTTCAACCGGTATTATCGGCGTGCCGCTACCCATCGAGAAGCTGACCAAAGCGCTTCCAGCTGCGGGAGCTGCGCTGGGGGGAGGCTCGGGAGCCTTCTCGGCATTCGCCCGAGCTATTCTGACGACCGATACACGCCCGAAAGTCGCGCATCGAACCGTCCTCGTAAACGGGCGAACTGTTCGCTTGGCAGGCGCATGCAAGGGTGCCGGCATGATTCATCCGCAACTTATCCCGCCCCATGCCACGATGCTTGCGTATCTGTTCACAGACGCGAAAATAGACGGGCAGGACCTCGCTACCTTACTGCAAACGAGCGTGGAGACGAGCTTCAACCGCATCTCGATCGATGGCGACACCTCAACAAACGACACTGTTCTGCTGCTCGCCTCCGGGCAGAGCGGGATCCTGATCACCCCTGACCATCAGGGCTTTCGCGCCGCGCTCGGCGAGCTATGCCAGGCACTCGCGCTCGCGATCGTGGAAGACGGGGAGGGCGTGACGCACATCGTCACCCTCGAAATCACAGGTGCGCCCTCGGACGCGGACGCGCTGAAGATCGCAAAAGCGATCGCTCACTCGCCGCTCGTGAAAACCGCCTGGGCGGGCAGCGATCCGAACTGGGGTCGGCTCGTGTCCACAGTTGGAGCAAGCGGTATCGCGATCGACCCCGAAAAACTGCAAATCCAGCTTAACGGTCTCCCAGTTTGCGAAAACGGAGAGCGTGCGCAGGGATTCGACGAAGCGGCTGTGCATGCCGCGATGACGGAACGGCGCTTCCGGGTTGCCGTCGAACTCGGTCTTGGAGCCGGATATTGCCGTTTCTGGACGACCGATCTTACTGCCGAGTATGTCCGCATCAATGCCGCCTACTCCTCCTAGCCCGTGAAAGGAAATTTCTAGGGAGTGCCGCGATTTCTGTGCAGAATGGTGAAAGCCGCGTAAACGCTGCCGTCCGGTGGACGGGTAAACCGGTCTTGCACAGCCTTATGCACATTTGTGTTGAAAACCGCCGCTTGCGTAAACGGGCGACGGCATGATGGGGAGTTGCCGTTGGCGTTTGGAAAGGGTTTTCGATGAGGGAGGAAACAACCCTGAGCAGCAGCACAGCGATGAGCAAAGAGGCAGGGGCACGCATTCGCGACGAACTGTTGCAAAGCTTGTACGCAGGCGTACTGCGTTGCACCTTTGCGCTTCTGCAAGCGGGTGTGAGCACGGCGAGGGGAGGCAGCGAGGCAGTTGCGGCGGGTGTATGCACGAATCTGCGAGCAGAAGATATGCTACTGCTTCCCGCGCGCGGCGCTCTAAGTTTTCGTGTGCTGCGAGGCTTGGGGGCGCAAACAACACAAAACCTTCCTGTGCGCGACCTTGTCGCAGGCGTCCTCACCTTACCCAAAGAGGAGGCCTCCGCGGTTGCACTTGCTTTAGGCGCTGCCGCGGCTGCCGCGCACGGTGGCGTGGGCGCACTGATCGTCGCGGTGTTGCCTGCCAGGCACTCCGTGCTGCCGCCGCGCTCCGGTAAAACGCCCGCGACATGGAGCGAAGCGGCTGCCTATGCGGCCCGGTTCAGTTTGCCCCTGCTGCTTGTTTCCGAGGGCTCCTTGCCGGCACGCCGCGTCCCTGCTGTTGCGACGCCTGCTCACTTGCTCCCGGAATCGATTTTTCCGTCGATTCCGGTGGATCGCGGGGACGCGCTTGCGATTTATCGTGTGGCATTCGAGTGCGCGGCCCGGGCCCGCGCCGGTGGGGGCCCGAGCCATATCGATTGCATGCCTTTCCGTGTGCGTGGGCAGGGGGCTCCCGAAACTGATGCGCTGGGGATGCTGGAGACCGCCTTGCGCAAGCGCAGCGCTTTTTCGAAGGCCTGGCGTCGGAGACTGGAGCGCCAGCTTTCCTGACGAGGTAGGGAGCGGTTGCGTCCGCAATCGGGACACTAACCTGCCTGCGTACGCAAAGTAACGGTTCGTGCTCTTGTGTTCGCCGGCACCTTCATCTAGGCTTTGGCAGGAGCCCCGCTGACTACCGGCGCGAGCCGGCATGGGCGCGAGGAGTTTGGGCGTCCGCAGTATCCCGAGGTGAGAGTGAGATCTGCCGTAGCTATCTGTTTGCTGGCCGCTTGCGGCTTCCCAGCGTTGAGCCTGGCCCAGACGGAGCAGCCGCAGCAGCAACCCGTACCTGCAGCACAGCAGCCGTACACGCCTGAGACTACGAATTCGCCCTACAAGAGCCCTTCTGATATCCACGTACCGACCGACTATCGGCCAGCCTACCCCGTGCATCGTCTGGATGGACAAGGCTCGACCTACATTCCGATGGATGACTGGGTGTATGGGGCGCTGGATCGCCTGCATTCGCTCGGCTACCTGGATACGGCCTTTCTTGGACTGCGGCCCTGGACGCGTCTGAGCGTTCTGCACATGCTCGAGCAAAGCGATAATGCGGTCGAGGACGCGAAAGGTCCGGCGGGGGAAGAAGCTCAGAGTATCTATCTGGCTGTCGAGCGGGAGCTCAGTCCCGACCTTGGTTTCGCCGGTGAGCACGCGGAGTTGGACAGGGTCTACACCCGTTTTCTGGGGATTACGAACACGCCTTTGAATGACAGTTACCACCTGGGGCAGACGATTTATAACGATTATGGGCGGCCGTACCAGGCTGGGATCAATAACGTTACAGGCTTGAGCGGGCGGGCTGAGGCGGGGCGTTTTACGCTGCAGGTGCGCGCGGAGTACCAGCATGCGCCCTCGGCGCTAGGCTATTCTCCGCTGCTGGGCACCTACTTATCTGACGTGGTCGACTTTATTCCCTACGATTCGGCGCCGCGCCAGGCGACAATTCCGGTAGGGCCGCTGGGCTCTGTGAACAACTTCCGGCTGCTTGAGGCGAATGTCTCCTACCACCTGCTGAAGCACGAGATTTCGTTTGGGAAATCCGATCACTGGTGGGGGCCGGCGCAGGGCGGTGCGTTTGCCTGGAGCACCAACGCGGACAATATTTATGCGTTCGAGATCAATCGCGTGGAACCGTTGTATATCCCGCTGTTCGACAAGCTGTTCGGGCCGGTTCGCTACGACTTCTTTGTCGGGTCGCTGCAGGGGCATACCGCGCCCAACCACCCTTATGTACACGCGGAAAAAATAAGCATACACCCGACGAAGAACCTTGAGATGGGGTTTGAACGCACGGTGATCTGGGGCGGCAAGGGGCATGAGCCGGTGACGCTGCACACATTTCTGCGCTCGTTTTTCTCGACCAGCGGCACCGATTTGCAGACCAAATTCTCAAATCGCGACCCGGGCGCCCGGTTCAGTGCCGTCGACTTTTCGTACCGGCTGCCGTTTGTGCGCAACTGGTTGACACTGTACACCGATTCGTTCTCGCACGATGACATCCTGCCCATCTCGGCGCCGCGCCGAGCAGCGTGGCGGCCCGGAATTTACCTGTCGCATGTACCCTATGTTCCCAAGCTCGACTTTCGCGTCGAAGCCGCTTCGACCGATCCGCCCACCTCACCCTCTTACGGGGGGCGATTTTTGTTCTACGAGGGAGTGCAGCAGCAGGGGGTGACGAACAAGGGCTTCCTGTTCAGCGATGCGATCGGACGCGAGGACAAGGGCGGCCAGGCATGGCTTACGTATCACCTTTCGCCGGAGGAGCAGGTGCAGGTCTCCTACCGCAATGTGAAGGCTGCCAAGGACTTCATTTTAGGCGGCACGACGCAGAACCAGTACAAGATCGATGTTGTCAAGAGAATCGGCAAGGATGTGGAGCTGCATGCGGCTGGGCAGTATGAGACGTGGAAGGCGCCGATCTACCGTTCCGGGCAGAATGACAATACGAGTGTGTGGGGCGAAGTGACCTGGTTTCCGCACAAAAGCAGGCAGTTTTAAAATCGTATAGCCTAGGCGAGATTATACGACTCATTCTGTGCGCAAATGTGTTCTTCATGGGCTAAAACAGACACAACAGGGTGCAATTCATCCGCTTTGTAGCGATGTTCCACCCGTGGAACATGGCTGAGAATTCGCACGAGAGGGACGTGGGTAGAAACAGGACTCGGGGGTCACGACACCGAACGTCAGAAATCGTACGCTTGTATGTTGAATCTGTGATAGATCGTTCGTACGCAGATCTAAAAGATCGAGCTTAGCTATGGGTTGCGCATGTTCCTCGCGGCGACTCCGTCTATCTCGATCTTTGAACACCAGAAACAGAAGCGAACATCCCTGTTTGGAGCAAGCTCAGTCAGGTCTAAGCGACGCCAATATGTATGCCTACGCGGCACAACAATCCAGATACAGCAATGGCTTCGTGCTCCTTGTTAGGCCATAGCCGCGCTAATGAGGCCACCAACCTGCATCACAGGAGGCTTTGTCCATCGGATCACCTGTTCTCACTTGAACACCGAACACTTCGTAACAGTTCCACAACTCATGCGTTAGTCCTCACAAGTCGGATTCTCGCACCTAATCGGGCCGGTTGATTCGGTAGCGCAAACGAAGAATGCTGTTGAAAAACTCTTGTCGCCGGAGAGCGATCGTGATTTGTTAGGACAGCAACGGAGGACATTGCCATGATGGGACGGCAGGATGCGCAGGAGCCGCTTTTCTACTCATTCC
>JAABUX010000566.1_pt1 | contig 62737 bp, 58 predicted proteins | sample 5561851 | NCBI WGS metagenome assembly JAABUX01 (sample SAMN10711883, study PRJNA513361) | rock metagenome | isolation source: Antarctica rocks | place: Antarctica: Victoria Land, Richard Nunatak red sandstone | collected 2016-01-03
ACGGATCCAGCATCACGTCACGCCTCGCAAGCAGACTGTGGCGACAGAATTTTTGGTGCGAAATCCCTGGGCCATCCGCAGACGCACGATAGCCGGTTCCGGGCCGGCAGCCAGCGCCGCGCGGCCAAAGATGACACGCCTCGTTTACTCCCGAACGGCGCGGCACTAACCTCCCTGCAACGGCGGCCAGCGCCGAACCCCAAGGAGACGTCCTATGCCGATGCGCCGCCTGCTGCCTGCCCCCGCGCTCGCCCTCACCCCCGCGCTTGCCCTCACACTCGCGTTCGGCCTGCCCGGCGCCGCCTCCGCCGCCGACCCGATCCGCATCGGCGTGATCGCCGAGAACTCCGCCATCAGCGGCATCGCCATCCCGAACGCCGCCCAGGTCGCGGCCGAGGAGATCAACGCGCATGGCGGGGTGGACGGGCGCATGATCGAGATCGTCGCCTACGACGACCACAACTCCGCCGCCGACGCGGTGCGCGCCTTCCAGCGCGCGGCGAACCAGGACAAGGTGCACGCGGTGATCGCCACCTACACCAGCGAGGTGGCCCTCGCCCTGGAACCTTGGGCCGGGCGGCTGAAGATCCCCACGATCACGCCGGGCGCCGCGAGCGACGACATCTCCAAGCGCATCCACGGCGACTACGACCATCTGAAATACTTCTTCCACGGCTATTTGCCCTCCGCCTTCCTGGCGCAGTCCGTGTGCGACGCGGCCAAGGACCTGCTGACGGACAGCAAGTTGCAGATGAAGACCGCGGTGATCATGAGCGAGGACGCGGCCTGGACCACGCCGCTCGACGCCGGCTACATGGCGTGCCTGCCCAAGGCGGGCCTCAAGGTGCTGGACCACATCCGCATGTCGCCGGACACCACGGACTTCACGCCGATCTACAACGGCATCGAGGGCAAGAAGCCCGACGTGATCGTGACCGGCATCAGCCATGTCGGCGTGCAGCCGACGGTGCAATGGGCCAACCAGCAGGTGCCGATCCCGATGTTCGGCATCTCGTCCCAGGCCACGTCGAGCACGTTCTGGAGGGACACCAACGGCGCGACGGAGGGCGTGGTCCTGCAATTGGTCGCAGTCGATACGGTCGCCTCCACGCCGAAGACGATTCCGTTCGCCAACGCCTACATGAAGAAGTACGGCATCAGCCCGGCCTATTCCGGCTACGGCGCGTATGACGACGTGTACCTCATTGCCGACGCCGTGCGCCGGGCCGGCGGCACCGATCCCGACAAGATGGTGACGGCGCTGGAAGCCGCGGACTACGAGGGCACGGTCGGGCGCGTCCAGTTCTTCGGCAAGGATGCGCCGTTCACCCACGCCATCAAGTACGGCCCGGACACCGTGAGCGGCCTGGTCGTGCAATGGCAGGACGGCAAGCAGGTGGCGGTCTGGCCGCCTGCGGTCGCGACCGGCACGCTGCGCTTCCCGGGCTTCGTGAAGGTGGCGAACTAAACCAGGCGCCGCGGGGTGCTCGGCCTCCAGATCCTCATCGACGGCTTCGCGGTCAGCGCGCTGTACGGCTTGGGCGCCATCGGCTTCACCTTGCTGTTCGGCGTGTCCGGCGTGCTGAACCTGGCGCACGGCGGCATCCTGCTGGTGGCGGCGGTGGTGGCGTGGCTGCTGGCGGACCAGGTCGGCGCGTATGGGGGCGCCGCCGCCGGGCTGCTGGCCGGCATCGCCATGGCGTTCGCGACCTACCTGCTGGTGGTGCGCCCGATCCAGCGGTCGCCTGCGATCCCGTCCGAGGAGAAGGAGATCTTCGTCCTCACCGGCACGCTGCTCTGGGGCATCATGATCCAGGAGGCGGTCGCCTACTTCACCACCACCAGCCCGCACACCGTGCGCCCGCTGATCGCCGGCGTCACGGTGCTGGGCGGGGTGCGGACGCCGACCAACGAGATCCTGACCGCCGTGCTGTGCTGGGCCGCCATCGGGCTGTTGTGGCTGCTGGTCAACCGGACGCGCGCCGGCAAGGCGCTGCTGGCGGCGTCCATCAACCCGCGCGGCCTGACGCTGCTGGGCTTCGAGCTGCAGCGCATCTATTTGCTGGTCTGGGCGATCTACGGCGTGCTGGCGGGCACGGCGGGGGTGCTGCTGGGCGCCTTCCTCGGCGTGTCGTCGGAGAACGCGGGCACGCTGACCGCCTCCGCCTTCTCCATCGTCGTGCTCGGGGGCCTGGGCAGCGTGGCCGGGTCGCTGCTGGCGGCCTACGCGGTGGGCTATCTGGAGACGATCACGGCCTACCTGATTTCCCCCTCGCTCCGCACCATCCCGGCGCTGCTGCTGCTGGTCGTCGTGGTGTACTTGCGGCCGCAGGGCCTGCTGGGGCGGCGCTGATGCGGGGACTGCTGCGCTCGCGGCTGTTCTGGGCCGCCGTGCTGGTGCTGGCCGTCGCCGCCGTGCTGCCGCTTGGCGTGTCCGGCTACGTCTTGGGGCTGCTGACGCTGGCCTACTACTTCGGCGTGTTCGCCATGGCGTGGGACCTGCTGTTCGGCTTCGCGGGAGAGGTCAACTTCGGCCCCACGTTCCTCGTGGGCCTCGGCGCCTACGGGGCCGGCATCCTCAACAGCGAGGCCGGGTTGCCCATCCCGGTCTGCGTGCTGTTCGGCGCGGTGCTCGCCGTCGCCGGGGGCCTGCTGCTGGCAGTGCCGGCGTTGCGGCTGAGCGGGCCGTATTTCGGGCTGATCACCTTGGTCGCCGTCTTGCTGCTCCAGCAAATGGTCACGGTGTTCGCCCAGTACACCGGCGGGGAGATCGGCCTCACCATCCCCGACGTGATGTCCATCGACGAGGCCACCAACTACTACATCGCGCTCGGCTTCATGGCAGCGAGCGGCCTGATCCTGTTCGGCCTGTCGCGCTCCGCCCTGGGGCTGATCCTGCAAGCCTGCGGGCAGGACCCGGTGGAGGCGCAGGCGCTCGGCTTCAACGTCGCCAAGCACAAGCTCGCCGCCTTCTGCGTCAGCGCGCTGTTCAGCGGGCTGGCCGGGGCGATGCTGGTGTTCTATTTGGGCACCGCCTCGCCCGGCACCGTGATCGACATCGCGGTGGGCGTGCAGGTCATCATCGCCGCCGTCCTGGGCGGACGGCGCACCATCCTCGGCGCCGCGGTCGGCGCGGTCGTGCTGATCGTGGCCGGCGAGGCGCTGCGCCCGCTTGGTCAGCTCAGCACCTTCATCGTCTCCGCCGTGGCCTTGCTCGCCATCCTGCTGGTGCCGTCCGGCCTGCTCGGCGTGCTGATGCGGCAGCGGTCATGACGGCGCTGCTGCAAGTCTCAGGGTTGGTCAAGCGGTTCGGCGGGCTGGTCGCGGTGGGCGGCATGGCGCTCGATATCGCGCCGGGCGAGATCCTCGGGCTGATCGGCCCCAACGGCTCCGGCAAGTCCACGGTGATGAAGCTCATCATGGGCATCGAGCGCCCGGACGCCGGGTCGGTGCGGATCGACGGCGTGGACGTCGCCGGCTGGCCCAGCCACCGCATCGCCCGGCACGGCGTCGGCCTCGTGTTCCAGCACTCCCGCCCGCTGCACCGGCAGACGGTGCTGGAGAACATCAAGCTCGCCCTGCTGCCGGACGCGCTGCTGCGGCTGTTCGCCGATCCGGACGTGGAGGAACGGGCGCGCGCCATCGCCCAACGGGTCGGCTTGGGCGCGGTGCTGGACCGCCGGCCCGGCACGCTGCCGTTCGCCGACCTACGCCGGCTGGAACTCGCCAAGGCCATCGGGCGGAACCCCAAGGTGGTGCTGGTCGATGAGCCGTTCGCCGGGCTGACCTCGGGCGAGGTCGGCGCGTTCTCCGACCTGATCGCAAGCTTCCGGGCGGAAGGCAAGGCTGTCTTGCTGGTGGACCACAACGTGAAGGGCGTGGCGGCCTTGGTGGACCGCGTGCTGGCGATGTACCTGGGCGAACCCATCGCCGAGGGCACGGCGGAGCAGGTCATGCGAGACCCGCAGGTGCGCCGGGTGTATCTCGGCGGCGCCATCGAGACCGCGGCACGCCCGGCGCTCGCGGCGAAGTCCGGCCCGCCGCTGCTCGCGGTCGAGGGCGTCGACGTGCTGTACGGCAAGGCGCAGGCGCTGGAAGGCGTGTCGATCCACGTCCGGGAAGGCGAGTTCGTCTCGGTCGTCGGGCTGAACGGCGCCGGCAAGACGACGCTGTTCAACGCCGTCTCCGGCCTTGTGCCCTATGCCGGGCGCATCGCCTGGGAGGGCCAGGCGCTGGCCGGGCGAAGCGCCGCCGCCATCGCCCGCGGCGGCATCGTGCAGTGCCCGGAAAGCCGCGAGCTGTTCGGCAGCATGAGCGTGCGGGAGAACCTGGACCTCGGCGGCTCCCGCCTGCCCAAGACAGCGCGCGCCCAACTGCTCGGCTGGATGTTCGAGCTGTTCCCGATCCTGAAATCCCGCCAGACGCAGCTTGCCGCCACGCTGTCCGGCGGCGAGCAGCAGATGCTGGCGATTGCCCGCGCGCTGATGATGCAGCCGCGCCTGCTGATCCTCGACGAGCCGACGCTGGGCCTCGCCCCGGTGATCCTGGAACAGCTCAGCCACGCGCTGGAGACGTTGCGGACCACGACGCCGATCACCGTTCTGCTGGGCGAGCAGAACGTGACCTTCGCCCTGCCCCATGCCGACCGGGTGTATGTGCTGGAACACGCCCGCATCGTGTGGGAGGGCGATCCCGTCCGCTTCGCGCAGGAGGCCGGCGCGGCTTACCTGTGACGCGCGGCTATCCGCCCGCGCTCCGGTACTTCGCCCGCAGCCGCTGCGCATACACGTTCACCACCAGCGCCAGCAGCAGCACCAGCCCGCGGATCAGGATCTTGAGGAAGCTGTCCATCCGCACGTGGTCCAGCCCGTTGTTCAGCACGCCCAGCACCAGCAGTCCGACAATCGTGTTGCCGATGCCCCCCTGGCCGCCGAACAGGCTGGTGCCGCCGACCACCACGGCGGAGATGGCGTCGAGCAGGTAGTTGTCGAACTGGTTCTGCTGCGCGCTGCCGAAATACGCGACGCCCAGCATCCCCGCGACGCCCGAGCACAGGGCGCAGATCAGCAGCGCCGCGCCCACCACGGCCTTGACGCCGACGCCCGAGTGCTCCGCCGCTTCCCGGTTGCCGCCGACCATGTAGACGTAGCGCCCAAACCGCGTGTAGGTCAGCACGAGGCGCCCGGCCAGAAGCACCAGCCCGGCCACCACCACGATCCACGGCACCGGGCCAATCGAGCCGCTGCCGAGCGTCAGCAGCACCGGCGGCACGCTGTAGGCGATCTGCCCGCGCACCAGCAGCGCGCAGATGCCGTTGCCGATCTGCAGCATCGCCAGCGTCATGATGAAGGACGGGATGCCGATGCGGGTCACGCCGAACGCGGTGACGGCGCCGAGCGCCAGGCACCCCGCCAACCCGCCGGTGATCGCCAGCCAGCCCGGCAGCGGCAGGTTGGGGATATTGACGCTCGCGTCCTGCACGGTCAGGAAGGCGACCAGGATGCCAGTCGCGTTGGCGACGCTCGCGACGCTCAGGTCGATCTCGGCGCACAGGATCACGTAGGTCAGGCCCACCGCGATGATGGCGGTGATCGAGACCTGCTGCAGCACGTTGCTGAGGTTGGAGAGCGTCGCGAACGATGGGCTGGCGGCGCTGAACAATGCCACCAGCGCCACGAGGGTCACGAGCGGCGCCAGGTTGCGGAGCTGGCCGCGCAGGCGGACCCAGGGGGAAGCGGGCCGCGGGGCGGCGAGGGATGCGGTCATCGTGTCCTCATTCATGCGGCGGCGAGCAGGCGGTCCTTGCTGACCGGCTCGCCTGCGAACTCCCGGGCTATGGCGCCGCGGCGCATCACCAGGATGCGGTCGGCCAGCGACAGCACGGTCTCCGGCTCGGAGGACACCACGACGACGCCGATCCCGGCATCCCGCAGGCCGCGCACGATCCGCACCACGTCGTCCTTGGCGCCCACGTCCATGCCCCGCGTCGGCTCGCTCAGCAGCAGCACGCGCGGCAGGTGGGTGAGCCAGCGGGCCAGCGCCACCTTCTGCTGATTGCCGCCGGACAACTGGCCCACCGGGCGGTCCACCCCGGCCGGGCGGATGCCGAGCGACTGCACGTGGCCCTCGGCGATGCGCCGCTCGGCCCGGGGGCGCAGCAGGACGCGGTTGATCCGTTCCAGGATGGCGATGCTGATGTTGCGATACACCGGCTCCTGCGCGAACAGCATGGCGCGGCGGCTTTCGGGGACGAAGGCGATGCCGGCCCGCTTGGCCGCCGGCGTGCCGCCGCGGAGCCGCGCCGGCCGCCCGTCCACCCGCACGGCGCCGCGGTCCAGCGGCAGCTTGCCCGACAGCGCCCGCGCCAGCTCAAGCTGCCCCGACCCCATGAAGCCGTAGATGCCCAGCACCTCGCCCTCGTGGACCGCGAGCGACACGTCCTCGAACAGGCCGGGCACCGAAAGCCCCTCCGCCTCCATCACTACGGGCGCCGCCGGGCGGTCCGCGAGCCGCATCTCGCCCGCGTGGCTCTCGCCCAGCCGCTCATGCCCGGCGCCCACCATGCGCTCGATCAGCCAGGCCTTGTCCACCGCATCCGCCCGCGCGCCCTCCACCCGGCGGCCATTGCGGAACACCGTGACCTCGTCCGACACGCGCAGCACGTCGTCCAGGAAGTGCGAGATGAACACGGTGCTCCGCCCGCTCTCGCGCAGCCGGGCCAGCAGGGCGAACAGCCGCTCCACCTCCGGCGGCGACAGCGCCGAGGTCGGCTCGTCCAGGATGATGATGCGGGAGCCGGACAGCAGCACGCGGGCCAGCTCCACCATCTGCTGCAGGCCGAGCGGCAGGGAGCCGACCGGGGCGCGCGGGTCCACGTCGATGCCGAAGGCGTCGAGCTGCCGCCGCGCCTGCGCGCGCATGCGCCGCCAGGACACGACGCCCATGCGGGTCGGCTGCGCGCCCAGCAGAACGTTCTCGGCGACCGACAGCTCGGGCACGGTGGAGAGTTCCTGGTGCACCATGCCAATGCCGGCGTCCCGCGCGTCGCGGGCGTTGCGGAAGCGGACCGGGCGGCCGTCCAGCCGCATCTCGCCCTCGTACTCCGCATGCACGCCCGCGATGATCTTCATCAGCGTGCTCTTGCCCGCGCCGTTCTCGCCGACGAGGCCGTGCACCTCGCCTGCGCGCAGGGTGAAATCCACGCCGCTCAGCGCCGCCACGCCCGCGAAGCGCTTGGCGATGCCGGACAGCTCCAGCAGGGGTCCGTCGGCCAAGAACCGGCGCTCAGATCAGGAAGTGCTTTTCCATCTACGCCATGCCCGGCGCGTTCGCCTTGGTGACGACCGGCCCATCGGTGACGACGGACTTGGGAATGCCGGCCTCCCCGGTCTTCTCGCCCATCACGGCCGCAGCGACCCCCGCCATGATCGCACCCCCGTGGATGCGGCAGGACGGGTTGCGGACCGTCGCCAGCATCCGCCCGTCGGCGACCGCGGCCAAGGCGGGCGGCATGGCGTCGCAGCCGCCGATCTTGATGTCGGTGCGCCCGCGCGCCTTCATGACGTTGTAGGCGGCCAAGGCCATGTCGTCGTTGTGGAAGTAGGCCGCACTGATCTTGGAATACTTGGTCAAATGGGTGTCCCAGATGCGCGCCACCTTGGTCACGTCCCAGTCGCCCGGCGTGGTGTCGAGCACCTCGACCTTGGGGAAGCGCTTCATCACCGCCTCGAACCCGCGGGCGCGGCCCTGCGCCCCGGTGTGGCCGAGCGCGCCTTGGGTCATGATGACGGTGCCCTCGCCGCCGATGGCCTCCATCAGCGCCTGGGTCACGGACGCGCCCATGAACTCGTTGTCAGGGGCGAGGAACGAGTGGACGTTCACTTGGTCGAGGGGTGCTATCAGCGTGTCCATATCGATGACCGGCACGCCTGCATCGATCATCTTGCGCACCGGGGCGGCCAGCGTACCGATGCCGAAGGCCTGGATAGCGACGAAATCCCATTGCTGCGACGCCATGTTGTCGATGGCGCCGCGCTGCCGGGTCGCGTTCAGCTCGCCGTCGAACCAGGTGACATCGACGTTGAAGATCTTGCCCCAGTACTCGGCCGCCGCCTTGCCTTGGGCGCACCACGTCGCCTGGAGGCCGGCGTTGGAGAACGCCGCCTTGAGCGGCTTCTCCGACCGCCCCATCTCGGCGGCGAGCGCCGGCCCCATGCCGCCCAGCCCCATTCCACCCAGCATGGACGCCCCGGCGCCGGCGGCCATCGCCGCGAGCAGCAGGGCACGTCGGTTTGTCGGCGGGATCGCGTGGTCGTCCATGGCGTCGTCCTTCCCAAGTGCCCGGGCGATCATGCTGCCGCCGCGTTTGCCGGATGAGCTTGCCCTGCCGAGGCAGAGGCATGCAATGAACAATTGGACCGGGTGGCGCCGGGTCAGGCCCGCGCCACCACGCCCAGCTTCGCCCGGCGCGCAAGCTGCTGGTCCGCCAGCGCCCCGAGCAGGATCACCCCGCCCATCACCGCGAAGTTCAGCGACGACGGGATGCCCAGGATGTTGACCAGGTTCTGCAATATCTGCAGCAGCACGGTGCCGAGCACGATGCCCAGGATGCTGCCCTCCCCGCCGCGCAGCGAGCAGCCGCCCAGCACCGCGGCGGCGATGGCATACAGCTCGTAGAAGCTGCCGAACGCCGAGGGGGACACCGAGTTGGTGTAGAACACCAGCAGCACCGTCGAAAGCCCGGCCAAGCCCCCGCTCACGACGTATGCCCCGGCCACCACCAGCCCGGTGCGGATGCCGGAATAGCGCGCCGCCTCCTCGTTCCGCCCCACGGCGAACAGATACCGCCCGAACACCGAGCGGTGCAGCACGACCGCCATCACCGCCGCCACGACCACCAAAATCAGGAACGGGTTCGGCACCCCGAAGCTGCGCCCGGAGGCAAGCCAAGTCAGGCTGTCCAGCCCCTCCGCGTAGCCGAAGCCGATGGTCGCGTCCCCGGTGTAGTAGCGCGCAGCGCCGCGGTAGATCAGCAGGCCGCAGAGGGTGACGACGAATGGCTGCAGCTTGGCGCGCGTGACCAGAACGCCATGCACCGCCCCGGTCAGCAGCCCGCCCGCCAGCACGAACAGCAGCGCCAGCGGCCAGGGCACGTCGTGGTTCGCGAGCAGGTCGATGAACACAACGCCCAGCAGCGCGAACACCGAGCCGACCGAGAGGTCGATGCCGCCCGTGATGATGACGAGGCCCTGCCCGATGCTGAACACCCCGAACAGCCCGATCAGGTTCGCCATGTTCAGCAGGTTCACCGCCGACAGGAACCGCGGGTTGAGCGCCGTCGTGATCGCGCCGATCACCAGCACGAGCACGAACAGGCCAAGCTCTTTCTTGCCCATGCCTAAGCCTGCGCGCCGATGGCCAGGCGCAGCACCGCCGCCTCGCTCAATTCGCCGCGCCCGAGGGTGCCGGCCACCCGGCCCTCGTGCATCACCGCCACCCGGTCGCTCACGCCGATGACTTCCTCCATGTCGCTGCTGATCATCAGGACCGCGACGCCGCGGTCGGCGAGGCCCCGCATCAGCGCGTAGATCTCCCCCTTGGCGCCGACATCGACGCCCCGGGTCGGCTCGTCGAACACGATGGCGCGGGGCGACAGCGACAGCCACCGCCCCAGCACGACCTTCTGCTGGTTGCCGCCCGACAGGGTGACGGCGTGCACCGCCGCATGGGGCGCCTTGATCCGCAGCGCCGCCCGCTGCGCCTCCCCGGCCCGCGCCTCGGAGGCCGGGCTGATCAGCCCCATCCGCGAATGCTCGTCCAGCGCCGGCAGCGTCACGTTCTGCGCGATCGACATGTCGAGCACGAGGCCGGAGAGCTTGCGGTCCTCCGGCACCAAGTACAGACCCCGTGCAATGGCGTCCCGCGGCGAGCCGATCCGCACGGGCTTGCCGTCGAGGAAAATGCTCCCGCGGAGCGCCGGCTCGATGCCGAACACCGCACGGGCCAGCGAGGTGCGGCCGGAGCCGACCAGCCCGGCGAGGCCCAGAATCTCGCCGGGCCGCGCGTGCAGGCTGGCGCTGCGGTCCGGGAACGCCGTCGTGACCAGCGCCTCGACCTGGAGGCCACCGGCGCCCGGCGGCGCCGAAGGCGGGCTGTACAGGGCCTGCAGGTCGCGCCCGATCATCAGCCGGGTCATGGCGGCGTGCTCGATGCCCGCCCGCGGCAGCTCCCCGGCCACCCGCCCGTCGCGCAGGCACAGCACCCGGTCGGCGCAGGACACCACCTCGCCCAGCCGGTGCGTGATGTAGATGACCCCCGTGCCCGCGTCGCGGAGGGCGGCGACGATGGCCAGCAGCCGGTCGGTCTCGGACAGCGTGAGGCTGCTGGTCGGCTCGTCCAGGATGATGATGCGGGCCTCCACCGAGAGCGCCCGGGCGATCTCGACCAACTGCCGCTGTGCGATGGACAGCCGGGCCACCGGGGCGTCCGGCCCGAAGTCGGCGCCCAGCCGTTCCAGGAGCGGCGCCACCCGCGCCCGGCACGCCCGGCGGTCCACCAGGCGCAGCGGCCCGGCTCGCAGGTCCTCCCGCCCGATCAGCACGTTGGCGGCAGCGTCCAGGTTGTCGAACATCGACAGTTCCTGGTGCACGAAGGCGACGCCCTCCGCCTGCGCTTCCGCGACCGTCAGATGCGTGCGGTCGCGCCCGCCCAGGCGGATGCGCCCGGCGTCGGGACGCACGACGCCGCCCAAGACGCGCATCAGCGTGCTCTTGCCGGCACCGTTCTCGCCGATCAGCCCGAGCACCTCGCCCCGGCCGAGCCGAAGCGACACGCCGTCCAGCGCCTTGACGCCCGGGTAGCTCTTGCTGATGCCGTCGAGTTCGAGAAGCGGCGAGCGTTCCAGGAGGGAGGCGGGCACCCAATCAGCTCGGGCGCAGGATCTGCTTCATGAAACCCTGGAACTCCGCCACGTTGCTGCTGTCGATCACGCGGGTCGGCACGATGATCTGCTTGTTGGCAGGAATCCACGACTTGTCGCCGCCGAGGCAGCGCACCATGCCTACCATGGACTGGTAGCCGAACTCGAACGGCTGCTGCACGACGGTCGAGTGGATGGTGCCGTCGGCCACGCCGCGCAGCGTCAGCGCGTCCTCGTCGAAGCCCACCACCTGCACCGTCTTCTCCCGCCCGGCCTGCTTCACCGCCTGGTAGATCTGCGGCGTGTTGTAGGCCCACAGCCCCACCATCAGGCCGAGGTCGGCATAGCGGGACAGCGTGTCCTCCGCGTTGCGCTTGGCACGCGCGAAGTCGCTGTCGTCGGTGCGGATGTCGATGATCTCGATGTTGCCGCCGTTCAGGGTCTCGCGAATGCCCTGCACCCGCTCGCGGGCGTTGTCGGCGTCCATGGTGCCGACGAACAGCATGGCCTTGCCGCCCTTGGGCAATGCCTGCTTCATCTGCGCGCCCGCCACCCGGCCGGCATCGACGTTGTCGGTGCCGATGTACACCACCCGGTTGCTGGCCGGCGCATCGCTGTCGGTGGTGAACAGCAAGGCCTGCGACGCCGCGCGGTTCAGCGCGTCGGTGGAGCTGGCCGGGTTGATGGCGGAGATGGCGATGCCGGCGGCCTGCCGCGCGATCAGCTCGTCCAGGATGCGGCGCTGGTCGGCGGCGCTGGCCTGGGCGGGGATGATCATCTGCATCTCGTACTCGGGATGCTCCTTGTTCGCCTTCTCGATGCCCCGGCGCGCGATGGTCCAGAAATCCGCCGACACGTTGACGACGAAGGCGAGCAGCTTCTTCTGCTGCGCCGCCGCCGGGCGCACCCCGGCGGCAAGGGCGGCCGCGGCAAGGCCCGCCCCAGCAAGATTAGCATTGAACTGGCGACGATTCATGAGGTGGCCTCCGCGAACGTTTCCCTGGGGTCTGAGCCGCCCCTCCGATGCACGTTAGCAACAGGCCGCCGCGGATGGGAAGGCCCCCGTTCCACCCCCCGTCCTCAGCCAGCGTTACACCCAGCCGCCGTCCACCACGTAATGCTGGTTCGTGCAGGCCGACGCCTCGTCCGACGCGAGGAACAGCGTCACGCGGGCGATCTCGTCCGGCACGAGCTGGCGCTTGAGGCATTGGCGGTCCATCAGCTCCCGCTCGCCCTCCGGGGTCAGCCACAGCTCCTTCTGCCGCCGGGTCATGATCCAGCCGGGGGCGATGGCGTTGACCCGGATGTTGTCCGGCCCGAAATCCCGGGCGAGCGAGCGGGTGAGGCCGAGCACGGCGCTCTTGCAGGCGGTGTAGGCCGCCATGCCGCCCTGTCCGACCATCCAGGACACGGAGCCGAAGTTGATGATGGCGCCGCCGCCCGCCGCCTTCATGTCCGGCAGCACGGCCTGGGCGGCGAAGAACTGGTGGCGCAGGTTCACGGCGACGCGGTTGTCCCAGTACTCGGGGGTCACGTCCTCCGTGCGGTGGCGCTCGTCATGGGCGGCGTTGTTCACCAGCACGGTGATCGGCCCCATCGCGTCGCGCAGCGTGGCGATGGCGGCGCGAAGGGCGGCGATGTCGGTCAGGTCGGCGCGGGCGTAGCGGACGGACGGCCCCAGCTCCTCGGCCAAGGCGCGGCCTTCCGCGTCCTTGATGTCGAGGAAGCCGACCTGCGATCCCTGGGCCGCGAAGCGGCGGACGATGGCCTCGCCGATCCCGGACGCGCCGCCGGTGACGAGCACGGCTTTGCCGGCCAGGTCTGGGTATGTTGCCATGGGTGTGATCCTTCGTTGACGGGCGGACGGCACCCTCGATAGCCTGCGGCCAACAAGAACGCGAATGGGGGATGCGGGCATGCTCGATCAATCGGCGTCGCAGAAGGCGGCGCTCTGGCTTTCCGGGTTCGCGGACGCCTTGGCGCGGGGCGACGCGGAAGAGGCCGCCGGGCAGTTCGCCGAGACCTGCTTCTGGCGGGACCTCGTGGCGTTCAGTTGGAACATCGCGACCTTCGAGGGGCGGGACGCCATCGCCGCCATGCTGCGGGACGCGCTGCCCGGCACCCGGCCAAGCCATTGGGCCGTCGAGGGGGAAGCGAGCAGCGCCGACGGCGTGATCGAGGCGTGGATCGGCTTCGAGACGGACACGGCCCGCGGGCGCGGGCACCTGCGGCTGAAAGACGGCAAGTGCTGGACGCTGCTGACCGCGATCACCGAGTTGAAGGGCCATGAGGAGCGCCGCGGCGCCACCCGGGAGATGGGCGCCGAGCACGGCAGCACGCTGGGCCGCCAAAGCTGGGCGGAGCGCCGGGCAAAGGAGGAGGCCGAGCTTGGCTATGCCGTCCAGCCCTACGCGCTGGTGGTCGGCGGCGGGCAGGGCGGCATCGGCCTCGGCGCCCGGCTGCGGCGGCTCGGCGTGCCCGCCATCGTCATCGACAAGAACGACCAGCCCGGCGACGCCTGGCGCAACCGCTACAAGTCGCTCTGCCTGCACGACCCGGTGTGGTACGACCACCTGCCCTACCTGCCGTTCCCCGACCATTGGCCGGTGTTCTCGCCCAAGGACAAGATCGGCGACTGGCTTGAGATGTACACGAAAGTCATGGAGCTGAACTACTGGACGCGCACCGAAGCCAGGAGCGCGCATTACGACGAGGCCGAGGGCAATTGGGTGGTCGAGGTCGTTCGCGACGGCCAGCCGGTCACGCTGCGCCCGAAGCACCTGGTCATGGCGACCGGCGTGTCCGGCATGCCGAACCTGCCGGACTACCCCGGCATGGACCGCTTCCGGGGCACGCAGCACCACAGCAGCCGCCACCCCGGCGGCGCCGGGTGGGCGGGCAAGCGGTGCGTGGTGGTCGGCTCCAACAACTCGGCGCACGATATCTGCGCCGACCTTTGGGAGAACGGCGCCGACGTCACGATGGTGCAGCGGTCCTCCACCCACATCGTGAAGTCCGACAGCCTCATGCAGCACGGGCTGGGCAGCCTGTATTCCGAGGAAGCCGTGGCGTCCGGCATGACGACGGACAAGGCGGACATGACCTTCGCCTCCATCCCGTACCGCATCATGCACGAGTTCCAGATCCCGGCGTACCAGAAGATCGCCGAGCAGGACGCGCCGTTCTACGCGGCGCTGGAAAACGCCGGGTTCATGCTGGATTGGGGCGACGACGGCTCCGGCCTGTTCATGAAGTACCTGCGCCGCGGTTCCGGCTACTACATCGACGTGGGCGCGTCGGAGATGGTGGCGGACGGGCGAATCAAGCTGCGGAGCGGCGTGGACGTGGCGGAGATCACCGAGCACGCCGTCCGGCTCGGTGACGGCAGCGAGCTGCCGGCGGACCTGATCGTCTATGCCACCGGCTACGGCTCGATGAACGGCTGGGTGGCGAAGCTCGTGTCGCAGGAGGTGGCGGACCGGGTCGGCAAGTGCTGGGGCCTGGGGTCCGGCACCACGAAGGACCCCGGCCCTTGGGAAGGCGAGCTGCGCAACCTGTGGAAGCCGACCGCGCAGCCCGGCCTATGGTTCCACGGCGGCAACCTGCACCAGTCGCGGCACTACTCGCTGTATCTGGCCTTGCAGATCAAAGCGCGGATGGAGGGTATCCCGACGCCAGTGGTCGGCCAGGGGCCGGTGCATCACGCGCGCTGAGAGAAGGCGCCGGGTCCAAACAGCCATGGACCGCCATCCCAGAATTCGGGACCGGACCCCTTGTCGGGCCGTGCGCCGACCGTCAACTGTCGTGGCAGGAAACGACATTGCAGCGTTTGATTTTGCCGGCCAAACGAGACGGCCGGACATTTGGGGCGACAGAACGTCATGGTATTGCACTCGAGGCTGAGCCACCTGACGCTCGTCGCGCCAGAAAACGACATCGCGTTTTCGGACGCACTATGGCGCCAACTGCGGCTGGAGGCTGAGCAGGCTTATGCAGGCTCGCCCATGCTGGCGCCGCTGTTCCTGGACTCGATCCTGAACCAGCCGAGCTTCGAAGCCGCGATGTTCCACCGCATCGCCGGCCGGCTGAAAAACGACGTGATCTCGCAGCCATTGATCCTGCAGGCGTTCCATCGCGCGGCCAGCGCCACGCCCGAGATCAGCCTGGGCCTCAAGGCCGACATCGCTGCCGTGTTCGACCGCGACCCGGCCTGCGAGCGGCTGATCGAGCCTTTCCTCTACTTCAAGGGCTTCCACGCGTTGCAGGCGCACCGGCTGACGCATTGGCTGTGGGGCAATGGCGAGCGGGACTTCGCGCTGTACTTGCAAAGCCGCACGTCGGAGGTCTTCCAGACGGACATCCACCCCGCGGCGCGCATCGGCCGGGGCATACTCCTCGATCACGCCACCGGGCTGGTGGTGGGCGAGACCGCGGTGATCGGGGACGACGTGTCGCTGCTGCAGGACATCACGCTGGGCGGCACCGGGAAGGATTGCGGCGACCGCCACCCGAAGATCGGGCGCGGCGTGATGATCGGCGCCGGGGCCAAGATCCTGGGCAACGTCGAGATTGGCGAGCAGGCGCGGATTGCGGCTGGCTCGGTCGTGCTGATCCCCGTGCCGCCCGGGGCAACCGTCGCCGGCGTGCCGGCCCGCATCGTGCGAAGGGCGTCGGTGGGCGACCCGTCCCGCAGCGCGGACGAGATCCTGCGCGAGTCGTACGCCGGCTTCGACTACACGATCTAGAGCAAGACCGCATCGGGTGGCTTCACCTGATCGGTGAACATGCTCGCAGAAACAAAGGCTAGGGCGGGGCCGGTGCAGGTAGATGCACCGGCCTCGCCCTAGCGCCGCCGGCGGAGCTGGTCGAAGTACACGATCAGGATGATCAGCCCGCCAGTGATGATGAGCTGCCAGAACGGGTTGACGTTCAACAGGTTCGCCCCGTTGGCGATGGTGGTCAGCAGGAAACTGCCGAGCAGCGGCCCATACACGCTGCCCACCGCGCCGAACAGGCTGGTGCCGCCGATCACCGTCGCGGCGATGGCCTGCAGTTCGAGGCCTTGCCCGGTGTTCTGCGTGCCGATGGACAGGCGCGACGTGGTTAGAACCGCCGCCACCGCCGCCAGGAACGCCGACAGGATGTAGGCGACGTAGATCATCCGCGGCACGTTGATGCCGGACAGCCGCGCCGCCTCCGGGTTGCTGCCGATGGCGAACAGGTAGCGGCCCCAGCGGCTGTGGTGCAGGAACACGTAGGACGGCGCCGCGACCACGACCACCATCCAGAATAGGCTCGGCACGCCCAGGAAGCTCGACGGCGCAAACGCGGTGAACGCCTCCGGCAGGCCGGAGATCGTGTTGCCGTTGGTGATGAGGAACCCGGCGCCGCGCAAGGCAGTCAGCGTCGCCAGCGTCATGATGAACGGCGGCAGGCCGAGCCGCACGATGCCGAACCCGTGGAACGCGCCGATGGCCGCCCCCATCAGCAGCGTGAGCAGCACCGCAACCGGGATCGCCACCTGCGCCTTGAGCAGCAAGGCCAGGATGACGCTGCAGAAGCCGATGACGGCGCCCACCGACAGGTCGATGCCGGCGGTGATGATGACGAAGGTCTGCCCGACCGCCAGGATCGCCACCAGGTAGGCCTGCCGCATCAGGTTGGTGACGTTGATCGGGGTCAGGAAGTTGCGGGTGCTGACCGCGAGCACCGCCCAAAGCAGCAGCAGCAGGCCCAGCAGGGTCAGGCTGAGCAGGATGTTGATGCGCGACTGCGAGCGCCGGGCGGCGTCGAGGCGGGCCTGGTCGGCGGCGATGTCGCTCAAGATTCCGTCTCCCGGTCAGGCGCCGATGGCTTGGGTGAGGATGGCCTCGGTCTCGGCCTCCCGGTGGCCGTAGCTCGCGACGAGCCGGCCGCGGCGGAACACGTGCAGCCGGTCGGCCAGCTCGTACACCTCCGGCAAATAGGAGGAGATCAGGATGATCCCGGCGCCCCCTTGCAACAGGGTGCTGAACAGGCGGTAGATCTCGACCTTGGTGCCGACATCGACGCCCACCGTCGGCTCGTCGAAGATGAAAAGCTGGGCGCCGTGCGCCAGCCATTTGCCGACGACGACCTTCTGCTGGTTGCCGCCCGAAAGCGATTGGGCGAGCGTGGCACGGCTGGCGGTCCGGATGCGCAGGCCGCCGATCTGCGCGTCGGCCGCGCGCGCCTCCGCCCGCGCGTCGATGGTGAGCCGCCGGGTCAGCCGGTCGTAGATCGAGAGGTTGAGGTTGGTCGAGACGCCGAGGTTCAGGCACAGGCCCTGGTCCCGCCGGCTTTCCGGCACCAGCGCCATGCCGAGCGCGATGGCCTCCCGCGGCGAATGGACCGCGACGGGCCGGCCCTCCCAGCGCACGCAACCGGCGGTGTGCGGGTGGCGGCCGAACAGCGCGTGGGCGAACTCGCTGCGCCCGGCGCCGATCAGGCCGTACAGCCCGACGATCTCGCCCCGGCGCACATGGATGGAAATGTCCTCGAAGCCCGGGCCGCACAGGTCCTCGGTCGCGACCAGCTCCGGGCCGGGCGGCACGGGGTCCTTGTGGTAGATCTGCTCGATGGAGCGGGCGATCATGCCGCGGATCAGCCGCGCCTCGTCGGTGTCCGCCACGCGCTCCGTGCTGACCAGCGCGCCGTCGCGCAGGATGGAAACGCGGTCGGCCAGCTCGAACACCTCTTCCAGCCGGTGGCTGATGTAGGCCAGGGTCACGCCGTCCGCCTTGAGGCGGCGGATCAGGGTGAAAAGCTGCGCCGCTTCCTGCCGGGTCAGGTAGGCGGTGGGCTCGTCGAAGATCAGGAACCGGGTGCCGCGCATCGCCGCGCGGGCGGTGGCGACGAGCTGCTGCTGGCCGATGGTCAGGGTGGACAGCACGACGCCCGCCGGGATCGCGAAGCCGAGGCCGTCCAGCACGCGCTGCGCTTCCCGCTCCATGCGCGCCTTGCGCATGACGCCCCAGCTTGAATGCTCGTGGCCCAGGAACAGGTTGGCCGCGACCGTCAGGTGCCGGCACAGCACGACCTCCTGGTGCACCGCGTTGATGCCGAGGGCCATCGCGTCCTGCGGCCCGGCGAACGCGACGGGGCGGCCTTCCCACAGGATCTCGCCGCCGGACTTGAGATGCACGCCGGTCAATAGCTTGATCAACGTCGATTTGCCGGCCCCGTTCTCGCCGACGATGGCGTGGATCTCGCCCGCTTCGAACGCCAGGTCCACGGCCCGCAAGGCATGCGTGCCGGTGAACCGCTTGTCGAGGCCGCGGAGTTCCAGCAGCGTCGGCATGGCGCCGTGCTCAATTCACCTTGGGGGCCAGCAGTTCCTGGCTGCGCGCGCTGGCCATGTTCTCCTTGGTGATCGTGTTCACCCCGGTATCGACGAAGGCCGGCACCTTCTCGCCCTTGCTGGCCGCGAGCGCCGTCTTGATGCCGTCGTAGCCCATGCGGTACGGGTCCTGGACGATGAGCGCGTAGATCACCCCGTCGCTCAGGAACTTCACCAGCTTGTCGTCATTGTCGAAGCCGATCAGCGCGACCTTGCCCCCGAGCTTGTTCTCGCCGATGGCCTGCCCGGCGCCCTGCGCCATGATGAGGTTCGAGGTGAACACGCCTTTCAAATCCGCATTGGCGGTGAGCAGGTCGGTCATGATGTTGAGCGCCGTGGTCGCCTGCCCGTCGGCAACCTTGTCGGCCACGAGCTTCAGGCCGGGATACTTCGCCAACTGCTCCTTGAAGCCCTGGGCGCGCTGATCGAGCGAGCCGACGCCGGGCAAGGAGGTGATCAGCGCCACCTTCCCCGCGACCTTGCCGCCGTTCTTGGCGCCGACGCCCTGGGCCAGCGCATCCGCCGCCGCCCGGCCCCCCGCCACGTTGTCGGTGGTCAGGAAGGAGGTGAACGCCTTGCTGTCCGCGCCGCTGTCGATGCCGATGACCTTGACCGACTTGGCGGCGGCGTCGATGGGCTTGCCGAGGGCGGCGAACTGCGTCGGCGAGATCACGACCGCGGCGGGCTGGCCCGCGACCGCGTTCTCCAGGATCGAGATCTGGCCGCTGATGTCGCTCTCGCTCTGCGCGCCGAGTTCCGGAACCTTCACATGCAGGTCCTGCCCGGCCTTGCGGGCGCCGGCCAGCACGATCTGCCAATAGAAGCTGGTGGTGTCTTTGACGATGATCGGGATCGTCGGCTCCTGAGCCTGCGCCGGGCGCGGCGCGGCGCCGAACAGGGCGGATGCGGCGAGGACGCCGGCGAGCAGCAGCTTCTTCATGGACGATCTTCCCTGACATTTTATGTTTTGCAGGCAGGATGCCCGGCTTGCCGGCGCAGATCAATGCTCGGGGCGGTTTTCGAGACGGGCGGAGATCACGCCAAACTGGCCCGGCTCCGTTCCGCCAGGACCGCTCAATATCCCATCGCGTGCGGCAGCCACAAAGCGAGCGCGGGCACGAAGGCGATCACCAGCAGGCAGGCGAGCAGCAGGGACAGATAGGCCAGCATCGGCCGCACCGTCGCCTCCACCGGCACGCCGCCGATCAGGCAGGCGCCGTACAATCCGAGGCCCAGCGGCGGCGCGAACAGGCCGATGCCCATGGCGACCACCAGCACCACCCCGTAATGCAGCGGCGCGATGCCGAGCTGCCCCGCCACCGGCACCAGCAGCGGCCCGAAGATGATGAGCGCCGCCGCCCCCTCCAGCACCGATCCCATGACGATCAGGATGCCGATGCTGAGCAGCATGAACACCCAGGTGCCGTGGCCGCGGGACAGCGCGACTATAGCGTCCGCCAGCATGTGCGGGATCTGCTGGATGGTGAGCGTGAACGCCACCGCCTGCGCCGCCGCGACGATGAACAGCACCAATCCGGAGCGCGTCGCCGCCTGCACGAAGCACCGCGCCGCGGCGCGCGGGCCGAGCTCCCGGAACGCCAGCCCTCCGGCCAGCAGCGCGTAGACCGCGGCGAACGCCGAGATCTCGGTCGCCGTCGCGAAGCCCGACCGGAAGCCGCCGAAGATGATGACCAGCAGGCCCACGGCCACCGCGCCGCCGCCCCAAAGCTCGCGCAAGGGCGGCCGGGGCACGGCGTCCCAGTCCGCCCGGCTCGTGCCGCGCCCGCGCAGCACGGACACGCCGACGAGCGCCGCCGCCATCAGCGCCGCCGGGACCAGCCCGGCCATGAACAGCCCGCCGATCGACAGGCTGGCGACGAAGCCGAGGATAATCAGGTTGATGCAGGGCGGGATGGTCTCCGCCATCACCGCGGAGGCGGCCAGGAGGGCGACGGCCCGCCCCGGGTCCTGCCGGGACCGCCGGGCGGCCGGGATCAGCACGGAGCCGACCGCCGCCACATCCGCCATCTTCGACCCCGAGATGCCGGAGAATACGACCATCGCCAGCACCATCACCACGTCCAGCCCGCCGCGCACCCGGCCCACCAGCCGCTCCAGCAGCGCGATGATGCGGACGGACATACCGTTCGCCTCCATCACGTAGCCGACGAGGATAAAGAACGGGATGGCGAGCAGCACGAAGTTGTCGATGCCGCGGGCGAGCTGCTGCGCGAAGATGACGCCGGGCATCGAGCCGTCCATCCAGAGGAACAGCAGGGCCGACAGCGCCAGCACGAAGCCGATGGGCATGCCGCCCACAAGGCAGACGACGAAGCCCAAGAGCATGGCCAGCGCCGCGTCCGGCTCCTCGGCGAGCAGGCCCCAGGCGAACAGGACGGCGGCGGCCGCGGCGACCACGGCGGCGCCGGCGAGCAGGTCGCGCCCGCGCAGCATGGTCAACCGGTGCAGGCTGAACAGCGCCATGCACACCTCGGCCGCGCCCATCGGGTAGAATCCCCACTCCAGCGGCAGCCCCGACCCAGTGGTCTGACCCGTGGTGAGCGCCGCGAGCCGCAGCGCATAAAGCGCCACCGCCGCCGCGGTCAGCGCCACGGCCAAGCCGCCCGCCGCCGCCATGGCCCGCTGCGCCGCTGTGCTGAGCCGTTCGACGAAGAACGAGACGCCGACGTTCTCGCCCCGGGCGATGGCGCCCGCCGCGCCGAAGAAGCTCGACGCCACCATCAGCTCGCGCGCCACGTCGTCGGACCACTCGATGGGGCTGTTCAGCGCGTAGCGGGACAGCACGGAGGCGGACACCACCAGGAGGTCCAGGAACAGCAGCCCGGCGGCGACGGCATCGACCGCGGCCAGCAAGGCGCCAACGCCGCTGTCGCACGCCCGGCCCAGGCTGGACGCCCGGCTGCTGGACATCCGGCCCCGGCTGGACCTATCGCTGCCGGACACCCGGCTAGGCAGCCGTGTCCTGGATGCGGTCCACCACCGGCTTCGCTTCCGGCATGCGGCGGAGGAACGCCTCGGTCTGCGGCAGCACCCGCTTGCGGAACGCCGCCGTGTCGCAGGGGATCACCGTGACGCCGCTGTCCCTGAGCACGCCGAGCGCCTCCTGCTCGGCCGCAAGCCCATAGGCCCGGTGCGCCGCGGCGGCGCGCCCGGCGGCGTCGAGGAACCCATCCCGCAGCTTCGGGTCCATCCGCTTGAAGGTCACGTCGCTGAAATACAGCACCAGCGGCGAGAAGATGTGCTCCGTCAGCGCGTAGAACTTGGCGGTCTCATAGAACTTGCTGGCGAGCACGGTCGGCGGGTCGTGCTCCAGCCCGTCCAGCACGCCGGCCTGCAGCGCCGTGTAGATCTCGCCGAACGCCAGCGGCGTGGCGGCGGCGCCCATCAGGCGCAGGCACTCGGTGATCACCGGGTTCGGCAGGGTGCGGATCTTGAGGCCGGCCAGGTCGTCGGGCGTGTGCACCGGCTTCTTCGCCAGCACGCTGCGCGCGCCGAAGTTGTAGGACCAGGCGATCACGCGGATGCCGGCACCCTTGAGCAGCGCGTCCTCGATGGGCTTGCCCGCGCCCGCCTCGATGGCCCGGGTCTGCTGCGGAAAGCTTTGGAACAGGTAGCCGAGGTCCATCACGCCCACCAACGGCACCAGGTTGGCGGAGATGGAAGTGCCCGACACCATCATGTCGATGACCCCGAGCTTCACCGAGTTGATGACGTCGATCTCCTGGCCCAACTGGTTGTCCGGGAAGAACTGCAGCGCGATCCGGTCGCCGAGGCCGTTCTCCGCCAAGGCCTGCTGCAGCCGGTCGGAGAAGGTGCGGCCGTTGGCGTATTTCGGGTCGTTCGGCAAGGAGCTTGACAGCCGCATCCGCAGCGCCGCCGCCTGCGCCCGGCCGATGATCGCGGGCGCCGCCAGTACCCCGGCGGCAGCCAGCAAGGCCCGGCGGGTCCCCTCCGTCATGGCGTCCATCGCCTCGCTCCCCATCCGGCCGCGGCCGGTTCTTGTTCCGCATCCGGCTGCGGCCGGTTCTTTCGCCCGCGAACCCTACGGCGGGCTTCGCGTGCAATCAACCGCCGGGTCTGCCAGGCTGCGGCGACGATGCGCATCCTGCTGACCCACACGCCGCATATGCTGGCGAACTACTACGGCGACCGCGCCTTGGCCGCGCTGCGCCGCCATGGGGAGGTTCGGCTCAACACGACAGGCCGCGTGCTGGACGACCCGGACGCCCTCGTTGCCGCCGCGGGCGGCGTGGAAGTGATCGTGGCGGACCGGCAGGTGCCCGTGGGGGCAAAGGTGTTCGCAGCACTTCCCGGGCTGAAAGCGGTGTGCCGGGTCGCGGTGGATATCAGCACGGTCGACGTGGCGGCGGCGTCGCGCCACGGCGTGCTGGTGACGCGGGCGACGCCGGGCTTCGTCGCGGCGGTGACTGAGTTGGCAGTCGGCTTCATGGTCGATCTGGCCCGCGGCGTGTCGCGCGCCGTCGTGGACTACCGCGCCGGGCTTGAGCCGCAGCCGAGGCCGGGGCGGCAGCTTGCCGGCGCCACGCTCGGCATCGTCGGCTACGGCGCCATCGGCCGCAGCCTGGCGCCGGTTGCCGTGGCGCTCGGCATGCGTGTGCTGGTGGCCGACCCGTATGCGGCGGTGGCGGACCCGGCGCTGTGCGCGGTTCCATTCCCGACGCTGCTGGCCGAGGCGGATTTCGTGGTCTGCCTGGCGCTCGCCACCGCCGAGACCGAGAACCTGATGGACGCCGCCGCTTTTGCCGGCATGAAGCGCGGCGCGTTCTTCATCAACCTGTCCCGCGGCGGCCTGGTGGACGAGGCCGCGTTGCGGGATGCGCTGGATGCCGGGCACCTGGGCGGCGCGGCGCTGGACGTGGGCCGCGCGCCGGACCAGAAGCCGCCGCCGGGCCTGGCGGGCCGTCCGGACGTGATCGCGACGCCGCACATCGGCGGCCTGACGCCCGAGGCGGCGGAGCACCAGGCGTTCGACACGGTGCGGCAAATTGAGGCGTTGGCGCAGGGCCGGATGCCGGAAGGGGCGGTGAACGCGGAGCATGCGGCGCGGCTGCGGGGGTGAGCGGACGGGACGGTTGACGCAGCGGCCCGCTCTCCAGACCGGCAATTCTTCTTGCGCCGCCCGGCAGGACATCGTTTGATCCGTCACACGAAGAATGGAGGTTCCATGCGCCCGACCACCCTGCTTGCTGCGGCCCTCACTTTGATGGCGGGACCCGTGCTCGCCCAAACATCGCCTCCGGACGTCTCGCCGCCCCCTGCCCCGCATCGGCGGCCAGCGCACCCGGCGTCCATACGCCACGGCCACGTGGGCGGAAGTGCAATTGACCACGGCCCCTTCACCCCGGCGGCGAACCGCGCCTACCAAGGCGGTGGCGTGATCCTGGAGGGCGCGCCCGGCGGACCCGCGCCGACGCCCGAAGCGACCCCGCCGGGCCAGATGCCGCGCAACGCAGTGCCTGTGGGACAGTGACGGCGGAGATCACCGTGTTCGCATCGAGCGCATAAACGCCCAGGCCCGGCGTTCCGCGTTGTAGGCCGCCAGTTCGAGCTTTATCTTGGCCTCCGTCAGGCCGGCTTCCTGCGCCTCGGCGGCTGTCCGCTCGAAAAGAGCGATCAGGGGGTCATCAGTGCCGGCCGCACAGTCGGTCAACGGGACGACCGACAGCCTTGCGATGCCGCGCGTCCGACGGGGCGGCTGTGGTTGCCTCCTCGACGGGAATTTCGATCTTCGGTGCTTCGCTCATGGCCAAACGCCGAGCTCGCCTTCCAGCTTAGCAGAGGTTGGCCGGCAAAAGCATCCACCCTGCTAAGCCCCCCGCGCCACCCTCCACCCATACTCCGCCAACACCCGGAACTTCTCCCCCGCCTCCCGCCCCCGCGCATCCGCCGCCGTCCCATCCAGCGCCCGCCGGTACACCCCCGCCGCAATCGCCGCCCAGCGGAACAGCGAGAACGCCACGAAGAACTCCAAATCGGGCACCCCGGCGCGGCCGGTCCGGCGGCAATAGGCCTGCACGTACTCGTCCTCCGTCGGCAGCCCCGGCACGTCCAGCCCCTGGATGCCCTGCAGCTCCGGCGGCAGGCGCCAGGCCAGGCAGCTATACGCCAAGTCCGCCAGCGGATGCCCAAGCGTCGCCAGCTCCCAGTCCAGCACCGCCGCGACCCGCGGCTCGTCCGGGTGGACGATGAGGTTGCCGAGGCGGTAGTCGCCGTGCGCGATGGTCGTTTCGTCCGGCACGGGCGCGTGCGCCTTGAGCCAGGCCATCAGCCGGTCCATCGCCGGCTCCTCGCCCACCTGCGCGCCCGCATACTGCTTGGACCAACGGTCGATCTGGCGGCCGATGTAGTTCTCCGGCCGGCCAAAACCCTCCAGTCCCGCCCGCCGCCAATCGACGCCGTGCAGCAGGGCCAGCACGCGGCCCATGTCGTCGTAGATCGCGGCCCGGTCTGCGGGGCTGACGCCCGGCAGCGTGCGGTCGGGGAACACCCGGCCCGGCTGGTAGTCCATGACGAAGAACATCGTGCCGATGACGCCCTCGTCCGTGCACAGCAGATGCACGGTCGGCACCGGCACGCCGCTGTCCCGCAGCGCGCCCAGGATGCGGTACTCCCGGTCCACCGCGTGCGCCGAGGGCAGCAGCACGCCAGGCGGCTTCTTCCGCAGCACGTACTGCCCGGAGGCGGCGTCCAAGTGGAACGTCGGGTTGGACTGCCCGCCCTGGAACTGCCGGACCGCGCACGGCCCGGCGAAGCCCGGCAGGTGCCCGGCCAAGTAGCGTTCCAGCGCCGCCTCGTCGAAGCGGTGGTTCGGCAGCACCGGCACCAGCACCGGCGAGCCGTTCCCTGCCGCCGCCCCTGTCGCCAGGGCCGCCGGCGCCGTCATGCGTTGGGCCGCTCTGGCTTGTACTTGGCCAGCTCCAGCCGCCCGAGCTGATGGCGGTGCACCTCGTCCGGCCCGTCCACGATGCGGAGCGTGCGGGCGATCTTGTACATGGATGCCAGCGCGAAGTCGTCCGTCACCCCGCCGCCCCCATGCGCCTGGATCGCCCAGTCGATCACCGCGCAGGCCATGGCGGGCACGGCGACCTTGATGGCGGCGATCTCCCGCCGGGCCTCCTTGTTGCCCACCTCGTCCATGCGCCAGGCGGCGTTCAGCACCAGGAGGCGCGCCTGATCGATCTTGATGCGGCTTTCGGCGATGCGCTCGATCATCACGCCCTGGTCGGCCAGCGGCTTGCCGAACGGGCGGCGGCTCAGCGCCCGCTTGCAGGTCATCTCCAGCGCGCGCTCCGCCATGCCGATGGCGCGCATGCAATGGTGGATGCGGCCCGGTCCCAGGCGCCCCTGCGCGATCTCGAAGCCGCGGCCCTCGCCGAGCAGCACGTTCTCGACCGGGATCCGTACATCTTCAAAGAGTATCTCGGCATGGCCGTGCGGCGCGTCGTCGTAGCCGAACACCGGCAGATGGCGCAGCACCTGGACGCCGGGCGCGTCGCGCGGCACCAGCACCATGCTCTGCTGGCGGTGGCGGTCGGGGCCGTCAGGATCGGTCTTGCCCATGACGATCAGCAGGCGGCAGCGCGGGTCGTTGGCGCCCGACGACCACCACTTGCGCCCGTTGATCACGTAGTCGCTGCCCCGGCGCTCGATCCGGCATTGGATGTTGGTGGCGTCGGACGACGCGACCTCCGGCTCCGTCATGCAGAAGGCCGAGCGGATGCGGCCCTCCAGCAGCGGCTCCAGCCATTCCTGCTTCTGCGCCTCCGTGCCGTAGCGGTCGAGGGTTTCCATGTTGCCGGTGTCGGGCGCCGAGCAGTTGAACACCTCCGACGCCCAGGACACGGCGCCCATGATCTCGGACAGCGGCGCGTACTCCAGGTTGGTCAGCCCGGCGCCGCGGTCCGAGTGCGGCAGGAACATGTTCCACAGCTCCGCCCGGCGGGCCACGGCCTTCAAATCCTCCAGGATCGGCACCGGCTGCCAGCGGTCGTGCTGGCCCGCATGCTGGGCGAGGTAGGTCGCCTCGTTCGGGTAGATGTGCGTGTCCATGAAGGCCTGCAGCCGCTGCCGCAGCTCCTGCACCTTCGCCGAGTGCTCGAATTCCAAAGCGTCCTCCCGTTCAGCGTCTTGGATGCGAACTTAACGATTGCCGGCGCTTCCGCCAGGGCCTTCTATGCCGGGCGCTTCCATTGCGGCCCTGCTTGACCTACCCATGGCAACCCCCCCACTTCATCGGAGACGACCCGTGAGCATTTTCGGCAGCATCATGGACAAGATCTTCCACCACGCCAGCGCCGCCCCGGCCGCGGACCCCGCGGCCCCGGCGCCCACAGCCGACAGCCCCGTCCCCAGCTCGGGCGGCGGCGCGGGCGCGCCCTCCGTGGATGTCGGCGCGGTGCTGAGCCAGATGGCGTCGCAGAAGGGCGGCGGCGGCAACTACCAAACCTCGATTGTCGATTTGCTGAAATTGCTCGACCTGGATTCCAGCCTCGACGCCCGCAAGCAACTGGGCCAGGAACTCGGCGTGCACGCCGGGGCGGACGGCAGCGCCGAGCAGAACATCGGGCTGCACAAGGCCGTCGTGCAGAAGCTGGCCGAGAACGGCGGCAAGGTGCCGGACAGCATGAAGGGCTGAACGGGGGAGGTCCCGCTTCCCCAGCCGCGCTACTGGTCGTTCTCGGTTTCCAACTCCCGCCGGTCCGGGTCGATCAAGGCCAGGACGGCGGGCTTGTAAGCTGCCTGCGACCGCAGCGCGGCGTCGCTGGATGGGCGGAGCGTGCGGAGGCCGGGCGGCCCGGACAGGTCGACGCCGTCGGGCCGCACCGCCACCACGGTGAACGGCCCCAGCCGTCCGCCTTCGCCCAGCACGACCGGCTTCCCGTCCGGCCCGGCAAAGATCGCCTGGCCGCGCCGCTCCGCAACGATCAGGCCGGTCAGGCGCGGGGGCGCCGCCGGTTCCGGCGCAGGCGCGTGAGCCTCGCGGAACGGGGCGCGGCCCGGCGCGAACAAGGGCCGGGCCAGCATCGCCGCGGTCCGCACCGGCGCCCGCTCGGGCGTTGCGGCGCGCGGGGCCACCGGCTGCGGGAGCGGCGGCAGCTCCCCCACGGCAGCGGACAGCAGCGCGAAGCCGTGCAGGATGCAGCCAAGCTCCAGCAGAAAGACGGTCAGCAGCGCGAGCGGCTTCGCGCCGCGCATCAGGCCGGCACGGGCAAGGCGGCGGCTGGCGCCGGGCCAGGAGTTCCTGCCCCAACCTCGTTGAACAGCAGCAGCCGCCCGGCGTTGCCCAGGCCCAGGAACGTGCTGAGATTGTGCAGCAGCGCCGCGATGACCGCGCCCTCCGCGCCCAGCGCCCCCGCCGCCGCCAGCCCCACCAACGCCAGCGTCCAACCCAGCCCAATCGCCACGTTGACGTGAATGGTCCGCCGGCACCGCCGGCTGAGGCGGATCGCGGTCGCGAGGCGGCGGAGGTCGCTGGTCATCAGCACCAAGTCCGCCGACGCCAGCGCCACGTCGGTACCTTGCGCGCCCATGGCGATGCCCACCGCCCCGGCCTTCAGCGCCAGGCTGTCGTTGATCCCGTCGCCCACCACCAGCGGGCGGAACCCGGCCCGGATCTCTGCCAGCACGCGGCCCATCTTCTGCTCGGGCAGGGCGCCGGCCACGACATCGGCGATGCCCAGCTCGGCCCCGATGCGCCGCGCCACGGCGTCCCGGTCGCCGGTCAGCAGGACCTGCCGCCCCAAGCCGAGCGCGCGCAGCTCCTCGACCGCCCCCCGCGCCTCCGCCCGCGTCCGGTCGGCGAACAGCAGCCATCCCAGGAACGCGCCGCCATGGCTCAGCCCGGCAATCGGCCCGTCATGCGCGGGCGGCGCCGGCGCCTCCACCCCCAGCCCGGCGAACAGGTCCGGACGCCCGAGCGCCGCCGCCCGCCCGTCCACCGTCGCGGTCACGCCGAAGCCGCCCAGCTCCCGCACATGGTCCAGCGCCGGGCGGCCGCCGGGCGGCGCGGCCCGGGACGCCGCACGGCTCACCGGATGGCTGCTCGCCGCACCCAGCGCCGCCGCCAGGCGCAAGGCGGCGCCTTCCTCGACCCCGGGCAGCGCGCGGAACCCCGACAAGGCCAGCTCCCCGGTGGTCAGCGTGCCCGTCTTGTCGAACACGACGGAAGACACCTCCGCCAACTGCTCCAGGAACGCCGCCCCCTTGATGAGAATGCCGTGCCGTGCCGCGACCGAGATCGCCGCGACCGCCGTGGCCGGCGCTGCCAGCACCAGGGCGCAGGGGCACGACGCCACCAGCACCGCAAGCGTCGCCGCCGTGTCGCCGGTGCCGAACCAGGTGCCGGCCGCGACCATCAGCACCAGCGCCGTGTAGTGCCCGGCATACCGCTCCAGCAGCCGGGCCACCGGGGGCTTGGCCCGCTCGGCGGTCCGCATCAGGGCAATGATCTTTCCAAGTGTCGTGTCCGCGCCCAACCGGACCACCTCAAGCTCCAGCCGCCCGTCCGTGTTGATGGAGCCGGCCAGCGCCGTGTCGCCCACGCCCACATCGACCGGCACGCTTTCCCCGGTGAGCGACGCCATGTCGAGGCTCGCGCCGCCCGCGCGCACGATCCCGTCGACGGGCACGCGCCCGCCGGCCAGCAGCTCGATCCGGTCGCCGGGCCGCAGGTCCGCGGTGGCGACGGTCTCGGCGTTGCCGTGGGCAAGCAGGCGCCGCGCGTGCGTCTCCGTCAGACGGCCCAACGCCCGGATCGCCTCGCGCGAGCCGAGCAGGCTGCGCTCTTCCAGCACGTGGCCGGCGATCATGATGATCGGCAGCACCGCCGCGGTCATCAGGTCGCCGCTGGCCCAGGCGGCCACCAGCGCCACCGAGATCAGCCGGTCGGTCACGCCATGCAGGCTGGGATGGCGCAGGCTGTGCCAGGCGGAGGCGATCACCGGCATGGCGACCAGCAAAGCGGCGGCGCCCGCCACCAGGTCGGACAGCATGCGCTCCGCGGGGAACACGGCCTGCCACAGCACCGCGAGCAGCAGCAGCCCGGACGCGGCCATCGCGAGCGTGATCCGCAGCGCCAGCATCCCGCGCTCGGCAAAGGCGAGCAGCGCGGCGCCGGGCTTGGTCGTCCGGGGGGCGGACGCGGGATGGATGGCGGCGCTCATGGGACGCCGCCGCCCGGGTTGGTCGCGGGCAGGATCACCCGGGCGCCGCCCGCGTCCACGGCGGTCAGGCGGCCCACCTTGTGCAGCAGCGGCGCCAGGCGGTCGCGGTAGAGCTGGTCCAGCACCGCGGGCCGGTTCGTGGGCGTCATGCTGGCCTGGATGGCGGCGATGCCGGCGGTGCGGCTGCGCGCCTCGCCCACCCGTTCCTCCGCGCCTGCCTGCACCGTGGTCAGCAGGCGGTCGCGCTCGCGGTCGGCGGCTTGCAGGGTGCGGGTCGCCTCGGTGCGCGCGCCGGCGATGCCCTGCTCGGAGAGCTGAACGGCGACCAGCACGCCGTCAAAGGCGATCTTGGCGGCGGGCGGCAGGGCGGCGTCCAGGTCGATGCGGGCCACCACGACCCCGAGCGACGCGCGCCTCAACCTCGGCCAGGCGCCGGTTCATCGCCAACACGAGGTCGCCCCGCAGCGCCTGCCGCCGGGCCTCCACGGAGGCGCTTCCGGCCGCGTCGGGCCGGGCCACCAGGATGTCGTCCAGTCCCCGCGCCGCCGCGACGCCGACTGAGCTGGCGGAGAACAGCCGTTGCAGCGCCGGCTCCACATGCTCCCGCGCCAGGTAATAGGCCGCACCGTCCGCGACCCGGTAGGCGATTGTGGCCGAAAGCAGCACCACGCCGCCGTCGCCGGTCAGGTAGCTGCCGGCGCCTTCGGGGATGGACACGTCGCTCGCGTCGGTGAACACGTCCTGCAGCCCCGCCGGGCGCGCGGTGGTCGCCGTCCGCAGGGTGAGCAGCCGGTCGGCGCCCGGCACCAGCTCGATTCGCCCGGCCGGCCGCGGCCAGGACAGCGCCAGCCCGGCCCCCTGCACGCCCACGATCCGCCCGAAGCGCAGCACCACCGCCTGGCTGTCCGGCGGCACCTGCCGCCAGTTCGATGCGATCCAGGCAACCGCCAGCAGCGCGATGGCGACGGACAGCACGCGGAAGCCGATGGCGATGGATTGGGCGACGGGGCCGTCCGACTCGGCCGCTGGACTGCTCACCGGGCCGACCCCACCGTCGGCCCGTCCGGCGCGGACGGCGCCGCACCCGGCGGACCCCGCACCAGCATGTCGAACGGCGCCGCGTCCGTGCGCAGCACCATGCGGGTGTTCGGGCCGACCACGCTGCCCAGCGTGTCCATGGAACGCAGCAGCGCATACAGCCCGGGGTCGGCCTGGTAGGCGCGGGCCTGGACGCGGGCGGCCTCCTCGCGGGACGCGGCCTCGATGCCGGCGGCCTCCGTGCGGGCGCGGGCCACGGTGATGCGCGCGTCGCGCGTCGCCTGGGCGCGCAGCTCGGCGGCGGCGCGCAGGCCCTCCGCGGTGCGGGCCGCCGCGACCGTTTCCCGCTCCGCCCGCATGCGCGCGACCGTGGCGGCGAGCGTCGCCTCCGGCAGGCTGAGCCGGTCGATGCCGACCTGCCGGATCTGCACGCCGTAGGTGTCCAGCGCCTGCCGCTCGACCTGCGCGCGCAGCCAGGCCTCGAAGTCGGGGAGGCGCTGGCGCGCGGGGTCGGTGTCCACGAGGTCCGCCAGCTCGAAGCTGCTGGCGGTCACTTGCAGCGCGGCGCCGACCAGGCTGCGGAGCTGCCGCGCGGCCTCGTCCGGCTCGTTGCGCACGGCGCGGAGGAACTGGCGGATGCGCGAGGGGTCGTCCGGCACCTGCCAGGCGGCGTAGGCCTGGACGAGGACGCGCAGCCCGTCCTTGGTGCCCACGTCCTGCAGTCCGGTGGAGGTGGTGCGCAGCCGCAGGTCGACCGGGATGACGCTCTCGATGGGCGTCGGCAGCTTCCAGGCGAGGCCGGGCGCGGTCAGCACGCGCGACAGGTCGCCGAACCGGGTGATCACGGTCGCCTGCCCGGCGCCGACCATCACCGACGCCGACGCGAACACCGCCGCCGCCACGACCAACCCGGCCAGCGCGAAGCGCACGCCCACCCGCAAGCGGCGCAGGCTGGGCGACCCGGCCGCTTCCGGTTCGTCATGGTGGTGATCGTGATGACTATGGTCGTGCAACATGCGGCGGCTTCCGGGTTCAATCGTCGTCGGCGGGGCGGCCCGCGGGTGCGCCGAAGGAGCGCAGGTCGATCACCGGGGCGTCCGCGCCGCGCAGGCGGTGGTCCACGACCACCAAGGGCGACTTGGCCAGCGCCTGGGACAGGTTGGCGAAGCGGCGTTCCAGCAGGAAGGCCGGGCCGCCGGCGCGGGCGGCGTCCTGGTCGGCCGTGAAGACCCGCAGCGCCGTGTCCGCCTGGCCCACCGTCTCCGCCGCGGTGCCGCGGGCGCCGGCGAGGAGGTCGGCCGCGGCCTGGCGCGCCGCGGAGGCCGAGGCCTGCGCCCGGCCCCGCTCGGTGGCGACGGCGGTGCGGGCGATGACTTGGGCCGCCTGGACGTTGTGGTAGGCCTCCGCCGCCGCGGCGGGCGGGTGGATCGCCTCGATCACCATCCCAACCAGCTCGGTGCCGCTGTTCAGCCGGTCCAGCTCGGCCTGCAACTGCGCTTGGAGGCTTTCGGCCAGGCTCTCGCGGTTCTCGCCCAGCATTTCCTCCAATGTCTTGCCGGCCAGCACCCGGGCGAGCAGCCGCCCGGCCTCCGCGCGCACCAGAGCGTCCGGCGCCTCGACCGCATAGGCGGCGCGCAGGGCGGAAGCGTCGTCGAGGCCCGTCCGGAACAGCGCCTTCACGTCCACGCTGACCACCTGGAAACCCTGCGCGCCCGAGGCGTCGAGGCTGGCGAGCAGGTAGGACACCTCCGCCGGGTGCGCCCGGTCCCAGAGCCGGTCGGCGGCGGCGGGGGCCGGGTCCTCCGCCCCGGCGCGCGCCTCGGCGGCGTCCAGGCCGCCGAGCGCCCCCCCCGAGCGCCCCCCGAGCGCAACGGAGTGCACGACGCCCAGCTCCACCCGGCGGACCCGGCCGAACGGCCAAGGCAGGCCCAGATGCGCGCCGGGCGCCCATACGGCGACAGGCGCGCCGAACCGCTCGAAGATCCCCCGCTGATCGAGGTCGAGCAGCACGACGCCGGTGAGGCCCCAGGCGACCAGAAGCAGAGCCGCCACCATCGGCAGCGCCGCCGTCCGCGCGTAGCGGAGCGCCCAGCTCCGGGAGAAGTCGAGGCCAAGATGGGTGCGGATCGGCGCCGCGAGGCCGTTCGGCGCGGCGCGGCGCGGCCGCAGCAGCAGTGCCGCCAAGCTCGACACCGCCGCCCGCGCCGCAGCGGGCGGCGGCGGCGGCAGGAACCAGTTTGCCAGGGCGCGGGTCGCCAGCTCGGCCGCGACGATGCAGAGGTAAAGGCCGATCAGCGCCATGGCCGGGCGGGTCCAGGCCATGCCGGACCCCGCCAGCATGTGCAGCAGCCCGGCCAACGGGATGGCGACGACCGGCACGAACAGCAAGGCCTCAAGCGCTGGCGCTTCCGGCAGGCGCGCGCGCGGCGCCGCCGCCACGATCCGCTCCATCACCAGCAGCGGGAAGCCGAGCACGGCCGCGCCGCCGCCGAGCAGGGCGGCATGCGGCAGCGGGCCGGGCGCGCCGGGCCAGAACCGCCAAACGGCGCACGCGGCGAACAGGCTGAAGACCGGGACGATGATCCCCTGCGGACGCCGCGCCATCCGCGCCAGGCGCTCGGCTCCGTCTATCCTGACCCGGCGACGGGGCAGCAGACGCGCCCAACGGCGCCGCACTGGCGTGGGCGGCGGGACGGCCTGGCCGACGCGCGACCGCGCCCACGCGACGGCCAATGTCGCCAGCAGCCCCGCCAACGCCAGCAGGACCGCGCCGGCCGCCCCGCCGGCCAGCCCGCTGACGCGGGCCTCGGCGCCGAGCGGCGTCGCGCCCAGCACGCCGAGCAACAACAGGACGGCGCCGTAGCCGCCACCTAGCCGGCAAAGGAGGCGCAACGTGCCGGCTGCATCCGGCCAAGAGTCCAGCACCCCAGCTTCTTCCGCCCCGCTCCCTTGCGCCGCCGGCGGCGGGTGCAGCGCGTTCAACGCGGCTCGCCGCCCCTCATGCCGCTACCGCGCGCAACGCATCGAGCGCGGGTCGAACGTGACGACGCAGCGGGCGAGCGTGTTGGACGTCACGTTGTGGACGCGGGCGATATATCCGGCCTCCGTGGCGTCCAGCACCGTGAAGCCGTACTCGGACCGGTCGGCGGTGGCCCGGATCAGCACCGTCGGGGTTCCCGCGACGCCGGGCAGGGCGTAGGCCGCGCCGGCGTTGGTGCCGGTGGCGTCCGGCACGAAGGCCTGCGGCTGGCTGCCGTCGTTGTTGTCGAGCAGCGTGCCGGAGTTGCCGACGACCAATTGCGGCGCGTAGTCGGCGCCCTGGAAGTTGACCACCTGGAATTGGTGGTCGTGGCCGGAAATCAGCAGCTTGACCTGTGTCGGCACCGCGCCGGGCGTCAGGCTGTCGAACACCGATTGCTGCGTGGCGTCGCCGCCGGCCAGGTCGCCGTTCAGCTTGGCCGGCCGGATGTCGTAGGTCGATTTGTGCGTGATGTAGAAGACGTTGCGCTGGTCGAGCGGACCCAGCACGGCGGCAAGCTGCTCCTTGTAGATGTCCGGCAGCGTCCGCCCGTCGGTGGACACCGTCTTGAGGTCTGGCGCGCTGGTGTTCGAATCGCTGGAATCGAACATCACCAGCGACACCCGGCCGGCCCGCACGACGTAGGGCGGCGTGTAGTCGTACGGCGTGAGCGGCCCGGCGGCGCCCGGCGCCCCGGCCATCGGCACGTATGGCCCCGTGCAGTCCACCGCGCCCTGGTCGTATGGATGCACGTCGAGCAGCCGGAACCAGCCCCGCGCGCCGCGGTTGCAGCTTTCGTGGTTGCCGCGGCTCAGGGCGAGCGGCGCCGCGGCGATCAGGTTCCTCGCCGGGCCGAACCAGTCGGCATACCAGGAGTCCCAGTTGTCGAAGGCCGGATTGTTCTCGCAGCCGGTGAAGCCCGTGGGACAAGGCTGCTCGCGGTAGAAGAAGTCGCCGACGTGGACGACCAGGTCCGGTTTGAACGTGGCGGCGTAGTTCGACAGGAACTCCAGCGGGAACTGCTGCGGATCGTTGCAGTTCTGCGTTCCGGACACGTTGGCCGTGACCCGGCAGCCGGTGTCGCCGACCACCAGGATGCGGCGCGGATGGGCCACCGGCATCTTCAGCGGAACGCCCGCCACGTCCGCGCCGACATGGCCGAAGGCCGGGATCGGCGCGCTTTCGCACATCAGGACGGGGTAGTAGGTCTTGGGCGCATCCGCCGCGGTGGTGACAGGGCCGCGCTGTGTGAGCGGAACCGGCCGACCGTCCACCGAGGCGGCCGGGCAGCCGTTGCCTGGGTCGTCCTCGATGGCGCGGATCAGCACCGTGTCGTCGGGCGCGAACTGGACCCATTGATTGACCACCGCGGCACGCGCGTGATCGGCGGACAGCATCCCGCCAGCCAACGCGGCCGCAACGCAAACCCGTGACTGCATCGGACTCCGGCCCCCTTTGTTGCACAGGGTTATACCGGCCGATCCACCACGGTCCGTTAAGCTTGGGTTACATTCCTAAGCGGTTGGCTGGCGGCGGACGTGCCGCTACTTTGGATGGCGCGGCGCCTCCGGGCCGTAGCGGCCGGAGGGACGGGCACCGCCGTCTGGCGGACCCTGGTGGTCGCCGGCGTCGTTGCTGCCCTTCTGCTGCTCCCGCTCGCGTTCCCTGTGGTGGTGGGTTTCCGGCTTGTCGGCGCTCTGGTGGCTGCTGCCGGGACCGCCCACGGTGCGGTCGGCGTGCTCGTTCTTGGTGTTCTCGGTCATTGGTCGCTCCTTGTGGCTGCGGGTTCAACGCGAGGGAAGCCGGTGCGTTCGCCGGGCGCGCGTCCCCCCTTGCCATGCCGTGGATCGCGGCTTCTCATGGCATGGCCCTTCTTTCAGACGACGCCCTATCCCCGAACAATCACAACCGCGGTGGCATGAGTCCCCGAACCCGAAGGAACCGCCGATGACCGAGATCTGGCGCCTGTCCGCCGCGGCCCTGTCCCAAATGGTCCGGCGGCGGGAGATTTCGGCGCGGGAAGCCGCCGAGGCCGCGCTGGCCCGGCTCGATGCGGTGAACGGGCAGATCAACGCCGTGGTAGAGCACCGCCCAGCCGAGGTGCGCGCGGCCGCCGACCGGATCGACCGGGCCATCGCCGCGGGCGAGGACCCGGGCGTGCTGGCCGGCGTGCCGGTGACGGTGAAGGTGAACGCCGACCAGGCCGGCTTCGCCACCACCAACGGCGTGACCCTGCAGCGCGACCTGGTGGCGCAGTCCAGCAGCCCGGTGGTGGACAACCTGCTGCGGGCCGGGGCTGTCGTCCTGGGGCGGACCAACGCGCCGGCTTTCTCGCTGCGCTGGTTCACCACCAACCTTCTGCATGGCGACACCCGCAACCCGCGCGACCCGGCGCTGACGCCCGGCGGGTCCTCGGGCGGCGCGGCTGCGGCGGTGGCGGCGGGGATCGGGCACCTGGCGCACGGCACCGACATCGCCGGGTCGATCCGCTACCCCGCCTATGCCTGCGGCGTGCACGGGCTGCGTCCGTCGCTCGGCCGGGTGCCGGCCTTCAATGCTTCGCTGCCGGAGCGGGGGATCGGGCCGCAGCTCATGGCGGTGTCCGGCCCCATCGCCCGCACGGTGGCCGATTTGCGCTTGGGGCTTGCGGCCATGGCGGCGGCGGATGCGCGTGATCCCTGGTGGGTGCCGGCGCCGCTCGAAGGGCCGCCGGCGCCCCGCCGCGCCGCGCTGTGCGTGCGGCCCGGCGGCCTCGCGGTCGTGCCGGAGGTCGAGGCGGCGCTGCGCGACGCGGCCCGGCGTCTTGAAGCTGCAGGCTGGGCGGTCGAGGAGATCGAGGACACGCCGTCGCTGCACGAAGCGACGGATTTGCAGATCAAGCTTTGGCTCGGCGAAGGCTTCGCGGCCTTCGCGGACGCGGTCACGCGGGAGGGGGACCCCGGGGCGCTCGCAACGTTGGCGGGGGTGCGCGCCCGGGCCAAGGCGCTGCCGCCCGATGTTGTGGCCCAGTCGCTGCTCCGCCGCGCCGGGCTGACCCGCGAGTGGCTGCTGTTCCTGGAACGCCGCCCGGTCCTGCTGCTGCCGGTGTCGGCGGAACTGCCGTTCCCCGATGGGCTGGATCTCGAAAGCCCGGCGGCGTTTGATCGGGTGTGGCGGGCGCAGCTCACCCAAAGCGGCCTGCCGCTGATGGGGCTGCCCGGCCTGACCGTATCGACCGGGCTGGCCGGGCGCGCCCCAGTCGGCGTGCAGGTGGTCGCCGGGCGCTACAGGGAAGATTTGTGCCTGCTGGCGGGCGAGGCCATCGAAGCCGGCGGCGTGCCGCCCGCGCCGATTGACCCGATCTTCGACGCCGCCTGAACGCGGGCCGGATGCGATCCGGCCCGCGGCTAGCTGTCAGTGCTTCTGGCTGGTGCCGCTCTTGTCGTTATGCGCGGCGCTGGCTTCGGACCGTGCTGCCGGCTTCGGCGGCTCGGCTGCGGCCTTGGTGGATTGAACCGTCGCATGCTTGGGCTCGGCCTTGGCTGGGCTGGCCTCGGAGCGCGGAGCCGGCGTCTTCTGCTGCTCCGCATGAGGCTCGAACCGCTCGGCGACCTTTTTCAGGTCGGCCGCCAACTGCGCCGGCTCGGGCTTGGCGGCGGCCTGCGGCGCCGTCGCGACGGGCTGGCTGACGTGCGCCGCCACGGCTTCCACGCGCGCAGCCGGGAGCGCGCGGCTGACCTGCTCGACGACGACCTCGTCGTGGCGCACGGTGTCGCGCACCGTCTCCTGCCGCTCCGTCACCTCGCGGCGCAGCACGACCTCCTCCGTGACCCGCACGCTTTTCCAAACCTCGGCCACCTCGAAGCTGTCGCTCATCTCGAGCACGCTCTCGGTCAGGATGCCCTGCGTCGCGACCGCGGTTGCGGCGGAGGGCTTGCGGCGCTCGACGACCACCCGCTCCTCGCGCAGCGACACCGCCTGCTCGACCGGCGTTTCCACCACGATGCGCCGCACGCGCGTCGTCTCGCCTGTCACCAGGCGGGTGCCGACGTTCAGCGTCTCCTCGCCGACCGGGATCACCTCCACGCTGCTCGTGGACGGGTGCGCGGCGGCGCGTTCGGGCTTCGGGGCGTAGCCGGCCATGGCCTGCTGCGACGCCTTGCCGAAGGACAGCATCATGTCCCAGAACGGGATGCCTGTGAAGACCGGGGCCTCCGAACGCGGGTGCGCGTCGCGCTGGGCGGTGTTGGGATCGTAAACCATCGTCAAACTCCGTTGTGGTGAAAGCGGCAGTCTTATAAAGCGCCAGTCTTATAAAGCGTCGGGCTTATTCGGCCGCGGTGCGCTGGCCTTGGCGGGCCTGCTGACGCTGGCCGGCCTGCGCCTCGATGGGACGCAGGGTCTCGTCGGCAGTGCGGCGGATGGCGCGGAGCATCGCCGCGGTGCCCTGCATCAGCGTGTCCATGTATTCCTGGGCGAAGCGCTGCTGCATCTCGATGACCGCGGCCGGGTTGGAGAAGCGGAACAGCTCCTTGGTCACGCGGAGGTTGGCCTGCACGACGCCCTCCACCATGCCTGCCACGCCATGCTGCAAGTCGCGCAGGCCGCCCTCGGCGGCCTGGGGCAGCGTCATGAGATGGCGCACGTCCTCGGACGCGCCCTGCGCCGCCTGGGCCATCTTGCGGCTGACAGCCCCGATTGCCTGGGCAGTGTCCTGGGCGATCTGCCGCTGGCTCTCGGCCAGGGCCTGCGTGCTCCGGCGCACGGTCTCGTTTGCGGTTTCGCCGACCCGGCGCATCGCCTCGACCCCGGCCTTGGCGCCCTCGCGCGTTACGTCGGCACCCCGACGCGCCGCCTCCTCCGTTGCGCGGGTGCCCTGTTGCACGGTCGCGGTGCGCTGATGGACGGCCTGTTCAGCCGCTTCCATCTCGGCCCACACGTTGGCCTCGATTGTTGCATGGCTGCTGGCAGGCTTGGCGCCGTGCAGCTTGTTGATGTCTGACATGTCATGCCTTCACAGATTATGGACTGATATCGTTTTGTGCGTTGCACAATAGGAAATGGCATGAGTCCGCGCTTGTACTGAAATCACAAAACCGTGATAAACTAGATGAAGCATAATCCTGGTGCAGAGCTTCTTTTTAGCCCCAAACATTGTCTGAGCGGAATGTTGCCCCTTGATTCTATGTTGTGCAATTTATTGTAAGATGTCACGAAAACGTATCATGCATGGTGCAAGGTTTGTCTTAGCATTGTTTGTTTCTGGATTTCCTAACGTCAGCGTTAGCATGCTCAGTGCCATCGCCGTTGAAACGCCCTCTCGCATCGCCAGGCCTGCCGCAGGCGTGTCGGGCGCTCCCGCAGCGCCCGGCAGACGAGGCTTTTCGGACACGGGCGGATCACGAACGCTGCAGGCGCGCTTCGCATCGGCCGGCGCCGGGCCTATGTGGAGGATGTGAAAACTCTCAAGCTCCACGCCGCCTTCTCAACTCCCCTCATGATGGCGGAGCTTGCCTGGGCGTCCTGGGAAACGATTGCCCGGCGCAGCCTGATGATGGCGCAGAACACCTGCTCCATGGCCGAATACAACCGCATGATGGCCGAGAAGACGGCGGCGGCCCTGGACATCGGCCGTGTGCTGATATCGCCGGGCGTTTCGGCCGAGGCCTTGCTGAAGCCGCTGCACAGCCGGGCGACCGCGAACGCGAAGCGCCTGCGCCAACGCTGAACCGCTCCGCCGCTGCGGGGTCAGGATAAGCGGCTGCTGGGTTCTACAATCCCAGCAGCACCCAGCGCAGCCCGTAGGCGGCCAGCGCCGTCGCCGTGGCGCCCGCTGCCCAAAGCCCGGCAAACCACATCCACCGCGATCCCGCCTTGCCCATCCTACCCGTCTCGCCCATCCTAATGGTATCCCGCGCCATGCTGCACCTTGCCGCGGAACACCCAGTAGGCGTAGCCGCTGTAGGCTATGATGACCGGGATCATGACTGCGGCCCCCACCAGCAGGAACATCTGGCTTTCGCGCGGCGCCGCCGCGTCCCAAATCGTCACCGTCGGCGGCACGATCAATGGATAAAGCGAAATCCCAAGCCCGACGAAGCTCAGCACGAACCAGCCGAGCGCGCACAGGAACGGCGCCAATTCCTGCCCGCGCGCCAGGCTGCGGAAAAGCCGAACGCCAGGAGAGCGGCCAGCAGCGGCACCGGGCTGGTGAGCAGGATGCCGGGCCAGGAGAACCAGCGGTGCGCCAGGCCGCCGCGCAGGAACGGCGTCCATAGGCTGACGGCGCCGATCATGCCGAGCGTCGCCCAGCCCAGCCAGAACGCCTGGCGGTGCGCCCGGTCATGCAGCCCGCCCGAGGTGCGCCACACCAGCCAGGCGGCGCCGAGCAGCGCGTAGCCGGGAAGCCGATGCCGACCATCAGGCGGAACGACCAGAACACCACAGCGGAGTTCGGCCGGTCCTCGGGCTTGAACTCCAGCAGGCCGGGCACGCGGCCGTTCCAGCGATGGGTCAGGATCAGGCTTGAAAGGTGCGGGATCTCGATGGCCCACTTCGTGCGCTCCTCCCGCATGTCGGGCAGGCCGAACAGGGTGGGCGGCGTGCCCTCGCGCGGCTCCCAGCTTCCCTCCATGGCGGCGATCTTGGCGGGCTGGTGCTCCAGCGTGTCGAGGCCGTGGATGTCGCCCATGGCGATCTGCGCCGGGGCGACGAGGGCGGCCATCCACATCGCCATGCCGAACATGACCCGTGCGCGCGGGTTCCGGCTGTTGCGCAGCAGGTGCCATGCGCCCACCGCGCCGACCACGGAGGCGACGGACAGGTAGCTCGCCAGGATCATGCGCGGGAAGCGGACGAAGACGCTCGGGTTGAAGATGATCCGCAGCCAGCTCTCGGGCAGGAAGCGCCCATCGGGGGACACGACGTAGCCCGCCGGGGTCTACATCCAGGAGTTGACGGACAGGATCCAGAACCCGCTGAGCAGCGTGCCGAATGCCACCAGGCAGCTCGCGGCGAAATGGAGCCTTGGCCCCACCTTGCTCATGCCGAACAGCATGACGCCGAGGAACCCGGCTTCCAGGAAGAACGCCGTCAGCACCTCGTAGGCCATGACCGGGCCGACGACGGGGCCGGCCAGCTTGGCGAACACGCTCCAGTTGGTGCCGAGCTGGCAGGACATCACGAGGCCGGAGACGACGCCCATGGCGAAGCCGACCGCGAAGATGCGCAGCCAGAAGCGGTACGCGTCGAGGAACACCGGCCGCTTGGTCCAGAGCCACAGCCCTTCCAGCGCCGCGGGATAGCTGGCCAGGTGGAAGGCATCGACGGTGAATGGCATGTTGGCTTGGCGGCACGGCCGCCCCTCTCAGCTCAGCTATCGCGAATCCGGTGCGTGGCCGCTCTGATCCACCCTCTTCGGTCAACATGCCCCCATGCTCCGATTGCATAGAACAAGCTGCATGGAGCAAGCCGCAGCCGTCCCGGCGGCTACCATCTTCCGTTCCGGCCCGGGTAGGTTCAGGCGAGGGCTGGATGAACCAAGGACCGCCATGCGCGTGCTGCTGATCGAGGACGACCGCGCCACCGCGGACTACCTGGCCAAGGGGCTGCGGGAGGTCGGGCACAGGGTCGAGGTGGCGCGCACCGGGCGCGACGGCCTGTTCCTGGCGCTGAACGAGGCATTCGACGCGATTATCGCCGACCGGATGCTGCCGGGTCCCGACGGCTTGAGCATCCTGCGGGCGCTGCGCGCGTCCGATAACCGCACCCCGGTGCTGATCGTCACGGCGCTGGGCGAGGTCGATGCCCGGGTGGACGGGCTGGACGCCGGCGCCGACGACTACCTGGCCAAGCCCTTCGCCTTCAGCGAGCTGCGCGCCCGCCTCGACGCCATGACCCGGCGGGCCGGCGCCACCAGCGAGGGGGAGGCCGCGATCCTGCGCGTCGCCGACGTGGAGATGAACCTGCTGCGCCGCACCGTGCGCCGGGCCGGCCAGCCGGTGGAGCTGCTGCCGACCGAGTTCCGCCTGCTGGAGTTCATGATGCGCCACCCGGGCCAGGTGCTGACCCGCACCATGCTGCTGGAGCGGGTGTGGGACTTCAACTTCGACCCTACGACCAACGTGGTCGATGTCCATGTGAGCCGGCTGCGGCGCAAGCTGGACGCGGCCCGGGAAGACGGCGGGGCGCCGCTGATCCGCACCCTGCGCGGCGCCGGGTATATGTTCGGGCCGGATTAAGCCTGCATGGGCGGGATGCGCCAGAGCTTCGCGCTGCGGGTCGCGGCGCTGTCGGCCGCCCTGGTGGTGCTGGTCTGCGGCGCGGGGTTCGGGTGGGCCTACCTGCGGGTGGCGGGCGCGCTCGGCACGCAGCTCGACGCAGCCATCGCGGCCGATGCGGAGGGCTACCTGGAGGATCTGGAAACCCTGGGTCCGCAGGGCTTCGCCGCCAGCATCGCCGCCGCCGCCCGGCGCCGCGGCGCGCTCGTGCTGCTGCGCACCGCCGACGGCAGCCGGATCGCCGGGGCGCTCGCGGGCGTGCCGTCCGGGCTGCGCGGCTTCACCACGTTGCGCGCCCCGGACGGGCGGGACCTGCGGGTGCTCGGCGCGGCGCTGCCGGGCGGGCTGGAGCTGCTGGTGGGCGCGGACCTGGCGCCGGTGCGGCGGGGGGCGGCGGCGCTCACCGCCACGCTGCCGGCCGCGGGCGCGGTGGCAGCGCTGGCCGCGCTGCTGCTCGGCTTCGTCGTGGCCCGGCGGCTGGAGCGGCGGCTCCGCCAGGTGTCGGAGGCCGGGCAGGCCGTCATGGCCGGCGACCTGTCGCGCCGCCTGCCGCTCGGCGGCACGCATGACGAGTTCGACCGGCTGGCCGTCACGATGAACGCCGTGCTGGCCCGGATCGAGGCGCTGGTGGAGGGCCTGCGCTCGACCACGGCCAACGTCGCGCACGACCTGCGCAGCCCGCTGTTCCGCCTGCGCCAGCAGCTTGAAGCGGCCATCGCCCGCCCGCGCGAACCGGACGCGGACGCGCGCACGCTGGACGCGAGCCTCGTGGAGCTGGACGGCGTGCTGGCGACCTTCTCCGCCCTGCTGCGCATTGCGCAGGTGGAGGCCGGGCTGATCGGCGCGGGCCTGGAGCCGATGGACCTGTCGGCGCTGGCGGGCGACGTCGCGGAGCTTTACGCGGCCGTTGCGGAGGACGCCGGGCAGCGCCTGCAGACCGCCTTGGCGCCGGGCCAGCGCGTGCAGGGCGACCCGGCGCTGCTGCGCCAGGCCGCCGCCAACCTGATCGAGAACGCGCTGACCCACGGCGGCCCCGGCGTGCAGGTGGAGGTGTCCGTCGCGGCGGCGCCCGGCGCCGGCCCCGCGCTGCGCGTCCGCGACACCGGACCCGGCATCCCCATAGGCGAGCGCGGGCGCGTGCTGGAACGGTTCTACCGCCTGGACCGCAGCCGCAGCATGCCGGGCAGCGGCCTCGGCTTGGCGCTGGTTGCCGCCGTGGCGCGGCTGCACGGCGCGGAGCTGCGGCTGGAGGACGCGGCGCCGGGCTTGTCGGTCACGCTGATCTTTCCTCCATTCTGAAAAATTCGACATGTTGGCGCAGGGCGTTCCTCCATGGGGGCCGGGGCATATGCCTCCCCATGCGGAAGTGATCCGCAAGAGCCAATCAGGAGCACCCCATGTCCAGTCTGAAATCCCGCCGCGCCGCCTTCGCCGCCGTGCTGCTGGCCGGCACCGCGCTGGGCGGCATCGGCGCCACGCTGCGCCCCGCCGCCGCCGAAGGGCGGGCCGCGGCGCCCATCGCGGCGCCCTCCGTCCCGGCGCTGCCGGGCTTCGGCGACCTCGTGGCCCGCGTGCGCCCCGCGGTCGTGACCATCACCAGCACCGAGCGCGTGCAGGCGGAGCAGGCCAACTCGCCGTTCCCGCAGGGGTCGGAGCAGGACCAGACCTTCCGCCATTTCTTCGGCAGCCGGCCTGACGGCAACGAGGGCCGCCCGACCAAGGCGCTCGGCTCCGGCTTCATCGTCGATGCCGAGGGCCACGTCGTCACCAATAACCATGTCGTCGATGGCGCGACCAAGGTCGTCGTGACGCTCGACGACGGGCGGGAGCTGGACGCCCGCGTGGTGGGCCGCGACCCCCGCACCGACATCGCCGTGCTGCAGGTCGAGGCCGGGGCGAAGCTGCCGTTCCTGTCCCTGGGCGACAGCGACAAGGCGCGCCCGGGCGATTGGGTGGTCGCGATGGGCAACCCGTTCGGGCTGGGCGGGACCGTGACGGCGGGCATCGTCTCGGCGCGCGGGCGCGACATCGGCGCCGGGCCGTATGACGACTTCCTGCAGGTCGACGCGCCGATCAACCGCGGCAACTCCGGCGGCCCGCTGTTCAGCACGGACGGCAGCGTGGTGGGCGTGAACACCGCGATCTTCAGCCCGTCCGGCGGCTCGGTCGGCATCGGCTTCGCCATCCCGTCCAACCTGGTCAAGCAGGTGGTGGCGGAGCTGGAAGAGCACGGCCATTTGGACCGCGGCTACTTGGGCGTGATGTCGCAGAAGCTGAACCCCGAGATGGCGTCGGCGCTGAAGCTGCCGCACGCCACGGGCGCCCTGGTCGCGGATGTCGAGGCGAACGGGCCGGCGGCAAAGGCCGGGCTGCGCCCAGGGGACGTGGTGACGGCGGTGGACGGCAAGGCGGTCGACGATCCGCGCGCCCTGGCCCGCCAGGTGGCGGCGCTGCGGCCCGGCACCAGCACGAATGTGACGGTGCTGCGCGACGGCGCGGAGCAGAAGCTGGCCATGACCACGGCGGCGCTGCCGGAGAAGGTTGCCGACGCCGGGGCGCCGGGCGAGCAGCAGTCAGGCGGCAAGATCGGCCTGGCGCTCGCGCCGATCAACCCGGCCGCGCGGGAAAGCCTGGGCCTCGGCGACGACGTGACGGGTGCTGTGATCGCGGCCGTGCGTCCGAACAGCCCGGCGAGCGAGGCGGGGCTGAAGCCCGGCGACGTGCTGCAAAGCGTCGGCAACCGCCCGGTCGCGACGCCGGAGCAGGCGGTGCAGGCGATCCGTGCGCAGCAGGGCCGCGAGCAGAAGGGCCAGCAGGCCGTGGCGCTTCGCGTGCTGCGGGACGGCCACAGCCTGTTCGTCGCGGTGCCGTCCGCCCAAGGCTAATGGGCGATTGCCGACGGGCGACGCAGGCCGCCCGTCTTTGTCAGCGTGCAACTCACCTGATGTCTCTGCATTGAAGGAAGACCTGCCGGTTCATGGACCGGCAGGCCAACCGACAAGGGCGGCTTCGCGCCGTGGAGGCACGATGTCCAGCCAAGCACCCAGCGCCACGACTGCGGACCCCATGCGCCGCGCCCTCGTCATCGGCGCGCTCGGCGTCGTGTACGGCGACATCGGCACCAGCCCGATCTACACGCTGCGCGAATGCCTGAAGGCGGCCGGCGGCGGCACTGAGACCGAAACGGTGCTGGGCCTGCTGTCCCTGATCTTCTGGGCGCTGATGATCGTTGTCACCGTCAAGTACGTGCTGTTCGTCATGCGCGCCGACAACGACGGCGAGGGCGGCATCATGGCGCTGCTCGGCCTGGCCGCGCATTCGGAGGCCGATCCGCGGCGGCGCACCGCCCTGCTCATGGTCGGCATCGCCGGCGCCGCGCTGTTCTACGGCGACGGCATGATCACCCCGGCCATCTCGGTGCTCAGCGCCATCGAGGGGCTGGAGGTCGCCGCGCCCTCCCTCAAGCCCTACGTCGTCCCGATCACGGTGGCCGTGCTGATCGGGCTGTTCGTGGTGCAAAGCCGGGGCAGCGAGCGCATCGGCGCGTATTTCGGCCCGGTGATGGTGGCGTGGTTCGCCGTGCTGGCCGGGACCGGGCTGGTGCAGGTGGTGCAGAACCTCGGCGTGTTGGCGGCGCTCAACCCGCTGTACGCTGTCCGTTTCTTGGCAAGCCACGGCGCTATCGGCTTCCTGGCGCTCGGCTCGGTGTTCCTCGCCATGACGGGGGCAGAGGCGCTGTATGCCGACATGGGGCATTTCGGCCGCGGCCCGATCCGGCTCGATTGGTTCGCCTTCGTGCTGCCGGCGCTGGCGCTCAACTACTTCGGCCAGGGCGCGCTCGTGCTCGCCCACCCCGACGCGGCCGACATGCCGTTCTTCAAGCTGTTCCCGGACTGGGCGCTGGTGCCGGTCGTGGCGCTCGCCACGGCGGCCACGGTGATCGCGTCCCAGGCGGTGATTTCCGGCGCGTTCTCCCTATCGCAGCAGGCCATGCAGCTCAGCCTGCTGCCCCGGCTCGACGTCCGCCAAACGTCGGAGGAGGCCATCGGCCAGGTTTACGTGCCGCAGATCAACTGGCTGCTGATGCTGTGCGTGATTGGGCTGGTGCTGGCGTTCGGGTCCTCGGACAACCTGGCGGCGGCGTATGGCATCGCGGTGGCGGGCACCATGGTGATCACCACGGGCCTGCTCGCCCTCGTCGCCCGCCGGCTGTGGCATTGGAGCGTGCCGGTGACGGCGCTGGTGATCGGCTTCTTCTCGGTCGTGGACCTCGCCTTTTTCGCAGCGAACGCGGTGAAAATTCCGCAAGGCGGCTGGTTCCCGCTGCTGGTCGGCGTCGTCGTGTTCACGCTGATGTCCACCTGGCGCCGCGGCCGGCAGATCGTGCTGGAGCGCACCAGCGCGGACAACCTGCCGATCGACCAGTTCCTCGCCCGGCTGGACCCGGCGCTGCCACGGGTGAAGGGCACGGCGGTCTACCTCGCGGCCCGCCGGGCGACGGCGCCCTACTCCCTGACCGACAACCTCAAGCACAACAAGGTGCTGCACGAGCGCGTCGCGTTGCTGACGGTGATCACCGAGCGGGTGCCCTTTGTCCAAGGCGACCAGCGCATGACGGTGCAGCCGGTCGACAAGAGCTTCACAGAGATCACCCTGCGCTTCGGCTTCGCAGAGGCGCCGGACGTGCCGGCGGCGCTGGACGCGCACCGGGCGGAGTTCCCCATCGACATCTCCGAAACGTCCTTCTTCCTCGGGCGCGAAACGCCGGTGCCCACCGTGCACCCCGACATGCCCCGGTGGCGGGAGCGGCTTTACGCCTTCATGACCCGCAACGCCGTGAGCGCGTCGAGCTACTTCCAGATCCCGCCCAAGCGCGTCGTCGAGCTGGGCACCCAGGTGGAGCTTTAGCGCGGATCATCCCACAAGCTGCTTGCGTGCCTCCGCCATCTGCGCCCGGCGTTCCGGCGACAAAGGCGGCATGTCCAGATCCAGGCCCTCCATCGTCGCTTGCAGGATCGCCTGCACCAAAGCCCGCGCCACCGGCTTGCTGTCGGCCGGCACGATGAACCAGGGTGCCGCGGCCGTCGCCGTCGCGCTCATCGCCGCCTCGTAGGCCGACCGGTACTCCGCCCAGCGGTCGCGCGCCGTGGTGTCCGATGGATCGAACTTCCAGGCTTTGGCGGGATCGTCCAGGCGGGCCAGCAGCCGCTTGCGCTGCTCATCCCGGGATAGGTGCAAGAAGATTTTGGCCTGTGCTGTGCCTTGCTGGACGAGATAGCTCTCGAACCCGACAATGGCGCCGAGCCGCTGCGTCCAGATTTCCGGCCCCGCCAGACTGGCCGGGAGGCCTAGACCCACCAGTGCGCCCGGCTCCACGCGGGGCACCAGCACGTCCTCGTAGTGGCTGCGGTTGAACACGCCGACCGTGCCGCGCGGCGGCAGGGCACGGTGGATGCGCCACAGGAAGTCGTGCGAGCGCTCCTCGGCGTTCGGCGCGGCGAACGAGGTGACGCGCAGGCCCTGCGGGTTCAGCCCGGCCACGAGCCGCTTGATCGCCCCGTCCTTGCCGCTGCTGTCCATGCCCTGCAGCACCAGCAGCACCGACCAGGCGCGCTGCGCGAACAGCCGGCCATGCAGCACGGCGAGGCGTTCGGCGCCCGCGGCCAGCATCGCCTCCGCGTCCGCCTTGGACAGCCCCATGCGGTCCGCCGGGTCATGGTCGTCCAGGCGCACCGCCTCGCCCGGCGAAACGCGGCAGCGCGCGGCCAGGGCCGCGAAGTCTGGCGCGGTCAAAGGGCGTGCCCGGCGGCGCCCGGGTTCTCCGCGGTGAACAGCCAGCAGGCGGCGCCGAGCGATGCCCGGCCGCCACCGGCTCGGCCGCGCACCGTGGCCCTGTCGCGCAACGCGGCGCGGACGGCGGCGACGGCGCGCTCCCGCGTCGCGTCGTCCACGTCGCGCAGCAGGGCGGAAGCTGGGCCGGACTCGGTCGCGAACCGCACCGCGTCGTCCAGCGCCGCCGCGTCCGTGCTGCCCGGGACGGCGGTGTCCAGCGCCGCATCGACGCCCACGCTGGCGACCGCCGTGAAACCGGCCTCGGTCAGGATCGCGCCCACCCGGGCGGCGTCGGCAAACGCGAACGGACCCGGCGCATGCGGCGGCATGGGCTCGGGCGCCGGCACGACGGGGAGCATCGCCGCGCGGGGCACCGCCACCCAGGCATTGTCCTGCATCGGACGCCAGCACAGCATCGCGAGCCGCCCGCCGGGCCGCAGCGCGCGGCGCATGTTGCGGAAGGCCTCGGCCGGGGCGGCGAAGAACATCACGCCAAAGCGGGAGATCAGCAGGTCGAACCCGCCCTCCGGAAACGGCCAGGCCGCGGCGTCCGCTTCCTGCCAGTCGATGGCCGCGTGCCCCGCTTCAGCCAGCGCCCGCGCCCGGCCCCGGTCCAGCATCGGCCGCGACACGTCCACCGCGAGCACCCGTCCCTCCGCCCCGAGACGGCCCGCCAGCAACAGGCTGAGGTCGCCGCAGCCGCAGCCGATGTCGGCCGCGCGCTCGCCCGGACGCGGCGCGGCGCGCTCCATCAAGGCCGCGGTCAAGGGCTGGAACGCCCGGTCCATGCGGTCCTGGCTGCGCACCCAACGCTGTCCCTCCTCGCCGTTCCAGTACTCGACCTGGCCCGCATTGTCCGGTGCCGCAGCGTCCATCCCACCATCTCCCCATCCAACGCGGCCATGCCATATCCCGCCGCGTCGCCCAGCATTGCCTGTCTAGCATTGTCTGGCGCGTCCGTGATCGCAACTGCGCAGCACGGCACAACGTTCGTCACACGGTTTCAGGAAGGAACTCTTCAATGAAGGCACTCGGCTTTGGCATGGCCGCGGCGCTCCTGTGCGGCACGGCATGGGCGCAGACCCCGCCAGCCAATCCCAGCGGCACGTACTACATCGCGCCAGGCACGCCCTCCACCATTGGGCGCAACGGCTCCGTGACCGGGGTCGTGCCGGGCGAGGCGGTTCCGGCGCCGCACGGCTCCATGTCCACGTTCGGCGGCCACTTCGGCACGGAAGGCCCCCGGAGCGAGCGCAACAACGGCAGCCCGTCGCAGCCCGCCGTCACCACCTCAGACGCCGACCGCAAGACCGCCGCCGCCCCGGTGCCCGGCTCCAACAGCTTCTCCATGCGCGAGGCACGCCGGCGCATCGAGACCGGCGGCTTCACCCAGGTCACGGGGCTGCAGAAGGACCACAGCGGCGTGTGGCGCGGCAAGGCGATGCGCAACGGCACCGCCGTGGGCGTGTTCTGCGACTACCAGGGCAACGTCGGCGCGCTTTAGCCCGCGCGCGGCGGCGCAGGGATCGGACGGCCCGGTCCCTGCGCCGCTTGCAACTTTCCCCCAAGACGCCCGAAGATGCCGGCCAGAGCCAGCAAAGGCATCACGCCGGGCCGCGACAAGGGAAAGAGACGATGCCGATCATGCGCTTCATCAACCGGGTGCCGGGCGGGCTGATGGTCGTGCCGCTGTTCCTTGGCATGCTGGTCAACACGCTTGCGCCCAACCTGCTGAAGATCGGCGGCTTCACGGAGGGATTGAGCAACGCCGGCTACAACACGGTGCTCGGCATGTACCTGTTCACCGTGGGCACCAAGATGACGCTGAACGCGGCGCCCCGCATGCTGAAGCGCGGCTTCGGCATCATGGGCGCCAAGCTCGGCATCGCCGTCGCCGTGGCGCTCGCAGTCGCCAAGCTCTCGGACGGCAGCCTGTTCGGCTACAGCTCGCTGGCGCTCATGGTGGCGCTCAGCGACACCAACGGCGGCATGTTCATGGCGCTGACCAGCGTAATGGGCGACAAGGAGGACGCCGGCACCTACGTGCCGCAGAGCATCGAGACCGGGCCGTTCGTCACCATGCTGTTCCTGGTCGGCGCGGGCCTCGCGACCATCCCGTGGATCGCCATGGTGTCGGTGGTGGCGCCCATCGCGGCCGGGGCGGTGCTCGGCAACCTCGACGGCGACCTGCGGGACTTCTTCGGCAAGCACGAGCCGGTCATCGTGCCGTTCATGGCGTTCACGCTCGGGCAGAACATCAACCTGATGAACGTGCTCACGGCGGGGCCGTCCGGGGTGCTGCTCGGCGTGTTCGTGTGCGTCGTGACCGGCACGCTCTGCATCCTGGCCGACCGCGCGCTCGGCGGCTCCGGCATTGCGGGCGCCGCGGCCAGCAGCACCGCGGGCAACGCCGCCGCGGTGCCGAAGGCCATCGCGATTGCCGATCCCAGCTACGCCGCCATCGCGCCGATTGCCACGGTTCAGGTCGCCGCCTCCGTCATCGTGACCGCGGTGCTGACCCCGCTGCTCACGTCGTGGATGCATCGCCGCGTGCAGCGGGAGCGGGCCGGGCAACCGCTGCCGTTGCCGTTGCCGTTGCCGGAGGCGGGTCAGGCGATGTTCAGCGAGTCGTAAACTGCACGCTCGAACCTCCCATACAGCCGCATCGTCGCCGAATCGCCGAACGGCAGGATTTGGGTCATCAGCACGCCGACGACGCGGCGGGCCGGGTCGATCCAGTAATGGGTATTGAACAGGCCGGCCCAGGTCAGCGTGCCGGCGCTGCGGCCGTCCGGGCCGGGCTGCATGTTGATCATCGTGGCCAGGCCCCATTTCAGGCTGGCGCCCGGGAAGAAGTCGATGTCGGCCGAGCGGGCGGGGGCGGTCGTCGTTGAAACCCCGGCCTCGATTCCGCCGATCTGGTTCTGGCCCAGGGTGGCGACCGTCTCCGGGCGCAGGATGCGGGCGCCGTTGAACGTGCCGTCATGCAGCAGCGCCTGCAGGAACGCCATGCAGTCCGATGCGGTCGAGTAAAGGCCGCCGCCGCCCCGCAGGAACTCCGGCGTGAACGGGGTTTCGTGCTGCTGCGGCTGCAAGGCGTCCGCCTGCCGTTGGTGGACGGACGCCATCCGCGCCCACTGCTCGGAGGTGGGTGTGAAGCTGGTGTCCGCCATGCCGAGCGGACCGAAGATGTGCTGTTGGAAATAAGCGTCGAGCTTCTGCCCGCCCGCCGCCTCGATGAGCAGCCCGACCCAGTCGGTGTTGACGCCGTACTCCCAACGCGCCCCGGGATCGAACATCAGCGGCAAGCGCAGGGATGCAAGCTTGCCGGTGCTGGCCGAAGGCGTGCCGCTCGCCTTGATGTAGCGGACCATATCGGCGCTCCACTGCTCGTTGCCGAACCCGGCGGTATGGGCCAGCAGGTGGCGGAGCGTGATCGGGCACCGGGCCGGGCGCAGCCGCGGCGTGCCGGACGGGTCGAAGCCCTCCAGCACCTGCGGCGCGGACAGGGCCGGGTCGATGTCGGGCAACGGGCCGTCCAGCGTGAGCTTGCCCTGCTCGACGAGCTGCAGCGCCGCGACCGACGTCACTGCCTTGGTCATCGAGGCGATGCGGAACATCGTATCGAGGGTCATCGCCGTGCCCTGTGCGAGGTCCCGCGTGCCGAACGCGCTTTCGTAGAACACGCCCTCCTCGGTCGCGGCGAGCGCCACGACGCCCGGGACCTCCCCGGCGTCCACGGCCCGGCGCAGCACGGCGTCAATGGTCCGGGGGTCCTGTGCCATCGCGTCCTCCTTAATGCCCGCCGCCCGGGCGGCCCGCCTGGGCGCGGGACAGGAACACGATGCCCAAAAGGCTCAGCAGCAGCCCGGCGCCGATCAGCAGGAAGCAGTCGGCATAGCCCATCACCGTCGCCTGCCGCCGCACCTGGATCGCCAACCGCGCCAGCGCCCCCTCCGGGCCGGCCGCCTGCGCCATCTGCCCCAGCCGTTCCGCCAGCAGCACCGAGTTCTGCGTCACCCGCTCGGCAATGGCGGAGAAGTGCCAATGCTCCCGGTGCTCCGCCGCCGTCGCCAGCATGGCGATGCCGAAGCTGCCGCCCAGGTTGCGGAACATGTTGAACAGCGCGCTCGCCGCCCCGGCCTGCGCCGGGCCGATGCCGACGGTCGCCATCTGCGACAGGGGCGAGATGATGAACGGCTGGCCCAGCGCCCGCACGAGCTGCGACCACTTCAACTGGTCCATCCCCGTGTCGGCCGACATGCCGAAGCCGTTCATCAGGCAGCTTGCCGCGAACAGGCTGATGCCGAAGGCGAGCACCGCCCGGCTGTCGAACCGGCGGAGGACGAAGGGAAGGAACGGCAGGATGGCAAGCTGCGGCAGCCCCATCCACATCTGCACCTCGCCGATCTGCGACGCGTTGTAGCCCTGCACGCGCGACAGATAGAGCGGCAGGATGTAGACCGTGCCGTACAGCGCCAGGCCGGTGGCGAAGTTCACCGCGCAGGCCGCAGACAGCGAGCGCCGGCGCAGCAGGCGAAGGTCGATGAACGGCTCCTTCTTCAGCAGCTCGACCGCCAGGAACGCGGTGGTGAACACCGCGGCCAGCACGGCGCAAAGCACGATGGAGCGGTCGCCGAACCAGTCCTTCCGCTGCCCCTCCTCCAGCACGTACTCAAGGCTGCCGAGGCCGATTGCCATGCAGGCGATGCCGGTCCAGTCGCCGCGGGCCAGTTGCTCCAGCCGCATCGGCTGCGGGTCCAGCCCCCACCAGATCATCGCCACCAGCGCGGCCCCGGGGATCAGGTTGATGTAGAAGATCCAGTGCCACGAATAGGTGTCGGTCAGCCAGCCGCCGATTGCGGGGCCGATGGCCGGGGCGAAGGTCAGCGTCAAGCCGAAGATGGCTCCGGCGACGGCGCGCTGGCTGCCGGGGATGCGGATCAGCATGATGGTGAAGGCGGTCGGGATCAGCACGCCGCCGCAGAAGCCCTGGCCGATGCGGAACAGGATCATCTCGCTGAGGTTGGTCGCCAATCCGCACAGCACGGAGAAGCCCAGGAACAGCAGCGCGTTCACGACCAGGTAGCGGCGCAGGCTGAACACCCCGGCGAGCCAGCCGGTCATCGGGATCACGATGATCTCGGCGATCAGGTAGCCCGTGCTGATCCAGCTCCCCTCGTCGAGGCTGGCGCCCAACGTACCCTGGATGTCGGCCAGGCTGCTGTTGGTGATCTGGATGTCGAGCACCGCCATGAACGCGCCGAGCGAGCCGCCCAGGAACGCCACCCAGTCCCGCAGCCCCGCCCGGGCAGCCGGCGGCGCGGCGCCCGCCGCGGCTACGGCGCCGCTCATCGCTCCGCCAGCGTCCGCAGCGGCCCCGGCGGCGCCGTGCGCGTATCGACCGACGCCGTGACCGACAGGCCCGGACGCAACTGCGCAAGCCGCGCGTCAGGGGCGAGGCGGACGCGCACCGGGACGCGCTGCACGATCTTGGTGAAGTTGCCGGTGGCGTTCTCCGGCGGCAGCAGGGCGAAGGTGGAGCCGCTGCCGGGCGCCAGGCTGTCCACCGTGCCAAGCAATGGCTCGCCCCCGAGCATGTCCACTTGGAGGCGCACCGCCTCCCCCACGCCCATGCGGGCGAGCTGCGTCTCCTTGAAGTTCGCGATCACGTACAGCCCGGCGTCCATCGGCACCACGTTGAGCAGCCGGGTCGCCGGCTGTACATACTGGCCGGCCCGCACTGTGCGGTCGCCCACCGCGCCATCAACGGGCGCCGTGATGGTTGCATAAGACAAGTTCAGCGCCGCCTGGTCCGCCACCGCCCGGGCGCGCAGCAGCGCTGCCTGGGCGCGGCTCAGTTGGGCGTGCAGGACCGTCGCCTGCTGCCGGGCGCCCTCCGCCGCGGCGCGGGCACGGGCGGCGGCGGCGTCCCGCCCCTTGATGTCGGCGTCCGCCTGCTGCGCCCGCTGCAGCGACCCGGTGCCGGTCCGCACCAGGTCCGTGTAGCGGGTGAACTCGAACTTCGCGTAGGCGGCAGAGGCATCGGCGCTGGCGATGTCGGCGTCCGCGGCGGCGACCGTGCTGTCCTGCAGGCGAAGCTGCGCCTGGAGGGACTGGATGTCCGCCTCCGCCGCGGCCACGTCGGCGCGCGCCTGCGCCTGCGCCGCCTGCAGGTCGCGGTCGTCCAGCCGGGCGAGCACGTCGCCCTTGCGGACCCGCTGGTTGTCCCCCGCCGGCACCTCCGCCACCTGCCCGGCGACGCGCGACGACACGGCGACCATGTCCGCCTGCACATAGGCGTCGTCCGTTTCTTCCAGGAAGCGGCCCGTGGTCCACCAGCCGTAGCCGAAGTACCCAGCCCCCGCCAGCAACACCAGCGCCGCCGTGGCCAGCAGCGCGCGCTTGCGCGAACGCCGGGGCTGGGGCGCCGGGGCGCCGGGCGCCGGCAAGGGTGCCTGGCTGACCAAGGGCCGCTCGGCCGTCACAGGTTGCGAACCGTCCATCATTCAAGCTCTTTCGATATGGAGGCAAAGGGGCAACCGTCATTGGTCAGCAACTCATCCAGCATGATGCTGAACTCCGCCTTGCGCGCTTCACCAAGCCGGCCGAAAAATCGGTCCTGCTCCGTCACCGCCAGCAGCGTCGCCCGGCGCAGCAGCACGGCGCCGGCCTCCGTCAGCGCCACGCTGTTGGCGCGCGGGTCGTCCGGATGCACGGCGCGGACCAGCAACCCCTTGGCTTCGAGGTTGCGCAGCACCTTGCTCGCGGTCATGCGGTCGATATGCAAGCCATCGGCAAGGCGGCTCTGCGTCGGCACTTCGCCGAGGCCCACAACCGCTTCGAGGGCGCGCAGCAGGAAGAACTGCATGTGCGTCAGCCCCGTCGCCTGCAGCACCGCCTCGATCCGCCGCGTCCAGGCGTGCCGCAGCATCCAAAGCCGGTAGCCGAAGCTGCGGGTCGGCAGAAGTTCCACCTCGTCCAGTTGGGAAGACACATTGTCCATACGGTTATGATATGCACGGTTACAATATTTTCAAGCGGGCCGGACTGCCCCGGCGCGCAACGTTAACCAATCCGTCACTCATTTCGGTGTAGAGTGACCGGCGTGGGATGGCTGGGCGTGCGCCGTTGACCAACCCGCCGGGTTCTCACTAGCCTGGCCTCTATTGCGACAGGAGCCTGCCATCGACTGGAACGAGCCGCCGGTGCGGACCAACGAGAAGCGGCCCGTGCCGCGCCCGATCGTGCTGTCGTCGCATCCCGGCAACGCCGGCGCGGGCAACCGGCGGATCGACTGGGGCAGCGCGGACGGCCGGGTGCGCGGCGCCGTGGTCGCGACGCTGAACGCCGGGCCGAACCGCAACGCCATCGGCACGCATTCCGGCGCCTACTCGGTGTATCGCGCGCTCGCGGTCGCGGCCGGGCAGCTTGCGTCGGACCACCAGCCGGACCTGACCAACACCAGCCCGGCGGTGCGGATCGGGCCGTTCCCGCAATGGTCCAACGGGGACGCCATCGTCTCGCTCGATCCTTGGGGGCACCTGAGCACCGAGCTGTTCGCCGACCGCATCGCCGGGGGCGTCGATGTGCGGCCGTCCATCGCCGTGACCCGCGCCCACATCAACATGCCGGAGATCGCCGATGCCGTGCGGGCCGGGCGGCTGCGTCCGGACGGCACGGTGCTGGACGCCGCCGGCAACGTGCGCGTGACCAAGGTCGCGATTGAGCCGGTCTGGCACCTGCCCGGCGTCGCGCGCCGCTTCGGCATCGGCGTCGCCGACCTGCGCCGCGGCCTGTTCGAGCAGACCGGCGGCATGTTCCCCGAATTGGTGACCCGGCCGGACCTCGACGTGTTCCTGCCGCCCATCGGCGGCATGACGGTGTACCTGTTCGGCGACCCTGCCGGGCTGGGCCGGGCCGAGACCCGGATCGCCTGCCGCGTGCATGACGAGTGCAACGGCTCCGACGTGTTCGGCTCCGACATCTGCACCTGCCGGCCCTATCTGGCCCACGGCGTCGAGGTTTGCATCGAGACGGCGCAGGCCGGCGGCGTCGGCGTCGTGGTATACAACCGCAAGGAAGGCCGGGCGCTCGGGGAGGTGACGAAGTTCCTGGTCTATAACGCCCGCAAGCGGCAGGAGGGCGGCGACCGGGCGGACGCCTATTTCCAGCGGACGGAGTGCGTCGCGGGCGTGCAGGACATGCGGTTCCAGGAACTGATGCCGGACGTGCTGCACTGGCTCGGCATCACCCGCATCGACCGGCTGGTGTCCATGAGCAACATGAAGTACGCGCCCATCGTGGCGAGCGGCATCGAGGTGGTGGAGCGCGTCGCCATCCCCGACGAGTTGATCCCCGCCGATGCCAGCGTCGAGATGGATGCGAAGAAGGCGGCCGGCTACTACACCGACGCCGTGCCGCCGCCCGAGGTCCTGCACGAGGCCAAGGGCCGCGCGCTGGATGAGTGAGGCCGAGGCGGCAGCCTGGCTCTGCACCGCGGAGGCGGTTCGCAGCCGCGCCCAGGTGATGCTGGCCTTGGCGGAAGCGGACGGGCTGCGGCATTTCACCGTGGACCTCGCGCGGCTGGACGATGCCGCGGCCTACGTCGCGTCGGTCGTCCGCGGCGCTTATCCGGACCTCCGCATCCCGCATCACGCGCGCTGGCGGCACTTTGCGGCGGGCAGTTTCGACCGCTGGGGACCGTTGGGCGCCGTGCTGGCCGATTTGGGGGCGGCAGAGGCTGCACGGGCGCGGGTCGAGCTTTGCGTGGTCAGCGTGCTGCTGGACGCGGGCGCTGGAAGCTGGCGCTATGCCGAGCCGGGCACCGGCCTGACGCTCTCCCGGTCGGAGGGGTTGGCGGTGGCCAGCCTGCATGCATTCCAGGCCGGGCTGTTCTCGGCAGAAGGCGGGATGCGCGCCGATGCCGGCGGGCTGGCCCGGATTGACGCGGCGGCGCTGGCACTAGCTTTCCAAGTGAACGACGCTAACCCTATGCCGGGGCTGGAAGGGCGCGCGGCTTTGCTGCGCGGCCTCGGTGCGGCGCTGCTGGCCCGGCCGGACCTGTTCGGGCGCGACGATCCCCGGGTTGGCCGGCTGTTCGATCATCTTGCCGGCGACCGCGCGACGGTGGCGGCCCGCGACATCCTGGCGGCGGTGCTGGACGGTTTCGGCCCGGTCTGGCCGCCGCGCATCGTGCTTGCCGGGCGCAGCCTGGGCGACGTGTGGCGCTACCCGGACCTGCCGCTCGCCGGCGGACCGGCGGGCAGCGCCGGGCTGGTGCCTTTCCATAAGCTCTCGCAATGGCTGGCCTACTCGCTGATCGAGGTGTTCGAGGACGCGGGCGTTCCCGTCGCGGGGATCGAGGCGCTGACCGGCCTGCCGGAGTACCGCAACGGCGGGCTGTTCCTCGATCTCGGCGTGCTGCGGCTGCGCGACCCGGGGCTGGCTGACAACCCGCTGCCGCCGGGGCACCCGGCGGTGGTGGAATGGCGCGCGCTGACGGTGGCGCTGCTCGACCGGATCGCGCCGCCGCTCCGCGCCCGGCTGGGCGGCGACGCGGCAACCCTGCCGCTGTCCCGCCTGCTGGAGGGCGGAACCTGGACGGCGGGACGCCAGGCGGCGGCGGAGCGGCGGGCCGATGGCGGGCCGCCCTTGCGCATCCTCAGCGATGGGACGGTGTTCTGATGCAGGCAATTCCCGACGCGCGCTTCCCCGCCGTCACGGTGGTCGCCCACCCGCTCGTGCAGCACAAGCTGACGCTGCTGCGGCAAAAGGCGACGCCCACCGCCGAGTTCCGGCAGATCGCCCGGGAAATCAGCCTGCTGATGGCCTACGAGGTGACGCGCGACCTGCCGCTCGACACCGTGACCATCGAGACGCCGATGGAGGCCACGGAGGCGCCGCTGCTGTCCGGCAAGAAGCTGTGCTTCGTGCCGATCCTGCGCGCGGGCAACGGCATCCTGGACGGGATGCTGGACCTCGTGCCCTCCGCCCGCGTCGGGCACATCGGGCTGTACCGCGACCCGGCGACCCTGGTGCCGGTCGAGTACTACCTCAAGCTGCCGGACGACATCCCGGAGCGGCTGGTGGTCGTGGTCGATCCCATGCTGGCGACCGGGCACTCCGCCGCCGCCGCGCTGACCCGGCTGCGGCAGGCGGGCGCCGCGCAACTGCGCTACGTGTGCCTGCTCGCCGCGCCCGAAGGGCTGGCCGTGCTGCAGGACGAGCATCCCGACGTGCCGGTGTTCACCGCCGCCATCGACCGCGGCCTCGACGAGCACGGCTACATCCGCCCCGGCCTCGGCGACGCGGGCGACCGGCTGTACGGGACGAAATAACCCTAGCCCGACGGACCGTTGGTACGTAGCTTGCAACCCCCAAGGCATCTTGGGAGCAAGCGGATTGGTGCAGGGCGTCGAGCTGGTCGCGGTGAGCAAGCGGTATGGCAGCGCCACCGCCGTCGATGCCGTGACGCTGCACATCCCCCGCGGCGTGTACTGCTGCCTCTTGGGGCCGAGCGGCTGCGGCAAGACCACGACCTTGCGCATGATCGCCGGGCACGAGGCGGTGTCGGAGGGCGACGTGCTGGTGGAAGGCCGCAACGTGACGGACGTGCCCCCGGCCAGGCGCGGCACCGCCATGATGTTCCAAAGCTACGCGCTGTTCCCGCATCGCGATTGCCTGGACAACGTGGCGTTCGGCCTCAAGATGCGCGGCGTCGGCCGGGCCGAGCGGCACGCGCGGGCGCGGCGCGGGCTGGAGATGGTGCAAATGCAGGCATACGCCGACCGGATGCCCGCCCAGCTTTCGGGCGGGCAGCAGCAGCGGGTGGCGCTGGCCCGTGCGTTGCTGACCGAGCCGCGGGTGCTGCTGCTGGACGAGCCGCTGTCGGCGCTCGACCCGTTCCTGCGCGGGCGGATGCGGGCGGAGCTGAAGCGGCTGCAGCGCGACCTCGGCCTTACCTTCGTCCACGTCACCCACAGCCAGGAGGAGGCGATGGCGCTGGCCGACCTGGTCGTGGTGATGGACGGCGGGCGCATCCAGCAGGCGGCGGCCCCGCGGGAGGTGTTCGACCGCCCGGCTGCCGCCTTCGTCGCCCGCTTCATCGGCGGCCACAACGTGCTGGACGGCCCGGGCGGACAGGTGGCCGTGCGCGCCGACCGCTGCCGGCTGTCCACCGCGCCGGACCCGGCGTGCCCGGGCGTGCGGGGCACGGTGTCGCTGGTGGAATACCAGGGCGCGTCGGTGCGCGTGGCGCTCGCCATCGAGCACGGGGAGGACGCGGTGGCGATCCTGCCCGATGCCGTGTTCTTCGCCGACCCCGTGGGCGTCGGGCAGCCTGCCTGGATCGGCTGGTCGGCCGCCGACGCCCATCCCTTGAGCGCCTGAACCCCTCCCCTTCCCCGTTTTTCAGGAGTTCCATCGTGGCACACGCAAAGACCATCGGCCGCCGCGCCGCATTGAAGGCCGGGCTGGGCCTGGCCGGGGCCGCCGCCGGGTCGGGCGCGATCACCGGGTTCCCGACCATCTGGGCGCAGAACATCCGCAACATCACGCTGCGGCAGTTCGGCACCGGGGTGTCGAACCTGAACGCGCTGGCGGACAAGGTGAAGCAGGATTTGGGCTTCACGCTGGCGATGACCGCGCTCGACAGCGACGCGGTGTCGCAGAAGGCGGTGACGCAGCCGCGGTCCTACGACATCGCCGACATCGAGTACTGGATCTGCAAGAAGATCTTCCCCGCCGGCGTGCTGCAGCCGATGGACGTGAAGCGGATCAAGAACTACGACAAGATCGTGCCGATCTTCACCACGGGCCGGCTGTCGCCCGACAGCCGCATCGCCCAGGGCACCGCGCCGCATACCGTGGGCTTCGTCGAGGGGCCGGGTTCCACCAAGTTCGCGGCCCAACCGACGGGCTGGATGACGCTGATCCCCACGATCTACAACGCCGACACGCTCGGCATCCGCCCGGACCTGGTGGGCCGGCCGATCCGCAACTGGCGAGACCTCGTGGACCCGGCGTTCAAGGGCAAGTCATCCATCCTCAACATCCCGTCCATCGGCATCATGGACGCCGCCATGGTGATGGAGAGCCTCGGCCGCCTGAGATACGGCGACAAGGGCAACATGACGCGGGAGGAGATCGAGAAGACCACCGCCTTCCTGATCGAGGCCAAGCGCGCCGGGCAGTTCCGCGCGTTCTGGAAGAGCTTCGACGAGAGCGTGAACCTGATGGCGTCGGGCGAGGTGGTGATCCAGTCCATGTGGTCGCCTGCCGTCACCGCCGTGCGCGCCCGCGGCATCGCCTGCACCTATCAGCCGCTGGAGGAAGGCTACCGCGCCTGGGGCGGCGGCCTCGGGCTGTCCAAGAACCTGTCCGGCATGGAGCTGGACGCGGCGTACGAGTACATCAACTGGTATCTCTCCGGCTGGGCCGGCGCCTACCTGAACCGCCAAGGCTACTACAGCGCGGTGCTGGAAACGGCGAAGGAGAACATGACGCCGGACGAGTGGGGCTTCTGGATGGAGGGCAAGCCCGCGCAGTCCGACATCAAGTCGCCGGACGGCCGCGTGATGGAAAAGGCCGGCGCAATTCGCGACGGCGGGTCGTTCACCGAGCGCATGGGGCATGTCGCCTGCTGGAACTCGGTGATGGCCGAGGACCGCTTCCTCGTGCAGAAATGGAACGAGTTCGTGGTCGCGTGAGGGCGGCGCCTTACCTCCTGGCGACGCCGCTCACGTTGGTGCTCGGCGCCTTCCTGCTCGTGCCGATGGCGGCCATCGTGGTGGTCAGCTTCTTCGACTACGACAGCGTGCGGATCATCCCGGATGTGGTGCTCACCAACTACACGGACGTGCTGCTGTCCCCGGTGACGTGGCTGACCTACCTCAATACGCTGAAGTACACGGCGCTGGTCTGGGCGCTGACGGTCGCGGTCGGCGTGCCGGTCGCCCTGTTCCTGGCGTTCTGCGTGCGGAGCGCCGGCTTGCAGGCGGTGCTGTTCCTGGTCTGCACCGTGCCGTTCCTCACGTCCAACGTGATCCGTATGATCTCCTGGGTGCCGTTCCTGGGACGGGAGGGGCTGTTCAACGGCGCCTTGATGGGCGCCGGGCTGATCGACCGTCCGCTCGACGTGCTGCTGTTCTCCGATTTCGCGGTCGTGCTGGCCTTTGTCCACCTGTATGCGCTGTTCATGGTGGTGCCGGTGTTCAACACCATGGTGCGGATCGACCGCCGGCTGATCGAGGCCGCGGTGGATGCCGGCGCCGGGCCGTGGGCGGTGCTGCGCGAAGTGGTCCTGCCGCTGTCCAAGCCCGGCATCGCCATCGGCTCCGTCTTCATCATCACGCTGGTGATGGGCGACTTCACGACGGTGCGGCTGATGGGCGGCGGGCAGCGGGCGTCGGTGGGGCTGATGATCTCGAACCAGATCGCGCTCTTGCAGTATCCCGCCGCCTGCGCCAACGCCGTGGTGCTGCTTCTGCTGGTGCTGCTGATGGTCACCGCCCTGCTGCGCGTCGTCGATATCCGGCGGGAGCTATGATCACCGGGCTGGGCCGCTGGCTGCTGGGCGGGTTCTTCGCGCTGTTCGTGCTGTTCCTGTACGGCCCGACGCTCACCATCGTCCTGCTGTCGTTCCAAGGGCCGGAGGGCGGGCTGACCTTCCCGATGCGCGGCGTCTCGACCGCCTGGTTCACCCGGCTGTTCCAGCAGCAGGCGGTGGGCGATCTGGGCGCGGCCTTCACCCGGTCGCTCGCGCTTGCCACCATGGTGATGGCGGCGACCGCCGTGGTCTCGGTCGCCGCAGCCGTCGCGTTCCGCCGGCGGTTCCGCGGCGCGGGCGCGCTGTTCACCCTGACCGTCGCCAGCCTGATCGTGCCGGGCGTGCTGGTGAGCCTGGGCGTCGGGCTGCTGTTCAACCTCCTGGGGTGGGACGCCTCCTGGTGGAACTCCGCGTTCGGGGCGCAACTCACCTGGACGCTGCCGTTCGGCCTACTCATCATGTTCGCGGTGTTCAACCGTTTCGACCGCGCGTGGGAGGAGGCGGCGCGCGACCTCGGCGCGTCGCCGGGCCAGGTGTTCCGCGAGATCGTGCTGCCGATCATCGCACCCGGCGTCGTCGGCATCGCGCTGTTCGGCTTCAGCCTGTCCTATGACGAGTTCGCCCGCACCATGCTGACCGCCGGCAGCACCAACACCCTGCCGCTGGAGATCGTCGGCATGACGACGAACGTGACCTCGCCGGTGCTCTATGCGCTCGGCAGCGTCACGACCGGGGTGTCGCTGCTGGCCATCGCGGCGGCGATGCTGGCGATGCGCGCGCTGCGGCGCCGGGTCAAGCCGGGCACAAGCCTGCCGTAAGCGCCGCCGCACGCTGCCCGAGCCCGTAGCGCGCGGCGTCGCCCTTGGGCAGCAGCAGCACGTCCATGCCGTCGAACCTTTCCCGTGCGGGCAAAGGGAGGCGCTGCCACGCCCCGGCAGAGTCCAGGGCCAGAATATCGAACTCCGAAGCGATGCCATCCAGCGTTTCGGCGGGCAGGCGATGCACCTCCGCCATGATCGCCACGCGGTCCCAACGGTCCAGCGCGGGATGCAGGCCCTGCAGCACCTCCGCCTCCAGCCCCTCCACGTCGATCTTGACCAGCAGGCTGCCACCCGGCGCCGGCCCGTCCAGCCCGGCGAGAAAGCTGTCCAGCCGGGTGATCGGCACCTCGACGGTCCTGTAGTCGCCCGACGTGTTGGCCGCAATCAAGCTGGACGTGCCGGACCAGCGCCGGTCGAGGTGGAGCGCAATGCGCCCGTCGACGGACCCCACCGCGGCCTCGACCACCTCCGCCGCGACGCCGCTGTCCGCAAGCGACCGCCGCAGCAACGGCGCCAAGGCAGGGTTCGGCTCGAACGCATAGACCCGGGCGCCCTGCGGCAGCTCCGGCCACAGCAGCATCTCGCCGTGGTTCGCGCCCACGTCCAGGATCAGCGCAGGGGCTACGCATGAAATTTTGTGCCGGTTCTGCATGGAACTTGTCGGCTACCCGACCAGGAGCTTGAGCATGTAGGCGTTGTTCCAAGCGGCCCTTTTCCGCTTGGCGCGCACGCTGGCCTTCG
>JAABUX010000567.1_pt1 | contig 62718 bp, 43 predicted proteins | sample 5561851 | NCBI WGS metagenome assembly JAABUX01 (sample SAMN10711883, study PRJNA513361) | rock metagenome | isolation source: Antarctica rocks | place: Antarctica: Victoria Land, Richard Nunatak red sandstone | collected 2016-01-03
CGAGCAACTGGTGGTGCTGGAGAGCACCACCTATCCGGGCACGACGGAAGAACTGGTGCAACCGATCCTGGAGCGCGGGGGACTGCGCGCCGACCAGGACTTCTACCTGGCCTTCTCGCCGGAGCGCATCAACCCCGGTGACCGCCATTTCGGCGTCCACAACACGCCCAAGGTGGTCGGCGGAACGCGGCCGGAGGCAGGACGCCTGACCCGGCTGCTCTTCGAGGCCGCCTCGCCCAGCGGGGTCTTCGCCGTCTCCTCGCCCCGCACCGCCGAGATGGCCAAGCTGCTGGAGAACACCTTCCGCAGCGTCAACATCGCGCTGGTCAACGAGATGGCGCTGCTGGCCGAGCGCATGGGCGTCGACATCTGGGAGGTCATTGACGCCGCCTCGACCAAGCCGTTCGGCTTCATGCGCTTCACGCCTGGCCCCGGCGTGGGCGGACACTGCATCCCCGTCGATCCATTCTACCTGAGCTGGAAGGCGCGCGAGTATGACTTCTACACGCGCTTCATCGAGCACGCCGCGGCCATCAACGACGGCATGCCCTTCCACGTATACGATCTGGTGGTCGCGGCCCTCAACTCTCAAACGAAAGCGCTCAAGGGCTCGCGCGCGCTGGTGCTGGGCGTCTCGTTCAAGCCGGACATCGACGACTACCGCAACTCTCCTGCCCGCCGTGTAATCGAGCTGTTGCGCGCCCACGGCGCCCACGTCGACTATCACGACCCTCACGTCCCGGTCTTCCCCGTCGGCGCGCGCCTGTTTGGTCAGGAGAACGATGTCGACCGCCTGCGGTCGGTCACGCTGACCGAGGAGGCGCTGCGCGAGTGTGACGTCGTGGTCATCACCATGTTCCACAGTTCCATCGATTATCAATGGGTAGCCCGCGAGGCCCCGCTCGTCGTCGACACGGTCAACGCCACGCGCGGCTGCAACAGTGACCGCGGCCGGATCCAGCGCCTCGGCAGTGGAGTGACGTGACCACCAGGCCTGCGACTGCGGTCGCATGGCAAACACCAGGCCTGCGACTGCGGTCGCATGGCAAACACCAGGCCTGCGACTGCGGTCGCATGGCAAACACCAGGCCTGCGACTGCGGTCGCATGGCAAACGACAGACACTGCGGTGTCAAAGAGGCCTGCGACTGCGGTCGCATGGCAAACGACGGACACTGCGGTGTCAAAGAGGCCTGCGACTGCGGTCGCATGGCAAACGACGGACACTGCGGTGTCAGGACGGAAGGAGGGGGGTAGGGGCGTATTGCATACGCCCTCCTCGTGGTAGACAAGGGCGTATGCAATACGCCCCCACAGACCACACCCGACCGCAGTCGGCGTTCTTTGCCATGCGCCCGCAGGCCCGCAGGCCCTGTACCTATAGGGAGATGCCTATGTTCCCAACCACACGACCGCGCCGGCTGCGCGGCACGCCGGCCTTGCGCTCGCTCGTGGCCGAGACGCGCCTCGACCTCGACGACCTGATCTACCCGCTTTTTATCGACGCGCGGCTGCGTGAGCCCGCGGAGATCGGCGCCATGCCCGGCCAGTACCGCTGGCCCGTGGCGCGGGTCGCCGCCGAGGCGACGCGCGCGCGTGAGCTTGGGCTGCGCGCCCTCCTACTGTTTGGCCTGCCGGAGTGGAAGGACGCCACTGGCTCGTCCTCCTGGCAACCTGACGGCGTGGTGCAAGAGGCTATCGGCGCCATCAAGGAGGCCGTGCCAGACATGCTGATCGTCACCGATGTCTGCCTCTGCGAGTACACCGACCACGGTCACTGCGGCGTGCTGGAGGGCGACCGCGTGGCCAATGACCCCACGCTGGAGTTGCTGGCGCGCCAGGCCGTCTCGCACGTCGGGGCGGGGGCCGACATCGTGGCGCCCTCGGACATGATGGACGGCCGCGTGGGCGCGCTACGGACCGCCTTGGACAGGGCGGGCCACGCGGATACTCCCATCCTTTCCTACGCCGCCAAGTACGCCTCCGCCTTCTACGGACCCTTCCGCGAGGCCGCCGAGTCAGCGCCGGCCTTCGGCGACCGGCGCTCCTACCAGATGGACCCGCGCAACGCGCGCGAGGCCCTGCGCGAGGTCGACGAGGACCTGCTGGAGGGCGCGGACATGGTCATGGTCAAGCCGGCCCTGGCCTACCTCGACGTGATCCGCCGCGTGCGCGAGCGCGTTCAGATCCCGCTGGTGGCCTACAACGTCAGCGGCGAGTACAGCATGGTCAAGGCCGCCGCGAACGCCGGGCTGATGGACGAGGTCGGCACGGTCTACGAGGTGCTGACCGGTATCAAGCGCGCCGGCGCTGACCTCATCATGACCTACCACGCCCCCGATGTCGCCGCCTGGCAAGCGCAGGGCCGCTGGCCCCGCTAGCCTGGATGATTCATACGGCACGATCCTATCCGATGTAGTCCCAGAAAGCCGCCGTGGCCGCGGCACAGCGCCGGCTCGCCTCCGCCAGCTCCGCGAGGCGCTGCTCGGCCGCGCTGACCGCCTGGTCGGGCGCGCCCGTCGTCAGTTCGGCCAGGACGGGCCGGATGGCGTCGAAGCCGTAGCCGCCCTTGCGCAGCAGAGCGACCACCCGCAACTGGCGCATCTCCGCGGCGTCATAGAGACGGTAGCCGCTGGCCGGGTCGCGCCGCGGTTGCAGCAGCCCATGCCCCTCCCATAGGCGCACGGTCGATATGCGCACGCCGACCTGTTGAGCGGCCGCGCCGATCTGGAGAGGGGACTCCGCGCGGCGCGGCTCCTTATTCTGGCCTATCGGCGCCACCGGAGGCGCCGCCGCGAGGCGCAGGGCCGCGAGGGTAGTCAGCGTCTCCTGACGCGACTGGTGCAGCGCGGCGTGGCAGGCGTCGACGGCGGAGACCGCGGAGTCGAGGTCGCCCCCGTGGACGGACCGCATGATCCCCAGCGCCTGGGGCCAGCCGTAGCCGGCGACCATCGCGCGCGCGGTCCGCAGCGCCTGCGCGTGTCGCGCTCTATAACGGCGATAACCGGTCGCGCCGCGCTCGGCCGGTGGCAGGAAACCCCACGCTTCGTACTTGCGCACCGTCTGCGCGCTAACGCCGGCGGCGCGCGCCAGGTCGATCGGACGCCAATAATCCTTCACATTGTATCTCAACCTTCAACCGCCGAGGAAGGCTTTGCGCCACTCCAGCGCCTGCATCACGCATCCAACCTTTCACTGGCAGGTCGTATCTGGCCACTGTTAGTATAGGGCGAGTGGATGATGTCGCGGGCGCGACGAGACGGGCAGCAAGGAGCGCGGGACCATGACAGCGATTTCCGTGGCCGATCTGACGATGACCTACCGCACGCCCGTGCGCCCTGCCGGGCTGCGCGCGGCCATCAGTTCGCTAGTCCGACGCCGCTATCGCGAGGTCGCGGCCGTGCGTTCGCTCTCCTTCGAGGTCGCGCCCGGCGAGACCGTCGGATTCATCGGGCCCAACGGCGCGGGCAAGACGACGACCTTGAAGATGTTGAGCGGTGTGCTGCATCCCACCGCGGGCCGCCTACGGGTCCTGGGTTACGAGCCCTGGCGCCGCGACTACCGCTTCCTGCGCCAGATCGCTATGGTGCGCGGCAGCCGTCCTCTCGCCGCGCCGGGCGAGCTGACCGTGCTCGACGCGCTGCGCTTCCAGCGCGTGCTCTACGACGTCCCCGACGCGGCCTTCCGGCGCACCCTCGCCGACCTGGCCGACATGCTGGCCCTGGAGCCGCTGCTCCAGCGCCAGGTGCGGGCGCTCTCGCTGGGTGAGCGCATGCGCTGCGGTCTGGCCTGGTCGCTGCTCTACCGGCCGCGCGTACTGTTCCTCGACGAGCCCTCGGTTGGCCTGGACGTCACGGCGATCGCCGTGGTGCGACAGTTCATCCGCGACTACACCGCCCATACGGAGGCCACGGTGGTGCTGACGAGCCACAATATGGCCGACGTCGAGACGCTCTGCCGGCGCGTCATTCTGATCGACCGGGGTGCCCTGGCCTACGACGGCGCCCTGGCCCGGCTGGCGGAGCGGCTGGCGCCCTATAAGCTGCTGACGGTGACGCTTGCCGCGCCCGCCCACGTCGACTGGGACCGCTTTGGAGAGGTAGTGTCCGTGTCGCCGGAGGATGGACGGGTGCGCCTACGCCTGCCGCGCGACGCGGTAGCGGAGGTCACGGCCCGCCTGCTGGCCGAGGCGCCCGTCGCGGACCTTGCCATCGAGGAACCGCCCCTGGAGAGCATCATCGACGAGGCCTATCGTCATGGAGTTGGGGAGGGCGCATGAGCAACGTGGGCAACACGAACAACGCGAACAACGCGAACAACGCGGGCAACGTGGGCAACACAAGCAACACAAGCAACGCGAACAACGTGGGCAAGGTGGGCAACGTGAGCAACGTGGGCAACGTGGGCGGCGCGAGGAGCCCGCGCATCCTGGGCGCCTACCTCCGCCGCTCCTTCCTGCAATGGCTGGCTGGCCGCGGCTTCATCGTGACGCTGGTCGCCAACCAGCTGACGCCCCCGCTGATCGGCCTGGCGGTGTGGACCACGGCGCTGCCGCGCGCGGGCTCCATCGCCTCCTACTACGTGGTGCTGCTCTTCGTGCGCCTGCTGACCGTTTCCTACGAGAACCACACCTTCTCCGGCCGCATCTACAACGGCGAGCTGGCCGACGACCTGCTGCGGCCCCACCCCGTCATCCTGCAGCCGCTCGCCGACAATCTGGCGCTGCGCCTGTGGCATCTGCTGATTGGCCTGCCCTTGTTGCTGGCGACGACCCTGCTCGTGCGCATCCACCTGGACGCGGGCGACGTGGCGCTGGCGCTGCCAGCGTTGCTGCTGGCCGCCGTGCTGCAGTTCCTCTTCACCTACCTGCTGGCGCTGTCCGCGTTCTGGACGGAGCGCGCCCATGGCATCGTCGGCTTCGGGACCACGCTGATCTTCCTGCTTGGCGGCGTGGCCGCGCCGCTGGCCCTGTTCCCGCCAGGAGTGCGCGCGTGGGGGCAGGCGCTGCCGTTCCGCGCCATGCTGGGCTTCCCGGTCGAGGTTGCGGTGGGCGGCATGGGCCGTGGCGACCTGGTCTCCGGCTACCTCTGGCAGGCGGCATGGACGGCCGCCTTTGCGCTGGGCGGCGTCGTGGCGTGGCGCTGGGGCGTACGCCGCTACACGGCCGTGGGAGGGTGAGGCGATGGGCATGGCGCGCGTCGCACGGTTGGCGCTGTTGGCACGGCTGCTGGGCTTGATGGTTGTCGTCTCGCTGCAACGCGAGTTGGCCCACCGCGCCAATCTGGCCTTCGAGGGCGCCCTTGCGCTGGTCAACGCGGGCGCGGGCGCGGCGGCGCTGCTGATCGTCTTCGCCCACGTCCCGACGCTGGCGGGCTGGCGTGTCGGCGAGGCGCTGACCTTGCTCGGCGCCTATCAGATCGTCAGCGGGCTGCTGCAGGCGTTTATCGAGCCTAACCTGGCCTGGTTTGGGGGCAAGGTCATGCGCGGAGAGATGGACGATGTGCTGCTGCAGCCCGCGCCCAGCCTGCTGACGGTCAGCCTGGGCAGTTGTGAGCCCTTCGCGCTCCTGCAGGCGGCGCTCGGCGCGCTCATCATCATCGCGGGCGTGGCCCACATGGATACGGTCCCGACGGTGGGCGGCGCGTTCGCCAGCGGCGCGCTCCTGCTGGCGGGGGTCGTGATCACCTGGGCCTCGCGCGTGCTGTTGGCCAGCCTCGCGTTCTGGGCGCCGAGCATCGAGTTGGACGTGTTCTACGGCGCGCTGTGGCAATTGGGGCGCTATCCAGTGGGCGTCTACCCCCCTGTCATCGGCTGGCTGCTGACCTACGTCATCCCCGTCGCGTTCGTGGCCACGATCCCGGCGCGAACGCTGGCGCGCGGCGCCGACCCCTCGCTGCTGGCCGCGGGCGGCATCGCCGCACTCGTGGCCGTCCTCATCGTCCTCCTGGTCTGGCGCGCCGGACTGCGCCGCTACACGAGCGCCACGAGTTAAGCGGGGACTATAGGCTCCCCGTCGACATAGGATTGCAGAACCGGCGCGACGAGGGCGACAAGCGGCTCGATCTCGCCCGTGATGAGAGGCCCGGCCCGGATCACGTCGCGCGTGACGGCAAGCCCGAGCATGTAGGCCGCGATGAGGCTGGCGCGTTGCAGGGCCTGGTCGCCCCCCAGCAGGCGGGCCAACGGCTCGATGAACCCCTCGCAGGCGGCGTCGCGCACCAGGGTCGCCACCTGCTCGTTCGCGGACGAGCGCAGCAGGGCCAACAAGGGGTCGAACGCGCCCTGTACATCCCCCTTCCGCAGCATGTAGCGCGCCAGACGCTCGCCGAGGCCAGCGCGATCCCCGGCGACGAGGTCGTCGACGCTGAAGTCCTGGCCGATAGCCGCGGCGAACAGCCCATCCTTCGAGCCGAAATAGCGCATCACCAGAGCCGCGTCGACGCCCGCGGCGGCGGCGACATCGCGCACCCCGACCTGCTCGTAGCTCTCGCGCGTGAAACAGGCGCGGGCGGCGGCGAGGATCGCGGCGCGCGTGGCCTCCGCGTTGCGCGGCCTCCGCGTTACACGGCCGAGAGCATCCCGATCCTGTCCCATCGCTCCCTCCCCCCTCTCCGCCTCATCCCGATCCCGCCGCGCAGCGGCGTCCGCCCCTCCTATTCGAGGGTCTGTGAATTGCCGGCCTGGGAGCGCGGGCGTCCCCCCCCGCCCCCGCGTTGGACCGGGACGGGCGGGACGCCCGCGCTCCCAAAAATGCCCCTCCCGTCGCCGCACCGGCGACTTTTCACGGACCGTATCCTCCTATTCAACCACTGTTGACAAAACAGGCCAAGGCGGCTATGATCGTACATGTCAACGATGGTTGACTTTAGCCGTGCGCCTCGCGCACGCCGCGCTTGCTGGAAGGAACGGACACATGTCGTCATCAGTATCGCACGGGCGCGTCGCCATGGTCACGGGCGCGTCCTCGGGCATCGGCAAGGCGACCGCGACGGCGCTTGCCGCCGCCGGGTTCATCACCTACGCCACGGCGCGCCGTCCCGCGGCGCTGGACGCTCTCCAGGCCGTCGGCTGCCGCGCGCTCCCGCTGGACGTCACCGATGAGGGGTCGATGGCCGCGGCGGTCCGGGCGGTCGAGGCGGAGCACGGGGCCGTCTCGGTCCTGGTCAACAATGCCGGCTACGGCGTCAACGGGCCGCTCGAAGAACTGGACATGGAGGACGTGCGCCGCGAGTTCGAGACCAACGTATTCGGGCTGCTGCGGCTGTCCCAGCTCGTCTTGCCCGGCATGCGGACCCAGGGCTACGGGCGCATCGTGAACGTCGGCTCGATGGGCGGGTTGTTCACGGTACCGGGCGCGGGGGCGTACCACGCGAGCAAGTATGCGGTCGAGGCGCTCTCCGACGCGCTACGCGTCGAGGTCCGCCCCTTCGGCGTCGACGTCGTCTTGATCGAGCCGACCGGGGTGCGCACCGCCTTCGCGGACAAGATCAGCGCCACCCTCGGTCAGACCGGGAGCAACGGCCCCTATGCGATCTTCAAGAAGAACCTCGACGCCGGGACGCGGCGGTTGTTTGCCGACAATGCGCGCGGCATCCTCGTCCCCGAGGACGTGGCAGCGGTCATCGTCACGTCCATCCAGGCCCGCCGCCCCCGTGCCCGCTACAGGGTCGGGCTGGTCGCGCACGTCCTGCCGCGCGTCCGGCGCCTGGTGGGCGACCGCGGATGGGACGCCCTGATGGCGCGAGCGGTACCCATGGCCTGACGGGTCGGGCGGCCGCGTACGTACCCACGGCAGGGACGGGCAGAGGCTATCAGATATCACAACAGGATGTCCAGGCTATCGGACCGACGCACGATCGCGGCACGCCGAGTCAGGCGGCTGGCTCGACAGCCGCGAGCTCGATCCGCACGGGCTCGGGATCCACGGCCGGGTACGCGTCGAGCCAGGCGTCGAGGTCGGCGCCGTCGATGGTCTCGACCTCTGCCAGGTGGTCCGCGATGGCGGCCAGGGCGTGGCGGCGGCGGGAGACAATCCGCCGGGCGTGCGCGTAGGCGTCCTCCACCAACGTGCGCGTGGCCTCGTCGACCCTGGCCGCCAGTTCGGGGCTGGTCATATCACCCTCGCCGATGCAGATGTGGCCCAGCGGGCTCATGCCGAACTCTCCGACCATCCGCCGGGCGATGGCGTTGGCCTGCTGGATGTCCTGCTGCGCCCCCGTCGTGACCTCGCCGAAGAACAACTCCTCCGCCGCGCGGCCGCCCATGATGCCGACCATGCGCTCACGCAACTCCGATTCGGTCAGCAGATACTGGTCTTCCCTGGGCATGCTGACCGTGATGCCCAGCGCGCTGCCCCGCGCGATGGCCTGCACCTTGGCCACCGGATCGCAGTGCGGCAGCAGCTTCATCACCAGGGCATGACCAACCTCGTGGTAGGCAATGACGCGCTTGAGCGCCGCTGAGATTACGCGCGAGCGCATCTCGGGCCCCGCCAGCACGCGCAGCAGCGCCGCCTCCAGGTCGCGCGAGGAGACACGCTGCCGGCGCTGGCGCGCGGCCAGCAGCGCCGCCTCGTTGACCACATTGGCAAGGTCGGCTGGCGACATACCGCTGGTCTGACCGGCCAGCGCGGAGAGGTCGACGCCATCCTCCATGGGCATACGCGCGGTGTGCAAGGCCAGCACGGCCTCGCGACCGCCGCGGTCGGGCGGGCTCATGGTGACGCGGCGGTCAAAGCGGCCGGGCCGCAGCAGCGCCGCGTCAAGCATGTCGGCGCGGTTAGTAGCGCCCACCACGACCACGCCGGAGTCGCCGGCGAAGCCGTCCATCTCCACCAGCAGTTGGTTGAGCGTGTGCTCACGCTCGTCGTTGCCGCCGCGCGCGCCGGACGAGCGCCGGCCGCCAACCGCGTCGAGCTCGTCGATGAAAACGATGGCCGGAGCGGCCTTGCGCGCCCTGGCGAAGAGATCGCGCACCCGCGCCGCTCCCACGCCCACGTACATCTCGACGAAGGCCGAGCCGGAGATGCTGAAAAACGGCACGCCTGCTTCGCCAGCCACCGCGCGCCAGAAGCGTCTTGCCGGTACCGGGAGGCCCGCTCAGCAGCACGCCCTTGGGGATGCGGGCGCCGATGCGCCGGAAGCGTTCGGGGGCCGCGAGGAACTCGACGATCTCGACCAGTTCGTCCTTGGCCTCCTCGACCCCGGCCACGTCGTTGAACGTAATCCGGCTCGCCGTCGTCCCCTCCACGGCCCCCGCGGACGGCTTCACGGGCAGGCGGCTGCCCATGGTCCCGCCCGCCCGCGCGCGCAGCACGTACAGCGCCAGGAGGGCCACGCCAACGGTCACACCAAGGCTCAGCAGCGCGCCGCCGCTCACGGCCGCCGCTTCGTTGACGGTCACGACGGCGCCGGAGTCGGCTAGCAGAGGAGCGATGACCTGGCCCGACTCCTTGCGCGACGTGAACGTGGCGCCGTTGCGCAGGGTAGCGTGGAGGGTACCGTCGGCGTCGATTGCCACCGCGCGGACCTGGCGTGCGCGGGCGAACGTGAGCAGCGCGCTGATCGGCCGCGATGGCGACGCGGCGCCTCGTTGGGCGACAAAGGCCAGGAGGAGGACGGTCAGGAGCGCCGGCAGGATGACGAGCAGCAGAAACTTGGTGCGCTGGGCGTTCAACGGCATGATCGTGTTCCTCCAGGACAACTAGGGCTTCTCTTTGTCCTAAGCAAACACGACAAGTGGCCGGGGCTCCATCACCTATATTGGCTATTTACAGCAGGGCCACAAAATAAAAAAACCCGGCAGCCGCAAGCTGTCGGATAGTGGTTACCAATCGAAGATGACGCTGACGACGGCCGCGGCGCCGGTGGCGAGGAGAGTAGCAATGACGGCCGTGGCGAAGAAGAGAACCACCAGATAGAGCGCCGTCAGCGCGTGGTCCGTCCAGTGGCCGGTCATCAGCCCCACGCGCTTGCGCAACGTCCAATAGCTATCTATATTGATCTGGCTACGAGCGAGGATGAGGAAGATGCCGCCGATTAGCAGCGGGAATATGCTGACCCCGATGCGGGCATGCAGCGTGTGCTGGAGCAAGCCGGAGAAGCCGAGGACCAGGGCGACGAACGCATTGCTCAAGGCAAAGACGAGCACGGCGCCTGGACACAAGGCCTCGAGCGCCAGCGCCAGGCCTCTGACCGAGACCCTGGTTATACCTGGCGTGGTCGCCACGGGGCGCGCGTGCGCCTGATTGCGCACGTTCCTGATCACGGGCTTTGGCGCCACGGGATATTCCGTGGGCGTGGCATGGCTGCGCGCGGCCGGTCGCGCCAGCGGCGTGCGGGGTAAATACGTGGCGTGATTGCGTGCGATCGACTTCTCCGACATCTGTCCATCTCCTCAGTCTCAATCGGCCGGGAACAGGGCGCGGGAGGTTCAAGAACGCTGCTCCGATACCCGAGCCGTCGCGCTACCAATGCACAGGACACCCACGACCGGCCACAAAGAGGCAACATCGCCGGCGTCATCCGGCGACCATTGGGCCGCATCACGGACGGGGACGACTATCTTTAGAGTAGCAACAATGCATACCTCTTGCCTATAGTACTCCTGTTATTCCCGCCATCATATCACCCTATCCACGGACAACACCGCCAACCCCCAGGCGTCGGGCACGCGGCAACGGTCAACGCCGGGCGCCACGGCGTGCTGTTCCAGGCTCCAGGGCATTGTCAAGCGTGCGTGCCGGCACGACATGGCCACGATCACCTCTACCAGGACCATGTGCCTGTAGCATATACCGAATGACGCCAACAAGCCGCGCGAGATATGTTAAATGGTTGTTAAAGTCGTCGCCACGTCTCGCTCCCGGCGTCTCCGCCGCGCACGACGCGGCCTTCGCGCTCCAGCTTGAGCAGATGCGCGGTGACGGACAGGGCCGCGGCAGGGTGCAGGGCCGGGTCGACCTCGGCATAGATCGCGGCGACCAACCGGGCGACGGTGCGCGGGCCGTCCGCGAGCGCGGCCACTATCCGCGCCTCGCGCGCCTCGCGGTGCGCAATGTACCCGTCCAACAACGAGTGGGGCGCGTCGATGGACGGACCGTGCCCAGGCAGAATCACGCGCAGGGGCAGGCGGCGCAGGCGGCGCAGCGAGGCCATATAGTCGGCCAGATTCCCTTCCGGCGGGGCGATAACCACAGTACCCACCCCGGCCACGAGGTCGCCGGCGAAGAGCACGCCGCTGTCCTCAAACAGAAAGCACAGGTGGTCGAAGCGATGCCCCGGCGTGTGCAGCGCGCGCAACACGCGGCCGCCGACCACGACCTCCGCCCCATCGGCCAGCGTGCGCTCGGCCGTGGCCGTCCCGTCCTGGCTCCAGGCCAGGACGGGCGCGCCAGTGCGCTCACGTAACCGCGCCGCGCCCGCGTCGTGGTCGTGGTGCCCATGCGTCACCAAGATAATGTCGAGGGCGCCACGCGCCGCGACGGCCTCCACGATAGCGTCCAGGTGCGACGGGTCATCCGGCCCCGGATCAATCACGGCGCACGACCCGTCGGCCCCCCACACCAGATACGTATTGGTACCCTGCCCGGTCATCAACCCCGCGTTGGGCGCCAGGATACACTCGACGCCCTCGCTCACCATCCGCATTATCTGACATTCCTCTCGTAGCCGTTAGCCATTAGCCGTTAGCTTTTATCCTGTGGACAGCGGCGTCAGTTGGTCTAACATCAATGCATGCCAGGTATGGCTAACGACTAACGACTAACGACTAACGACTAACGACTAACGACTAACGACTAATGACTAACGACTAATGACTATTACCTCCTGGCCATCCTGTTGCGCCACGCGCGGCATAATTGTCTCGGGGGACGTGCCGCCGAAGCGGTCGCGCGCCGCCGCGATGTCAGGCAGACCGCTGAGGGCGCGCAGTTGATGCTCGGTGGCGAAGACGAGCGGCAGGCTACCCTGAGCAAAGCGTCGCAGCGCATCTTCGGGCGCGATCCAGACGCTCTCGGTCGTCTCCAACTGATCGTGCGCGGCTTCCTGTCCTGGCGGCATGGCCGCGAAGAAAAAGTGCGTGTCGAAGCGCCTGGGGAACGCCTCTGGCGTGATCCAGTGCGCCCAGTGCAACAACTCGTCGGTGACCAGGGTCAGGCCTTCCTGCTGAGCAATGGCGGCAAGAGACGCCGACCTGTCCGTCACGGCGTCGCGGTGGGCGGCAAAACGGGCCACGTCGTCTCCCGCGAGGGATAGCGGCGCCTCGCCGCGTCGCGCCAGCAGCACACCGGCCTCCTCGAAGCACTCGCGCAGGGCGGCGACCCGAAAGCCCTGGCCGAGCGCGGTGGGTTCATCGCGATTCTCATACTCATAGGCCAGCGGAGCGCACAGGCCGGGGAGCCGCTCGGCCTCGCGGTCCTCCGGGACCACCGAGCCGCCGGGGAACACGAACACGTCGGGCGCAAACTCGCTGCGCGCGTGGCGTCGCACCAGGAAGACGGTGATACCGGCCCCGGCGCCATCGCCCTCGCCATCGCCACCAACACCGCCCTCGGTGCTGTCGCGCGCCAAGACGACGGCGGCGGAGGGCCGCGGCGTGACAACTGCGATCTGAGACACACGCTTCCCCTTATTCTTCTTATTCTTCTGACGCCGAACCGTCGGTGCGCCCTGATCGGCATGGCAACGCGACCGGGCGTATGCACGACGCCCCTACCCCCGAGAATCGTTGTCGGCGCGCCGAAGTACGGGGAGCGCGGGCAGCTTGCCCGCCCGGACCCAGCGGGCAAGCTGCCCGCGCTCCCCGTCGTCCCAGCACGTATGCGCGCTAACGAATTGTTCGCCTGATTGAGAATGACATTGCCCTGAGCTAAGCATACCCGCCTGGACATTTTCCACCTGTTGACCGTCCAAGGCGAGTATGCTGAATGGCGAAAAGTTGTGAGCGACAGAGGAGGTGAAGCGAGATGACGACGATGCTGGTACCCGACTCGTGGCAGGCCGTGCTGGGCGAGGAGACCGAGAAACCGTACTTCACCAGACTGCGGGAGTTCGTGGAGGCCGAGCGCGCGGCGCACCAGGTGTTCCCACCCGCGGACGACGTGTTCGCCGCGCTGCGTCTGACGCCCTACGAGCGCGTGCGCGTGCTGATCCTGGGTCAAGACCCCTACCACGACGACAACCAGGCCCATGGACTGGCCTTCTCGGTGCGCCCGGGCATCAAGCCGCCGCCCTCGCTGGTCAACATGTTCAAGGAACTGCACGACGATGTCGGCGCGCGCATTCCCAACAACGGCTACCTCGTGCCCTGGGCCGAGCAGGGCGTGCTGCTGCTCAACGCCGTGCTGACGGTGCGCGCGCACGAGCCTAACTCGCACAAGGGCAAGGGCTGGGAGACGTTCACCGACGCCGTGATCCGCGTCGTCAACGCCAAGGACGGCCCCGTCGTGTTCGTGCTGTGGGGCGGCTACGCGCAAAAGAAGCTCGCGCTGATCGACGCGGCGCGCCACACGGTCATCCAGTCGGCGCACCCCTCGCCCCTCTCGGCGCGCAACGGCTTCTTCGGCAGCCGGCCCTTCTCCGCCATCAACGCGGCCCTCACCGCGCGCGGCGCGCTGCCCATCGACTGGCAGATTCCGAATGGGCAGTAGGCACTGATCGTGCATATCAACTACCAGACGGGCATCATCTACATCAAGCGCCTCCTGACGCACGCGGAATACGACAAGGATCGGTGGAAGGACTGGGGCGGATGGCTCAGATCAGCGAGACGACGGCGCTCGGCGACGCGACGGAGGAGTATCTGGCGCTGGTGCCCGCTTTCCCCCTCGTGCATATCCGCGACGATGCGCACTATCAAGAAGCGCTCGACGCCATGTGGCCGCTCGTCGAAGCCCCCGCACGCTCCGCTGCCGAGGAAGCGTACCTGGGCGCACTGACCGACCTCATTGAGACGTACGACAACGCGCGGACGGCGCTCCCTCCTCGTACAGGGTTAGATGCGCTGCGGTCCTTGATCGAAGAGAACGGATTGCGGCAGGAAGACCTGCTCGACATCTTTAGGACACAGTCCGTGGTATCCGAGGTGCTGCGCGGGAAACGCAAGCTCACCACGACGTACATCGAGAAGCTGGCCACCTTCTTTCATGTTGCGCCAGCGACGTTCCTCGACAACGAGCCGGTGAGCCGGCGCGGCAGCCTGTAAGGCCAGGAAGATGATATGGAGGAGCGAGCAGTGAACGCGACAACCAAGACAACCACGGCGGCGACGCCGTACCATTGGTGGCAGACGGGGGTTATCTACCAGGTCTACCCGCGCAGCTTCGCCGATAGCAACGGCGACGGCGTGGGCGATCTGGTCGGGATCACGGGGAAGCTCGACTACCTGCAGTGGCTCGGGGTTGACGCGGTGTGGCTCTCGCCGATCTACCCCTCGCCGATGGCCGACTTCGGCTACGACGTGGCCGACTATACCGGCGTCCACCCGCTCTTCGGCACGCTGGCCGAGTTCGACGGGCTGCTGCGCGAGGCGCATCGGCGCAACATCAAGGTCGTCCTTGACCTCGTGCCCAACCACAGCTCGGACGAGCACCCCTGGTTCCGGGAGTCGCGCTCCAGTCGCGACAATCCGAGGCGCGACTGGTACGTCTGGCGCGACCCCGCGCCCGATGGCGGCCCTCCCAACAACTGGTTAAGCCACTTTGGCGGCCCCGCCTGGACCTTTGACGCGCCCACCGGCCAGTACTACCTGCACCTCTTCGACACCAAACAGCCCGACCTCAACTGGCGCAATCCCGAGGTGCGCGCGGCGATCTACGACGCGATGCGCTTCTGGCTCGACCGCGGCGTCGACGGCTTCCGCATCGACGTGATCTGGATGCTGATCAAGGACGCGCGGTTTCGCGACAACCCTCCGAATCCACGGTGGAAAGACGGCGACAGCCCGTCGTCGAGCCAGGTGCGCCAATACTCCGAGGACCAGCCTGAGATGGCTGAGATCGTTCGCGCGATGCGCCAGATTGCCGACAGCTACGACGAGCGCGTCCTGATCGGCGAAATATATCTGCCGCTGCCGCGCCTGATGGCCTACTACGGTGAAGACCTGGACGGGATACACCTGCCCTTCAACTTCCAATTGATCGTGCTGCCCTGGCACACGCCGACGCTGCGCGGGGCCATTGACGCCTACGAGGCGGCGCTCCCCGCTGGCGGCTGGCCCAACTGGGTGCTGGGCAACCACGACAACGCGCGCATCGCCAGCCGCATCGGACCCGCCCAGGCCCGCGTGGCCCAGATGCTGTTGCTGACGCTGCGCGGCGCCCCCACCTGCTACTACGGCGACGAGCTTGGCATGCGCGACGTGCCCATCCCGCCGGCGCTGGCGCACGATCCCCAGGAACACCTCTCGCCCGGCCACGGCCGTGACCCCGAGCGCACGCCGATGCAGTGGGACGACACGCCCAACGCCGGCTTCACCCCCGCCAGTGTGCAACCGTGGCTGCCCGTCGCCGACGATTATGCCGCCGTCAACGTGGCCGCGGAGCGAGAGGACGCCGACTCGATGCTGGCGCTGGTCCGTCGTCTGATAGAGTTGCGTCGCTCCTCGCCGGCGCTGACGGTCGGGACGCAGCAGACGCTCGACACGGGCGAGGGCCACGAGGACGTCATCGCCTATCTGCGGGAGTCGGGAGACGAGCGCGTGCTGGTCGTGCTCAACGTTGGCCCCGACACGACGCGGCAGACGCTCGACCTCAGCGCCGCTGCGTCCAGTACATCAGGCGCGCTGCTCCGCGCCACGCACATTGGCCGCGCCGACGGCGCCGCCCTGGACCTCTCCCACCTCACGCTGGAGGCGGACGAAGGGTTGGTGGCGCGACTGCATTAGTCGCGGTCGCTATTCCCTGGATATGGAGAGGACGACGACGGTTTCCAGGGCCATGAAGAGCCGCATCGGGTTCCGCGTCAAGGGCTTGAGGCCGTAGCCCTCATAGAAGGTAGCGGCAGCGGCGTCAATGGCGTCCACGATCACGGCCACCGCTCCGAGACCGCTTTGCTGCATCTCCAGGCCGCGCTGTAGGGCGTCTCGCAACAACATCTCTCCGATGCCGGCCCCTCGAAACCGCAGATCACGGGCCAGGTGGCCGATTAGAATCGCGCCTTGTACCTCGTACCGCGGCAAGGATCGGGCAACATCCTCGGGCAAATCCTTTGTCTCGATGGACGATGCCGTCAGGGTGTAGTAGCCGGCGATGCGGTCGGTCGGGGTATGTCGCAAGACATAGACGCCAACGGCGCGCTTCTCCTGATCCTGACGCGCCTGCGTGCGTATGTAGCGATCGAGGTACTCGTTGCCGCAGGAGAAAGCCGCTCGCATATGCGAGCGGACCAGTCGCTCGACAACGAGGGTGTCCTCCGTCACGACGCCGCGTCACGCTGTGATGGTCGCGGCTTGCGAAAGGCCTCGCGTAGCCGCTCGTTGGGCGGCGAGGGGTTAAGGATCTCGTTCGCGAACGCGAGGCTTTCCTCGGCCGTCAGCGTGATGATACGGTGCTCCCTGATCGTCTTTTCGGCGACTTCCCGCGCGCTGCTGACCAGGAAGTCGGACAGCGACCGACCGCTCAAGTCCGCCGCCTGCTGGAGCAGCGCCTTGACCGGCGGCGTTACGCGGGCCTGGAGCCTTTCCGAACGCGGCACGGCGCGCGTACCAGATGCCTGACTGGCTGACATAGATAGAACCAACCTTCCTCTCGTCGTTGTCAAAAGCGCCACTCCATAGATGTGCCAGTCATGGTACAGTGTGAGGACTGCATCAGGTCTAATGGAGTCGCGGGACTATTGCCTGGTTACCGGACTCACTCGTAATGTACGCCAGTTAGACTAACACAGCAAGGAGATCGCGACCTTAGGGTGCACCTTGAAATTGTGGAATCTGACCTGCGACTGCGGTCGCATGGCAAACCGACGCCGACTGCGGTCGGGTGGGGTCCGCCGCCACGTTGCTCCCCGTCCCGGTCCGACACCGCAGTGTCCGTGGTGTGCCATGCGACCGCAGTCGCAGGCCCGTTCGGCCGCAGTCCACTATTTCGAGGTGCACCCGTGACCTTGACGAGACTGTAGCACCGGCGACTAAAGTCGCTGCGCGGGCGCGTCGAGCAGTTGTCCTCACAGCAGACAAGGCGACACTTCAGTGTCCGTGGTTTGCCATGCGACTTCAGTCGCAGGCTGCGGGGTACCATCACAATCTCGGGGCGCGGTCGCATACGGTAGGCTGATCGCGAACGGATGTCATACCGATTGATCCAGGAGGCCGCGACCTGCTTCACCGTACAGTCATGCGCCAACGTGTAGTCTGGAAGCTATCATGAACACCGCGACGAGCTCAACGCCTGCTCGCACGAGGTGCAGAAGGCCTTCTACAGCCTGATCCACGAGCGCCGCATCGGAGAGTACGTCCTGCCCGACGGCTCCATCGTGATCGGGGCGGGCAACCGCGCCCAGGACAGCGCCATCGTCAAGCCCATGTCTTCGGCGCTGCTCAACCGCATGGTCCACGTCCACCTCAAAGTCTCGCACCGCGAGTGGCTGGAGTGGGCCGTCCACGCCGGCATCCACCCCCTGGTCGTCGAGTATATCCAGACGCGGCCGGACCACCTGTGGAGCCAGCCCCCCAAGCACGAGGAGCCGTTCTCCACGCCGCGCTCCTGGCACATGCTCAGCGACGCCCTGCACGGCTACGGCGACGGCATCCGGGACGAGACGCTGGCCGTGCTGGCCCACGGGTGTCTGACCCCGCACCACGCCGGGCAGTTCAAGGCCTTCGTCAAGCAGGTGCATAGCGCCTACCGCCTCGGCGCGATCCTCAAGGGCGAGGTCGGCTGGCCACACGCGCCGGAGGACCGCGACGTGCTCTACTTCCTGGCCCAGTCTTTCCGGGCGCAGTTGCTCAAGGAGCTGCCGCCGAGCCAGCAAGACGCGCGATCCGGACGGCGCGAGTTGGCGCACCAGGCCAAAAGGCTGCTCAAGGACCTGGCCGCGATCAGCCTGGAGATGGCGCAAATGGTCGTCGCCAATGGAGACGAGGAGGAGGGGCTGCCGGGCTGGTTCATGGTGGAGATCGTGCGTGACCTTCCTCGTCTGGTGGAGAAGCGGGATGGCGCGTAAGGGGCGGCAGAAGGCCGCCGAGGCACACGATGTCGCGGCGGAAAACGTCAGGCTGGCCACCACGCTGCTGGCCCAGCATCCCATCTTCACGCCGTTGCTCTACCGGGCCGCCGTTGTCCGGCGCGAGGGGAACCTGTGCCCGCACGATGGCTGGGCCGTCGTGACGTCGGACGGGCAGATACACATCCATCCCACCCGACGGGCGCGGCCGGACGAATGGCTCTACGTGCTGGCGCACTGCCTGCTGCACCTCGGCTTCGGCCATCTTCAAGTTCGCGAGAGGCCGCGCGAGTGGAACGTGGCCTGTGACCGCTACGTCGGCAAGTTCCTGGCCGAACCAGGCCCGCCGCCGGGGCCGCGCCCCCTTCCTCTGGAACGTGGCCTGCGATTTCATCATCAACGGCTGGCTCGTCGAGATGGGCGTCGGCGAGCTGCCCAAGCTGGGCGTGCTCTCAAAGGCCGCGTCTTCCGGCTGCGCTGATACAACCCGCTCGTTGATTAATAGGCTCCGTCGTCCGGCACGTATTCGGTGGTGTAGCCCGATTAGCTCTTGCTAAATTGTTCGCTGTGTGCGAACATATATCAAGGAAGGATGGAGCAGTGCGGATTATCGCCAAGTCTCGCTTGCTTGAGTTGGCTCAGGCCCATGGCGATTGCGTCGACCAGGTGACGGACTGGTATAAAATCGCAAGCAAAGAGGACTGGCGCACGCTGATCGAGGTCCGCGATTCCTTCCGACATGCCGATAGTGTGGACGGGTACACGGTGTTCAACATCAAGGGCAATGACTACCGTTTGATCGTTGAAATGCATTACGACAAAGGTATCATCTACATCAAGCACCTGCTGACCCACGCGGAGTACGACAAAGACAAGTGGAAAGCCTAAACGGCAACATGGTAAGAGGAGTTGTACATGGCGTTTGATAGCGATATCAGGGTGAGTGAGCGGCTAGAGGCAACGCGCCAGGACATCCTGGAGAAGCATATTGGAGACCCACGTGTCGAACAAACTGCTTATCCAGGGAAGCACTTTGAAGCCACACTTGCCGGGCAGCCTGTCTATGCACAGGTAGACGCAAAGCGTGATGTGCTCATGCAACAGACCATGACGCCGCTTGATGAGTACCTGTCGCTTGTGCGTGATTTTCCACTCTTCTCTATCCGGAACGACGCGCGGCTCAAAGAGGCGCTCTCCGCCATCGACAGGATGCTTGACATACCCGAACGGTCGGGGGCCCAGGAGGAGTACCTGGACGCGCTGACCGATTTGGTCGAAACGTACGAAACGGCGCATGTCACGTTCCCGCCACGGACGGGGCTCGATGCGTTGCGCTTCCTCATGGAGTCGAACGGTCTGAGGCAAGAGGATCTTGTGCCCATTTTCGGCACGAAGTCTATCGTGTCCGAAGTGCTCAACGAGAGGCGGGAGCGGAAACTGACGCTGGATCACGTCAAGAAACTCGCCGCCTATTTCCACGTGTCGCCGGCCGTGTTCATCGACGATGCCCAGCCATAGCGATCAACGTCCTCTCCGCCTCCCACCGTGACCGCGCCCGTCCCTCGGCGCGACGGGCGCGGCGAGGGCGGCCAGCAGCGCGCCCCCTGTTATCGCCGCCTACCACCAGCGGCGCCTACCTATCCATCGTTCGTCGTTGGCCTCGCCGCGGCCGCTCAGGGCAGACGCGAGCGACGGTGATCGTAAAGTTGGGCACGACCATCGCGCCATCCAGCGTATCCGCCGCGGTCAGTATGCGCGGCGTCGCGTCGCCGGGCGCCCATACATCAATCTCTCGTCGACGCGGCCAGACCACCCATACCAGGCGGACCCCACGGTCGAGATAGCGTCGCGCCTTTTCCGCCATGCGTCGGCGGCTATCGCTGAGCGACGCTATCTCCACGGCAAGGTCCGGAGCCACGCGAGGAAAATCATCCGTTTCGGTCAGGGAAGCATGCTCGGCGCGCACAAAAGCCACGTCGGGCGCGAGGACAGTCTCTCTGCTCTCTCCGGGTCGCGTCAAGTTAAAGCCCGTCTCTGCTCCGAACACCACCCCCAGGGTATGCTGTTCCGCATACACGGCCAGATGGGCGCCAAGATCCATGCTGCTGCGGCCGTGGGTACCGCCGGTCGGCGACATTCTCACCAGACGCCCCTCAACCAACTCGTAGCGATGGTCGGGATCATCGGGCATAGCCAACAAATCGGCAGCCGTCCACACGCGCAGGCGCTCCAATACCGCAACCATCGTCCACCTCTCTTATCCTTCCCACAGCCAGGAGGTCCATCCTTACGCCATTATCCATCATGCGCATCCAGTCCCGCTGATTGGCGCGCCAGGAAGTCCGCGACGGGTCAATCCAGGGGCACGACCCACGAGGGACGGGAGGGGAACAGGGCGTGCAGCAGCGGGACCGCCGCGTCGGCGGCCTGCACATCGGGGAAGGTGTCGCGCAGTTCGTCGAGGCCACGGTAGCCGAACAGGAGCTGCAGGAAGACGCCCGGCGGGAAGCCGCCGTCCGGCCTGTCCCACGCCCCGCGCCGCCAGTCCTCCGCCGTCTCCAGCCGACCGTCCGCGAAGGCCAGGCGCAGGCCGCCGCGGTAAAAGTCGAGCGTGAGCGCGCCGGAGTACCCCGCCACGACCGAGTCGCGCAGGCGGCGCTCCAGCACGGGCGCGATGCGCCGCAGGAAGGCGGGCAGGTCGGGCACGCGCACGTACCAGGGGTAGGGGCGGCGGTGCGCGGGCGACAGCAGGTCGCCCAGCGCCTCGTAGACCCGGTGCTCCCGGCCCATGGTGAAGATCAGGGTGGTCGGCGGCTCCGTGTCGGGGCGCCGCGGCGCGGTAGCCGCCACCTCGCGTAGCGCGCGCAGCACGGACGGCAGGACGCCGGCCAGCGAGACGCCCTCCGCGACGCCGATGGCCCACACGCTGAAGCCCTCGCGCCACGCGCGGCGCGCCGCGATGACGTAGCCAACCGGGCGATCCTCGCCGTCCGTGATGACGTAGACGCGCCAGCGTTCCGCCGCCTCGGGGTGCGCGCCCACCAGCATCCAGCGCCAATACGCGTCGTCGATCCTGGTCGACATCAGCGCGTAGGCGCGGTCGCGGTCGTACAGCGCCCCCAGCGTGGGAATGTCATCGAGCGTGGCCTCGCGCAGCCGGAACGGCTCGGCCCCGCCCTCCTTGAGACGCGGAATCGCGCTCAAGGCGAGGCCGCGATTCCCACCGAGGTCGAGCGCGTACTCGTAGCCGAACTGGCGATAGTAGTACTCGATGCCGGTGATGCCCTGCGCCAGGTGGCCAAGCGATTGGCTGCGCGCATGGATCAGCTCGAAGATGGCGCGGATGAAGCCGCGATTGCGGTACTCCTCGCGCGTGGCGACGACCTCCGGCCGCCCGACGGGGAGATCGACGCCGTCATAGGTCCACACCTCTGAGAGGAGGCAGGTCGAGGCGACGATCGCGCCGTCGCCCGTGCGCTCGACCACGGCGAAATCGGTTGGCCCGATCAAGGGATGGCGCCCGCTCATCATGTCGCGCGTCCAGGTACTCATCAGCGCGTTGGGCGGATCATCCGGTTCGCCGCGGAACACCTGTGCGTACAGATCGCCGATGCGCGCGACGTCGTCGGCTGTCGACCAACGCAATACTACGTCGTCGCCGAGCGCGCGCCGGTATCGATTGTCAGCCGGTGTCATAGTCACGGAAGAGTTCACGATGCCTCCGGTACGTTTCAATGATGCAATCAGTCTCTATCTTTACACATTGACGCTATCAGCCGCTTGGAGAGGGTGTCAGCGCCGCTGCCAGCATGTCACTCCTGCTCGATCCAATCCAGGAGGCGACGATCATGGAATTGTTGCACAATCCCTACGTCAGGTCGGCCCCTCATGCCTATACGATGGCATGAGCGCGGTCGGCCACTTGCAGCTTGCCGAAGATGGTCGAGACGTAGTTAGCCGCCGTCTTCGTCCGCAGGCCCAGCCGCGCCGCGATCGCCCCGTTGGCGGCGCCCTGGTCGAGGAGATGCAGGATCACACGTTCGGCCGCACTACCCTAGATAGGGATTTCTGGCCTATCTGGGTCTCACTGGCCGTCTTGACACGGTATGCTCAAACAGACATACTGTCGCTGATAGGGGGGTGCGGTGAGTTGCACAGGGAAGAAGCTCATTGCTGAAAGTCCAAGCGGCGAAGGCACGGAAAGAGGACGAAGGGGGAGACCCACGATGAGCGACGAGATGGAGTTTACGGTCAGCAGTGGGAACATCTTCGCCGATTTGGGCCGTCCCCACCCCCAGGACGATCAACTCAAGAGCGACCTCGCGCGGCGTATTAGCGTCGCGATCCGCGCGAGAGGGCTGACCCAGCAAGAAGCAGCCGAGGTTCTGAGTGTGGATCAGCCAAAGGTGTCGGCGCTGATGCGTGGGCGCATCGGTGGCGTGTCTCTTGAGCGGCTGCTCCAGCATCTCACCGCACTCAATAATGATGTGAACATCGTTGTCCAGCCCCGGGCGGCCGCGCATGAGCGCGGCACGGTCCAGGTCCACGACGGTGTCGCGGCCCTTGCCGGTCAGCACGCGTCATAGCCCGTAGCCCACGGCCCATGGCATCCGTGCTCGCTGACCTCAGCCACCTGGTCGCGATACCATAGGGCGAGGACGCTCCTGTCTCCGACGAGGTCCAAGCGCATACCGAAACGCTGGCTACCAGCGGTCTCTACGCCCGTCCGGCCTCGGGCCGCGCGCAGAGGCGGCGAAGCTGGGCCAGGTGTCCCAAGTCGTGGTTGGCCAGCCACGTCCCCAGCTCGAGCACGCTCGTCGTCCCTTCGACGTTGACGCCCCGACCGGCCCACTGCTCCGGCGTCAGGCCGCGCGCCTACGATAATTCTCGCGCCGGGCGATTACCGACCCGCGCCGTGTGGCCGCGAGTGGGACAATCAGGGAAGATACCGAAGACACCGCAATTGCCGACAATAAGAAATGAGAGGGGAGGACGTACGGATGACGACAGAGGCCCTGGAGGTCGAAGCGGGCGAGAAGGATAGCCCAGCGATTGACAGCATCGAGCAGTGGGCGGGCCACTTCGCGCAGGGAGGCTCGGACAAGGTGTGGGGCGGCGCGGTGCGGGGCGCGACGTTCATCAGCACGTGGGGCAAGCGCGGCTCGGCGCTGCAGCGCGGAGAGAAGGTCTGCAAGTCGAACGAGGAGGCCCTCAAGATGTTCCGCAAGAAGGCGCAGGAGAAAGCGTCGGAGGGCTACAAGAACGTGGCCTTCGGCGACCCCGCCTACGGCGTCCCCGTCCTGATCGGCCCCGCCGCCGGAGGGAGCGTGACGGTGACGGTCACGACGACCGTGCCGCCCAAGCCGACGGTCTACGCCACGGGCCACGTGCTGCCGATGGAGGAGGCCGAGCTGGAAGCCTGCCTGGTCAGTCCGCTCTACGGCGTCTCCGAAAAGATCAACGGCGAGCGCTGCGTGGTGGCCTTCGACGGCGCGACGCTGACGGCCTATAACCGTAAGGGCCAGCAAGTCTCGACCGTCCCCGACAGCACGCGCGCACTGGCCGCGCTGGGCCACCCCTTCGTGCTCGACGGCGAGCGCATGATCGCCGGCGGCGTCGGCGGCTACGTCATCTTCGACCTGCTGGAGTGGGACGGCCGGGACATGCGCGCCCAGCCCTACAGCGCGCGCATCGCCGCCGTGCGCGACGCGCTAGTCGACCAGGGACTGGCGGCCTCCGTGGCCCATAGCGTGGAGCCGGACGACGCGGCGGACACGGCCGGCCCGCGCCTCTACCTGCTGACGGCCGAAGTCGGGTACGAGGAGGGCCGCGCGCTGGTCGACCGCGTGGCGGCGCGCGGCGGCGAGGGCGTGGTCATCAGGACGCTGGACGCCCCGTACGTCGAGGGCGATACCAAGCACGTGCGCAAGATCAAGTTCCTGGCCGACCTGGACGCCTTTGTAATCCGCGTCAACCCTGGTAAGGCCACCGGCTCGGTCGTGCTGGGTCTGGTGCGGCCGGACGACGGAGCCGTGATCGAGGTCTGCAACGTGCGCTCCGGCCTGACCGACCCTGACATCACCGCGTTGGAGGCCAAACTGGCGGCGGGCGAGCGCCCGGTGCTGACCGTGGAGTACCTTCCGGCGCGCACCATCGGCATCCGCCTGGTCGAGCCCAAGGTACGCGCGTTGGGCGGCGTCGTGCGCACCGACAAGACCTGGCAGGAGTGCCACACCACCCAACTGGGCACGGCCAAGGCAGCTGATTTTGCCAGGGCCAGGCCGGCCAACATCGAGGCCGCCACAACCAGCGCGAATACCCTATAATGGTTGGAACGATGCGACAGCCGGCGCGGGCCAGCAGTACGTCCGCGGCGTTTCGCCGCGGCTGCAGTCAAGCTCACATACGTCACCGGACATCGATGTCACTCAGCGTCCGGGGGACGTAGGTGCGGGGCGCCCACTCGCTGAGCAGGCAGGCCCAAGCGTCCGACCCGCACCTACGTCCCCCGGACGCCTAAAGCGATCAACGCCGGTCCCCGGATTCAAAGTGGCCCGCGCAGGCTGTCGCATCATTCACTTGCCAACACCATATCCATACCCGATGGCGTGTTCATCGAGTATGGCACCACGAAGCGCACTTTTCAAGCTATAATAGCGGGAATGCTCTGGCGACGTCAGGGGCTAGCAGTTCGTCCGCGGTGTTTCGCCGCGGCTGCGGTCAAGCCTTGCACACGTCACCGGTCGTCGATGTCACTCAGCGCCAGCACGGGTGGTCCCCCGGTCAACCGCTCGCTGGACAAGCAGTGGCTCAATCGTTCGACCGGGGGACCACCCGTGCTGGCGCCTAAAGCGATCGGCGCCGGTCCTCGGATTCAAAGTGGCCCCTGCGTCGCCAGGACATCAAGCGGGCCTGCGACTACCCGGCTAGACCGGCAGACCCGCGGCTAGGGTCTGGGGGGCTAGTCCGCATGTGTCGCATGGCAAACTACCGGCCGACTGCGGTCGATTGGGATGACATGATGTGTCGTGCGTCCTGACACCGCAGTGTCCGTACGCTTCCATCCGACACATGCGGACTAGCCCCCCAGACCCTAGCCGCGGGTCTGCCGGTCTAGCCGGGTAGTCGCAGGCATCACCCTTGATCCCTGGGGAGGACACCATGGCGCACCTCTCGGACTTCTTCAAGAATATCTTCCAGAGCCAGACCCAGGATGCGGGTGTGGGTACGGGTCAGGCTGCTGACACGACCCCAAACAACACTCCTGCGGACACGACGGGCGATACGAGTGTCGCCGTCCTGCACCTGCTGGTGCGGGAGCGGCGCGAAGCCAATCTGTCCTACTACTACTACGGCAACGCCATCCACGAGTACGAGGTCTCGGTCTGGCAAAAGGGCGCGACCTTCACGACGCGGATGCGCGCGCAGGTGCGCTCGGGCCGGGAGAACGCGACCCCCTGGGGCGAGTGGACCTCGCAGAAAACGTTCCAGGCGCTTGCCAACGCGCGGGCGGACGCGCGGACCATGCTGGCCGATCCCCATCGCGCCGGCGAGGTCAACCGCAACGGTCTCGGTCACTGGATGTGGAACCAACTGGACCCGACGGGAGGGCGCAACCGCAGTCGCAACGCGCAGTCCATCACGGTCACGGAGGTCTACAGGTACGAGCGGCCCGCTGGCATCGACGATGGACGCCTGGCCAACGAGGTCGCCGCGGGAGGCCGATTGCGCGAAGGGCCGGCGGCGGGCGAGGTGGTGCGGCAACTGTGGGGCCGCGAGGAGCCGGCCGCCCGCGCCACCATCCTGCAGTTCGCCCACGTCGCGCCGCTGGCTTATGGCAGTTGGGGCCACTGGAAGTGGCTGTACAAGCAGGCCGAGGAGGCCAACGACGCGGCGCTGCTGGCCGTGATGATGGCGCGGCTCGACACGGCCCCGCTGACCAACGACGCCTCCTTCTCCTGGTTGGACCAGTCGCCGCGCGCCGTGACGGTCGCCTATATGAAGCGTCGCGCCCGCCGCTACCTGCGCGCCATGGCCAGACGCGACCCCAAAGGCTACGCCGGCCTCGCCGCCTACCTGCTGGCGCTCAGCGGACGCAACCGCGACGAGCTCGATGTCAAATGCCAATGGGTCTCGCTAGACACCCTCTACGGCGGCTCTCATCGCTACGAGCAGACCGCTCACGGGCGCGGACGCTACGTCCTCCGCCGCTCCCATCCCTCCCTGGTGACGGTGGACGAACTGGCGCCCGAGGCATGGACGGAACGTCCCGAGCACCTGACCTCGCTCTTCCAGGACATCGAGCTGCCGTGGCAGACGCTGGAGTGGGCCTGCGCGCTGCTGCGGCGGCGCGGCCTCACGTTGCCCGCGGCCGACGACAGATCGCTGACCCACTATCTGCGCGCGCCGTCGCCGCTGCTGGTGCGCACGGCGTGCGCCCTGGCCATCGCCCGCATCGACGCGGGCGCGTGGCCCAGCGCGACGGTCGTGGCCACGGCCTTCTACTACGCCACCGGGAGCCAGCGCCAGCGCCTGGCCGCACACCTGGCCACACAGGCCGCCCTTGGCACGCCAGGCGCGTGGGATCGCGAGTTTGCCCTGGCCCTGTGCGAGCGGCTGGCCGAGACCGGCACGGGACGCTTCGCCGCCCGCCAGATCGACTGCGCCACGCTGCTGGGCGCGCGCTACGCCGCGGTCGTGCCCGGCCACATCCTGCTCAACGCCGTCCCCGCCCTGCTGGCCACGGGCCGCCCCGAGTTCCTGCCGCTAGTGCGCGCCGTCGTCGACACGCTGGACCCCGAGGCGCTGCCCCGGCTGCTGGCCGCCGCCGCCTCGCTCGACCCGGCCAAACGACAGATCCTGGCCGGCTTCCTCCTTGCCGGGCTCGGCGGCCGGCGCCTGGGCGTCGACGTGGGCCGGCAGCTGGTCCGCTCGGCCGATCCCTGGGTCCGCGCCACCGGCTGGAGCTTGCTGGCCTCGGCCATCGACGCGGCGGATGGACAGGCCGACGCGACCGCGCTGTGGGACGAGGTGTTGCGCGCGGACGCGCCTGAGGACGCGCTGGCCGGCGCGGTCGGCTCCGTCGAGGCGCTACGCGCGCTGCTGCGCGCCCCGGCGCAGGTCGAGGCGCTGACGGAGGCCTTCCGCGCACGGCCGGCCCTGCTAGCGGCGCTGAGCCCCGACGCCTTCGCCCTGCTGATCAAGAGCTTCCCGCTCGATGTCCTGGTCGCGCTGATCCCGCTGATGGACGAGCCGTCCTGGCTGCGCCTGCGCGACAGGCTGCTGGTCGAGTTGCGCCAGGACGCGCGCCTGACCGCTTTCTGGCGCGCCGTCTGGGCGGTCAGCCCCGCGGCCGTCGAGGGCCAACTGGCCGCGCGCGCGCTGGACGACCCGCTGGTCGCGCGGACCTTCGTGGAGGCCGCCGACGCGGAGTTCCTGGAAACCTCGACCGCGCCGTTCGAGCCGCTGCTGCTGGCCTGGATCGCCGCGCACCAGGAGGTCTTCGCGCGCGGTTCGCAGCCTCTGCTCACCGCCGCGCTGCACAAGCTACCCCGCGTACGCGCCTGGGCACTGGCGCGCGCCGTCGCCGTGGGCCTGACCACGCCGTTCGCGCTGCGGCTGCTCGAGTCCGGCCTGCCCGAGACGATTGCCGTGGCCGAGGCGCACTTCGACGCCCTGCCCGCTGGCAACCCCGAGGAACTGGAGGTGGCGCTGGCCATCTGCGATAGCCCCGACCGCACCGCGCAGGCCTTTGGCCGCGCCTATATCGAGCGCCGTCGGGCCACGCTGCCCGAGGCGGAGCTGACGCGGCGGCTATCCGAGCACCCCGACGCGCCGATGCAGGAGGTGGTGGCCCGGCGCCTGTTGCGGTCGCCCGAGCTGGCGCGGGGATTGAAAGAGTTCGATACAAGCGTGTTGCGCGCCCACGACCGCGGCCGCAAGGCCAAGGAACTGGTCAAACAGCGCCTGGCGTCGACCCCGCCGCCGGCGCTGGAGGCGCAGGTCGATACGGCGGCGCTGCTCGAGCTGGCGCGCGGCACGACCCCGCGCGACCGCGAGTGGGCGCTGGCCCAGTTGGCGCGCCTCGCCATGGCCGGCGAGACCGTCGAGGGCTTCAGCGTCGACGCAGTGGGAGGAATCTAAACCATGCTGATCGCCCAGAACTATGCCCAGCGCAGCTCCGCGACCCTGGACGCGGCCGGGCTGGGGCTCAACCTCTCGACCGAGCAGAGCCGTCCCCCCGTGCGCCTGCACGCCTCGATTCAGGACGGATTGGCCTACGCGCGCCTGATGAAGACGCTCTACGCCGTGGTCACCAGCAACCTGCTCGCGCCAAAGCGCGACCGCAGCGCCTACTTCGAGTGGGTGCAGCAGCGCTACCTGGAGGAGGTCACGACCGAGCAGGCGCATCGCCTGACCCAGGTACCGGCGTGGCTGGCCGAGCGCAAGGACCTCAATGAGCGCATCGCCGCGCTCAACAAGCGCATCAACACGCTGACCGTCTCGGCCCAGGGAGGCGACTTCTACCAGGCCCAGCGCAAGTACTGGAATTGGCTACGCACCTACGATATGGACATGTGGTGGGTGCTTGACCCGGTGGTCAGCGTCCACCCGGACTGCCTGATCTTCGAGGCCTTCTCGCAGGACGAGTCAAGCTACGGGCGCGTCACCGTGCCCATGGACCGCCTGGACATCCACGACGCGGTCGACTACGGGACCACCAACATCGACTTCAGCCCCGCCCTTAACCGCGAGATCGGGCGTATCCGCAGCTACCGCGAGACCGGCCTGCACGTGGGGCCTCTGGCGGTGGGCCTGGAGACGGCCGCGGGCTCGGTGGTGGAGAAGAAGATCGACCTGCCGCCGACGTGGGTGCGCGGCTTCCTGCAGGTGCAGTCGGCCGCGACGCTGCCGGGCGTCGAGGCGCGCTTCTCGGCCTCGACGGTCGCCGACGTGCTGAGCGTCATCCGGCGGCGCCACGAGGATCGCGGTCCGCGCTCGCTGCGCTTTGTGCTCGCGCCCGGCGAGCATCCGCAGATCGTGGTCGAGCCGTGGGGCGTGGTGGTGCCCGAGCGCGTTCACACCTTCGAGGGCGCCAACCGGCAGGAGATCCGCGTGTGGGGCCGTCGCCGCCTGCTGGTACTGGAGGGGCTGCTGCCCTTCGCCACGGAGGTGCGGGTGCGCCTGATGGGCACGGGGCTGCCCTCCTACTGGAGCGTGCTGGCCGAGACCTCGCGCTTCGACATGGGGCTCTCGGGCTGGACGCAGAACGACTGGTCGCGCGCGGCGCAGTTCGACCTGCTGGCCTCGATCAGCCGCCCCTCCGACGCGGACCTGCAGGCCGTCTCACGGGTCCTGCAAGACCGGCTGTTCGGCACGCCCGAAGAGTTTGCCGCCGCGTCCGGTCTTTCGCGCGCCCAGACCACGGCCGCCCTGCAAGCCCTGACCCGCGAGGGTCGCGCCATGTACGACTACGTGACCGGGACCTATCGCTGGCGGCAGCTGTTCCCCTTCATGCCCGAGCCTGCGGCCATGGACGAAGACCCGCGCCTGGCCGCGGCGCGTCGCTTGATCGAACGCAAAGCCGTTACCTGGACCGACCTGCCCAAGCGTACTATGGCCACGCCAGCAGGTTCGCCGCCCGCGCCGACCGCCGCGCCAGCCGCCACTGCTACTGGCGGCGCGGCAGTGGCGGCAACGGCAAGCGTCACACCCCCCGGGACGGCCCAATGGCGCACCTTCAGCTACAAGGACCCCAAGTCGGACAAGTTCTGGAACGTGCTGCTGAGCGGGCGCTCGCACGTGGTGCATTTTGGCCGCACGGGGACCGATGGCCAGCGGCAGCAAAAAGAGTTCGCGACCGCGCAGCAGGCCCAGGTCTCGTACGACAAGCTGGTCAAGGAGAAGACAGGCAAGGGCTACGTCGAGACCACGCCGGCGCCCGTGCCGTCCGCGCCCGTTACCCCGACGCAGACAGCAGCGGCCGTCGCGCCAGCGGCGTCCGGCGAGGTCGCGCCTGCCATGGAGCGCACGCGCTTCGAGGCCACCGTCAAGGGCGAGAAGGCCTTCGAGGTGGTCCTCGACGTCGACGCGGACGGCCGCGTGGTCTACGCCCAATGCACCTGCAGCGCCTACCGGCGCGACAAGATGCGCAAAGGCCCGTGCCCCCACATCCTGGCCGTCAGCGTCGCCGCGGCGCGCTACGCCGCCGAAAACTAAGCCGCGGCCCTCGGCCTTTGACCCAAGTCGCATGGCAAACCACGGACACTGAAGTGTCTGACGCGGCCCGTAGATGCGTCCTATCATATGAGCTAAACGCGACCTAACGGCTAACGGCTAACGGCTAACGGCTAATTACTTCGAGATCGGAGCCTGCAATGAGCGAGAACAGCGGCGGTCAGAACTGGCGCGAGCGCGTCCGGCTATACGGGAAGCAGGCCGTCACCCTGGAGGAGATGCTGCGCCTGGGCTTCTGGCCGCCGGATGACCAGGCCGCCGCCAGGCGCGAACAAGCGATGGCCGAGCTGGAGACGGTGCAGAAGGAGTTGCGTGCGTTGCGCACCCAACTGAGCAAGGTCGAGGGACAGCTCAACACGGCCGGCGACATCGAGTCGATCCTCGACGAGATCCGCAAGCGGCGTATCGAGCGCGTGCGCGCCGAGCGCGAGCAGCAGCGGGCGGACAAGGCGCGCAGGCAAGAGGAACACCGCGCCGCAGACCGGCAGCACCGCCGCGAGCGCCCGCCCTTCCTGGGCCACGGCGTCTCCGGCGGCCTGCGCTACGAGGGCGGCGACGCCGATCGGTTGGCGGCTCTTGGCCTGCCCCAACTTGCGACGGCAAGCGATGTCGCGGCGGCCATCGGCATCGACGAGGACGCGCTGGCCTGGCTGACCTACCACCGCGGCGCGGCCACCATCGACCACTACCACCGCTTCACCATCCCCAAGCGCAGCGGCGGCAGGCGCGTCATCTCCTCGCCCAAGACGCGCCTGCGCGTGGCCCAGGGCTGGCTGCTGCGCGAGGTGCTCTCGCGCCTGGCGTTGCACGACGCGGCGATGGCCTTTCGCCCGGCGCGCTCCATCGCGGACAACGCGCGCCTGCACCAGGGCCGCGCCGTGGTGGTGCGCATCGACCTCAAGGACTTCTTCCCCTCCATCGGCTTCCGGCGCGTGAAGGGGCTGTTCGAGTCATTCGGCTACAACGAGGGCGTGAGTACGATCCTGGCCCTGCTCTCCACCGAAGCGCCGCGCGCCACGGTCACGCTCGACGGCGAGCGGCGCTACGTGGCCATCGGCGACCGGCAGCTGCCGCAAGGGGCCTGCACCTCGCCGGCTGTCACAAACATCCTGTGCCGGGGCATGGACGCGCGCCTCACCACGCTGTCCGCGCGCTTCGGCTTCACCTACAGCCGCTACGCCGACGACCTGGTGTTCTCGCACGCCCAGCGCGGCGTGGCCATGGGCGCCTTCCTGAGCATCGTAAAGGGCGTCGTGACCAGCGAGGGCTTCACCGTCAACGACGACAAGACGCGCGTGATGCGCCCCCACCAGCGCCAGACCGTTAATGGGCTCGTCGTCAACGCCACGACTATCTCACCCACCTCACCCACCTCACCCACCTCACCCACCTCACCCACCTCACCCACCTCACCCACCTCACCCACCTCACCCACGTCTACCTCGTATGCGCAGCCCAGTATGGATAGTTATGTGCATACCGCGAAGGGGGAGTCATCCGAGGGACCGGACGAGCACGAGCACGAGCACGAGCACGAGCACGAGCACGAGGACAGCGCGATCCGCCTCTCGCGCGTCGACCTGCGCCGCTTCCGCGCCGTGCTGCACCACTGCGAGACCGAGGGCTTCGACGCCGTCTCGGTGCGCCTCGGCAAGAACGCCCAGACTTACGCGGCCGGCTACCTTGCCTACATCCACATGGTCTCGCCCCACAAAGCCGCCCAACTCGTGCAGCAACACCCCTGGCTCTCCCCGCGCCGCGCCGACGCCTCCTGGGCCGGGTAAAAGGTCAACAGGTCAACGACCTCCGCATATCTTGGAGATCGGTGACATTAACGCTATAATATAGGTGTTAGTGTGCGTTAATCACGAGAGGCAGCGACGATGGACAAGGACCTATCCTTATCATGGCGCGCTCCGATTGCCCGCGCGATGAAAGAGCCAGAACAGAGCAGCGACGTAGAATTGGTCTGGCGCAGCTTCCTTGACCTTCTCGAGCGCACGGTACCGCCAGGGCGGCCGACAGAGGCAGGAGCGGACTTATCGGCCGCCGAGGCTACCGTGCTTGCTGACGGTAGCGTCGGCCTCACTGTCTCCGCGGAAACAACGGCGCGCGCGCTAGGGCGAACAGCCGTTCGCTGGGCCAGCCTCTTGATGAACAGTGTCGGCGCCGCTGCGGCTGCGCGTATGATTGGCGTGCAGGAGAGCCGCGTGCGCCAGCGCCTGGCTAATCGTACCCTCTATGGCTTCAAGCACGAGGACACCTGGCGAGTTCCGCGCTTCCAATTCTACGATAATCGTCTCGTCCCTGGCGTCGCAGCGGTCTTCCCGCACCTGCCGGACACGATCACACCCGTGGCCGTCGAGACGTGGTTCACCATACCCACGATGGAACTTGTCCTGGATGACCAACCAATGAGCCCGCGCGATTGGCTGGTCGCTGGCGGCGACCCGGCCGTGGTGGGCCGTCTGGCGGCGTTCCTATAGGTCGTCAGTCATCTACGACGCCTATCCCCACATAGACGGTCTCCTGTATACGTTGTCGATGTACAAGCATGAGCCGTGCATCGCACTGTACGAACGTGCACACAACTCATTGCCGCGCCATCCCTCACTCGATCGTGCGCTCAGTGATCCCGGTTTGTTCGGCACACTGGCCGCCGTCGCCGACGACATGGGCTATACCCTGGCCTGAGCGTGACATATGTCCGTTCTGGAGGCCATTGTCATCAACAGCGACGATGCGTGCGTTAAACGACGCTCGTTGTATGACGATAGAAAGAGTATGATGACATCGAGAGTTCTTGGGGAGGATACGTTGCTAGGTAAAGTGATCGTCGGGTCAGAAGACGGCCAAACTGGATATTACGACATCCGCACTATAATCGCTGCCGCGCGGGACGGAGACACATCCACCACCCTCCCTCCGCGTGTACGGGAGGAAACGCAGAAACTTCTTTCACTCATGGAGGATGACTTATCGTGCATCCATCAAAACGAGCAGTACACGTGGGCCGAAGCCCTCGACAATGATGAACGGCAACAAATGAGGATGGAATTAGCCGATGCTCTCGTACATGCCGTCGAAACAGACGATTGGTCGGCCTACGATAACGCGTGGTCTGACTGGCGAGCAACCGCAGACGTACTGAGCGATCCTGAGCTCGTCGCTTCTCTTACAGTCGCCCTCAAAGAGCAAAGAAACCCACCGAAGGCCGTCTCGCCGGACTACAGCAATACGAAGTAACGGGAGCCGGCCGAGTGTGGTACCGCATCCACCAAGACGATGACGCGGTCGAGGTTATCAGAGTCAGCATCAGCCACCCAAGAGAAACCAAGTAGAGGACGACATGCTCGATACCGATGTACTCGTAGAAAGTGAGTCCGCGACCATGCCGACGCTTGGACATGGGTTGATCGCCTCGCGTTTGCAGCGTGCCCTGGGCGACTTTGTCGAAGAGCATGGCCTGGGCCTTGTCTTCTCGGCCCAAACGTCGTTCCGCGTCGGGACGGAGCCGAAAGACCCTGACCTGGCCTACGTCTCCAAAGGGCGGCTCTCCGGTCTGCCCGCGGATCTCGACATCGACGCGGATTTCGCCCCGGATCTGGCCGTGGAGATCGCCTCGCGCTCCGACACCCTGGCCACGATCTCGCGCAAGGTGCGCGCCTACCTCGACGTGGGTGTCCAGGCCGTCTGGGTAGTCAATCCCTGGCTGCGTACGGTCGAGGTGTTCCGCGCCGATGGCCACCATGCGCTGCTCTCGGAGTTCGACGCGCTACGGGGCGATCCCGTCGTGCCCGGTTTCAGCGTGGACCTTGCGCGCATCTTCCCCTCGTAGAGCCCAACCTGTTCGGAACAACGTGACGTCAGTCGTGCAGGGCGCGGGGGATCGCGTCGCGTACCGCAAAGTCCGTGAAGTGGGCCTCGAACCCCGCCCACGGCGGCTCGTTGTACCAATCCATTCAGGCCCATTACAACGATTCGTGCAATAAGGACCACTTACACATCGAGCCTTACAGCGCCGTTTGGATACGTCGGACGCGGTCAGCATAGTCCTCTTCTGACAGTGTAATAAGTTGCGCGCCAGGGTCGATCGGTCGGCCTGGCGCAGGGTCCCCGAAATAGCGCGGGACGAGGTGAGCATGGAGGTGGGGGACCAGATTGCCGAGCATTTGGTAGTTCATCTTCGTCGGGGCAAAGACGTGATCAAGCGCACGAGCTGCACGAGTCAGGTCACTGAAGAAAAGAGTTTGCTCGTCGGGGTCAAGGTGATAGGGTTCCCGGACGTGCTTCGTGCAGATGAGCACGGCATAGCCAGCAATGTACTGGTTGCGCATAAGCCGGAGTTGACTGATGCGTAGGCGTTCAACGGTGAACCCTTCGGGGCTGACGGGTTCGTTAGATTGGCACTCGGCACACAGGGGGCAATCCTCTCCTCGCACGAGCGCATCCCAACGATTCCGTGACATCCACTCTTTTGGAGCGGCTGACATAGAGGATCTCCCAAAAGTTACGAACGAACGGCCAAGTCTAAAGGATACACGAGGAGAAAGCCCCCCGAACCTACCCGTGGGTTCGGGGGATCAGCGCGGTGGTTTGTCATACGGCCGCGGTCGCAGGCTCTTAGTACTACAACGTTAGGACCGGCCTGCGACTAAAGTCGCATGGCACACCACGGACACTAAAGTGTCTCAACAGACCGCTCCACACGACGTCAGTCGTCGTTCTTTGCCATGCGACTTTAGTCGCAGGTCAATATCACGTTGTAGTGTTAGGTAGGCCAGTTATGCGTCGTCGCGGACGCGCGCCTTCATCCAGGGGTTGCTGTTGTGAAAGTCGCTGACCGCGTTGCCGGGCGGGTTGAGCCTGTCCAGCCGGGCGCGCAGGTCGTCGTCGAGGTCGCGGTCGAGCACGCCGAGGGCGTCCTGCAGTTGCTCCATGGTGCGCGGACCCAGGATCGGCGAGGTGACGCCGGGCTGGTCCTTGCACCACAGCAACGCCAACTGGCTGGCCGTCATGTCGTGTTCGCGCGCCAGGTCGGCCAGCGAGCGGGCGACGGAAACGGCCCGCCGCGTCACGCGGTCGCCGAACAGGCTCTCGCGGCCATTGCGCTCCAGACGCGAGCCCGACGGCGCGGCGCCCTCGTCGTTATAGCGTCCGGCCAGGATGCCGCCGGCCAGGGGCGACCACGGCAGCAGGGCCATGCCATAGCGCTGCGCCAGCGGCACAAGCTCGTTCTCGATGCGACGGTCGACCAGGTTGTAGGGCGGCTGCTCCGAGATATAGCGGGCCAGACCCTGGCGCTCACTGACGCCAAGTCCCTCCATCACCATCCAGGCCGGGAAAGTGGAGCAGCCGACGTAGCGCACCTTGCCCGCGCGCACCAGATCGTCCAGCGCGCGCAGCGTCTCGTCCTGCGGGATGTCTAGCGCCGGGCGGTGCAACTGGTAGAGATCGATGTGGTCGGTCTGCAACCGCCGCAGCGAGGCCTCGCAGGCCGCGATGACGTGGTAGCGGCTGATGCCGCGGTCGTTTGGACCGGGACCCATCTCGCCGTTGACCTTGGTGGCCAATACGACCTCGTCGCGCCGGCCGTTGCGCTGTAAGGCGCGGCCCACGATGCGTTCGCTCTCGCCGGTGTTATAGACATCGGCCGTGTCGATGAAGTTGATCCCGCCGTCCAGCGCGGCGTCGATGATGCGCAGCGACTCGTCCTCCGGCGTGGGGTCGCCAAAGTTCATGGCCCCCAGGCACAACGGCGACACCTGCACACCGGTGCGTCCCAAACTACGATAGGTCATCTATCCCTTCCTCCTCATTTCACGTCATCCAGTGCGTCTGACCAGTCCTGCTACCCCAGTATAGACGCGTTGTGATCGCGCGGGCGCCGCCCCACTAAACCGTGGGGGAAGCACGATGGACGAACGAAAGCTGCCCTAAGCACAACTACCCGATGATATAGTTGCTTTATGAATGCCGCTCACGCATGTATCTCCTACAACGCTGCGAGGTCCTACTGGGATCAGGCAGCAGAGGATTATGTTGACACTACGCCAACACCCGTATGGTCCACTCTCTTCATCCGTTCAGCATGGTCAGCATAATGAGCGACGAGTCGGTCGAGAACGGGCAGCAACGTGAGCGGCGTGCTGCCCTGGACGTGCAGCCCTTGGTGCGGCAAAAGGCGGAACACCTGGGCGCCCGCGGCACGGAGTGGCTTGCGCAACTCCCCGCGTTGATTTCTGATCTCGAGCGGCAGTGGTCGATCACAGTAGGGTCGCCATTCAGCGGTGGAACCACATCGTACGTCTGTCGGGCTGTCACGCACGCCGGTGACGATGCGGTGCTGAAACTAGCTCTCCCCGACGACAGCTTCCAGGATTCAGTCCGCGTCCTCGAGGCCGCACATGGCAATGGGTATGTTCGCCTTCTCGCGCATGACGATGAGCGGTATGCTTTACTCCAAGAAGCGCTTGGCGCACCGATGGACACTCTTGACCAGACGCCGGAGCAGCAGATGCGTGCGCTGGCGCGGACGTTGCGCCATGCCTGGCAGGCGCCACGATGGGACGACGCAACTGTCGAGCCCGGCACGGAGAAGGCCGCGCAGTTGGGTGAACTAGTGGGGTGGCTATGGGAGTCTCTAGACCGTCCGTGCTCGGAACGAGTCCGGGACCAAGCAATGGCCTACTCCAGATCCAGAGCCGCCGCTTTCGACATCGACAGGTGCGTCGTCGTGCACGGCGACCCACATCCTGGCAACGCATTGCGCATCCCTGCACCCCGCGCCGGCGCAGAGTCAGGGTTCGTTTTTGTGGATCCTGACGGCTTCCTGGCTGATCCCGCCTATGACCTCGGCGTCGTGCTACGGGACTGGGCGCCACAACTGCTGGCCGGAGACGCGTCCACCCTGGCACGCGGGTATTGCCGGTTGCTCGCCACGGAGACCGGTGTTGATGAAACGGCGATCTGGGAATGGGGCTTCCTCGAACGGGTGTCTTCGGGTCTCTACACAATGCAGTTCGCCGGCCCCGACCTTTATCGGCCGTTCTTGGAAACCGCCGAAAGGCTCTGTCTATGAGCGCCGTTGATGGAGCAGGCCACATGCAGGCCACATGTAGGATTTCACGCTTCCCCTCCCGCGCGGGAGAGGGACAGGGTTAGGGTTGAGGGTGTCCTACGGGCGCACCGCCGTCCCGTCAGGGGTACGCGCCGTGGTCCATTCGGGCACGCCATCGGGGCAGGGGTGTTTGGCCGCCTCAGCCTCGTCGAAGTCGATGCCCAGACCCGGCCTGTCGTTGGCGTACATGTAGCCGTCGCGCACCTCCGGGCAGCCGGGGAAGACCGCGCGATCCGTCTCGTTGAAGCCGCCCCACTCCTGAATGCCAAAGTTAGGGCAGGCCAGGTCCAGGTGCAGGTTGGCCGCGTGGCCGATCGGAGAGGTATCGCCCGGACCATGCCAGGCCGTGCGCACCCCGAACGCCTCGCACAGCGCGGCCAACTTGCGCGCCGGGGTGATGCCGCCGATGGCGCTGACGTGGCAACGGATGAAGTCGATCAGCCGGTTGGCGATCAGCGGCAGCCACTCGTTGGGGTTAGTGAACAGTTCGCCCATGGCGATCGGCGTGGCGCTGTGCGCGCGCAACGTGGAGAACCAGACGTTCTGCTCCGGTGGTAAGGGGTCTTCCAGAAAGAACAGCCGGTAGGGATCGAGCCCTTTGGCCAGGCGCACCGCCTCGATAGGCGCCAGGCGCTCGTGGATGTCGTGCAACAACTCGACATCGAAGCCCAGGTCCGCGCGCAGGCGCTCGAACAGGGGCGGGATACTGCGCGCGTAGGCGTCCGGGTCGAAATAGGCGCCGGGCAGCGCGCCCTCGGGCGAGCGCCGCGCGGGCGCGTATCCGCCGTAGCCGCCCAGCTGGCAGCGGATATAGTGGTAGCCCTGCTCTTGCCAGGCGCGCGCGTTCTCGACCACCTCGGCGGCGTCACGGCCATTGGCGTGACGGTAGACCGCGGCGGCCTCGCGACACTTGCCGCCCAGCAACTGATAGAGCGGCAGGCCGGCCAGCTTGCCCTTGATGTCCCACAGAGCCATGTCCACGCCCGAGAGCGCGTTATTGGTAACGGGACCGTTGCGCCAGTACGAGTTCTGATAGGCAGTCTGCCAGATATCCTCGACGCGCTGCACATCCTTGCCCACGACAAAGGGCTTCAGGAAATCCTCGACGGCGGAGCGAACGGCAAGGTGGCGCTGCGTGAAGGTGGCGCAGCCCAGCCCATACAGGCCGGGCTCCGAGGTCTCGACCCGGACCACCACCAGGCGGTTGCCACCCGAAGCGATCAAGAACGTGCGCACGTCGCGGATAGTGATGGTCGGCGAGGGCATCGCGCCTCCTTCGAGTTGCCGGTTGCCAGTTGCCTATGTCATCATGATACAGCGTCGACAGCGCGCAGGGTCTGCAAAAGATTGTTCCGGGGGTGGCGCTTCGGGCCGCTTTTACAAGGACTACGGTATCCTGCCCTGGTAGATGTCGATAACGTGGCCTCCCAGCGCGCAAGCGACCGCTGAGAGGGGGATACCATGTCTGTCCATGTGTACGACCGCTGGGCGCCCACCTACGATCGCGTCTGGCGCCGCTACACCGACGCGACGCTGGACTACCTGCTCGACGTTCTCGACCTTACAAGCGTCGGCGATGTCCTTGATGTAGGCTGCGGAACCGGGGCATTGCTGGAACGGCTGCGCCATCGCCTGCCCCAGACCCGATTAGCCGGCATCGACACCAGTGCGGAAATGCTGCGGATCGCGCGCCAGCGACTGGTCGGGGCGGAGGTGCGGCTGGCCGTGGGGCCGGCCGAGCGCGTTCTCTGCGCCAACGAGTCACTGGACCTCGTCACCATGGCCAGCATGCTCCACTATGTCCCTCGGCTCTCACTCGCCCTCGGCGAAGCGCGGCGCGTCCTGCGGCCCGGCGGAACCGTCGCCATCATCGACTACCTGCCGCGCGGTCTCCACGGCAGCGTAGCGGACGGACTGCTCCGGCTGTACGACCGTGGCCACGTGCGCAGCCTCCGTCTCCCGGACATAGAGGTGGCGCTGAGAGCTGTCGGTTTCGATGTGACATACAGCGCGATGTTCCCCATTAGCCGGATATTCCGGGGCGTCTGCGTCCTCGGCGTCAAGGCGGACACGCGCGCAGGTATTGTCCGGCATGTCTAACGGCTTGTGCCGCTGTATCTACCCCTGTCCTCTCTTATCTTATGCCGCGGGGCGGCGACGACGGGTGCGGCGCAGGCCCTTGCGCATCTCCTCGGCGAAATCGGGCGTGCACAGGCCCAGTCCGGCGAGGTAGACGCCCCGCCGCGCGTAGGCCTCGGAGCGCTCCAATGGCCGTAGTCGACCTGCCAACTCGCCACCGGACATGCAGCCAAGCGCCTCGGCCACCTCGACCTCCGGCACGAAGCGGCGCGCTGCCAATGTATCGAGCAATGCCTCCAGGGCCTGCATCCCGACGGCGACGCGGCCACCGCCCCAGGAGGCGTCGAGCGCGGCGACGATCCCGGCCACGCCATCCTCTTGCCGCGCATAGGGGAGATCGTCGGGCACGAGGTGGGCAACATCGGGAGAAGCGATCACCAGGATGTCGAGGCCCGCGCGATGGGTCTCCAGCGCGCCGTCGAGGGCGGGCGCCGGGGCGACCGGCCACAGCAGCACCGTCACTTCGTCGCGGCGACAGGCGTAGGGCGCGACGGCCAACCCCGCCGCCGACAGCGCCGGCTCGGGCGAGCCGAGCAGCCGCCAGCCGTGCGTGCCGCCCTCGGACGATGCCGAGCGGTGACGGTCCCACCCATCACGGAGGTCAGGGGCGGAGGCGGCGGCATAGATCGCGCCCGTCCCCCCGGTCAGCCCAGCCAGGGTGTGACGGTCCAGCGCATAGAGCGCGGCCTTGCCCGCCACATGGACCTGGGCCATGCCTCGCGTCAGAAGGGCGGGCGCGGTCGCGGCGGCCAGATAGAGCGCGCGGGTCAGGCGCAGACCGGAGCGCGCGTAGCTGCCGAAAGCATCGGCGCGGTTGTGCAGCCACGCCGTGTTGCCCCGCCACGCCAGGGGGAGATCGACGGCGGCGCAGGCCGCCTCCAGCGCCGCGCGGCCTGCTATGTCGACTTTCTCTAATTCGATGGACACGCTGTTGCGCAGCACCGCGTCGAGCACCTGGTAGTTATAGAGCGCCGCGACGTGCTCGGGCAGGGGCACGGGTCCGACGCGCACCAGCACGGCATTCTCAGGCGCATCGAGCGCGATGAGTTGATCAAGCTTGGCCGGAGTCAACCCAAGGCTCCGTGCTAGCGGACCCAGGCTCTCCTCGCGCTGCTCGGGGGTCGCGGCGGGCAGGTAGCCCGCGCCATCACCCGCGTTCACGGCATCGAAGAGGTGCAGCCGCAGGTCGACCGGCGTGCGCGGCCCCCGCGCCGTCAGCGATGACGTGGCGCGCTCGTCGAGCACTTCGGTGAACTCCTGGGTGCGCCAGTGATACGTCGCGGCCAGGCAGGCTACCAGACCGCGCGCCACCTTGGGGTCGCCGAAGAAGCGCACCAGCATCTCCGGGTCGACCTCGTGCCGCGCGCGGCCCAGCCGCGAGGCAAAGTAGGCCAGCGCCAGGCTCACCTGCGCCGCGACGGCGGACGGTTCCAGCAGCTTGGGATGGATATAGCGCTGCCCGTCGGAGCGCGAACGCACCGTCTTCTTGACGTCCGCTAACCGGAATGGCACGGCAACCTCCTTCGTAGTGGGCAGTGGGCAGTGGGCAGTGGGCAGTGGGCAGTGGGCAGTGGGCAGTGGGCAGTGGGCAGTGGAGCGCGTTGGGTAATCATTTGAGCGGTTCCACGTCGTCTACTGTCCACTGCCCACTGCCCACTGCCTACTTCGGACGGCGGCGCGCCGCCGTGCGGCCCTCCGTGGTATGGCGCGTGATCACTTCGTAGAGCATCGCGCCGGTGGGCTTGGGGCGCAGCACGCGGCCCAGCCGCTGGATGTACTCGCGGGTGGCCGCGCTGCCGCTGACCACGATGGCCACGCTGGCGTCGGGAACGTCGACGCCCTCGTTGAGCACGCGGCCCGTCACCAGCTTGCTGTAGCGGCCCTCGCGAAACCGCTCCAGGACCAGGCGGCGTTCGCGCGGGTGCGTGCGATAGGTGATCGAGGGTAGCAGCAGGTGGCGGCTGATGCGGTCCACGATGGCGTTAAACTCGCTGAACACGATCACCTTTTCGTCGCGGTGCCGCTCCAGCAGGTCGGCCACCACCTTGATCTTGGCCTGGGCATTGAGCGCGATCAGGCGCGCCTGGTGGTGCGCCTGCAGCGCCTGACGCGCCGCGGGATCGACCGCCGAGCGGCGGATGAGGTCCTGGAACGCCGCCGCGCCCGGCGCGCTGTGCCCGCGCCGCCCGGCCAGGTGCCAGCGGTACTGCGCCACGAGATCCTCGTAGCGGGCGCGCTCCTCGGCGGAGAGGTCGACGTAGAGGCGCTTCTCCGTGTACTGTGCGATATGTTTGTCGCGCGCCAACTCGGCCGGCAGCTTGCGGTAGACCTCGGGCCCCACCAGCGCGTCGAGGTCGCGCTCGCGCCCGTCCATGCGCTCCGTGGTTGCGCTAAGGCCCAGGATGCAGGGCGCGCCAACCTTGCGCGGGATGTGCCGGTAGCCGGCGGCCGGAAGATGGTGCACCTCGTCCAGAACGAGCAGCCCAAAGTCCGGCAAGTCGCGGGTGGGCGAGACGGCCGACTGGTAGGTGATGATGGTGACCGGACGCAGGTCATGGCTGCCGCCGCCGATCACGCCGACCGCGTCGGGTGGCAGACCCAGCCGGTCCACCAGCCCCGTGCGCCACTGCCCGAGCAACTCGATCGTCGGGACCACCACCAGGGTTCGCGCGCCGATGGCCTCCATCGCCATCATAGCCACCACGGTCTTGCCGGCGCCCGTGGGCAGCACCACCACGCCGCGCGCCGCGGCGTCGAGCCAGCGCCGCACGGCCTCGCGCTGGTACGGACGCGGATCGAGCGACAGCCGCAGCGGCATATCCAGCACCTGCTCCGGCTCAAGGACGGGCAGCGCGGCCGCATCCCCATCCGCGCCATTGCGCACGGCGCCGCCATCACCGGTCAACGCGTCTAGCAGCGTCGCGGCCTCGAGCAGCTCCTCGGGCGCGTCGTCGGTCTCCTCGCTCAACAGTCCTACCCTTAGCCTTTCGTCCGCGGCCCACACAACCGGGCAAAAACATGGCGGATGCGGGTGAGATTCTTTCACCCCTATCCCTCCAGATTATAGCACATTTGTCCTAATAAAAAGCGCGCGCCAGATGCCTCGGATAGCTGTGTGCCAGACAGATAACCTGGCTACCGGCGCCGTCCGCGTTCGATCGGACTACTCCAGCGGAGGTTGCAGGCCGATAAGGGACCAGAGGCGGCGCGCTTGCACGATCCAATCGTTATTTAAACGTCGCCGAGATGCGCGGGCGCCTCGCCATGAGCTATGACGCGGCCGGGAGCGTGTGGCCGCGCCACTTGAGCAACGCTAACGCGACCGAGCGCCGCGTCACGAAGCGATCAGTCGCCTCGCGCAACGCTGCCAGCTCGGCCAGCTCCGCTTCGGTCAGCGAGCCATCCTGGGCCTGGCGCAGGAGGCGCCGATGGCGCCCCCAGTCCCGTGCGGGCAAGGTCTCTTTGGCGACCGCCCACAACGCCTCATCGCCCAGGAGCCCAAGTTCGGCCACGAGGTCGCGCTGTGTGGGCGGCAGGTCATCCAGGGTCGGCGGAAAATTGCCACGGATCGTGCGCACTAAGATCTCCTCCAGAGATTGGTGCGTCACGGTGGCCATGCCCTGCAGCCGTCGATAGATCTCGTCGGGCAACGCAACGTTTACCATCTGCGTGGTCATCGCTTGCCCCTTCTCCTGGTCGTAGACATCGTCATCCATCCTCCTCCCAGGCGTCACAGCGGACGCCGATCATGCCGCACGATAGTAGGCCTGGTGCAAGCCACCAAGGATCGGGATGGCCATGATCACGTCGGCCTCTTGGCGCGCCCGATCGGCTTGGGCGTCCCGCGCGGGATGGCCTGCTGGACGATCAGCACAGCGTCCTTCCACGCTCGGACGCAGCGCGCCGGCAGAACCAACCGCGCGATTCTGCGTGGCGATACGGGAGCGCGTGACCTGCCGGCGCAGGACGACGAGTTGCTGTCCCCCTTCATCTTCATCCTATCTGTCCTTGCCCTATTATCCGACATTTGGAAGCGGTCGACGCAACTTCGGCACGACCAATCTTTGAGGATGAGGGTAGTAGCCAGCACAGGGGCGTATCACCGTTGCAAGGACAGATACCTTCGACCACGACGCCATGGGCAAGCGTCTATGGGAGGCCATGCGCGGTCGCTACTCTGGCGCGTCCGACATCAGGCAGACCAATAGTGCATTTACCCCATTCATTAGCTTTACTATACGAGTGATCGGCATCGATATCACTCATATCGCATGGTTCATGGATAGCATCCTTATGGGCACACATCACGCGTGATGATGTCATGGTAGGTGGAGCCTGGGGTCCGTGATACGCACGCACATGGTATCGCCGATACAGGGGCATGAGAGGGCGCGGAGGAGGGTGCCGATGGTCGCGCGATCGGTCATCCATCACGGGGAGGCGTCGCCGCACGCCTCCAAGTTGGCGGGGCAAATCTGCTGGAACAGCGTTCTATGCGGGCCAATACGCGGCAAGGAGGGGCCGCCATTTGTTTAATAGACCGTGAGCGTGCCACAACGAGTGAGGCTGCCCTGATCACGAGAGAAGGGGTTGAACGACGAATACCAGGGCTTCTCGAGATTATCGGGCACAGTGCCCGTATGTAGCGTCCCTTTCACCTTCTTGCAAATGCGCTGTCCATTAGCGTCGACGAGGTAGTCGATGCAGATGCCGTTGATCAGCGTGACGGTAATATTGAGCAGGATTACATGCCGCCATCGCAACCGCAGCTACTGGGTGTGCCGCCGTCGGACGTGCCGCCGTCGGACGTACTACCATCGGGCGGCTTGAAGTAGCGAACATTATCTCGGTCCTTTCGGGAGAAGATTTCGCCGACTGACTTGTTGCCTTGGCTTTGTGCTACAGGGTTCATAGCGCCACCATAGACCTTGGGATAAATGCCTCGATAGAGGTTACCATTTACAACGAAGGTGACGTGTCCGTGGCCGCTATTATTTGCCTTACCTGCAACGACCACCCCGCCTTCTTGTGCTACCGCAACAGCCTCTTCACGTGTGATTTCGACCCAATGCGTTTCCATGTAATTGATCAAACCGTTTGCGTCCATATCAGGCAAGGCGAGCCCTAGATCAGTCGCTACGGCTTTGACAAAACCTGAACAATTGTTCTGGAATGGCTGGTAGTTGTCCTTCAAAGCTTGATCGATGCTCTTATCTAGGCCAAGAGAGTCCAGCCAATTGACAGGATCATTATTCACGTATGTGTATAGATTTGCCTGCCCACCACCAAACCTCAGAGGATCCTTTGATGTCCATCGTCCAGTACCCGGGTCATAGTCCCGTTCGCCAAAACGGACCAGCCCTGTGTCATGGTCGTAGAGGCCACCGGCGAAGCCGAAGGGCTGGAAGCCGGGGTTGGTATCGTTGATGACCCGACCGAAGGCGTCGTAGTCCATTTCCTGGACCACAGTGCCCGTGGCCGTGTCCACGACGAGGCGCGGGCTGCCCAGGTGGTCGGTGATGATGCGATAGGTCGCGCCGCCTTTGACCATGTACTCCGGCACGTTAACGCGCGTTCCGTACACGAAGCGGCTGACGATGTTGCCCTGGCCGTCCAGTTCGGCCACGGGACCAAGCTCAGCACCATACAGGAAACCCTGCACGAGCGTCCCGTTCACCTTCTTACCGATGCGCTGCCCATTGCCGTCGACGAGGTAGTCGATGCGCGTGCCGTTGGTCAGCGTCACGGCCATCAGGGCGCCAAGCGCGTCGTAGTTATAAGTGGTCGTCTTCCCGGTTGCCGCGTCGGTCGCCGCCCGCAGCATGCCCGTCGCATTGTAGGCGTAGGTGGTCGCGCCGTATTGCTGTAGGCGGTCCTGCGCGTCGTAGCTCGCGGTCGTCGCGCCAGCCGGTGTGGTTTCGCTGATGCGATTGCCGTTGGCGTCGTAGCCGTACTGCTCGATGGGAGCGCTGTCCTCCGTGACGGTAGTCAGACGCCCAACGAGGTCATAGCTGTATCCGTAGCTGTGCGTCGCGCCGCCGACCGTTTCGGTCAACGACGTGATGCGCCCAAGGTCGTCCCGCGCATAGTTGTCCATGAGCAGCGGCGAGGACCCGGCAGCAGCCGTATAAGCTGTCCTGTCCCCGTAACCGTTATACGAGAGCGTGTCCGTGATCGCGCCGAGAGTGCTGCTGACGGGCAGCCCATTTTGTGGGTCGTATGCCCGTGCCAGGCTCCCAATGCCGGTCGGAAGGCCGTCGGGATCATACTGATAGGCCACCGACCCTGCGCCGCCGACGCTCTCCGAGGTGACCCACAGGTTGGCGTCATAGGCGTAACCCACCGTTCCCGTGACGCTGCCCGTCGCCGCGATGGTTGTCGGCAGGCTCCCGTCGTAGCCGTAGGTCGTCGTCCCGCCGTCGGGCGCAGTGACGTTGCTCAGGCGGCTCGCGCCATCGTAGCCGTACGCCGTCGTCCCCCGTGGGATCGTGACCCTCTGGAGGCGGCCCGCGCTATCGTACGACAAGGATATTTGGCTGCCGTCGGGCTGCGTTACCTTCGTCAGTTGCTGGTCAGCGTTGTAGGTGTAGCCGGTCGCGGTCGGCCCGATCCCGGCGTCGGGCGGGGTATAGCTCTGCACCTGGTCGAGCGAGGTGTAGGCGAAGCTGTGGGCGGAGCGCCCCGGCGGTGTGAGCGCGGTCAGGTTCCCATTAGCGTCGTAGGCCGACGCGATGGTGTGGTTGTCCGGCAGCGTTTGCGTGGTCGGCCGTCCCGCCCCATCATAGGCGAAGGTCGTGGTCCGGGAGAGCGGGTCGGTGACGCTTGCTACATTCCACTGAGCGTCGTAGGTCAGGCTCGCGCGACGCGCCCCTTGCGCCACCGCGACAAGGCGGCCGTGCGCGTCGTAGGTCAGCGCCACTAGCGCGAGGCCGGGTGTGGCGACCTGGATAGCGCGGCCATGGTCGTCGAGCGTGGTGACGGTTTGACGGCCGGCCGGTGTGGTATCGGTCATGGTGCGCGTCGCCGCGTCGTAGACGCTGGTGGCGACACGTCCGTTGATTGATACCGTTTCCGTCATAGTACGCAGACTGAGCGCCTGAGTCGGGTCCGCTAGCGCGGCGGTACGCGTCGTCGCCACCGTCGTCGTCAGGCCGCCCGGCGTCACGCGCGTGTAGGAGACCGCGACGGGCGCCAGCATCCCCCAGCGCGGGTCGGGTCCTTGCGTGAGCGTCGTCGTGGTCCCGTCGGGGGCGGTGGTGCTGGCGCGCCCGTTCGCCCCCTGCTGGATGACGGTCTGGGCCCCGCTCGGATCGGTGATCGTTTCGCGCACGCCCTGAGCGTCCGGCAGGTTCTGCACGACGTAGGTCGTGACGCGATTCAGCGCGGTTGTACGCGTCACGGTGTAGGTATCGGTCCCGCTTACGCGCGTGAGCGTGGTCTGCCCCCCGCTGGCGCCCGGCTCCGTATCGCTCGTCAGGCGCCCCTCGCCATCGTAGGCCATGGTGTGCTGATTGCCATTGGGGTCGACGAAAGCGGTGAGCAAGCCGTCGGCCGTACTCGTCATGCTCGTGGCCGCGCCGGCTGGGTCAGTCACGGAGGCGAGGTAGCCGTTGGCGTCGGTCGTGAGCGCGGTCTGTTGGCCGTTTGGCGCCACGATAGCCGTCGGGTTGCCCGCCGCGTCGTGCGCGATGGTAGTCACGTTGCCGTCGCCATCGGTCACGCTCACCACGCGGCCGGCCGCGTCGTACCCGAAGCGGTAGCGCAACGCGCCCGTGAGCGCGTCGAGCGTGCGCAAGTGCCGGCCTGTCCCGTCAAAGATATAGACTTGACTGCCGTCTTCCGACGGGATAACCAGGTCGGTGAGCGCGATGTCGGGAAACGGAAACGCGACCCGGCGGATGCGGTTGTTGGAGCTGTCCGCGAAGTAGATGCTACGATCAGGCCCTATGGCAATACCATAGGGGTTACAAAGGGTCGCTTGAGTGGCCGGTCCATTGTCGCCGCCGAAGGGATTCGCATACGTGCAACCGCCATAGGATCCCGAGGCTCCCGCGACCTTGGTGACGATCCCATCAGCTCCGAGCCTGCGGACAACGTTGTAGCCGTCCACGAAGTAGAGGCTATTGTCGGGCCCCACGGCGACACTGTAGGGTGAGCAGACGTTCACTTGCCTTGCAGGGCCACTGTCCGCATAGACGCAGGACCCTATGTTAGCACCAAGGCTTGTCCCCGCGACAGTGCTGATGATACCATCTGGCCCGACCCGGCGGATGCCGTTGTGGTCTGTGTCCGCGATGTAGAGGGCGCCGTCGGGCCCGACCGCGACACCCTGCGGTCCACACAGAGTCGCTTGCGCGGCCGGCCCCCCATCGCCCGTCGGGTACAGGAGGGGGTTGGTCGCGGTATACCCATACGGGCACAAGCTGCCGTTGCCGTTGCCGGCGACAGTGCTGATGATCCCGTCCGGCCCGACCCGCCGGATGCGGTTATTGCGCGTGTCCGCGATGTAGAGGCTGCCGTCGGGCCCGACCGCGAGCGCGCTAATCACACAGAGGGACGCTTGGATAGCGGGCCCGCCGTCGCCCGCGAAGCCGCATGAGGCAGTCCCCGCGATGGTGGTGATGGTCCCATCGGGCGTGACCCGGCGCACACGTACATTACCATCTGAGAAGTAGAGGCTGCCATTGGGCCCGAGGGCGATACCCGTGGGGATGGAGTTAGCAAGAGTCGCGATGGTGGTGATGATCCCATTCGGCCCAATCCGCTCCACACTTTCGCTATAGGTATCCGCGATATAGAGGCTGCCGTCGGGCCCGACGGCGATGCCCTTAGGGGTGCAAAGCGAGGCCTGCGTGGTTGGTTGTCCGTTGGCCCCAATGCCCGAACAGGAGAAGCTGACATATCCGGCGACCGTCGTGATGGTCGCGTTCACGGATTGTACAGTGCGCCGGCTGCCGTCGCCCAAATAAAGCGTGTGACCGCTGGGATCGTAGACGTGATGGATGGAAAGATCCCAACCGCCTAGCCCCCGCGCGCGGGCATCGATATGACTCAATTGTCCGGACCAGTCTCGCCACAATGTCACCTCAGTCCTGCCGCTGTCGCCCGATATCGGCGTCCCGCAGTACGAGTAGTGCCCGAAGTGCTGTACGCTATAGGACGGGTCGCAGGGGACGACCGGCGTGCTCCCGCCGCCCGAACCAGAGCCTCCGCCTCCGCCTCCCGAACGGACCACGACGGCGCCGTAGATGTTAGATCCGGCGTTGCGGTAGGCCCCTTGATAGACGAAGCCAACGCGTACCGTGACGGGCGCTTGCCCCTGCACGACCCGGCCATAGGCATCGTGACCACCCCAGGTAAAGCGCGTGGACTGATTTGGCGTCGGGGGGAATGACACGGCAAGGTGCTGGCCTGCCACGTCGATCTCCACATCAACGCGTTTGAGGTCGGTAGGGACGCTCGCGCCGGTCAAGGGGATGTGCAGGATGCGGTCGGTGGTGCGGCCCTGCTGGCGCTCGCTCTGGTAGCGTAGATGGAGCGGTGTTCCCGTCACGCGCAGGTCCTCGCCCAGGCCCTGTGACTCGCAGGAGATGATGGAGCCGGACTCCTGATGCTCGCAATCCGGCGGCGGCCCGTCGTCGGAGCTTGGGTCTCCTCCGTTGGGCGGGATGGCGTCGGGTGGCGGACCAAAGGGCCAGTTGAAGTCCCACGGTGTGAAGTGGGTGATCGGCACGCGCCAGAGGCTCTGCCCCGGTTGATAGAGGGCGGCCAGTTGCGCAAGCTCCACGTCCGATATACCCAGCGCGGCCAGCACCGTTGGCGTCGCGGGCACGCCGGCGCCCAGGTCTAGCTCGGCCTCGCTGATGCCCGTGGTGTCGGTGATGTCCAGGATGCCCAGCACGACGCCGTTGTCCGACGGCATCCAGCGGCCTTGTATCCGATCGTAGTAGCCGGACGGGACGGCCTGTCCGTTGGGGAAGCCCAGGAAGTTGTCGAGGTAGGCGGGCACGGTGAGGCCGAAAGTGGTGGTGACGGCCCCGGCGGCCTGAGCCTCGTCCGCGCTGAACTCGGCGGCGTAGGTGTACCCGCTCGCCGCTGGCAGGGCGCCCGGCATGGCCGCCGGACCGTTTGCGCCCACCGTGTACTCGGTCGCGCGCACATGCACGCTCGAGAGGGTCGCTGTCGTCCCATCACTGCGCGTGATCGTGGCCGTTTCGCCCGGCGGGAAGAGCAGCGTCGCCTGACGCGTGCCGCTCGTATCGGACACAACGCTGCCACGCGCTACCTGCATGGCAGTCGCTCCGGCGCCAAGGACGACGTTCGTCACGTGGGGGTCGAGCGAGACGAGCACGACATCGGCGAGCGTGGTGTAGTCCTGCCAGGGCGCCTGCGCCTGGCGTTGCGCCGACAGGTAGCCATCTCTGGCGTAAGTGACGGTGAACTGGCCGCCACCGTTGACGGCCAGATCGAACATGCCGTCGGCGCGTGACAGGGTCTGCCCGTACTCAGAGTGGTTTAGCACCGCGACCGTCACGCCCGGGAGCGGCTGCCCGTCGCGGGTCAACACCTTGCCGCGCAGGATCGCCGTGCGGGTGAACGCGATGGTCCCCGGGGCGACACCAGTCTGGATCGGATTCGGGCCGCTGTAGAGGAACTGCGTGGCGCTGTAGACGCTCGTGGCAACGCTTTGGTCCAGGGGCGGCGCGACCGTCGACGGATCGGGAGGGAGAGACACAGCAGGTGTAACGACGTTGGAGGGGGCCGAGCGCGGCCCCTCGCCCACGCCGTTGGTCGCCGAGACCGTGAAGGTATACGGCGTCCCCGCGTTCAGGCCCGGTACGGTTGCGCTCATCGCCGGTGCGGCCACGACCAGCGCGGAGCCGTCGGAGCCGTAGACGGTGTAGCTGGCGATGGCGCCGCCGTTGGAGATCGGCGCAGTCCAACTCACCGTCGCCGCCCCATTGCCTGCCGTCGCGGCCACGCTGTTGGGCGCGCCGGGGACGCTAGCCGGGATGACCGGAATCGAGGGCGCGGACCGTGGCCCTGTACCAACGGCGTTTATGGCCGACACGGTAAAGGTGTAGGGCTCCCCATTACTCAGTCCCGACACGACCGTGTGCGTGATCGGGCCGACTGACAACATAGACCCGTCAGAGACATAGACGGTGTAGCCGGTGATGGGGCTGCCGCCTACGTATGCTGGCGCGGACCAGGACACAATCGCCTGCCCATCACCGCCCGATGCCGTCACGTTGGTCGGCGCATCGGGGGCAGAGGGGACCGGCGTATCCGTCGCCGTGCTGGTCGGGACCGGCGTGTTGGTCGGAGGCACGGCGGTATTCGTCGCTGTATTGGCTGGCGGAACAGGGGTAGTCGTGGCGGTGCTTGTTGGCGGAATGGGAGTATTGGTCGGCGCCACCGTAGTCGTAGCGGTATCAGTCGGTGGTAGCGCTGTAGTCGTAGCGGTGCTAGTTGCCGGGATCGGTGTGTTGGTGGTGGCCCCGGTCGTCGTCGGCACAGGAGAATCGGTAGCGGTTGACGATGGGGTACGGGTAGCGCCCGGAGGAAGAGTGCCGGCGATCGTCGGCGTGGCAGAGACGCCAGTCGCGGTGGCCAGGGGGGCACTCGTGGGCGACGGCGTGGTGGTGGGCGACGGCGTGCTCGTCGGCGACGGCGTGCTCGTCGGCGCCACGGTGTTCGTCGGCGTAGCAGAGACGCTGGTCGCGGTGGCGGTCGGGCTGTCCGTCGGCGCGGGAACGCGCGTGGCGGGCATCGTAGTCAGCGGAGTGGGCGTGTTGGTGGGTGAGGCCGGTACGGCGCTCGTGGACGTCGAGCTTGCCACGGCGGTCGCGGTGTTTGTCGCCGGGGTGGACGTGACGCCGGGGGTGCGGCTCGCGGGCACGGCCGTGGCAAGCGCCGTCGGCGGCGCGGAGGGCGTCGCGGTAGCCGTGGGGGGCCGCTGCTTCGGGCAGGCCGGACCGCCCGCGTCGAGACGGACGACCGCGTCGCCGTCGTTGTCGGGTCGCCCGTCCCAATCGCCATCGCGGTCCGTCACCATAGCCAGACGGGCGGCACGCCTGGCGCTGGCGAACGCCGCCTTGAAGGTAACGCTTACCGTCACCGGGAGGACGCCGTCGCGCACCCGCCCCACCAGAATGACGCCATTGAGCACGCTCACCGGCAGGCGGCGAGCGTAATGGATTGGGTAGGCCACGGCGTTGACGACCTGATGCGCGCTCCAGCAGCCCGAGAGACCGATGAACGCGATCTGCCGGTCGGGGCGCGCGCGCTGCCCCGACACACGCCAGACGAAGGTGTGCGCGGTAGCGCGCGCGATCGGGGCGATGAGGGTGGCCGCGTATCCGTCACGGGCGGCCGGACGGGTCGCCGGCCCCGCCAGGCGCGCGCGCAGCGACGAGGCGGTCGGCCGGCTGCCGCTGTCGCGGGACGCGGGACACGCCGGGCCGCCCACGATGGCGATCGCCGCCCGACTCGTGCCCGCGGGCTTGAGGGTGAGCCGCGCCGCACGGGCCGCAGCGCGGAGACGGTCGCGGAACGTGACGTCGACCGTGAGGCCCCCGCGCGGCAGGGGGCCAAGCACGACCTCTCCGGTCGCCGGATCGAGGCGCGCGGTCATGCGGCCGCCGCGCGCGTAGGGGCGCGCGTAGACGCGGGCGACCTGGCGACCGGTCCAGCAGCCAGCGAGCCGGAGCGTGGCGCGCGACAGGGGCGCGCCTGTCGTCGCCGCATCGATAGCCCAGCGGAACGTCGCGCCCGGCGCCGTGGTGCGCGGCGCTATCAGGCGCGCGCGATAGGGGCCGAGCACGCTCCGCGTCCAGGCGTCGCCGCCGTGAACCCGTCGGGTCGCGCGCGCAACCGCGGCGGCAGACCCGAGCGGGGCCAGCGCAGGCATGGTTGTGGAGCGATTCGATCGTGCCGCAGCCGATGAAGACGCTAGCGGCGTGCCCGATGTGACGATTAGCAGCAGGAGCAGCAAGCGCCCGACGGGCAGCCAGCGCGAGACCGGAGCGGTGCGACGATTCATGGTGACGCCTCGTATCTTTCTTTCCTACCAATGAGACAGGCGCGTGCGCGCCCTGGTAACGTGGGGGTGTACGCAACGCTGGTTACAAGTATGGGCCACGCGTCGCGATCTGAACACACGCAACGGGGCATCGAACCCACGCAATAGACCCACGCAACGGCTCGTGTGTGCTATCATGACCCCGTTGGATCATAGGCAGGATTAGCGTCGTTAGGATGGAGCAAGTTGTATACGAAGTTGGCGGGACCTGACCCAAGTGACGGGAATAACTGGACCGCAGCCTGTCCAACGTAGTACCTGGCCAAACCTGCTGCAGCGACTCTACCACCTGCTACGGCAATCTCACCGGGGCTGTGAAAGGTCAGGCAGAGCGGGTTCTAGGAACAAGAAAGCGTAGGGCCTTGGCGGGCACGTCGGCCAGCCCCTCGGCGAAGAACGTGCGGATCCAGTGCGCCATCGACGATCAGCAGCACGGAGCGCACGTTCCCGAGCACGGGCGGGAGTGCCGCCTGCCCATGACACCCGAACGCCGGCCCGACCCCGTTGCGCGATGCGGCTCATCGTAGCTCCTTGCGCTCATCATGTTTGCGCCATGATACCACGGCCGCGTGCCCATCACCTGAGCGATCAGCCCACTGCTTTTGCGTGCCAACCAATTTGTAGAAGCGTGGCTGTCCCGCCCTACATGGCTAGCCCGCATTATTCACGAGGGGAACGTCCTGGGACCGCTGGCTTCCAGCCGGCAGACCCGCGCACCAAGCGCGGTCGCCGCTCGCAGGGGCACGTCAGGCGAGCGAGGTCGGCTGGAAGCCGGCGGTCCCAGGGGGACATGCGCCGTCACCGCACCCGTCATGAATAATCCAGGCTAGAGGTGCTCCTTGGAGAGAGGCCCTATCAGTACGCCTGAGATATGGGACCCCTTTCAGGCGGTGCAGGCAAATTTCTGTTGCCATCTCCTCCCGAAGTGTTGCCATCTCCTCCCGAAGTGTTGCCATCTCCTCCCGAAGTGTTGCCATCTCCTCCGAAAAGGTGAGTGAACGTGTCCAACGTGTTTTGGAGCGCTTTCGCAAAAGGGGTTACCGAATCGTCCGCTCTCTTCTGGACTTGTTCCTCAAGCCTCTTTGTTTCCTCCATTGAATCCCCGGGTTTTCTATCGTACGACCCCAATTTCTTCAGGAGCTTGTCGTCGTTGTCGCTTGGCCACAGGGTTTTGCACCAGTCGACCGTCTTCTTGATGAATTTGTACCTACTCCACCATGGCTCCAAAGACTTACCATCTAGACCGTTCGGGTCAATACCGTTGACAGGATCACCTGCCACGTACCCGTACAGGTTCGTATTCCCCCCCTTGAACCCAATTGGATCCTTGGCCGTCCAGCGACCAGTTTGGGTATCGTAGTCGCGTGCCCCGAAGCGCACTAGCCCTGTATCGCGGTCGTACAGACCGCCGGCGAAGCCAAAGGGCTGGAAGCCGGGGTTGGTATCGGTGATGACCCGGCCGAAGGTGTTGTAGTCCATCTCCTGCGTGACCGCGCCCGTGGCCGCGTTCACGACGAGGCGCGGGCTGCCAAGATGGTCGGTGATGATGCGATAGGCCGCGCCGCCCTTGACTATGTACTCGGGCACGTTGATGCGTGTCCCGTACACGAAGCGGCTGACCACATTCCCCTGCCCATCCAATTCCGCCACCGGACTGAGTTCGGCTCCGTACAGGAAACCCTGCACGAGCGTCCCGTTCACCTTCTTGCCGATGCGCTGCCCGCTGCTGTCCACCAGGTAGTCGATGCGCGTGCCGGTCGTGAGCGTGACGGCCATCAGGGTGCCAAGCGCGTCGTAGTTGTAGTTGGTTGTCTTCCCGGTCGCCGTGTTGGTCGCCGCCCGCAGCATGCCCGTCGCATTGTAGGCGTAGGTGGTCGCGCCGTACTGCTGCAAGCGGTCCTGTGCATCGTAGCTCGCGCTGGTCGGGCCGGCCGATGTCGTTTCGCTCGTGCGGTTGCCGTTGGCGTCGTAACCGTACTGCGCGGTGGCGGTCCCATCCATCGTCACCCGCGTGAGCCGGCTCCGCGGGTCGTAGCTGTACCCATAGACGGTGGTCGCGCCGCCGATCGTCTCGGTCATGACCGTGATACGGCCCACGGCGTCACGCGCGTACTGATCCGACAGCAGGGAGGCCAGCCCGTTCACCGCCCGGTAGGCGGCGCGTTCGCCGTATGGGTTGTAGGAGACCGTGTCGGTGATGCCGCCGAGCGTGCTGCCGGTGTACTGACCGGTGACGGCGTCGTAGCCCAACGTCTCCGCGCCGGCCTGAGTCAGGTTGCGGTCGGCGTCATAACCATACGTGATCGAGCTCCCATTCACGGTTTCGCTGCTCACGCGGAACGCTGAGTCGTAGCCGTAGCCGATGCTGCCGCTGAGCGTACCCGTCTCGCTCACGCCGGTGGTCAGGCCGCCGTCATAGGCGTAGGTAGTCGTTCCACCGTCTGGCGCCGTCACCGCGGTCAAGTGCTCGGTCGTCGGGTCGTAGCTGTAGCCCGTCGTCCCGCGCGGGATGGTGACCGCGCTGACGCGGCCGGCGGTGTCGTAGGAGAGGCCAATGACGCTGCCATCGGGCTGATCGACCTCCACGATTTGCTGATCAGCGTTGTAGCGATAGCCGGTCGGCGTGGCCGCGCCGGAGAGCGCCGGCGGCGTGTAGGACTGGGGCAGGTTCCGCGGGGTGTACGTGAACGTGTGGGCGGACGCGCCGGGCGGCGTCAGGGCCACAAGGTTGCCGTCGCCGTCGTAGCGGGCGAGGATTCGGTTCCCGTCGGGTAAGGTGGTGGTGAGTGGCTCACCGACCGCGTCGTTGCTGTAGGCGGTCGTCTGGCCGAGCGGGTCGGTCACGCTGGCTACATGCCAGGCGCTATCATAGGTCGGCGTGTAGGCGCGCGTCCCCTGCGCCACCGTGGCCAGGCGCCCCACACTGTCGTAGGTGAGGTGGACGGGGAGCACGCCGGGAGCGAGCTGTCGGACCGAGCGCCCGAGCGCGTCGAGCACGGTGACGCGCTGCCGCCCCAGCGGCGTTGTGATGGTGATGGCGCGCGGCGCGGCGTCGTACATCTCGGTGGACGTGTGGCCGTTGACCGAGACCATCTCGGTTTGCCGCTGTAGGCTGAACAGGTTGGTCGTGTCGGTCAGCGTGGCAGTGCGGGTCGTCAACACCGTCTGTGTCAGGCCGCTGGGCAGCGTCTCTTGCAGCCGCGTGACGATGGGCGCGAGCATACCCCAGCGTGGATCGGGTCCATTCGTCTGGGTGATGACCGTGCCATCGGGATAGCTCATGGTTTGCGTGCCGTTGGGGTTGATGAGGAGGGTCGTCGTGCCGCCGGCGGGATCGGTGATCGTCTCCTGCTGCGAGCCGTCGGGCAGATTCACAGTGCCGTAGATAGTGGTGCGGCTCAGCGCCGAGGTAGCGGTGACGGTGAAGGCGTCGGTCCCATCGACGCGGCTCAGCGCGGTCGACCCGCCGTTCGGCCCTGGCTCCTGGTCGAGAGTCAGGCGGCCGAGGCTGTCATACTGGAAACTGTTGCTGTTGCCCTGCGGGTCGCTGAACGTCTGGAGCAGACCGTCAGCGTCGGCGGTCATGGCCGTCGTGCGGCCGGCTGGATCGGTGATGCTGCTGAGGTAACCGTTGCTATCGACGGTGAGCATCGTTTGCTGCCCGTTCGGCGCGACGATTCCGGTGGGGGCGCCGCCGGCATCGTGCTGAATCGTAGTCACGTTGCCGGCCAGGTCGGTCACCGTCGTGAGGCGGCCGGCCCTATCATAGCCAAAGCTGTAGCGCACGGCGCCGGTCAGGGCATCGAAGGTCTTCAGATGCCGGCCGCTCGCGTCAAAGAGGTAGATCTCGCTCCCGTCAGCGGATGGGATGATCTGATCACCCTGTGTTGCGTCGGGAAACAACGGCACTACCTTGCGGATGCGATTATTGTAGGAATCGGCGATATAGAGGCTGCCATCCGGCCCCACCGCCACGCTGGATGGGCCATCCATGCTTGCCGCCGTGGCCGGGCCACCGTCGCCGCTGTAGCCAGAGGTGGAGCCCCCGGCGACGGTGCTGATGATGCCGTCGGGCGCCACCTTGCGGATGCGGTTGTTGAAGGAATTATCGAGGTACCTGTTGAAGGAATCGGTGATGTAGAGGCTGCCATCTGGCCCCACCGCCACGCCGGATGGAGACGACAGGCTCGCCGCCGTAGCCGGACCGCCGTCCCCGCCGTGGCCGGAGCCCCCGGCGACGGTGCTGATGATGCCGTCGGGCCCCACTTTGCGGATGTACCCGCCCAGTTTGTCAGCGATATAGAAGCTGCCGTCCGGCCCCACCGCCACGCCGGATGGAGACGACAGGCTCGCCGCCGTGGCCGGGCCGCCATCCCCGCTGTAGCCGGCGGAGCCATTCCCAGCGACGGTGCTGATGATGCCGTCAGGCGCCACCTTGCGAACCCGTCTGCCATTGATGTCAACGATGTAAAGGCTGCCGTCGGCTCCGACCGCCACCCCAGATGGATAGGATAGGCTTGCTGCCGTGGCCGGGCCACCGTCGCCACCGGAGCCGGGGGAGCCGTTCCCGGCGACGGTGCTGATGATGCCATTGGGCGCCACCTTACGGATGCGCCCGTTGTAGGGATCGGCGATGTAGAGGCTGCCGTCGGCCCCCACCGCCACCCCAGATGGAAGGTACATACTTGCCGCCGTGGCCGGGCCGCCATCCCCGCTGTAGCCGCGAGAGCCGTTCCCGGCGACGGTGCTGATGATGCCGTCGGGCCCCACTTTGCGGATGCGGTTGTTGAAGGAATCGGTGATGTAGAGGCTGCCGTCCGGCCCCACCGCCACGCCATCCGGCTCGAAGAGGCTCGCCGCTGTGGCCAGGCCGCCATCTCCGCCGTAGACCGTATCTCCGTTCCCGGCAAAGGTGCTGATGATGCCGTCGGGCCCCACTTTGCGGATGCGCTCGTTATGGCTATCAGCGATGTACAAAGAGCCATCTAGACCTATCGCCACGCCGGATGGGCGAGCCATGCTTGCCGCCGTGGCCGGCCCACCATCCCCGCTATAGCCGTAGCCCAAGCCCCCGGCGACGGTGCTGATGATGCCGTCGGGCGCCACCTTGCGGATGCGACTGTTAGCCTCGTCGGCGATGTAGAGGCTGCCGTCGGCCCCCACTGTCACCCCAAATGGACTCTCCATGCCTGCCGCCGTGGCCGGGCCGCCATCGCCACCGTAGCTGGGGGAGCCGTTCCCGGCGACGGTACTGATGATGCCGTCGGGCGCCACCTTGCGGATGGACCCGTTGTCGGTATCGGCGATATAGAGGCTGCCATCGGCCCCCACCGCCACGCCATTCGGGCTAGCCAGTCTCGCCGCTGTGGCCGGCCCACCATCCCCGCTATAGCCGTAGCCCAAGCCCCCGGCGACGGTGCTGATGATGCCGTCGGGCGCCACCTTGCGGATGCGGTTGCCAAGAGCCTCATAGTAGCCGCTAGTCTCGGCGATATAGAAGCTGCCGTCCGGCCCCACCGCCACGCCGATTGGGACAAACAGGCTCGCCGCCGTGGCCGGGCCGCCGTCCCCACCGCCGTAGACCGGGCTGCCGTTCCCGGCGACAGTGCTGATGATGCCGTCGGGCGCCACCTTGCGGATGCAACTGTTAGCCTCGTCGGCGATATAGAGGCTGCCGTCCGGCCCCACCGCCACGCCGGTTGGATAGGACAGGCTCGCCGCCGTGGCCGGGCCGCCGTCGCCGCTGTAGCCGTTGGAGCCGTTCCCAGCGACGGTGCTGATGATGCCGTTGGGTCCTACCTTGCGGATGCGACTGTTGTTGGTCTCAGCGATGTAAAGGCTGCCGTCGGCTCCGACCGCCACCCCAGATGGAAAGGACAGGCTTGCCGCCGCGGCCGGGCCGCCATCGCCGCCTCCGACTACTGTCTTCATGACAGTGGACAGCTGCGTGGACTGCGCCTGCGCGGCGCCGTCACCTAGATACAGGGTGTGACCCACGGGATCATAGGCGTGATGCACGCTCACATCCCATCCACCAAGACCGCCTGGACGGCTATCCCATATACCGACCGTACCTTGCCACGCCTGCCAGATAACAATCTCATCACGCCCAGTGCGTTCAAGAGAAGATCCAAATTGGGCGAAGGCCTGGCCCGTTTGCGCCGGCGATTGGTAGACCGCGTCATAGATGTAGCCTATCCGCACGGAAACGGACTGCAGGCCCGGCGCCGCACGTCTGTATATGTCGAGGCCGTCCCATGTGAACACGTACCTCTGGTTCGGCGCCGGGTCGAAACTCTGCGTATACGTTTGGCCTGCCACGTCGACCTCGAGGTCGATGCGTTTCAAGTCTGGCGGCACGGTGCTGGTGATGAGCGGTATGGTGAGACTGTTGTTTGCGTGGTAGCCTTGCTGCCGGTCGCTCTGGTAGCGCAGATCGAACGGCGTTCCCGCGACACGGACGCTCTCGCCAAGGGACTGCGCTTGCGTTCCGATGATCGACCCGGACTGCTGGCATTTCTGGCATGGATTCGGCGGGAAGGGCGACGGAACGTCGGGGCGGGTGGCATCCTGCGGAGGTCCGTAGGGCCAGTTGAAGTCCCACGGCGTGAAGTGGTTGATCGCCACGCGCCAGAAGCTTTCTCCCGGCGCATACAATCGCGCCAGTTGCTGCCGCTCCGCATCGCCGATGCCACGGGCAGCGAGGGCCGCACTGGAGGCCGGCTGGCCGCTCCCATCGAGATCCACATCGGCCTCTGAGATGCCGTTTGTCGTCGTGATATCCACGACGCCGACAACCAGGCCGTTGGGAGCGGCCACCCAAACGCTGCGCTGCTGGTCATAGTATCCGGCCGGGACCGGGCTCCCCACCGCGAAATGCAGGAAGTTCTGCACGTAGACCGGGATGGGCTTGCTGAAGCCGACGCTAGCCGCCCCGGCCGCGGCGGCCTCATCGACGCTGAAATCGGCGGCGTACGTGTAGCCGCTGTTCGCCGGTAATGGCCCCGGCATCGCCCGTGGCCCGGTCGTCCCGACCGTGTACTCCGTGGCGCGCACGTGGAGGGGCCCGGCCAGGGTCTGCGTCGTGCCATCGGTCATCGTAATCACCGGGGTCGTGGCTTGAGGGAAAAGGAGCGTCGCCTGACGCATCCCGTCGGTATCGGAAACCACGCTTCCCTGCGCCACCTGGAACGCGGCCGTGGACGCCGGGTCGATGGTCGCGACGTGGGAGTCGGGCGCGATCAGCACCGTATCGTCCACGCGCGCGTAGTCCTGCCAGGGCGCCTGCACCTGGCGCTGCGCCGGCAGGTAGCCATCCCTGGCGTAGGTTAGGGTGAGTTGGCCGCCGCCATTGACAACCATGTCGAACAGACCGTTCGCGCGCGACAGGGTCTGCCCGTATTCGGGGTGGTTCAGCACCGCGACGGTCACGCCAGGGAACGGCTGCCCGTCGCGGGTCAGCACCTTGCCGCGCAGGACCGCCGTGCGGGTGAACGCGATGGTCCCCGGGGCGACACCGGTCTGGATCGGATTCGGGCCACTGTAGAGGAACTGCGTGGCGCTGTAGACAGTCGTGGCAACGCTCTGGTCCAGAGGCGGCGCGACCGTCGACGGATCAGGGGGGAGAGACACACTGGAGGTAATGACGTTGGAGGGGGCCGAGCGCGGCCCTTCGCCCACGCCATTGGTCGCCGAGACCGTGAACGTATACGGCGTCCCCCCACTCAGGACCGGCACGATTGCGCTCGTCGCCGGTGCAGCCACGACCAGCGCTGAGCCGTCGGAGGCATAGACGGTGTAGCTGGCGATCGCGCTGCCGTTGGAGATTGGCGCGGTCCAGCCCACCATGGCCGACCCACTGCTGGCGATAGCCGTCACGTCGGTGGGCACAGCCGGGAGTCCGGCCGGGACGACTGGGGCCGAGAGAGACGAGCGCGGCCCTTCACCCAGGGCATTGGCTGCCGCCACTTGGAAGGTGTAGGCGACGCCGTTGTGTAGCCCGGAGACAAGCGTCTGCGTCGTCGCGTCGACAGAGCGGCTCGACCCGTCGGAGACGTAGAGGGTGTACCCCGTGATCGAACGCCCTCCGTCGTCGGACGGGGCCGTCCAGGATACGGTCGCCTGGCCATCGCCCGCCGTGGCCGTCACGTTTCCCGGCGCGCCAGGAGTGCTCGGGCTCGGAACGCTGGTGCTCGTGCTGGTGCTCGCGGGCAGTGCCGTGCCGGTCGTGCCGGTCGTCGGCACAGGAGAATCGGTAGCGGTTGACGATGGGGTACGGGTAGCGCCCGGAGGAGGAGTGCCGGCGATCGTCGGCGTGGCAGAGACGCCAGTCGCGGTGGCCAGGGGGGCACTCGTGGGCGACGGCGTGGTGGTGGACGACGGCGCGGTGGTGGACGATGGCGCGGTGGTGGACGACGGCGCGGTGGTGGGCGACGGCGTGCTCATCGGCGCCACGGTGTTCGTCGGCGTGGCAGAGACGCCGGTCGCGGTGGCGGTTGGGCTGTTCGTCGGCGTAGGAGCGCGCGTGGCGGGCATCGTACTCAGCAGAGCGGGCGTGTTGGTGGGTGAGGCCGGTACGGCGCTCGTGGACGTCGAGCTTGCCGCGGCGGTCGTGGTGTTTGTCGCCGGGGCGGACGTGACGCCGGGGGTGCGGCTCGCGGGCACGGCCGTGGCAAGCGCCGTCGGCGGCGCGGAGGGCGTCGCGGTGGCCGAGGGGGGCCGCTGCTTCGGGCAGGTCGGGCCGCCCGCGTCGAGACGGACGACCGCGTCGCCGTCGTTGTCGGGTCGCCCGTCCCAGTCGCCATCGCGGTCCGTCACCATAGCCAGACGGGCGGCACGCCTGGCGCTGGCGAACGCCGCCTTGAAGGTGACGCTTACCGTCACCGGGAGGGCAACGTCGCGCACCCGCCCCACCAGAATGGCGCCATTGAGCACGCTCACCGGCAGGCGCCGAGCGTAATGGATTGGGTAGGCCACGGCGCTGACGACCTGACGCGCGCTCCAGCAGCCCGAGAGGCCGATGAACGCGATCTGCCGGTCGGGGCGCGCGCGCTGCCCCGACACACGCCAGACGAAGGTGTGCGCGGTAGCGCGCGCGATCGGAGCGATGAGGGTGGCCGCGTATCCGTCACGGTCGGCCGGTCGGGTCGCCGGCCCCGCCAGGCGCGCGCGCACCGACGACGCGGTCGGCCGGCTGCCGCTGTCACGGGACGCGAGACATGCCGGTCCGCCCACGACGGCGATCGCCGCCCGACTCGTGCCCGCGGGCTTGAGGGTGAGCCGCGTCGCACGGGCCCTGGCACGGAGACGGTCGCGGAACGTGACGTCGACCGTGAGGCCCCCGCGCGGCAGGGGGCCGAGCACGACCTCTCCGGTCGCCGGATCGAGGCGCGCGGTCATGCGGCCGCCGCGCGCGTAGGGGCGCGCGTAGACGCGGGCGACCTGGCGGCCGACCCAACAGCCGCTGAGCCGGAGCGTCGCCCGCGACATGGGCGCGCCTGTGCCCGTCGGCGCCGCATCGATAGCCCAACGGAACGTCGCGCCCGGCGTCAGGGTGCGCGGCGCTATCAGGCGCGCGCTATAGGGGCCGAGCGCGCCGCGCGTCCAGGGGTCGACGCCGTGTGCCCGTCGGGTGTCGCGCGAGACCGCGGCGACAGGCCCGAGTGGGGCCGACGAGGGCACGGTCATGGGCTGGTTCGATCTCGCCGCGGCCGCTGAAGGCGCCAGCGGCGTGCCCGATGTTACGACGATCAGCAGCAGGAGCAGCACGCGCCCAACGGGCAGCCCGCGCGCGACTAGAGCGGTGCGACGATCCATGGGTACGCCTCGCATCTTTCTTTCCCTATCATAATCAGAGGGTCGGCTTTAACATAACACGGCGGACAAGGGAGGCGCGGACGCCGCAGCTTCAGCAAGGCGCTGTAGCGCTCGGACGTTGATGACGATATAGGTAAGGGTGTTGAGGGTCTGGACGGAGCG
>JAABUX010000569.1_pt1 | contig 62686 bp, 58 predicted proteins | sample 5561851 | NCBI WGS metagenome assembly JAABUX01 (sample SAMN10711883, study PRJNA513361) | rock metagenome | isolation source: Antarctica rocks | place: Antarctica: Victoria Land, Richard Nunatak red sandstone | collected 2016-01-03
TCGAGCCGGTGGCGACGGTGGTCGAGCCGTTCATCTTCCTGCTCGCCATCTTCCTCATGGCCTGCTTCGTCGGCTACTACGTCGTGTGGAACGTGACGCCGGCGCTGCACTCGCCGCTGATGGGCGTCACCAACGCCATCTCGTCCGTGATCGTCGTCGGCGCGATGCTGGCGGCGGGGTTGTCGGACAGCAACTGGGCGCGGGCCTTTGGCTTCCTCGCGGTGCTGCTGGCCAGCGTCAACATCTTCGGCGGCTTCACCGTCACCCAACGGATGCTGAGCATGTTCCAGGGCAACAAGCCCCGCGGCGCCAAGGGAGCGCGCAAGTAGCATGAGCGCCTCCCTCACCTCGCTCGCCTACCTCGTCGCCGCCGTCCTGTTCGTTCTTGCCCTGCGCGGGCTGTCCAACCCGGCGTCGTCCCGGCAGGGCAACCTGTTCGGCATAATTGGCATGGGCATCGCCGTCGCCGCCACGCTGGCGCAGCGCGGCATGTCTGGCACCGGTTTCGTGCTGATCCTGCTCGCCATCATCATCGGCGGCGGGGCCGGCGTGTTCGTCGCTCGGCGCATCCAGATGACGGCGCTGCCGCAGCTTGTGGCGGCGTTCCACTCCCTGGTCGGCCTGGCTGCGGTGTTCGTCGCTGCCGCCGCCCTGAACGCCCCTGCCGCCTTTGGCATCGCCGGGCCTGATGGCATCTTCACCGAATCCTTGATCGAGATGTCGGTCGGCCTGGCTATTGGCGCCATCACCTTCTCCGGCTCGCTGATCGCGTTCGGCAAGTTGCAGGGCACCCTGCGCGGCGCTCCGGTGCTGTTCCGCCGGCAGCACCAGTTGAATGCCGGGCTGGGCATCCTGCTGCTGCTGCTGGTCGTCGTGTTCGTGACCTCGGGCAGCCAGGTGGTGTTCTGGCTGATCGCGCTGCTGGCCCTAGCGCTGGGCTTCCTGCTGATCATCCCCATCGGTGGGGCGGACATGCCGGTGGTGGTGTCGATGCTGAACAGCTACTCCGGCTGGGCGGCGTGCGGCATCGGCTTCACCATCCAGAACCTGGCGCTGATCATCACTGGGGCGCTGGTCGGCGCATCGGGCGCGATCCTGTCCTACATCATGTGCAAGGGCATGAACCGCAGCATCCTGAACGTGCTGCTGGGCGGCTGGGGCACGGACTCCGGCGTCGTCGCGGCGGTCGGGCATGGCGGCGAGCAGCGGTCGGTGCGCGCCGGCAACGCGGACGATGCGGCGTTCATCATGAAGAACGCATCGAAGGTCATCATCGTGCCGGGCTACGGCATGGCGGTGGCGCAGGCGCAGCACGCGTTGCGCGAGATGGGCGACCTGCTGAAGAAGGATGGCGTGGAGGTGAAGTACGCCATCCATCCCGTCGCCGGCCGTATGCCCGGCCACATGAACGTGCTGCTGGCAGAGGCGAGCGTGCCGTACGACGACGTGTTCGAGCTGGAGACAATCAACAGCGAGTTCAGCACGGCCGATGTGGTGTACGTGATCGGCGCCAACGACGTCACCAACCCGGCCGCCAAGACCGACCCGAAGTCTTCGATCTATGGCATGCCGATCCTGGACGTGGAGAAGGCCAAGACGGTGCTGTTCATCAAGCGCAGCATGGCATCAGGCTACGCGGGCGTGGAGAACGAGCTGTTCTTCCGCCCGAACACGATGATGCTGTTTGCCGATGCAAAGAAGATGACCGACGAGATCGTGCAGGCGCTGGGGCACTAGCCCACGAGCGCTGCCGCCTGCCGCCGGCGGTGCTGCCAGGCTGTGAGGCCCAGCAGCGCCGCTAGGACGGACAACAATGGTCCCGTCGAGGACGGTTCCGGCACGGCGCTGGTTACGTCCGACACGGCTGCGGTTTGGAGCATGGCGCCGCTACCGACATACCCGACGGTGTAGTTGTCGGACTCGAACCCGCCGCCGCCGATCTGGGTAAGTTTGATCTCGTCGAAGTAGCCGCTCAGGTCGAAGAAGTTGACGTAGGCGAACTGTTCGCCTGCGTCCTGGCCGGTCGTGGGATTGCCGCAGTAAGGGTTGCTGCTGTTAGGGCAGGCGCCGACCTGCTGGATCAGGTCGGCCGGTCCATACTGCCCGACCTGGATACCGGCACGGTAGAACGTAAGCCTGTTGCCGGCGTCCAACGCGGAGATTTGCAGGCCGAAACGGTTGATGCCGGGCAGGGCAGCGGTGTGGCTGAGCGTCAGGTCGATCCCGCCCGACGCAAAGGCGACGATGTAGTTGCCCTTACCGCCGGCGCTGCCGTACTGGCCGGCCGAGTTTATGCTGAAGCTGCCGCCGAACGTGCCAGTGATGTTGGTTCCAAGGTTGGCCGAGGCCGTACCGCCAGTGTTGAAGTTCGTTGTGAAGCCGGATGACGACCCCGTGGCCCGGCCGTCGAAGTTCTCGGTGCCGAACATCGGGATGATCGACGAGTTGGCAGGCGTCAACTGCGCCGCGGTGATCGCCTCCACCTTGGGCGCCAGGTAGGTAGGCACGATCTCGTCTGCGAAGGCCGCTGGCGTCAGCACGCCGATGAACACGCAGGCCGACGCGGCCCGAGACGCCCGTCGCTTCGTGCGCGGCATCTTCGCCACGCGCGATGTGGCGGCTGCGATGCGGACCTGCGGGACACCCCCGGCCGGCGAGCGCACCATGTGCCCGCAGGTCTTCACATGAAGGCTGGCCGTGCAGGGCACCAGCCGCTGGCGTCCCGACGCGGTCTGGCCCGGACGATGATGCAGGCTCGGCTCGTTCATCGGAAGACTCCGGCAAGCCCGCGGGACACAGTGCCTAACGCAGCTTCTGCGGGTCTCTATTAAAGACGTTTTCGAACTTTACCTATAGCTTGCTGTCATTTAGGCCCCCTTGGCCTTGTGTGAGGTAGGCTTCAAGGCGGCCAGCGGGATGGGAGCTGACCAGTGCGGCATTACAGCCTTCGCGTTGACCAGTGGGAGCGAATCGGGGGCCTATGACTTGGCTGGCACGGGCATGACGGCATCCGACGACCGCCTGCTCGTCAGGGCGCTACGCCCTAGCCTGCGGGCGACATCGTGCGCCGTCGGCGGCGCTGCCAAGCCGTGAGGCCCAGCAGCGTCGCCAGGGCGGACAGCAACGGCGTGATGGAGGACGGCTCCGGCACGTTGGTCGCCTGGAACACGGCGTTGGTATCGACGTACCCGACGGTGTAGTTGTCGGACTCGAAGCCGGCGCCCGAGATGGTCTCGGTGAACCTGATCTCGTCGAAGTAGCCACTCAGGTCGAAGAAGTTGACGTAGGCGAACTGCTCGCCTGCGTCCTGGCCGGTCGTGGGATTGCCGCAGTAGGGGTTGCTGCTGTTGGGGCAGGCGCCGACCTGCTGGATCAGGTTAGCCGGTCCGTATTGCCCGAGCTGGAGACCGGCGCGATAGAACGTGATGGTGTTGCCAGCGTCCAACGCCGAGATTTGCAAGCCGACGTAGTTGATGCCTGGCAGGGCGTTGGTGTGGGCAAGCTTCAGGTCGATACCAGTTCCGGCGACGGTGGTGATGTAATTGCCAATACCGCCGGCGCCGCCGTACAGGTCGTGCGGGGCGATCGTAAAGCTGCCGCCGAATGTGCCGGTGATACCGGTTCCAAGATTGGCAGAGGTCGTGCCGCCGGTGCTGAAATTAGTGGTGAAGCCGGTTGACGCCCCGGTCGGGCGGCCATCGAAGACTTCAGTGCCATAATATGGCGTGACGGACGAGTTGGCAGGACTCAACTGCGCCGCGCTTACGGCCTCGACCTTCGGCTTCAGGTAGGTCTCCGCAAGCTGGTCGGCGAACGCAATAGGGGTCAGCACGCCGAGGAACACGCAAACCGCGGTGGCCCTGGACGCCCGCCGCTTCATACGCTGGATCATCATCTCGCGCGTTGTGGCCACGGCGACGCAAATCTGCGGGATGATCCCGATCGGCAAGCGTGCCATCGGCCCGTAAACCTTCGAGCGGAAGCTGGCCCGGCGCTGCGCCGATTGCTGGCGCGTCGTCAGGCGGTGGCCCGGATACTTGTGCAGCCGTGGTTGCGTCATCAGAGGCCCCCAGGAGGCCAGCGCGGCATCCCCAGCCTTCATTAATGACCCTTACGCTTTTTAACTGGTCATTAACCGTCAGGGTTTCAGGTCAAGCGTCAGCCCACCGCCTCGCTGACGCAGTTGTCACGCCAGACCGTGGAGTGCGAGGTGCAGCCCCAGCCCGAACAGGCCAACCAGGAAGCAAAGCCGGAACGTCGAGGCCTGCACCCGCCCGCGCACCCAGCCGCCTGCCGCCAGGCCCAGCAGCGCCGGAACCAGCGCCAGCATCGACGCCGCGGCCGCCTCCGCCCGGAACACCCCGGTCGTCGCCAGCCCCAGCGCCAGAGCAATGGTCGAAACGGTGAAGGATAGGCCCAGCGCCTGGATCATCTCGTCCTTGCCGAAGCCGAGCGCCCCCAGGTAGGGCACCGCCGGGATGGCGAACACGCCGGTCGCAGCCGTGACCACGCCGGTCAGCACGCCCACCAGCGGCGCCAGCCAACCCTCGTGCCGCCCCGGCGCCGGCACCTGGACCCGCGCGAGGCCCAGGGCGGCATACAGCATCAGCGCTAGGCCCAGCCCGCCCGCCGCCCGGGTCGCTGCGGTTCCGGTCAGCAGGTCCAGGCGGTGCAGCGCGCCCAGCCCGGCCCAGGTGCCCGCACACACGCCGGCCATCATGGGCCACAGCCGCCGGGCCAGGGCGCCGAAGCGTGGACCAGCCAGCAACTGCCAAACATTGGTCACCAGCGACGGCACGATCAGCAGCGCCGCCGCCTCTGCCGGTACCATCACCAGGCTGAGCAGCCCGACCCCCACCGTTGGCAGACCCAGCCCGACCACGCCCTTGACGAACCCCGCCAGCAGGAACGTGGCGCCGATCAGTACAAGGTCGGGCAATACAAGGTTGGACAGCACAAGGTCGCCCGCAGCCATCAGCGGCCGAGCACCGCCCTGATCTCGTCCAGGATCGCCGGGTCGTCGATGGTCGGCGGCGGCGGCGCGGCGTCGCCATCGGCCAGCTTGCGGATGGAGGCGCGCAGGATCTTGCCAGACCGGGTCTTGGGCAGCCGGGCGACGACGCGGGCGTCCTTGAACGCGGCCACGGGTCCGATCCGCTCCCGCACCAGCGCCACCAGCTCCCGCGCCACCTCCGCGCTGTCCCGCTCCGCGCCGGCCTTCAGCACCACCAGGCCGAGCGGCACTTGGCCCTTCAAGGCGTCCGCCGCGCCGACCACGGCGCACTCGGCGACATCGGGGTGGCTGGCCAGCACCTCCTCCATCGCGCCGGTGCTGAGGCGGTGCCCGGCGACGTTGATGATGTCATCCGTGCGGCCCATCACCCACACGTCGCCCTCTGCGTCCACCTGCCCGGCGTCCCCGGTCCGATACCAGCCGGGGAAGTCGTGCAGGTAGGCGGCCTCATACCCTGCCGCATTTTGCCACAGCGTCGGCGCGCAGCCCGGCGGCATCGGCAGGCGGATCGCCAGGTTGCCGACCGTGCCCGGCGTCAGCGGCGCGCCCGCGTCATCCAGCGCCTGCACGTCATAGCCGGGGCAGGCCCGCCCGCCCGCGCCGGGCTTGAACGGGAACAGCCCCAGGCCGCGGAACCCGGCGGTGATCGGCCATCCCGTCTCGGTCTGCCACCAGTGGTCCACCACGGGGCGGTCCAGCTTGCCCTGGATCCACAGGGCGGTTGGCGGGTCGCACCGCTCCCCCGCCAGGAACAGGGCGTCCAGCCGCGACAGGTCGTGCTGCACCATATGGCGGCCCTCCGGGTCCTGCTGCTTGATGGCGCGCAACGCCGTGGGAGCGGTGAACAGCACGCGCACGGCGTGCTGGGCGCAGACGCGCCAGAAGGCGCCGGGGTCGGGCGTGCCGACCGGCTTGCCCTCGTACAATACGGTCGTGCAGCCGGCAAGCAGTGGCGCATAGACGATATAGCTGTGCCCGACCACCCAGCCCACGTCGCTGGCGCACCAGTATACGTCGCCTGCTTCGGCGCCGTAGATCATCCGCATGGAGTGCTGCAGCGCCACGGCATAGCCGCCGGTGTCGCGCACCACCCCCTTGGGCTTCCCCGTCGTGCCGGAGGTATAGAGGATATAGAGCGGGTCCGTCGCCAGCACCGGCACCGGATCATGCGGCGCCGCGGCGGCCTCGGCCTCCAGGAAGTCCCAGTCGCGGCCTGCCTGCATCTCCGCGGCCAGCATCGGGCGTTGCAGGATCAGGCAGGCGGCCGGCTTGTGTCGGCTGATGGCGATGGCGGCGTCCAGCAACGGCTTGTAGGCGACGATCCGCCCCGGCTCCAATCCGCACGATGCCGACACGACCGCCTTGGGCTGCGCGTCCTCGATCCGCTTGGCCAGCTCCGCCGCCGCGAAGCCGCCGAACACCACGGAATGCACCGCGCCCAGCCGCGCGCAGGCCAGCATGGCGACGACCGCCTCCGGCACCATCGGCATGTAGATCACCACCCGGTCGCCGTAACCGACGCCGCGCTCCGCCAGGGCGCCCGCCACCCGGGCCGTGCGGTCCCGGAGCTGCGTATAGGTGAACGTCTCGACGCGCCCGGCCATCGGGCTGTCCCAGATCAGCGCGGCCTGCCCGCCTCGCCCGGCGTCCACATGGCGGTCCAGGCAGTTGGCGCTGATGTTCAGCCGCCCCTCCGCAAACCACTGGCCGAAGGCGCCCATGCTGGGGTCGAGCACCCGGTCCCACGGCCGCATCCAGTCGATCCCGGCCGCGGCGCCGGCCCACCATGCTTCCGGATCGGCCTGCCACGCAGCATAGGTCGCGGCATAGGAGCCGGGCGCAACGGTTTCGGTCATGCGAGGTTCCTTTTAAGAGTAGATTCTCTTTGCAAATTTTTGTCCGAACCGTCAAATGGGGGCAACGAAGTATACGGGAGCGAAACGTTGGACGACGCGCATCTCAAGCGGATCGAGGCTAATCCGGACTTCATCGAGCTGGTCCGCTCCCGCCGGACCTTCGGCTGGACGCTGACCGCCATCATGCTGGTGATCTACTACGGCTACATCGCGCTCGTCGCCTACGACAAGCCGCTGATCGCGCAGCCGCTGTTCGGCGCGGTGACGGTCGGGCTAGTCATCGGCATCGGCGTCATCATCAGCGCGGTGCTGCTGACCGGCATCTACGTGCTGCGCGCCAACACCAAGTTCGACGAGCTGTCCCGCCGCATCGTCGAGCGCAACGACGCCGGGGGCGTCCGCTTCGACGGGCCGGTCCGCCAACCCGTCGGCGCGACCCTGGGGGAAGTGCGATGAGGCGGCTGCTCACCGGCCTGCTGCTCCTGCTGGCCAGCACGGCGGCGCACGCGGCTGGCCCAATCGAGGCCGGCACCAAGCAGGGCACCAACTGGGTCGCCATCGGCATGTTCGCCGGGTTCGTGGCGCTGACCATGGGCATCACCTACTGGGCGGCGGGCCGCACCAAGACAACGAGCGATTTCTACTCGGCCGGCGGCGGGATCACCGGGTTCCAGAACGGCGTGGCCATCGCGGGCGACTACATGTCCGCGGCCTCGTTCCTCGGCATCTCCGCGCTGTTCTACACGTTCGGCTATGACGGGCTGATCTACGCCATCGGCTTCCTGGTGGGCTGGCCGATCATCATGTTCCTGATGGCCGAGCCGCTGCGCAACCTTGGGCGCTTCACCTTCGCCGACGTGGTATCCTATCGCCTGCGCTCGACGCCGATGCGGGCGATGGCGGCGACGGGCACCCTGGTGACGGTGGCGTTCTACCTGATCGCACAGATGGTCGGGGCCGGGCAGTTGATCGAGTTGCTGTTCGGTCTCGATTACAACTATGCCGTGGTGATCGTCGGCGTGCTGATGATCGTCTATGTGACATTCGGCGGCATGATCGCCACCACCTGGGTGCAGATCATCAAGGCGATGCTGCTGCTGTCCGGCGCGACGCTGATGTGCATTCTTGTGCTGTCGAAGTTCAACTTCAACGTCAGCGATTTCCTCGCCAAGGCCGTCGAGGTCCATCCGAAGCACGCCGCGATCATGCTGCCGGGGCCGCAGGTGGCGAACCCGATCTCGGCGATCTCGCTGGGCATCGCGCTGATGTTCGGCACCGCCGGGCTGCCGCACATCCTGATGCGCTTCTTCACGGTGAAGGACGCCAAGGAGGCGCGGAAGTCGGTGTTCTGGGCGACGACGTTCATCGGGTATTTCTACCTGCTGACGTTCATCATCGGCTTTGGCGCCATCGTGCTGGTCAGCACCGACCCCACGTACCTGGACGCCAAGGGCGCCTTGCTGGGCGGCGGCAACATGCCGGCCATCCACCTGGCCCACGCGGTCGGCGGGGACGTGATGAAGGGCTTCATCTCGGCCGTCGCGTTCGCCACCATCCTGGCGGTGGTGTCGGGCCTGACCCTGTCGGGGGCGAGCGCCGTGAGCCACGACCTGTATGCCAGCGTGTTCCGCCGCGGCAAGGTGTCGGATGGGTCGGAGATCCGGGTGTCGAAGATCACCACCGTCGTGCTGGGCATCGTTGCCATCGCGCTGGGGATCGCCTTCAAGAGCATCAACGTGGCGTTCATGGTGGGCTTGGCCTTCGCCATCGCGGCCAGCGCCAACTTCCCGGTGCTGCTGCTGTCGATGCTGTGGGGCGGATTGACGACGCGGGGCGCGTTCCTGGGCGGGTTTACCGGGCTGATCAGCGCGGTGGTGCTCACGGTACTCAGCCCGGCGATCTGGGTGTCGGTGCTGGGTAACCCGGTGGGGTCGGCGTGGTTCCCCTACACGTCCCCGGCCATCTTCACGATGCCGGCGGCGTTCCTGGTGTGCTGGCTGGTGTCCACGCTGGACCGCAGCCGGTCGGCCAACGCGGAACGGGCGGCGTTCCAAGCGCAGTTCGTCCGGTCCGAGACGGGGATCGGCGCGGAGGGCGCTGCAGCCCACTAGCAGGCCTGAATGTCACCGGGGCGACATGATCCCGCCCCGGTGACGCCTTGATGCAGGACCTTCTTATGGGTGCTGGCAATGATGCCGGCACGTAGGAAGCACAAGCCGCCATGATCACCTCCCGCCTGATGCTCACGACTCTGCTGCTTGGTTCGCTGGCGCTGCCGGCGCTGGCGCAGACCCATTCCGTTTCGCCCCACGTGAACAGCCTGCATCACCGCACCGCGCGGCCGGTTCACCGGGCTGCCGCGGCCGCCAACGCCGTTCCGGACGTGAAGGCGCCCGTGACGGCCGCGACTCCGGCTTCGCCCGTTTCCGGCCCGGTGGCCGGCGCGGTAATGGGCACGCCGTCTACAATGCCTCGCGCAACCGTTGGTGCGGCACCGTTGGCGCCGGTGTCCACTCCGCGGGTCGTCACGACAGTCCCGGCCACCCCGGGCGCCAAGGTCAATTGACCGCCTTGCGATAGGCGCGATCGCATACGATGCCCAATCGCGTATGATGATGGGGCCGCACTGGCCACTGCTCCCTCCTCCTCCCCGGGGCGGGAGCAGAAAGCCCCGTCGTATGCGTCAGCCCTGCTTCGCGGGCCGGGACCGCTGCCCCGGCCCGTGTTGACGCGGCCCGTGTTGACGCAGCCCGTGTTGACGCCCTGGCCGCAACCCCCGATCATTTGCAGGCAAACGACCGGACCGAGGCGCGCTTTGGCACAACCGCAACCCGACCATGACCCGCTCGACGGCTACGAGCTTGACGACCAGGTCGGCTTCCTGTTGCGCCGCGCCCATCAGCGGCACGTCGCGCTGTTCCAAGACGGTATGGCCGCCGCCGACCTCACGCCGACCCAGTTCACCGCCCTGGTCCGCATCGTGACGCTGGGCCGCGTCACGCAGAACCACCTGGGCCGCCTGTGCGCCATGGACCCGGCGACCATCCAGGGCGTCGTGCGCCGTCTGATGGCACGCGATCTGGTGATGCGCCTGCCCGATCCGGCCGACCGCCGCACCGTGGTGCTGGCACCCACCCCGGTCGGCCTGACCCTGGCGGCCGGGGCCATCCCCGCCGCCCGCGCCATCACCGAGGCGATGTTGGCTCCACTGCGGCCCGACGAGCGGCGGCAGTTCCTGTACCTGCTGTGCAAGGTGGCCTAATATGGCGCTGTCCGCCGGGCCGGAGCGCCAGTCCGGCAAGCTCGTCGTCCGCAACATCGGCCTGCTGCTGTCCGGCAAGCTCGAAATGCCGATCCTGGACGCCGACACCATCGTGGTGGAGGACGGGCGCATCGCCGCCGTGGGCCGCGCCGCCGACTGCGACACCGAGGGTGCCCGCGTCACCATCGACGCCCATGGCTGCGCCCTGGCCCCTGGCCTGATCGACAGCCACGTCCATCCGGCCTTCGGCGACTGGACGCCGCGGCAGAACCAGCTTGGCTGGATCGAAAGCACGCTGAATGGCGGCGTCACCACGATGGTCTCGGCCGGTGAGGTGCACCTGCCAGGCCGCCCGCGCGACATCGTCGGCTTGAAGGCGCTCGCCATCACCGCCCAGCGCGCATTCCACAACTACCGGCCCGGCGGCGTGAAGGTCCTGGCCGGCGCCCCAGTGATCGAGCAGGGCATGGTCGAAGGCGACTTCGCCGACCTGGCCGCCGCGGGCGTCACCCTGTTGGGCGAGGTCGGCCTGGGCAGCGTCAAGTCCGGCGCGGAAGCCCGGACAATGGTCGCGTGGGCACGCAAGCATGGCATCCAGAGCACCATCCACACCGGCGGCCCCAGCGTGCCCGGCAGCGGATACATCGACGCCGACACCGTGCTGGAGGCCGATGCCGACATCATCGGCCACATCAACGGCGGCCACACCGCCCTGCCGCTGCGGCAGATCCGCTGCCTGTGCGAAGGCTGCGGGCGCGGCATCGAAATCGTGCACAACGGCAACGAGCTGGCCGCCCTCGCCGCCCTGCGCTATGCGCGCGAACTCGGCCAGATGGACCGCGTGATCCTCGGCACCGACGCCCCAGCCGGGTCCGGCGTGCAGCCGCTGGGCATCCTACGGATGGTCGCCATGTTGTCCTCGATCGGGGAAGCGCCGGCAGAGGTGCTGTTCTGCTGTGCCACGGGGAACACCGCCCGGATGCGGCGGCTGGATTGCGGCATCATCGAGCCGGGCCGGGCGGCGGACTTCGTGTTTATGGACCGCGCGCAGCACTCGGCCGGAGCGGACCTGCTGTCGAGCGTGCAGGGCGGCGACCTGCCCGGCATCGGCATGGTGGTCATCGACGGCTTGGTGCGCTGCGGCCGCAGCCGCAACACCCCGCCGGCCGAGCGCGTGCCGGAGGTGGTGGCATGACTGACCGTCCAATTGGCCCCGAGGTCGATGCCACGCCCCGCCCGCTGCCCGCCCGCGTCGCCCTGCGCGGCACGCATGTCGTGCTGGAGCCGCTGCACCGGCGGCATGTGGACGAGCTGTGGGCGGTCGCCGGGCCGGAGGCGGACGCAAGCTGGGACTACATGGGCTACGGCCCGTTCCCGACCTGCGAGGCGATGGCGGCGTTCGTCGCCGACAGCGCCAGCACGCATGACCCGATGGCTTGGGCGGTGCGCCCGGTCGCCACCGGCAACGTGTCGGGCTGGCTGACCCTGATGGACATCCAGCCGAAGCACGCCGCCATCGAGATCGGCAACATCTGGTTCAGCCCGGTCATGCAGCGCACCCGCGCCGGGACCGAGGCGATCTTCCTGCTGCTGCGGCTGGCCGTGGACGACCTGGGCTACCGCCGGCTGGTCTGGAAGTGCAACGCGCTGAACGCCCCGTCCCGCCGGGCGGCGGAACGGCTGGGCTTCACCTATGAGGGCACCTTGCGCGCCCATTACGTGATGAAGGGGCGGCTGCGGGACACCGCCACTTTCAGCATCGTCGGCGACGAGTGGCCGGCCTGCCGCGCGGCGATGCAGGCCTGGCTGGACCCTGCCAACTTCGCCCCGGACGGCACCGCCCGGCGCGGGTTGGCGGAGATCAGGGCTGCGTTGCCAACCCAATCAGGGCCAACCCCATCGGGGCCAGCTACATCGGCGGCGTAAGCCCGTCCCGGCCCACGGCAACGCGGGCGGCGGACAGCGTGCCGTCGGCGGACGTCTGCGCGCCGATGAACACATGCGCGCCGGGCGTCAGCATGTCCGTCGTGCCCGGCGCGAACGTCACGATCTGCGCGGCTGAGGGCACGGACACCTTCAGCTTCTCGCCCTTTGCGTTCAGCATCAGGTCCTGGCCTTCCACCCCGGTGGACTCGGACTCGATGGTCGCGTTGGTCATGGTGCTCTCGGGCATCAGGTCCCAGGGGTAGTGGCCCTCACCGGTGCCGCGCATGGCCTCGGGAAAGATCAGCACCTCGACGGCGCGCAGGTTGGTCTTGGGGCCGACGGCGGCGGTGCCGATGAAGGTGCCGGGCTTGGCGTCGGCCAGCAGGGCAGGGATCACGGCCGCCACGGTGTAGTTGGGCGCAAGCTGGATACGCAGCGTGTCGCCCTCACGGGCCAGCACGGTCAGGGTGTTGCCGTCCAGCACCTGCACGGTGCCGCGGATGCGGCGGACCGGCGTCTGCGCGGCAGCGTTCAGGCTGACGGTCAGGGTGGCGGCAAGCAGGCCAAGCATGATCAGGCGGCGCATAGGGTATTCCTTGTGTCAGGGCATGTACGTCATCGCACGGAATGACGGCTTTGTTTACCCCCCGCACGGCCAAGCACCGCTTGACCGAACCCGCCGCATCTGCCCGAATCCGCCGCATGGACAGCAGCAACCCCCTCCTCCACTCCTGGACCACGCCCTTCCAGGTTCCGCCCTTCGACCTGATCCGCCCGGAGCACTTCGTCCCGGCCTTCGACCAAGCCATGCGCGAGCACCTGGACGAAACCGCCGCCATCGGTGCCGACCCGGCCCCACCCAGCTTCGCCAACACGGTCGAGGCCCTGCAACGCAGCGGGCGCCTGCTGGACCGCACCGGCGCGGTGTTCTCCAACCTGGTGGTCAGCCTCGGCGGCGACGCGCTGCAGGCCATCGACGTCGAGATGTCGCCCAAGCTGGCGCAGCACGGAATGGCCATCGCCCTCGACCCGGCGCTGTTCGCCCGCATCGACGCCCTGCACCGGCAACGCGACGCCCTGAACCTGGACACCGACCAGCGCCGCCTGCTGGACCGGATGCACCTGAACTTGGTCCGCGCAGGCGCCGCCCTGCCGCCGGAGGGCCGGGCGCGCATGGCCGCCATCACCGAACGCCTGGCCGTGCTGCACACCGGGTTCGGCCAGAACGTGCTGCACGACGAGAAGGCCTGGCACCTGCCGCTGGTGGAGGCCGACCTGGACGGCCTGCCCGACGACCTGCGCGCCGCCATGAGGCAGGCCGCAGCCGAGCGCGGCCTGGACGGCTGCGCCGTCACCCTGGCGCGATCGCTCATAGAGCCATTCTTGACCTTCTCCACCCGTCGGGACCTGCGGCAGGTTGCCCACCAGGCGTGGACCGCCCGCGGCGCGCAGGACGGACCGCATGACAACCGCCCGCTGATCCCCGAGATCCTGGCGCTGCGGGCGGAACGTGCGGCGCTGCTGGGCTACTCCAGCTTCGCCGAGTTCCGCCTGGCCGACACCATGGCCGGCACGCCCGCCGCGGCCGAAGGCCTGCTGGCCGAGGTCTGGGAGCCGGCGAAGCGCAAGGCCGCCCAGGAGCGCGACCGGCTGATGGAGGTCGCCCGGGCGGAGGGCTTCAATGGCGCCCTGGCCCCGTGGGACTGGCGCTTCTACGCGGAGAAGGTGCGCCGGGCCGACTACGCCATCGACGAGGGCGAGCTGAAGCCGTACTTCGAGCTGGGCAACATCCAGGCCGCCGCCTTCGACACCGCCAGCCGCCTGTTCGGCCTGCAATTCCTGCCGCGCCCGGACCTGCCGGCCTATCATCCGGACGTGCGGGCGTGGGAGGTGCGGGACCAGGCCGGGCACGTCGGCGTGTTCCTGGCCGACAACTACGCCCGCTCCGACAAGCGGTCCGGGGCGTGGATGAGCAGCTACCGCGACCAGGAGGCGATGGATGCGCCGGTGTCGCCCGTCATCATCAACAACAACAACTTCGCCCGCGGCGAGCCGACGCTGCTGAGCTTTGCCGACGCCGAAACCCTGTTCCATGAATTCGGCCACGCGCTGCACGGGCTGCTGAGCCGGGTGCGCTACCCCGCGCAGTCCGGCACGAGCGTGCGGCGGGACTTCGTGGAGTTCCCCTCGCAGGTGCTGGAGCACTGGCTGTCGGCGCCGGACACCCTGCGCCGCTACGCGCTGCACTTTGCCACGGGCACGCCGATCCCGGAGGCGCTGATCGAGCGGCTGCTGGCGGCGCGCGGCTTCAACCAGGGGTTTGCCAGCGTCGAGTACACCGCCGCCGCACTGATCGACATGGCGCTGCACGCTGGCCCGGCGTTGGACAAACCGGGCGTAGTGGAGGCGAGCGGCATCGACGCGTTCGAGGCCGGGTTCCTGGCCCGCATCGGCATGCCGGCCGAGATCGGCATCCGCCACCGGCCCGCGCACTTCCAGCACCTATTTGCCGGGGGCGGCTATGCGGCGGGCTACTACTCCTACATGTGGTCCGAAGTGCTGGACGCCGATGGATGGGAGGCGTTCGAGGAGGTGGGCGACCCCTTCGACCCCGCCACCGCCGCCCGGCTGCGGACGGTGCTGGCGGCAGGAGACACGCAGGACCCGATGGCGCTATACGCCGGTTTTCGCGGCCGCCCGCCCAGCACGGCGGCGCTGCTGCGGAGTCGCGATCTAGTCGAATAGAATGCTGCCCTCCCCCTCTCCCTCCGGGAAAGGGTCGGGGTGAGGGAGGTTACCAGACCCAAGCTACGCCCAATTGCGCCAGCCTCTTTCTTGTGTGGGCAAGGTTCGCCCTCTCGGCATCCCTTACCCCGGCCTTGGTCCGCTTCGCGGCTCAAACCCGAAGGGACAGGGAGCAGAATGCGCTTGGCACAGTTGGTGCACGGAAGACGCATGACGAAGCAGTCCGTCCCTGCCATGGAAGCGGCCCAACGTTGGCTCGTGCGCCTCCTGGCCGGCACCGGCCTCGCCATCATCTTCGTCCCGCTGCTGCTGACCCTCTACCTCAGCGTATTCGACGAGACCCTGATCGCTTTCCCCCCGCATGGCTACACCCTGCGCTGGTATGCCCGCATCCTGCCGGAGTTCGGCCCGGCCCTCCGCACCAGCCTGCTGACTGCGTTCGCGGCAGTGGCGGCCAGCGTCGCCGTGGGCGTGCCCGCCAGCATCGGCCTGTCCCGCCTCCGCCACGGGCGCGGCGCGATGTCCACCCTGCTCCTCGCGCCATTGACGGTGCCGGGCATCGCTATTGGCCTGGGCATCTACGTGCTGGCCGTCATGATCGAGGAACGCACGGAGTGGCCCTTCAGCGGCTCTATCTCCGTCATGGTCGCAGCCCATGCGCTGATCGCGTTGCCCTGGGTGGTGCGGCTGTGCCTGGCCGCGCTCGCCAACGCGGATCCGGCGGCCGAGGAGGCGGCGGCCAGCCTCGGCGCCCCGCCCTGGCAGGTGGTGCGGCGTGTCACCCTGCCGGCTATGCGCGGCGGCATCGTCGCCGGGGCGCTGTTCGCCTTCATCGTGTCGTTCGAGAACCTGGAAATGACCCTGTTCCTGACCGCGCCGGGCACGACGACGCTGCCGATCTCCGTGCTGCAATACCTGCAATACCACATCGACCCGCTGGTGGCCGCCGTGGCTGTGGCGCAGGTCGTGCTGATCGGCGGCGCGCTGCTGCTGCTGGACAGCCAGGTGCGGATCGCTAGGGCTGTTGCATGAGCGCGGACTATCGCATGAGCACGGTGGGATGAGCCGGCTGACCCTGGACCGGCTGGGCAAGCGGTACGGCCGGGCCATGGCGGTGGACGAGGTCAGCCTCGACATCGCCGAAGGGGAGATGGTGGTCCTGCTCGGCCCATCCGGCTGCGGCAAGACGACGACGCTGCGTATGGTCGCCGGCTTCGTCCCCGCCAGCACGGGCGACGTGCGGCTGGACGGTGTGAGCATCCTCGGCCTGCCGCCGCACCGGCGGGACATGGGGCTGGTGTTCCAGGGCTACGCGCTGTTCCCGCACATGACCGTGGCGCGCAACGTCGCCTTCGGACTGGAGATGCGCGGCGTGGCCGGGCCTGCGCGCGACGCCCGCGTGGCGGAGATGCTGCGGCTGACCCGCATCGAGTCCCTGGCCGACCGCCTGCCCCGGCAGTTGTCGGGCGGGCAGCAGCAGCGGGTGGCGCTGGCCCGGGCGCTGGCGATCCGGCCGCGCGTGCTGCTGCTGGACGAGCCGCTGTCCAACCTGGACGCCGCGCTGCGGGCCGAGGTCGGGCGCGACATCCGCCTGCTGCAGCGCGGGTCCGGCCTGACGACGGTGATGGTGACGCACGACCAGGATGAGGCGATGGCGATGGCCGACCGCCTGGTGGTGATGCAGGACGGCCGGGTGCAGCAATGCGGCACGCAGGAGGACCTGTATGAGCGTCCGGCGACCCCCTTCGTGGCCGGGTTCATCGGGCGCAGCAACATGGTATCGGGGACGTTAATGCAGGGCGGGGCGGTGCTGGCGGAGGGTGCGGTGCTGCGGCTGGCCGGGCGCTATGCCGGGACAGGCGCCTGCACGCTGGCGCTGCGGCCCGAGCGGCTGACGCTGGCGCCTGCCGGGTTGGACGGACCCGGCACCGCTGCTGGGACCGTGGAGTTGGCAAGCTACTTGGGGGCCACGCGGGAACATCTGGTCCACCTAGCGCCCAGCCTACGCGTCGTGCTGCGGGACGCGACCACCGGCGCCGGACGGCTGCACACGGTGGGGGAGGCTGTTACGCTGCGCTGGGACACCGGGGCGGAGCGGCTGTTCGACGCCGCTGGCACCCCGCTGCCGTGCCTGCCTACCGAGGCCAACACCCATGCCGAGGCCAACACAGGGAAGATCCAACATGCGTGACCCCACCCGCCGCGCCGTGCTTGCCGGCGCAAGTGCCGCCGCCGTCAGTGCTGCTGCCGTGTCCACCACCCGCCCGGCCGCCGCCGCCGCCGAGCAGATTGTGGTCGCCACCTGGGGCGGCGACTACGCCAACCTGCTGCGCGCCAACGTGGACGACCCCTTGATGACGCCGCAGGGCATCACCGTCGTGCAGGACACCGGGGACGAGGACCCGCGCGTGGCCAAGCTGTTCGCCCAGCGCCGCCTGCCGCGCGGCGCCGCGGACGTGGTGTGCCTGCAGGCCGTGCGCGCGCACGAGGTGGACCAGGCCGGCCTGCTGGAGCCGCTGGACGCCACGAAGGTGCCCAACCTGGCGCATGTCCTGCCCAACCTGCGGACGGCGTTCTACGGCCCGCACATCTACAGCCCGCAGGTCATCATCTACAATCCCGACAAGGTGCCGGACCCGCCGCGCACCTTCACCGACCTGCTGGACCCCAGGTGGCGCGGCCGGGTCGGCGTGGCTGACATCAACTACTTCTACATCATGATGGCCGCCGCCATGGCGACCTCCGGCAACCCCGAGACGGTGGACGCCGACGCCGCGCACGATCTGGTGTTGAAGCTGAACGCCAACGGGCTGCGGCTGTATCCGTCCACCGACAGCATCGGCGCCGGGGTGAAATCGGGGGAGATCGACGTCGGCCTGATGTGGCTGGCCCGCGTCATCATGTGGCAGAACGCCGGCATCCCCGTGAAGGCGCAGTTCCCCACCGAGGGGTCGGTGCTGTACTTGTCCGGCATGGTGGTGCCGAAGAACGCCGCCAACAAGCCGGCCGCCTTCCGGTATCTCGACGCCATAATGGACCCCTCGGCCCAGCATGGTTTCGCCGAGCGCATGGGCTACTTGCCGACCGTGGACAACTCGCCGCTGACCGGCGCGCTTGGCGAGCGCCTTGCCCTGCCGGACCCGGCGCCGCGCATGCTGCTGCCGGATTACGGCGTCGTCGGCAAGCTGCAGGGCCCGGCGTCTGATTGGTGGAAGCGCAATGTGGCGCATGCCTGAGTGACTCGCTGCCAACGCTCTCCCCTGTCATCGCCCGTGCGGTTATCGCCTGTGCGGTCATCGCGAGGAGCACAGCGACTTGGCGATCCAGGGGCGGCAAGAGCCGTGCTGGTCGTTCTGGATTGCCGCGCCGAAGCCGGCTCGCAATGACGGGGGCCAGCAACGCACGCGCCGGCATGTTCCTGGCGCCGGCCACGTTGGTTGTCATGGTCATGCTGCTGTGCCCGCTGCTGCTGCTGCTGCGGTTCAGCCTGAACCAGTATGACCCCACCGAGCTGATGATTGAGGCGTTCACCGGCGCCAACTACCTGCGCTTCCTGTCCGACCCGTTCTACCTGGCCGTCCTGCGGACCACGCTGGGCGTCGCGCTGCTGTCCACCGTGCTGTGCCTGGGGCTGGGCCTGCCCATCGCCTACCGGCTGGCGCGGATGCGCGGGCGATGGAAAGGCATGCTGATGCTGGCGGTCGTGCTGCCGCTGTTCGTCGGCAACACCGTGCGGATGGTGGGCTGGATGATCCTGTTCGCGCACGGCGGCATGGTGGACGGCACGGTGCGCTGGCTGGGCGGCGGCGGGCTAGAGCTGATGTACACGACGTCCGCCGTGGTGTCCGGCATCGTCTCCATCAACCTGCCCTTCGTGATTCTGACGATCCAGAGCACCATCGAGACCATCGACCCGGCCGTCGAGGAGGCGGCGCAAAGCCTCGGCGCTCCGCCAGCCCGCAGGTTCTGGCGCGTGGTATGGCCCTTGGCGCTGCCAGGCACGCTGACGGCGGGCATCCTGTGCTTCATCCTGGCGATGAACGCCTATGCAACGCCCTACCTGCTGGGCGGCCCGCGGTTCCAGATGATGGCGCCGCTGCTTTACTGGGAGTTCAGCACCAACAACAACTGGCCGTTCGCCTCGGCGATGGCGCTGCTGCTGATGGCGACGACGCTGGTGCTGACGGCGTGCAGCGGGGTGCTAATCCCGCGGCGGCTGCGGGGGTGATGGAGGCCAACCGGGAGCAGCATGTGCGGAGGTGCCGCAGGCCGCCTAGCCCCGCGGCAACTCCTGCTCCACCAAGGTCGCCCAGAAGCTGGCGCCGATGGGCAGGATGTCGTCGTTGAAATCGTAGCGCGCATTGTGCACCGGCACCGCCCCGCGCGCCCCGTCCTGCTGGCCGATGCGGACAAAGCAGCCGGGCACGCGCAGCGCCATGTAGGAGAAGTCCTCCCCGCCCATCCCCGGCGGTCCCTGGGTCACGACATGCCCCGCGCCCAGCAGCCGCTCCGCCGCCTCTACAGCGCGGGCGGTCGGCTCCGGCGCGTTCACGACGGAGGGGTAGCCGCGCTCATACACCAGCACCGCCGTCGCCCCATGTGCCCTGGCGGTCAGGTCCACGACTTCGCCCATCATGCGCTCGACCTCGTCCCGCACCGCCGCGTCCAGGGTGCGGACGGTGCCGTTAAGCACTGCACCATCCGGGATGACGTTGCCGGCGCTGCCCGCATGGAACTGGGTGATGCTGAGCACGGCGCTGGCCAGCGGGTTGGTCCGGCGGGACACGATGCCCTGCAGGGCCAGCACGATGTGGCTGCCGACCACCACCGGGTCCACCGTGACGTGCGGCCGGGCCGCGTGGCCGCCATGCCCGGCGATGCGGACCCAGAAGTCGTCTGCGGCGGCGGACACCTGGCCGATGACGGCCTTCATGGCGCCAACCGGCATCGTGGTGTCGTTGTGCGCGCCGAACACCATGTCGCACGGGAAACGGTCGAACAGCCCCTCCTCCACCATCACGCGCCCGCCGCCGCCGCGTTCCTCGGCCGGCTGGAAGATGAGGTGGACGGTTCCGTCAAAGTTGCGGGTTTCCGCCAAGTAGCGTGCGGCCCCCAGCAGCATCGTCGTATGCCCGTCATGCCCGCAGGCGTGCATCCGGCCTGGCGCGGTGGAGCGATGCGGGACGTCATTGTCCTCCTGCATCGGCAGGCAGTCCATGTCCGCCCGCAACCCGATGGCGCGCGTGGACGTGCCGGAGCGCAGGGTGCCGACCAGCCCGGTGCCGGCGATGCCGCGCGTGACCTCGATCCCCCACGACGCCAGCTTGGCCGCGACCACGTCCGACGTGCGGTGTTCCTCGAACGCCAGCTCCGGGTGGGCGTGCAGGTCGCGGCGCCAGGCGGTCATCTCGGGCGCCATGCCGGCGATGCGGTTGTGGATCGGCATGGCTACAGCGTCCCCCCGCGCCTGCCGGCCATCGCGCCCAGCCGCAACCGCAGGGCCTGCAGCTTGATGAAGCCCTGGGCGTCCACTTGGTCGTACGCGCCCTGGTCGTCCTCGAACGTCACGACCTTCATCGAGTACAGGCTGTTCGGGCTTTCGCGGCCGATGCAGGTCACGTTGCCCTTGTACAGCTTCAGCCGCACCCGGCCGCTGACGCTGCGCTGGCTCTCGTCGATGGCGGCTTGCAGCATCCGGCGCTCCGGGCTGAACCAGAAGCCGTTGTAGATCAGCTCGGCGTAGCGCGGCATCAGGCTGTCCTTGAGGTGCGCGGCCTCGCGGTCCAGCGTGATGCTCTCGATGCCGCGGTGGGCGGCGAGCAGGATGGCGCCGCCGGGCGTCTCGTAGATGCCGCGCGACTTCATGCCGACGAAGCGGTTTTCCACTAGGTCCAGCCGGCCGATGCCGTTGGCGCGGCCCAGCTCGTTCAGCCGTGTCAGCAGCGCCGCCGGGGACAGCGCCACGCCGTCGATGTGCGTGGGGTCGCCGTGGGAGAAGTCCATGCTGATCACGGTCGGGCTGTCCGGCGCGTCCTCCGGGCGTATGGTGCGCTGATAGACGAACTCGGGCGCCTCCTCGGCCGGGTCCTCCAATACCTTGCCCTCGCTGGAGGAGTGCAGCAGGTTGGCGTCCACGCTGAACGGGGCCTCGCCGCGCTTGTCCTTGGTGACGGGAATTTGGTTCTGCTCGGCGAACTCCAGCAGGCGGGTGCGGCTGGTTAGGTTCCACTCGCGCCAGGGGGCGATCACCTTGATGTCGGGCTTCAGGGCGTAGTAGGCGATCTCGAACCGCACCTGGTCGTTGCCCTTGCCCGTGGCGCCATGGGCAACGGCGTCGGCGCCGACCATCTCGGCGATCTCGATCTGGCGCTGGGCAATGAGGGGCCGGGCGATGCTGGTGCCGAGCAGGTACTGTCCCTCATACAGCGCATTGGCGTGGAACATCGGGAATACGAAGTCGCTGACGAAGGTCTCGCGCAAGTCGTCGATGAAGATTTCCTTGACGCCCATCGCTTCGGCCTTGCGGCGGGCGGGCTCCAGCTCCTCACCCTGGCCGAGGTCGGCGGTGAAGGTGACGATCTCGCAGCCGTAGGTGGTCTGCAGCCAGCGCAGGATCACGCTGGTGTCCAGGCCGCCGGAGTAGGCGAGCACGACTTTCTTCACGTCTTGGGCGGGCATGGGACTCTCTCAGGTTGACCCGCCACGGCTACCCTATCGCGGGACGCATCGGCAAGCCGTAGGGTGCTCCTGCTCAAGGCGGCAGAGGCAAGCTGTCGCTGGGAGGTATTGCCATGCCCGACCTGGACCATCCTGCCGCTACCCTACTCGACTGTGCCTGGCAAACCGCGTTCCGCCTCGGCTTCCCGCTCGCCTGCGCTTGGTGGCGGCTGCGGCAGCCACCGCACCAGGGCGCTCTGGTCGCGGTCCATGCCGGGCCGGCGCTGCTGCTGGTGCGGGCCTCCTACCGGGCCGGATGGTCGTTCCCCGGCGGCGGCATCCACCGCGGCGAGGCGCCCGAGGCCGCCGCCCGGCGCGAGCTGGCGGAGGAGACCGGCCTGGCTGCGCCGGTCCTGCATCCGGCCGGCGTGCTGTGCGGGCCATGGGACGGCCGCCGCGACCGGGTCCACTTCTTCACCCTGCACCTGGACCGCCTGCCGCCGCTGCGGCTGGACAACCGGGAGACCGTCGCGGCCCGGCTGGTCCCCGTGGACGTGGCGCGCCGGATGCGGCTGACCGGCCCGGTGGCGGCCTACCTACAGGCCTAGCCCCGTGGCGGCGTCTGACGCGGCTTGTTCTCGAACGCCGGCGGCTCTGGCGCCATGCGCTGCACCACCTGCAGCAGCGCCGCCTTGGCCGAGAAGTCCAGCCGGCGGTAGGCGCGCAGCAACGCCTCCTCGTCGCCCGCCAGCAGGCCCAGGCTGCCCTGCTCGTCGGCCACCAACTCGTCCGGCACCGGGGTGTCAGGGTCCAGCCCGACCAGGTAGCTGACCGAGGTCGCCAAGGCCTCAGCCAACCGCACCAGGCGCGGGCCGCGCGGCGCCGCGCCGCCATCGAGCAGCTTTGTCAGGAAGTCCGCCGGCAGTCCGGCCGTGCGGGCCGCCGCCTCCGGCGCCAGGCCTAGCCGGTCCAGCCGGCCCTGCACCCGTTCGGCGAACTCCACCGGCCCCTCGGCCATCAGCGACCCGGCATCACGTCAGGTCCGGCGGCGGCCCGCGCCAGTCCAGGATCTTCCACACGCCGTCCGCCATCGCGACGCCCTGCACGCCCACCCGCATCACCCCGCGCAGGAACACCAGGCTGCGCGTCGTCCGAACCACCTCGGCCTCGACGACCGCGAACTCGCCCAGCCTGACCGCGCCCAGGAACTGCACGTTGAGCTGCACCGTGGCGCAGGGCCGGCCGCCTCCGGCCTCCCACGCCGCGTTGCCCAGCGCCGTGTCGAAGGCGGTGGCCAGCATGCCGCCATGCACCACGCCGCGCTTGTTGCCATGCCGCGCGTCGGCGACGAAGCCGCACTGCGCGGTTCCGCCGCCCAGAGGTATATAGAACGGCCCGACATGGGTGCCGAACGCCTTGCTCGGGCGCACCACCCATCCTTCCGGCACGCCCGCCCATCTCCCTGGCTCGCCCGCGCTGTCGGCTTCCATGCCCGCTAAACCCCGCCCATCCAGTCCCCGATCACCTGCGCCAACGGACCTGGCGCGTCCAGGGGGACCATGTGCCGGCTGTCCGGCAGGGTCGTGAGCGTCGCGCCGGGGATGCGCGCCACCACCTCCCGCCGCAGCAGCGCGGGCGGGATGTTGGCGTCGTCGGTTGCGGCCACTACCAGCACCGGGGTGCTGACTGCTGCCGCCAACCCGCTGATGTCCTCACGCGACCCGCGCTCGACCCACCACATCCAGGCAGGGTGCGAGGTGCGGAGGTTGTCCTCCACGAGGCGCTGCATGACCGCGGGGTCTGTGTAGTGTGCGCTGATCTGCTGGGCGGTGCGGGCCGCGGCGGCCGGGTCACGAAAGCCGGACAGCATGGCGGCGCGGTCCGGGATCGGCTCCGGCGTCGGTGGGCTGGGCGCGACCAGCACCAGGCCGGCCAGCCCCGCCGGGCGCCGCGACGCGAGCAGGGTGGCGATCTTGCCGCCCATGGAGTGCCCGACCAGCACGAACCGGCCCAGTGGCGCCGCAAGAGCCGCCACCTCGTCGGCCCAATCGGCCAGGGTGGCGCTGGGGTCCGGAGGCCGGGCCGCGCCGAAGCCGCGAAGGTCGGGGGTCAGGCACTGAAGGCCGGGCAGGTGCTGCACGACCGGAGCCCAAGCCAGGCCGGACCCGGCGAACATGTGAAGGAACATCAGGGCAGGGCGATCAGCCGCCAATTAGCTTCTCCCTCTCCCCCCGGAAAAGGGCCGGGGTGAGGGAGGCCGCGAGGACCAAGCTCTTGGTTCCGGGGCGCCGCTGGCGGACAGCGCAGCCCGTGCGGCTTTCCTCACCCCAGCCCTCTCCCGAAGGGAGAGAGGACAGGAAGTGGTTCTCACACTGCCACCTTCAATCGCGCCGGCTGGTCCGTCACCTCGAACATCTCGCCGTGCGGCATGATGCTGATCTGGCCGAACTCCTGGATCAGCTTGCGGTAGGCGTCCGCGACCGGCCGCGGCTTGCGGTCCAGGTCGTATAGGCCGCAGCGGAACACCTTGTCCTCCTTGCGTGCCAACTGCGAACCCCAGTCCATCTGGTCCGTCAGGCTGTACCAGGTAAAGCCCAGCACCGGCACGCCGTCCTGCCGCATCCGCAAGATGTTCACCCACTGCTTCCACAGCCAGGCCGGCGCCTGGGCCGGGTCCTCGACGTTGGTCTCGGTGTGCATCACCGGGCGCTTGTAGCGCTGGTAGTACTCGTGGGTGATCGTGTACCAACCCATCACGTCCTCGGCCATCAACGTCTGGCCGTCCGGGGTGATGATGCGCTCGTTGCGGCCGTAGTAGTCGTTGCCCATAATCTGGTGGCCCGGCGGCTCGCCCTGCATGAACCAGTCGTACTCCGCCCGCGTCATGCCGTTGTCCAGCAGATACAGCATGATCTCCGCGTCCGGCGCATTGCCGTACAGCAGGTCCAGCGCCAGGAAGCGCTGCTTGTTGGTCATCCGCACCCCGGTGGACTGCACGGTGCGGACCTCGTGAATGTACTCCGCGGACTCGCTCTGCACGATCACCGCGTCCGGGCGGTGGCGGACGATGGCCTGCGTCGCCATGATGCTGGCCGCGACCAGGTGCTTGGTGGCGTTGACGAACCCACGGTCGGTCCGCAACTGCTCGTTCCACACCCCGTCCTTGGCGCTGGCCCGGGCGGTGATGTAGATCTCGTTCACCGGCGTCCAGTGCCGCACCCACGGATAGCGCTCGGCCACCGCTCCGGCATAGGCGGCGAAATGCACCGGCAGCTCCGGGTTCTGGAAGTCGCCCAGCCAATCCGGCAGGCCGAAGTGCAGCAGGTCCAGGATCGGCTTAATGCCGCGCTCCCGCATGGCCGGCATCACCTGGTCGGCAAAGCTCCAATCATAGCGCCCAGGGCCAAGGTGCGTCAGGTGGTAGGGCAACCCATAGCGCAGCAGCTTGAGGCCCAAGCCGCGCACGAGATCGAAGTCCTCGCGCCAGCGGTCGTAATGGCCGCACTCGGCCAACTGGTCGCGGCGGATGGCGCCGTTGTCGATGCGGGGGTTGCTGCACTCGATGCCGGTGGCGAAGGCAAACTCTCCCGGGGAGCCGGTGGGCAGGCCGCTGCCGGACGCGCCGGATGCGCCGCCCAGCTCGTCCCCGCCGTAATGGCCGCTGCCGAACGTTTGGTTGATGATGTCGAGGAAGCCATCTGCCACCTAACGTGCCTCCAGGAAGCGGTCGGCGGTGCGCAGCGACACGGCCATGATGGTGAGCGCCGGGTTGACGGCCAGCGCGGAGGGGAACACCGAGTTGTCCGCGATCACCAGATTAGGGTGCCCGAAGGCCCGGCCGTCGGCGTCCACCACGGCGTCGTCCTCGCTCATGCCCATGCGGCAGGTGCCGATGGTATGGGCGTAACGCGGGAACGCCCACACGTCGGTGCCGCCCGCCGCGGCCCAGATGGCGCGCATCTTGGCCTCGGCGTGCGCGGTCATGCGCTTCTCGTTTTCCCCAGCAGTGAAGTGGATGCGCGGCTTCGGCAGGCCGCGGGCGTCCAGCTCGTCCGACAGCTCGACGCGGTTGCCGGGGTAGGGCAGGCAGTCGCCCAGGATGTTGATGCCCGCCATGTGGTTGAACCGCTGCATGTGGTCCAGCATCGCCTGGCCCCACAGGCCACGGCCCCGGGCGGCCTGGCTGGCGTAGGTGACGGGCATGACGCCGATGCTCTGCAACAGGTAGCCGCCGGCGAAGTCGGCATCGGGAGGGCGGTGCGTGTCCTCGCTGATCAGGCCGCCGGGGATGCCCTTGTACGGGCCCACGTCCTCCGGGAAGGTGCCCCAGACCTGCACGCCGGTATGCGCCATGAAGTGCTGGCCGACGGGGCCGCGGCCCAGGCGGTTCAGCAGCAGCAGCCGCGGCGTCTCAATGGCGCCGGCGCACAGGAACAGGGCGCGGCAGGGCTGGCGCTGCTCGACGCCGTCATGCACCGCCACGACGGCGGTCACGCGGCCGGACGGGTCGGTCTCGATGCCGGTGACGAAGGTGTTGGTGCGTAGCTCGGCCCCGGCCGCGAGGGCCAGGGGAATGAACGTGGTGTCCATGCTGCCCTTGGCGCCGGTGCTGCACCCGGCCTGGCAGAAGCCGCGGTTGCTGCACGCAGGCGCCAGGCCGATGCCGGGGCGGTGGTAGGCGCGGGACGGCGCGGCATTGGCGGCGGGGGAGGTGCTGATGCCCAGGGCGGCGCAGCCCCGCTGCATCAGTTGCGCCGCGCCGTTCAGCGGCAGCGGCGGCAGCGGATAGGGCGTGCGCGGCGGTCCCCAGGGATAGGGCGACGGGCCGGACACGCCCAGGATGGCTTCGACCTCGTCGTAGTACGGCAGCAGCTCGTCATGCGGGAACGGCCAGTCGGCGCCGACGCCGAACTCGGTCCGCAGGCGGAAGTCGTCGGCGCTGGCGCGGGGTACGTACGCGGTATAGTGCAAGGTGCTGCCGCCGACGCCGGTGCCGGAGTTGTTGCGGCCAAACGACACCGGGTCGGCCCCGGCGCTCAGCCGCTCGTCATTCCAGAACAGGTCGTTTTGCGCGCGCTCGTCGGTGGCGAACTGACGTGGCGGGTCCCAGTGCCGCCCGGCCTCCATGATGACGACGCTCAACCCGGCCTGCGCCAGCCGTGCAGCCACGGGCGCGCCGCCGGCGCCGGAGCCGATGACGACCGCATCCACCTCGTCACTCACGCTTCTCCCTCCGGGAGAGGGCCGGAATGAGAGAGGCGGCGAGAGCCTATCCCGCCCAGAGAGGGGCGAAACCAACTCTGAACCCAGCAAAGCACCACTTCTACGGCTTCCTTCACCCCAATCCTCTCCTGGAGGCGGAGGGAGAAGGCTCCCGGTCCTCGCGCTCATTCAGCCCGATGCGCTGCCAGCCCGGCGCATCCGCCATGCCAACGTAGCCGATGCTTTCCTGCGCCAGCGGATGCGCGAAATGGACCTCGGTTGCCTCCGCCAGCAGCTCCTCGAAGAAGCGCGCCGCCGGCAGGCGCTGCCATGCTGCACCCGGCGGTGACCCGTCCTGCACGGCTTGCACGACCTTGTCCTGATCCTCGGGCGCCAGGCCGGCGAAGCCCTGGCCGAACAGCGCCTGCGCCGCCTCGTTGAACCCGGCCATTCCCGCCCGGTAGGCCTCCCGGTCCGGCGGCAGCGCATCATAGCGCCATCCATCGCCGCTCCCGTCGGCCAGCCGCGCATCGATCGGGCCAGCCACGTCGATGCTGACGCCGGGCAGCAGCCGGGCGCACACCGCTTGCAAGGTGGCGAACCCGGCCGCGTCCAAGAAGCGCGGCACGGCCACGGGCAGCGCGGCCAGCCGATCCTCCAGCGCCTTGCGCGTCGGCGGCGTGACCGCATCCGTCCGCAGCAACGCGCGGACGGTGCCGACCGGATACTCGTCGATCAACCTGCCACCCGCCGGCAGGCCAAGGTTCCTGCTGGGATCAGGCCGGCGGCCTGGCCGCGAGATTCCGTCGTATGCAAAATCGTCCTCCACCACGGCAGCGTGGCAGCCATCAACCGGATGTCTAGCATACCTTTCCACAGGTGCGGGCGGTTCTGCATCCGGCAAGGGCGCGTCCAGCAAACCCGTCGCGTGCATCCGGCGGCTTGCCGCTTCGCTGGCTGGCCTGCTGCGCCAGTCCGCCTGCTCAGCCCGCCTGTCAAAATGTGATGACGGTCCGCAGCCCCAGCACCACAGCGTCCGGCAGGCGTTTCAACGGCTGCTGCGGGTTCGGCACGCCGCCGTTCAGGTTGAACACGTATTGCACGGTGGGCTGCACCTGCCACCACGGCGCGATCTGCGCCTGGTAGGCCAGCTCCAGCACCGACTCGTGCCGCCGGATCGGGTAGGCGCCGCCTGTGGCGCGCGACGTGGCCGCGTCGAACTGCGACGCCGTGTCGCTGATGCGCGCCAGCGCGAACGCCAGGCCGAGCGTATCGCTGTTGCGCCCGGGTATCGCGCCCTTGTAGGTCACGCCGGCGTCGAAGTAGAAGTTGACCAGGTTGCGGTCCCCTGGCGCTCCCATGATCCGCCCGAACACGCCCAGCCCCTGGTCCTTCGTGCCGGGCTCCCGGTATGCCAACTGATCGGCGCTGACATACAGGCCGTAGTTGCCGCGCCTGTTGCGTCCGATGGCGGCGGTGCCGGTCGGGTCGGCCAGCGCAGGGCCGGAGCCGTTGCGCAACTGGTCGGTGGCGTTCTGCGAGTCGTAGTAGGCACCCGCCTTGTAGGTGCCAGGCAGGCCGGTCGACCCATCGCCCTGGTTCACGCCGTACTGCGCCTCGGCGATGATGAACACGCCGTCTCGCAGGCGGAACGCGGTGCCAGAGGGATCGCGGTCCTGCGGAATGCCGGAGCCCGGCCCGGCGGGATCGCCGTTGAACACCCCGAACAGCAGGGACAGGTCATCTCGCGGGATGTACTTCAGCCGCACGCCCAGCGTTGCCAAGGGAAAGGCGGGGCCGCCGCTGGGCAGGTCGGTGCTGGGGAACGTGCTCCAGCCAAAGGTGTGGTTCAGGAACAGCCCGGCATACTGGCTGATCATGAACTCCTGGTCGGCCGCCAACTGGCCCACGCGGATGGCCAGCTTCTTGTCCAGCAGCACCTGCTCGTACCATAGCTCGAACAGCAGCGTGCCGCGCGGCGCCTCCAGGCTGCTGACGGTGTTCAGGTTGTTGCCAAGGGCATTCTGGCTCAGCCCGCGGCCGTGGATTTGGTAGCCGGTCGCGTTAAAGGTGCCGCCGACGAGGCCGAACACCTTTTCCGTGTCCACGCCGATGCCGAACTGGGTCAGGCCCTCGTAGATCACGCCCTGGCGCACGCCGCCTGCGGGGTTGCCGAACACCTCGCTGGTCTCGGTCAGGCCGAAGGTGACGCCGCGGTCGGACAGCCGGGTGCGCAGGCCGCCAAGGTCGCCGAACAGGTTGGAGCGGTCCAGAATGCCCTTGGCGCCCTCCTCGCCAGGTTTCACCGCCGACTCGCCGCCCGGGGTAGCCTGGCGGGTTTCGGCAGCGCCTGGCTCGGTTTTCTCGCTCGGGCCGGGGGTGGCCTGGGCGCCTGGGCTGCTGCCCGGGCCGGCGCCGGGAGTGCCGCCGGTCTGGCGGTCGGCTTGGCGGGGTGTTTGCGCGGCGGCCGGCGCGGCGAGCAGCAGGACCAGCGAGACGAGTGCCCCGGTGCTGCGGCTCCCAGTGCGGCGGCCCCTAGTCCGGCGGCTCCCAGTCTGGCGGCTCACGGACGCTTGCCCTGTTCCCCGGTGTCCGGCTTGCCCTCGGTTCCGCCGCCTGTCTGGCCGCCGACCGGCGTCTGACGGACTTCCGGGGTGGCAGGCTCGGTGCGTTCGCTGGGTCCAGGGGCGACGCGGGCGCGGTCGCTGGTAGCTGGCTCGGGCTTGATGTCCTCGGCCTGGGCCGCGCCGAGCAGGCCCAGGACGGTCAGGCCCAGAACCGTCAGATTGGTGACTGCGGCAAGGCGCATGGGGCAAGGACCTCGGCGGGCGGGCTGCGTTGATCGGGCTTCTAACCGGGCGCTTGCACTCCGTCACGGCGCCAGGCCGGCTGCTGCTGCGATTGCCGCGGCGGCGTGTCCGCCGGGTCACGACCGTTTTGCGCTACGCCCTGCGCCGCCTACGCCCTACGCTGCCTGGGGCTCCTCCTCCGCCAGCACGCGCCGGGTTTCGGGCGCCTCCAACTGCCAGGGCACCACCAGCACCGACACATCCGCGCCGCCATAGCGCAGGATCTGGGTCCGCAGCCGCTGCGCCCGGCGGGTGTGCAGCGCAGCCTCCCACCACCGCCCGCCGGCCAGCTCGCTCAGCACCACAATCACCGGGCGGGCCGGGCAGCGCTGGCGCAGCGCCTCGATCTCGCGCAGCAGGGGGGCGAGGACGCTGCGGTAAGGCGATGGCTCGATCACCAGGGCGGGCAGCGGCAGGCCGGCCTTGGCGGCGGGCTGCTCGACAAAGCGCGCCCATTCGCCACGCAGCCGGGTTTCGTGCTCGACGGCATCGGGGCCTTCCAGGTCGGTCAGGTGCAGGGCGACCACGTCCGGGGACAGCCGGGCCGCCACCTGGACGGCGCGCTGGGCCATCTGGTCCCAACGCTCCAGCGGGATCACGACGGTCGGTGCGGCGTGGTCGCGCAGGTCCATGCCCCGGCGGCTGCCCTGCAGGACCTGGTGATCCAGGTCGCGGTAGTAGCGCCGGGTCAGGCGGAGCAGCACCAGGGTGAGCGGAATGACGATCAGGGTCAGCCACGCGCCCTCGGTGAACTTGGCGACCAGGATGATGGCCAGCGCCGCCCCGGTGGCGACCGCGCCGAGGCCGTTGACGCCCAGCCGCACCCTATCGGCATGACCTCCCTTCTGACGTGTCCAATGCACCGCCATCCCAGCCTGGCTAAGCGTGAAGGACAGGAATGCCCCGACCGCGAACAGCGGGATCAGCCGGTCGGTGATCCCCCCGAACACAGCCAGCAACGCGCCTGCGCCCGCGGTCAGGAACAGCACCCCGGCCGTATAGACCAGCCGCCGCCCCGGCACCGCGAACGCCTTGGGCAGGTAGGCGTCGCTGGCCACCAGCCGGCACAGCCGGGGAAAGCCGACGAAGCTGGTGTTGGCCGACAGGCACAGCACCGCCAGCACCGCGCCGATGGTGACGTAATACAGCCAGCCCCGGCCCCACACCGCGCCGACAAGCTGCGACAGGATGCTCTGGTAGCCGTCCGCATCCTGGTCCATCGCCTGCAGCCCATAGCACCGCGCCAGATAGGCGATGCCCAGCAGCAGCAGCCCCAGCACGATGCAGATGATGGCGAGCGTGCGGTGGGCATACTTGACGGTCGGCTCCTTGAACGCGCCGACGCCGTTGCTGACCGCTTCCACGCCGGTCATCGCCGTGCAGCCGGCGGCGAAGGCGCGCAGCAGCAGCCAGGCGGTCACGGCGCCCGCTGCCCCATCGGGGTGGGCCGGCGCGACGACGGGCGTGGGGTGGCCGCCCGCGGTCCAGGCCGTCCAGGCGCCCGCGGCCAGGATGAACGCCAGCGTGGCGATGAACAGGTAGGTCGGCACCGCGAACGCCAGCCCGGATTCCTTGGTGCCGCGCAGGTTGACCAGGGTGATCCCCGCCAGCACTGCCAGGCACAACGGCAAGGTGTAATGATGCAGCGCCGGCACGGCGGACGTGAGCGCCCCAACCCCGGCGGAGATGCCGACGGCGACGTTCAGCATGTAGTCCACCATCAGCGCCGCCGCCGCCAGCAGCCCGGCGTTATGCCCCAGGTTCTCCCGGGCGACGGTGTAGCTGCCGCCGTTGGTGGGATAGGCGGCGATGGTCTGCCAGTACGACACGCACAGGATGGCCAGCAGCGCCAGGATGACCCCGGTGATCGGCTGCACCACGCCTGCGCCGGCGGCGGCCAGCACGGTCAGCATCGCCTCCGGCCCGTAGGCGGCGGAGCCAAGGCCGTCGAGGCCCATGGCGGGCACGCCCTCAAGCGCACCGATCTTGCGCCCCTCGGCCTCCCGGTTGGCGAGCCTGCGGCCGAACAAGGTGGTGGTCAGCGACATGGACGGCCTTTCTGCTCCCTTTCCCTCCGGGCGAGGGTCGGGGTGGGGGAAGCCGCGAGAACAGGATTCGGACCCCGAAGTTGCACGTCTCCGCGGGCGAGGGCCAGCCCTTGCTGCCTCGCTTGCCCTGCGGGAAAGAGTCGGTGCGATCAGGCGGGCGCGGGGACCGGCTCGGCCAGCGCGACATCCAGGTGCACCGGGTCGTGCAGCGTGTTGGCGACCGGAGACCACAGCAGCGCGTGGGCGACCAGCGCGCGCAGCGCCTCGGGCGAGGCATCCGCCTGCATGTGGACCGCCACCCGGATCGCCTCGAAGCCGACCGGACCCGGCACCCGGCCTGTCAGCCACATCGGGTTGGGGGCCAGGTCCGCCTCCACCACCAGCTCCAGGCTGTGCACCAGGACGCTTCCCGACGCCGCGTTGGCGAGGATGTGCGCGCTGAGGCACGAGCCGAGCGCGGCGAGCAGGGTTTCGGACGGGCTCGCAACCGGGGCGTCGCCAGGCGGGCCGAACCGCTCCTCCACCAGCAGGGGCGGCAAGGCGCGGATGTGGTTCACCTGCTTGGCGCCGCCGGCGGCCACGGTGCGGCAGCGCAACGTGAGACGGCGGGGCAGGTTGGTCGTCGAGGGCAATGCGTCAGGCGTCATGGCCCGTTCCCCTGCGGTTGCCCGTTGGCCGGGCTTCCCCTAGTGGAGAAGGCTCGGCAGCTTGGGTCTTCATGGCAAAAGACTACGCCTCTCCATCCCTGCGTGACAGGAGCGTTCCTGGACCCAGGCCGTGCAGGAACGCGTGTTAATGGAAACGCAAGATGGCGGTTGAGCGCGGGCAGGCTGAGGTGCGCTGGGTGGCGCCGCTGGAACTGTGGGGCGGCGTGGAATGCAGCGTCGTCCGCGCCGGCGGCCAGTGGCGCGACCAGGTGCGTGAAACCGGCCATCACGACCGCCCCGCCGACCTCGACCTGATCGCCGGCCTCGGCCTCCGCACCCTGCGCTACCCCGTGCTGTGGGAACGCTGCGCCCCCGGCCCGGCCTGCTGCGGCTGGGACTGGCACGACGGGCAGCTGCGCCGATTGCGCGACCTGGGCATCACGCCCATCGCCGGCCTGGTCCACCATGGCTCCGGCCCTGCCGGGACCGACGTGCTGCACCCGGACTGGGCGGTGGGCCTGGCCGCCCACGCCCGCCTGGCCGCCGAACGCTACCCCTGGATCGAGGCCTGGACGCCGGTGAACGAGCCGCTGACCACGGCGCGGTTCGCGGCCCTGTACGGCTACTGGTTCCCCCATGCCGCCAGCGCGGCGGCGATGGACGCCATGGTGGTCAGCCAGTGCCACGCGGTGCTGCTGTCGATGCGGGCCATCCGCGCGCGCATCCCCGGCGCCCGGCTGGTGCAGACCGAGGACCTCGGCCGCGTGTTCGCCACCCCGCCGATGGCGCAGGAGGCGGCGGCGGCGAACGAGCGGCGCTGGCTGTCGCTCGACCTGCTGCATGGCCGGGTGGACCGCCACCATCCCGCCTGGCCGCGCCTGGCCGCCCTGGGCCATGCCTCCGTGCTGGAGGAGCTGCGCGGCGGCGAGGCCCGGCCGGACCTGCTGGGCATCAACCACTACGTCACCAGCGACCGCTACCTCGACCACCGCATCCACCTGTATCCGGAGAAGCAGCCCAACGGCGGCGGACGCGACTCTTTCGTGGACATGGAGGCGGCACGGATCGACCTGCCGCCGGCCCTGACGGGTTGGGAGGCGCGGCTGCGGGAGGCCTGGCGCCGCTACGGCACGCCGATCGCCGTCACCGAGGCGCAGCTCACCTGCGACGACGACGTGGAGCCGGTGCGGTGGCTGCTGGAGGCATGGCAGGCGGCGCAGGCGTTGCGCCAGGAGGGCGCCGACATTCGCGCCGTGACGGCCTGGGCGCTGTTTGGCGCGGTGGATTGGGACAGCATGATGCAGCGCAGCCAAGGCCGCTATGAACCCGGTGTTTGGGACGTGCGCGATGGGACACCGCGCCCGACCTCGCTGGCCCGGGCCGCCGCCGGCCTGGCCGGGACCGGCGCGTTCACCTCGCCGGACCTGGAGGCGCCGGGGTGGTGGCGCCGCGCCGACCGGCTGCACCCGGCATCGGCTGCATGAAAATACCCGATCGTGGATGCCCCCGATTGCTGAAATCCCTGATCGGCGCTGATGCCTTGACGTACGAAATGGTCTAAGGGAAGGCAGCCATGCTGACCGACCTTCCCAACGTGCTGACCCTGTCGCGCATCGCGGCGATCCCGCTGCTGGTGGTGCTTGTCGCCCTGCGCACGCCGGTCGGCGACTTCGGCGCATGCGTGGTGTTCAGCATCGCGGCGATCACCGACTACTTCGACGGCAAGATCGCCCGCGGGCGCCTGCAGATCAGCGACCTCGGCCGGATGCTGGACCCGATCGCCGACAAGCTGCTGGTCGGCGCGGCGCTGATGCTGCTGGCCGGGCAGGGGCGGCTCACGGCGTGGGGGCTGTATCCCGCCATCGTCATCCTGCTGCGGGAAATCCTGGTGAGCGGGCTGCGCGAGTACCTGGCGGGCCTGCGCATCGGGCTGCCGGTGACAGGGCTGGCTAAGTGGAAGACCGGGTTCCAGATGGGCGCGCTGGGCACGCTGCTGGCCGGGGACGACTCGGCGGTCCTGCTGCACCTGCAGTTCCTGCCGGTGTCGGTCATCGGCGAGGCCATGCTGTGGGTTGCGGCCGGGCTGACGCTATGGACCGGGTGGGATTACCTGACCGCCGGGCTGCGCCACGCCGCCGCGGCGCCCGACAATGCGGTGCGCCGTCCTTAACCGTGTACGGTCGCCAACTCTGTACGGTAGGATGACCTGGCTTGAGCATTCCGCGCCGCACATGCACATTCCCCGCGCCGCAGCGGCGGTCTTGGAGTCCTGATCCCATGCGGCGCATCGCCTTGCTCGGCCTGCTGCTCACCTTGCCCGGATGCACCGGGTTCGGCGAGTTCCTAGCCCATACCCTCGCTCCACCGCCGTCCAACCTAAACCTGCCGATGGCGGACAGCGAGAACCTGCGCCACGCCCTGGGCCAGCCCGTCGAGTTCACCCCAATGACGCCCGAACCCGGCAACGTCTGGCCCGGCCCTGAAGGCCCCGACCCGACGCTGAGCGACGTTGCCAAGCAGGAAGGCGCGAACACCGGCGCCCCGTCCACCACCGTGCCGGGCGCCACGCCGGGCTTGCCCGCCGGACGCCAGCCGCGGCCGACGACGCGCGGCAGCAGCACGCCGCCGGGGTCGGTGCAGGATGGACCGGGCGCGCTGCAGAATGGCGGGGTGCTGCCGCAGCCGCAGTCGCCGCCGCCGAGTTCCGGGCCGCAAGGGCGGGTGGTGCAGACGCCGCAGGGGCCGGCGGTGGACACCGGCGGCACCAGCGGCTACCGGTCCCTGACCACGCCGCAGGGGCCGGGGGCGATCATGGTGCCGAACGGCAACGGCACCAGCACGATTATCAATCCAAACGGCACCGTTCAGACTGTGCCGACGCCGCGCTGATGGCCCGGGTGCTGTACTTCGCCTGGATGCGGGAGCGGATGGGCCGGTCGGAGGAGCACCTGCCGCTGCCGCCGGGGGTGGCGACGGTGGGGGCGTTGGTGGACTGGCTGCGTGCACGCGATGCTGTAGGAGCGGCAGCCTTCGCCCATGCCGGCGTGGTGCGCGCGGCGGTGAACCAGGAGTTTGCCGCGCCGGATACCCCAGTGGGGGATGGGGACGAGATCGCATTCTTCCCACCGGTGACGGGCGGCTGATGGCTGGTGTCCGCGTTCAGGCGGCGCCGTTCGATGCCGGGGCGGAGATGGCGGCGTTGCTGGCCGGACGGACGGACGTGGGGGGCGTTGGCTGCTTCGTGGGCGTGGTGCGGGGCGGCGACATCCTGGCCATGACGCTCGAGCACTACCCCGGCATGACCGAGCGCGCCCTGGCAGCGATTGCGGCGGAGGCGGAGGCGCGGTGGGACCTGCTGGGCTGCACCGTCATTCACCGCTATGGCCGCCTGCTGCCCGGCGAGCCCATCGTGCTGGTCCTGGCCGCAAGCCGGCACCGCCAGGCCGCGTTGGACGCGACAGCGTTCCTGATCGACTGGCTCAAAACCCGCGCGCCGTTCTGGAAGCGGGAGGAGCGGGTGGACGGCACGGGCGGCTGGGTGGACGCGCGGGAGACGGACGACGCCGCAGCAGCACGGTGGGCGAAATAGCTGCGCTTCCCCCTCTCCCAGAGTGAGAGGGAGCAGAAGCGCAACCGTAATCCTGGGGGCGGCTCTCCTAATCTGGCCTGCCCTGGTCAACGGCTATCCCATCCTGTTCAGCGATACCGGGGCGCTGCTGGAGATGGCGCTGGACCCCAACATGGGTTGGGACAAACCCTGGGTGTATGGCCCGTTCCTGACGCCGTTCCACCTGCGGCTGACCTTGTGGGGCGCGGTGGCGGCGCAGGGGCTGCTGGTGTCGTGGATGCTCTGGCTGACCCAGGCGGTGCTGATGCCGCCGCGGCCGTGGCGCCACGCGGCCCTATGCGCCGTGCTGGCGGTGGCGACCGCGGCGCCCTGGTTCACGGCGCTGCTGATGCCGGACGTGTTCACACCCGTCGTCGTGCTGGGCCTGTTCATCCTTGCTTATGGGCCGGCCAAGCTGGGGCGGGGGACGCTGGTCTGCGTGGGGGTAGCGGCCGCCATCGCCATCGCCGCGCACCTGGCGCACCTGGTCCTGGCGGCAGGCGTCATCCTCATCGCGGGAGGGCTGCGGCGCGTGGTGCCGTGGCGGCCGGCGCTGTCATTGGCCGGGGCGCTGGCGATGCTGCTGGCCAGCAACCTCGTCGGCAACGGCGTATGGACGATATCGCCTTACGGATCGGTGTTCGCGCTGGCCCGGCTGGTCGGCGATGGGCCGGGGCGCGACTGGGTGGACGCGGCCTGCCCGGCGGCGAACCGCCGCATCTGTGCCTGGCGCGGGCGGCTGACAGCGGACAGCGACCAGTTCCTGTGGGACCCCTATGGACCCGTCTGGTTCGACGGCTTCGGCCCGATCCGCTACGCGCCAGAGGCCAAGCTGCTGGTGCCTGCCATCATCGCCGCCTATCCCGGCGCCGTGCTGCTGGCCGCAGCGGAGAACACGCTGCGCCAGCTCGGTCGCGTCCAGGTGGGGGATGCCCTGACCGCCCTGCATGTGGACGTGGCCGTGCTGCCCCGGCTGGAGTTGTATTTTCCCCCACCCGAGGCCGCGCAATACCGGGCGTCCCTCCAGGCTGCCGACCGGCTGGACGCGGTGGCGGCGCCGTTCCGCCCGCTGCACCTGCTGGCATTGCTGGCTGGGACGGCTGGAACCCTAGGGATTGCGCTGCGGCGGCGCGGGCCGCTGCAAGGCTTGGCGGTGCTGGTGCTGGCGGGCCTGCTCGCCAACGCGGCTGCCACCGGGGCGCTGTCCGGCCCGCACGACCGCTACCAGGCGCGCATCGCCTGGCTGGTCGTGCTGCCGTCGCTGCTGGGCTACGCTGCCGCGCGGGACGCCTCGCGCCGCACGACCTCCTCCGGCGCCATCCGCACCAGCGCCTCGTAGTCGCGCAGCAGCGTCTCGGTGATCGCGCCCGGTGCATAGGCCTGCCCGGCGATCTCCCGCACTGGCGTCACCTCGGCGGCGGTGCCGGCCAGGAACACCTCGCTTGCGCGTCCCATCTCCTCCGGCATGATCACCCGCTCGACCACCTTCATCTGGTGGCGCCGCGCGAGGGACATCACCGTGCGGCGGGTGATCCCGTCCAGGAAGCAGTCGGGCGTGGGTGTATGCACCTCCCCATCGAACACGAAGAAGATGTTGGCGCCCGTCGCCTCCGCCACCCGGCCGCGCCAGTCCAGCATGAGGGCATCGTTGTAACCCTCAGATTCTGCAGCATGCTTGGACAAGGTGCCGATCATATACAGCCCGGCGGCCTTGCTGGCGGTCGGCGCCGTCTCGGGGTGCGGGCGCTTCCACGGCGCCATGCCGAGCCGCACGCCCTTCATGCGGTCCTCGCCAAACAGGTTGGGCCAGGCCCAGCAGGCGATGGCCAGGTGGATGCGGGTCTGCTGCGCCGACACCGACAACTGCTCCGTCCCGCGCCAGGCGATAGGGCGCACGTAGCCGTCCTCTAGGCCGTTGGCGGCCAGCACCTCCTGGCAGGCCGCGTCGATTTGCTCGGCGGTGTAGGGGATTTCGAAGCCCAGGATGCGTCCGGAGGCGATTAGGCGGTCGGTGTGCTCGCGCAGCTTGAACACGTTGCCGCTGTAGGACCGTTCGCCTTCGAACACGCCGCTGGCATAGTGTAGCCCATGGGACAATACATGCAGCTTCGCGTCGCGCCACGGGACCATGACCCCGTCCATCCAGATCACGCCGTCACGGTTATCGAAGGGAACCAGCGCCATAACCGAGCCTCCACGCAATATTGTTGCTTCAACGGGGGTGAGGCTATAATGGAGTGGTGTTTAAGTCAATAAACCTGTCGTAATAGAAACGGCGATTTCAGGGATGGCTGCCATGCCGGAACGTATGCCTTCGACTCCCGGTGCGACGCCCGCTGGACCCCTGGGTGCGGACGCCCGGAACGGCGCAGCGGCGCCCGCCGGGTCGAGCCTGCTGTTCCTGCGCGAGGAGCAGATCAGGCTGGCGCAGGACTTGATGTTCTTCGCCTACCGCGACTTCACCGGCGCCGCCGACGTGATCCTGGAGGAGCTGGACCTGGGCCGCGCGCACCACCGCGCCCTGCACTTCATCGGCCGCAGCCCCGGCATGACGGTTGGCGACCTGCTGGCCATCCTGCGGATCACCAAGCAGAGCCTGGCCCGCGTGCTGACGGCGCTGGTGGACCAGGGCTACGTGGCGCAGGCACCGGGCCGCAACGACCGCCGGCAGCGCCTGCTGACCCTGACTGTGGCCGGGCAAGCCCTGGAGCGCCGGCTGTTCGAGCGCCAGCGCGAGCGCCTGGCCCCCGCCTTCCGTGAGGCTGGCGGACCCGCGGTGGAGGGCTTCCGCCGGGTGATGCGCGGCGTGATGGACCAAGCTGGCCGCACTTATGTAGACCAGGCGGAGGCGCCGTTGCATCCTGGCGCCCGTCCGGGCAGTGGACCCCGGCGATGAATGAGCCTGACAAGACGGACGCGCACGTCCTGGTCGTGGACGACGATGCCCGGCTGCGTGCCCTGTTGCAGCGTTACCTGGGCGAGCAGGGTTTCCGCGTCACCACGGCCGGCCATGCGGCGGAGGCGCGCGAGCACCTGCGCTCCATGCAGCCCGACCTGCTGGTGCTGGACGTGATGATGCCCGGCGAGACCGGCCTGTCCCTGACCGAAACCCTGCGGGCTGACCGTTCGGATGTGCCGATCCTGCTGCTGACTGCCCGTGGCGCGCCGGAGGACCGGATCGCCGGGTTCGAGGCCGGGGCTGACGACTACCTGGGCAAGCCGTTCGAGCCGCGGGAGCTGGTGCTGCGGCTGCGTGCCATGCTGCGCCGGGTGGCCCCGCCCGCGCCGTCCGAACCCGCGGGTCCGGTCCGGCTGGGCACCCTGGTGTTCGACACCGGCCGCGCCGAGCTGCGCGGAGCCGACGGGGTCATCCACCTGACAGGGGGGGAGGCGGCGCTGCTGCAGGCCCTGGCCCGCCGGCCCGGCGAGGTGCTGTCCCGCGAGTGGATCGCCGAGACGCTCGGCATGGACGAGACCGGCGAACGCGCCATTGACGTGCAGGTGACGCGCCTGCGCCGCAAGATCGAGACCGACCCGCGCGAGCCGCGCTTCCTGCACACGGTGCGCGGGCGCGGGTATGTGCTGAAGCCGGGAACATGATGTGGTCTTTCTGAGTGGGGCCAACGACATGACGTACTCTTGCTGCCCCCTCTCGCTCCGGCCTTGGTCCGTTTCACGACCCAAGCCCGGAGGAAGAAGGAGCAGCAGGGGATATGGCCAATGAGGATCACCGCTCCCATCAAGACCCTCGCGCCGCGCGGCCTGCTGGCGCGCAGCCTGCTGATCGTGCTGGTGCCCTTGGTGGTGCTGCAGGCCGTCGCCTTCACGTTTTTCTACGGCAGCTACCTCAACATCATCTCCCGCCGCCTGTCCGGCGGCATCGCCGGGGAGGTCGCGCAGACCATCGAGCTGCTGGACCGCTTCCCGGCCAACCAGGACTGGATCCTCCGCACCGCCTGGCTGCAGTTCGAGGTGCCGATGCGCCTGGTGCCCGGCGCCACCCTGCCGCCCGATACGCACATGAACCAGCTCGGCCCCATGGACGACGACCTGGCCGCCGCCCTGGCCGGCAAGCTGCACCGCCCGTTCCGCATGGATTGGATGACCGACCCCCGCAACGTGCTGATCCGCGTCGGCCTGAACGATGCGGTGCTGGAGGTCGAGGCGCCGCGCAAGCGCCTGTATGCCAGCACCATCTACCTGTTCGTGCTGTGGATCGCCGGCACGGCGCTGCTGCTGTTCGGCGTGGCGGCGCTGTTCCTGCGCATCCAGGTCCGCGCCATCAGCCGCCTGGCCGCCGCCGCCGAGGCCTTCGGCATGGGCCGGGACCGCGGCCCCATCAAGCCCGAGGGCGCCATCGAGGTCCGCCAGGCCGCCGCCGCCTTCAACCGGATGCAGGAGCGCATCACCCGCTTCCTGGCGCAGCGCACCGAGATGCTGGCTGGCGTGTCGCACGACCTCCGCACCCCGCTGACCCGGCTGCGCCTGGCCCTGGCCGTGCTACCCCCCATGCCCGAGCTGCAGGACGACGTGGCCGACATGACCGCCGATGTGGAGGAGATGGAGCGCATGGTCGCCGGCTACCTGTCGTTCGCCCGGGGGGAAGGGGCGGAGCAGGCGCAGGCGGTGGACCTGACGGCGATGCTGGCGGACGTGGCGGCCGGTGCCCGCCGGGCCGGCGCCGACGTGGAGGTGGAGTCGCCGGACGGGCTGACGCTGAACCTGCGGCCGGATGCGGCGCGCCGGGCGGTGACCAACCTGGTGGACAACGCCCGCCGCCATGCCCGGCACGTCATGCTGTCTGTCGAGCCGTTGGAGCGGACGGTGCAGGTGCTGGTCGATGACGACGGGCCGGGCATCCCGTGGGACCGGCGGGAGAGCGTATTCCGGCCGTTCGAGAGCGGGGAGGGCGGCGGGACTGGCCTCGGGTTGACCATTGCCCGCGACATCGTCCGCGCCCATGGCGGCGACATCGTGCTGGAGGACAGCCCGATGGGCGGGCTACGGGCACGGATGCGGCTGCCGGTCTAGGGCCGGTACATCCGGTCCGCCGTGCCTCCATCGAGTTTCGCCAATGGCATCGGAACCGCACTGGCTCCCTCTCCCTCCGGGCTTGGGCCGCAGCGCGGACCAAGGCCGGGATGAGGGAAGCCGCGCGGACCAGTCCTCGCCGGGCTGGGAGCAAGCTTCGTCTTGTCCCGATCGGATCAGGCTCTTGCCGCTTCCCTCACCCTGGCCTTGGTCCGCGTTGCGGCCCAAGGCCAGGGTGAGGGAGCAGGACGCTTGCGGTCGCTCTGCCATTCCCGCGGAGTAAACCAGCCGCTGATCTGTTTCCCGCCGCATCGCGCCACCCTATAGAACAGGAGTGGACACCGCAGCCGACCCCCCCGTCATCATCTCCGCGCACGGCGATGTCGCCGTCATCCGGATGGCCGATCCTGCCAAGCGCAATGCCCTGTCCGCCACGATGCTGGACGGCCTGACCAGGGCGGTCCGGCACGCCGGCGGCGCCCGGGCGGTCGTGTTCCGGGCTGGACCGGCGGACCGCGTGTGGTGCGCCGGGTTCGACATCGGCGCCCTTGCGGCAGGCTTCGACCCATTGGCGCCGGACGGCCCGTTGCAGGTGCTGTTCCGGGTCATCGAGGACTGCCCGGCGCCGGTGATCGCCATGCTGCATGGCACCGCCTGGGGCGGCGGGACCGACCTGGCGCTGCGCTGCGACTTTGCCGTTGCCGATCCGACATGCAGCCTGGCCTTCACGCCGGCCAAGCTCGGGCTGCCCTATGATCCCGATGGGCTGCTGAACGTCGTCATGCGCGCCGGCCCGGCGGTCGCGCTGGAAATGTTCAGCACCGCCGATCCGGTGCCGGCCACCCGCGCCATGCAGCTCGGCCTGATCAACCACCTGGTGCCGGAGGCGGAGCTTGAGGGCTTCACCTACGCCCTTGCCGAGCGCATCGCCGGCAACGCCCCACTCTCCGTCCGCAGCGCCAAGCAGCAGATCCGCGCCCTGGCCCGGGCCATGCCGCTGCCCGCCGGGATAGGGGACCGCTTGCAGGAAGGCCGGCGCCTGGCCCTGGACAGCGAGGACTTCCGGGAAGGCTTGCAGGCCTTCCATGCCCGGCGCCCGCCGGTCTTCCACGGTCGTTAGTTCCACGGGCGCCAGCCCCATGACGTTTGCCCTTTGGACCGTCCCCGCTGCCATGTTGCTTGCTTAACTGCCAGCCGCCGGGGTGGGCTGCCGGGCGATGAACGCCCAGACGTCGTCCAGCACCGGCGCGCGGCGCTGGAACAGCGGGGCGAACGCCGTGATGATCCCGATGTGCCCAAGGCCCGGATACAGCCTGTCCTCCGCCACGCCGCCGGCCGCGCGGACCTTTGCCGCCAGCGACACGGTGTTGCGCGGCTTGACCGTCGTGTCATCGGTCCCGGCGAGCAGCAGCAGCGGCGGGTTGCGGCCATCGACGTAGGTGACGGGCTGGCTGAGCGGGCCGTCCTGCACGGACGCGAACACCTCGCGCACGTCCTCCCCGGTGATCGGCAGGAAGTCGTAGGGACCGGCCAACCCCACGACGCCGGCCAGCCGCGACCGGTCGAACCCGGCACGGGCCAGGAAGGCCGGGTCCACCGCCAGCATCGCCGCGTTGTAGGCCCCGGCCGAGTGCCCCACCAGGAACACGCGCCGGCCATCCGCCCCGAACTCCGCGGCATGGGCGGCGGCCCAGGCGACCGCGCGGGCGGTGTCGTCCAGGAAGGCGGGGAACTGCACTTCGGGATACAGGCGGTAATCCGGCACGGCGACCACGGCGCCCCGGGCGGCCAATGGCAGGGCGACGAAAGGATACATATCCTTGTCGCCGGTTCGCCAGTTGCCACCATGGACGAACACGACCAGTGGCGCTTGTCCCGTTGCACCCGGCGGGCGGTAGATGTCCATCGTATGCCGCGGTCCATCGGCGTAGGCGACATCGCGCGTGACCGCCACCCCGTTTGTGGGAACCGTCGCGTTCAGGATGCCGGTCGGGGAACACGCTGCAAGCAAGAGGGCAAGAAATGCAGGGAAAGCCGGGGCAAAACGCATGTAGCCCCAACCTTCGAACCCGATCCCAGTTGCAGGCAAGCGGGCCTGGTCACGCAAGCGGGCCGATGGCAGTCAGGCCTTGGTCACGTTCCAGAACAGCGGCGGCTGGGCTTTCAGGTGGCCGGACAGGTTGGACCGCCAGGCCGCCGATTGGCGGTATTGGCCCAGCGGCACGAACAGCGCGTCGGTGAACGCCTCCTGCTGGATCGCCGCGGCCAGGCGCAGGCGTTCGGTCGGGTCGGTGCTGTCGATCCAGCGGGCGCGCAGGTCCTCGATGGCCGGGTTGGTGGGCCAGCCGTACCAGGCCGCCGCGCCGTTGCCGTGCAGCGCCGGGGCAGACAGCGGGTCCACCCAGTCCAGCGCCGGGAACGACGTGCAGAACAGCGACCAGCCGCCCCGCGCCGGCGGCTCCTTGCTGGCCCGGCGCTGCACCACCGTGCCCCAGTCCATCGCCGCGTCGTCGATGGCGATGCCGACGCGCTTGCAGGTGGCGGCCACCACCTGGCTCATGGCGTCGTAGAACGGCTGGTCGGTCGGATGCAGCAGGGTCAATGCCTCGCCGCCATAGCCCGCGGCGGCCAGCATCGACCTGATGTCGGCGTCGCTGCGCTGACCGCCCAACCGGTCCATGCCGGCGTCGTTGGCGTAGGCGGTGCCGGGCAGGAAGCAGCCGATCGGGGCGTTGGCGCCGGCAGCGTCGTCGCCCATCACCGCCTGCATCACCTCACGCGGGTCGACGGCCGCAAGGATGGCCTGGCGCAGGCCGCGGTTGCTGGTCGGCAGGTGCAGGTGGTTGAAGCGCAGCACCGGATAGAGGCCATAGGGGTCCAGCTTGCCGACGACGACGTTGCGGTCGCCGCGCAGCACCGGCAGTAGGTCGGGGATCGGCATCTCCAGCCAATCGACCTCCCCGGCGCGCAACGCATTGACCGCCGTGCCGGCGTCCGGGATGGTCCGCCATTCCACCCGGTCCACCAGGGCGCGCTTGGCGCCGGCCAGGCTGCTGGGGGCGTCGTCCCGCGGGACGTATCCGTCGTGCCGGGCGAACACGGCGCGGCTGCCGGACACGTACTCGTCGGCCACGAAGCGGAACGGGCCGCTGCCGACCACCTCGGTGACCTGCTGGAACGGGTCGGTCTGCGCGATGCGCTCGGGCATTATCATCGCCGGGCTCGGCTGCGTCTTGGCCAGCGCAGTCAGCAGTGGCGGGAAGGGGCGGCTCAGGCGGAACACCAGGGTGCGGTCGTCCGGCGCCTCCAGCGCCTCCAGCCGCTGGGCGATGGTGCCGCCCAGGCTGTCCCGCCGCATCCAGCGCCGCAGCGAGGCCACGCAGTCGCGCGCCAGCACCGGCGTGCCGTCATGGAAGCGCAGGCCGTCGCGCAGCCGGATGGTCCAGCGCCGTCCATCGTCTTCGACCAGGTGGCCCTCGGCCATCTGCGGGCACGGCTGCAAGCGGTCGTCCGTGCCATACAGCGTGTCGAACACCATGTAGGCGTAGTTGCGGGTGACGGTTGCGGTGGTCCAGACCGGGTCCAGGCTGGTCAGGCCCGCCTGCGGGACGAACACCAGGGTGCGGGACGTGGCAGGTTGCGCCCAGCCCGGACAGGCCAGTGCGGTCCCGGCCGCCCCCATCAGCAGATCGCGCCGTCGCATGCGGGTTCCTCCCCCTCCCTGTCAATTCTTGTCAAGCACAAATGAACGGCACGTCCCATTCAGTCGATTACGTGTGATAAGAGATAAACCTACAACCGGCAGTAGAGCTGGGCTTTTTGGAAGCGGGTATGCGAAGCAGCAGTCAAGCAACGGCGACCCGGCTTGACCTTGGCGACCTCCTGACGGTGCGCCGCTCCGGCCTGTTCGCGTCAGAGTGGTTCCTCGACCACAATGGCGACATAGCCAAGGCTGGCATCGATCCCTCGACCCATTACTGCCGATACGGCTGGCGGGAGGGCCGCTTCCCCAACCCCTATTTCGATCCCGCCTGGTACTTGCGGCGGAACCGCGACGTGCGGGAGTCCGACCTGGAGCCCTTGCTGCACTACATCGAGCACGGGGAGGCCGAGGGGCGCCAGCCCATCGCCCACTTTGAGCCGGATTGGTACCGTGCCGAGTACAACGTCCCCGCGGGGCAGCTCTGCCTGCAGCACTTCCTGCTGAACCGCTTGCGCGGCGCTGTCAGCCCCATCCCGGAGTTCGACGCCGTCCGTTACCGCCGCCAGTCGCCGGACGTGGCCATCGCCGGAATGGACCCGTTCGAGCACTACCTGGTGCGCGGCGCCGACGAGGGACGGTCGCCGTCGGCCGGGTTCGATGCGGCGTTCTACCGGCAGCGCTACCTGCAGCACCGGCCGGACGCCAACCCGCTGCTGCACTACCGCCTGCACCGGCACGACCCCGGCGTCGTGCCGGTGCGGCCGGTGTGCGACACCGACATCCCGCGTGAGGTGCGGCGCAACACCGCGCCGGGTCCGCTGTTCGAGCCCGTCGAGCCGCTGCCACCTGGCACCCCTGCGCGGGCCATGGTGCTGGCATTCTATCTGCCGCAGTTCCACGCCATTCCCGAGAACGACACCTGGTGGGGCGACGGGTTCACCGAGTGGACAAACGTCGGCCGCGGCCTGCCGCGTTTTGCCGGGCATTATCAGCCGCGCATGCCACGCGACCTCGGCCACTACCGGCTGGACAACCCGGCGGCATACAGCGCGCAGGTGCGGATGGCGCGCGGGGCCGGGCTGCACGGCTTCGTGTTCTACTTCTACTGGTTCAACGGCCGGCGGCTGCTGAACGGCCCGCTGGACGCCATGCTGGCCGACCCGGGCGAGGGTTTTCCCTTTTGCCTGATGTGGGCCAACGAGAACTGGACCCGCCGCTGGGATGGTGCCGAGCAGGAAGTGCTGATCGCCCAGGACTACCGCGAGCAGGACGAGCCGGCGCTGGTGGCCGAGTTCGCCCGGCACTTCGCCGACCCGCGCTACATCCGCCTGCAGGGGCGCCCGGTGCTGATGGTGTACCGCGCCAGCCTGATCCCGCACGCCGCCGCCGCCGTCGCCCGCTGGCGCGAGGCGTTCCGCGCCCTGGGCGAGGACCCGCTGTTCATCATGGCGCAGAGCTTCGACGACTGTGACCCGCGCCCGTTCGGCATGGATGCCGCGGTCGAGTTCCCGCCGCACAAGCTGACGGCGGACCTGCCGAACGTGGCGGATTTGCACATGCTGGACCCGGCGGCGACGGCGCGGATCGTCTCGTATGATGACGTGGTCGCCCGGTCGGACACGGACCCGCCGGCCTACCCGCTGATCCGCACGGCCCTGCCAGGATGGGACAACGACGCCCGGCGGCAGGGCGCCGGCATGGTGCTGCACGGCTCCACTCCGGCGAAGTACGGAGCCTGGTTGGACCGGCTGATCGACGCAGCCATCCAGCAGCCGGTCACGGGCACGGCGATTGTCTGCGTCAACGCCTGGAACGAGTGGGCAGAGGGCGCCTATCTGGAGCCTGACATGCACTTCGGCAGCGCGTACCTGAACGCGACCGCCCGCGCCATCGCCGGCGCGGCGGCCAGGCCGGCGCGGGCGCGGCTGCTGCTGGTTGGGCATGACGCCTTCCCAGCCGGGGCGCAGATGCTGCTGCTCAGCCTGGGCCGGCACATGCGGCAGGTGATGGGCGTGGACATCGCATTCCTGCTGCTCGGGGATGGCGCGCTGCTGGACGAGTACCGGGCCGTGGCGCCCACGACGGTCGTGGCGGCGGCCGAGCTGCCGCACCAGGCACGGCTGCTGCATGCCCGGGGCTTCACCGCCGCGGTGGTGAACAGCGCGGCCTCTGCCCGGGCCTGCATCGAGCTGTCAGCCGCCGGGACCACCTGCACCCTGATGGTGCACGAGCTGCCGCGGCTGCTGCTGGAGCGCAACCTGGACGGCCCGGCCGGCGAGGCTGCCAAGGTCGCGCGGCATGTCGTCTTTGCCGCCCCGGTCATCCGCGACCGGTTCCACGAGCTGACCGCCATGCCGGCGGACCGGGCGGTGCTGCTGCCGCAGGGGCTGTACCGTCCGGTGGCGCAAGCCGCCACAGCCGCCCGTTCAGCGATGCGGGAGGAGCTTGGCGTGCCGCCTGGTGCGCTGCTGGCCATCGGCGTCGGCTATGCCGACCTGCGGAAGGGCTTCGACCTGTTCTTGCAGGTCTGGCGCATGGCCCATGCGGCGAACGCCGGCATCCATGCCGTTTGGATCGGCGACATCGACCCGTCCGTCGCGGCCTACCTGGCGGCGGAGATGGCGGCGGCTGCGGCGACCGGCACCTTCCACCACCTGCTGCGCCGGCCGGATGCGGCCGACTGGTTCGCCTGCGCCGACGTGCACCTCGGCATTATGTAGCAGCCGCCACCACGGGGTGCAGCCGCAAGGTGTGGTTGCTACATAGGCCCGGAGCCATGTGATGTCCCTGGCTCCCACGCACCATCTCGTCACATGGCGCGCAAGGCTCTTGTCCTGGCCAACATAGTGATTCACTATACGTTCTGGTCATAGGAGGGATTGACGTGTCAGGAAGGGGCAGTGTTGTGGAGATCGGGACAGAGCCGCCCCTGCCCCCGGCGGGAGCAACGTTCGCCCTTGTCATAGACTTTGAGAAAGGCACTCCAAACCCTCAGCGGGTGTTTCAAGCCGCTGAGGCTATGATTGTTGCGATGCAAGGGCTGGACCATACGCTTTGTGCTTCGGTTGATTCAACAATTCGCCCTGACATGATGCTTGAGGACATTGAGGCTGGATCAATTAAGGTTTGGTTAAGCAACCAACTCGCTCGCGTTGATGATGAAGGGTTGAAGACATTAGAATGGAAGCCAATCGTCGGGAAATATCTTGTTCGGGCAAAGTATGCTGTTATACGTTGGTCCAATAAGGAAGGGAAGGACGGCACTCTTAGCGGCTTGGCAAGAGAACTCAGGACTATCGCATCGGAAACTGATATAAAGTATCTGCCCGACTATGCTCCGCCGTCTGTTGCAGAGATAGCTGACGGCGTTAAAAAGATAGATAAAGCAAAGAGTTATCTCCTGCCTGGCGACAAGATTAAGCTAAACTCTGATGCAGAGGGAGAAGTCTCCTTCAATCTGGCCGTCAGGTGGACAGATGAAGAACTATCGAACTTGGCAGTCAAGGAAACTACTACTTTTGAGAAGATGCCCGTAATCCTTATTGTGAAACGTCCTGACTACCTGGGCAACTCCAAGTGGGATTTTCGCCTTGGAAAGAGTGCGATATCTGCTAAAATCGAGGATTTGCGGTGGCTTGCGCGCTTCCGTGCAAGAGAGATTGACATAAGGCCGGGCGACGCTTTGAGGTGTCTTGCCAAAATCGAACACAGATACGGATTTGATAACGAGCTGATTATAGAAGAATACACAGTTACAGAAGTGCAATCGGTTCTTGAAAACCAGTTGAAACAAACGGGAATGGACTTATAGCATTCATAGCTGGTCCAATCGGAACCCGTCAGCCTCAAGCGCTGCCAGTGTGGCCAGCATGAATGTAGCGGCGAATGTGCCGCGTGCCAGCTTGCTGGTGATCGACGCCTCCGTCTCCTGCAACCCGTGGTCGGCCAGCCGCCGGGCCAGCTCCGCATAGGTCACGCCCGCCCGCTTCATCTCTGCCTTGAGGAACCGAGCCGCCTTGCCGGCAAGCTCCTTCTCCGTTGCCGCGATGCCCATGGCTGTCTCTCCCACAAGATTCCTGCCACATATGACAGATACCTGTTGACCATGACAGCTTATCCTGTCACATTCGCTAGGTTACTAGCGGATGCGACATATGGCCAGCCACTTCCTCCTCTCTGCCAAGGCCCGTAGCCTCTCACTGGCCAAGGTGCTGCGCCTGTCTGATGCCGGCGCAGAAGCCATGTTCGCCGGCATCCGCTGGGCGGACACCGCCGGCAAGCCCGTGTGCCCCCACTGCGGCTGCACCATCGTCTATGAGACCCGCCGCCCGTCCGGTGCGCTGCGCTACCGCTGCAAGGCGTGCCGCAAGGACTTCAGCCTCACGTCGGGCACGCTGTTCGCCTTCCACAAGCTGCCCTTGCGGACCTACCTCGCTGCCGTCGTGATCTTCTGCAACGAAGTCAAGGGCAAGTCGGCCCTGGCCCTCTCGCGCGACCTGAACGTGCAGTACAAGACCGCTTGGGTGCTGTCCCACAAGCTGCGCGAGGCGATGGCCACCGAGGTCAAGGGCTACAGACTCGGCGGCGCTGGCAAGGTCGTGGAAGTGGATGGGGCCTACTTCGGCGGCTACGTGAAGCCCGCCAATCACAAGGAGAACCGCCGGGATCGCCGGTTGGCCCGGAACCAGAACGGCAAGCGCCAGTGCGTCGTCGTGATCCGGGAGCGGGACGGCATGGTGATGCCAGCCGCCTTCCCGACCGAAGGGTCAGCCCTGGCCTACATCCGCAACCACGTCGCGGCCGGAACCGAGGTCCATGCCGATGACGCGAATAGCTGGAACGACCTGCATGGCCACTACGCCGTGAAGCGCATCAACCACCAGCTTGCCTACAGCATGGACGGCGCCTGCACCAACGGGGCAGAGAGCTTCTTCTCCCGCCTGCGCCGCGCGGAGCAAGGCCATCACCACCACATCGCAGGCATCTACCTGGCCCGCTACGCCCAGGAGAGCGCGTGGCGCGAGGGCCACCGCCGGGACGACAACGGCTTGCAGGTTCGCGGCGTGGTCGGACTGGCGTTGAAGGCGCGGCCCAGCGTGGACTTCTGCGGGTATTGGCAGCGGAGCGTTTGACAAACCAGACAGAACGTGGACGTGAAATGTCAAGATTGACCCGCGCAACCCGACAGCGTATGGGGGTCGTCATGGCAAACCTAAGAACCCGTGCGCGGTTAAAGGTTGGCGGACACCGACTGACCCACCTTGCGTCGATGATTGGTGGCTTACTCGCTTTTGTTGGTCCAGTGCGACCATATCCGGTTGTCAGCGCACAAGAGATTGCCGAGGCAAGCTGGACGAGCGTTGGACGATCCCTAAACCGAGCGATGGCAACCGTTGACAAAGAACGTAGAACAACAAAGCCAACCTCCAGCGCAAGTACAAGATACTAGCTCCACCGGCCAGCCACAGTTACCTGGGCTGCATCTTGGTGGAATACAGTTACAAGTCCAGAGCGCATTGCACTCTGGTCCCCTTCCACCACCTGCGGTGTTGGCTGGATATGGTAATATAGACCCATCCTTTCCTAATCGCATAGTAAGAATGGCGGAAGAAAACGCGCTGACTGAACGCAAGACCTCTGAGCGCGCGTAGACGTTTGCTCTTACCGAAAGACTTTTCGCGCGGATGCTTGGACTGGTATTTGCGGGTGGCGCGATTGGTGCGTCCGTCTTCTTGGCCACCATCGGACATGATACCGTTGCTAGTGTTATAGCTGGAACAACGGTGGTTGCTGTGACAGCCGCTATCATCAGCGGAAAGACACCCTAGACCTGCTGCTCTAGCTTCCACCGCACCGCCCGCCCGACCCCACCGCCAGTCACAAGCCGCCCGCGCTGCCGCATCCCCCGCAGACTAGCCCCAACCCGATCCCGCATCGTCTGGCACAAATCGCGATCCGCGAGGTTCAACCCGCGCGCCTGCATGATCTTCACCGTGATTTCCCGATGCGACAACCCGCCGTCAGCCTCCCGCAGCAACGCCAGCACGAGCCGGGATGTGTCGCCCCGGTGCGCCTGATGTCGGCGCGGGATCGGGCGCACCTTCACCACCTCAAGGTCTATGTCGGGCCGGAACAGCCGCAGCGTGGCGTCCAGGGCGTCTATGTCGAGTATGAGCTGCTTGACCCTGGACTGCGCCGCATCCAGGTCGGCGGCGACCTCCTGGCGCTTGCGGATCAGGCCGGATAGAACGGGATTGCTTGTGTCCATGGCGGGATTTTACCGCCGGAGCCGGGCTGCTTCTACTTAGCTGTGGTGGCGCTTGCTACATAATACCGGTGCACCTGCTGACCTCCCGGGAGGACCCGTTCCCGAGCGTGGTGCTGGAGGCCATGTCCGCCGGCATCCCGACCGTCGCGTTCGAGGGGGCGGGCGGCGCGCCGGGGCTGCTGCATGAGCATGGCGCGGGCGTTGCCGTCCCGCTGGGGGACGCCGCGGCCATGGCGCACCGGCTGCGCGTGCTGGGCGGGCGGTCCATGCCGGAAGACCGGGCGCGGCTGGCGGAGCAGACCCGGCGGCACTTCGATTTCGGCGCCTATGCCGCCCAGGTGCTGCGGCTGGCGATGCCGGAGGCGCCAAGCGTCTCGGTCGTGGTGCCCAACTACAACTATGCGCGCTACCTGCCGGGCCGGATCGCCTCCATCATGGCGCAGACCTGCCCGGTGCTGGAGGTGATCGTGCTGGATGACGCCTCCACCGACAGCAGCGCCGCGGTGGTCGAGCAGGCGGCGCTGGCGGCGGACCGGCGGGTGCGGTGGGTGCCGAACAGCGAGAACTCCGGCTCGGTGTTCCGGCAGTGGCGCCGGGCGGCGGAGCTGGCGCAGGGCGAGTGGCTGTGGATCGCCGAGGCCGACGACATGGCCGAACCTGGCTTCCTCGCTGCCCTGGGCAAGGCGCTGCAGGGCGCGCCGGACGCCGTGATGGCCTTCACCGACAGCCGGGCGATCGACGCAGCCGGGACGGCGATGTGGCCCGACCACCTGGCCTACTATGCCAAGTCCGGCGCCCCGGCGCTGGCGCGGGACGCAATCCTGCCAGCGGCCGAGGTGCTGCGGACCTGCCTGTCGCAGCGCAACCTGATCCTGAACGCCAGCGCCGTGCTGTGGCGCCGCACCGCGCTGTTGCAGGCGTTGCTGCGCTGCGGCGACGAGCTGGACGGCTACACCATGGCGGGCGACTGGCGCCTGTATGCCGAGCTGCTGAGCGGCGGCGGCACCGTCGCCTACGTCGCCCAGCCGCTCAACATCCATCGCCGCCATGCCGCCAGCGTGACGCATAGCCTGCCGCACGCGCGCCACCTGGCCGAGGTGTCGAGGATGCAGCGGCACATGCGAGGGCTGCTGGGGTCCGACCGGGCGCTGCTGGCCGGGCAGCGCCGGGCGTTGCGGGAAACCCGGGCCTCGTTGCAGGCGTCGGTGCGCGCCGCTACCTGACAGGCGGCGCGTACATCAGCCCACCCTTGGTCCATAGCGCGTTCGGCCCGCGCGCCAGGCCGATGGGTCCGAAGTGCCGGTCGTAGATCTCGCCGTAGTTGCCGACCGCCTTGATGGCGAAGTAGGCCCAGCGGTTGTCCAGCCCCATCATCTTCCCCGCATCGCCGGACACGCCCAGCAGGCGCTGCACCGCCGGGACCGGCGAGAGCAGCATCTCATCCACGTTGGCCCGGGTAATGCCCAGCTCCTCCGCGTTGATCAGCGCGAAGTGGCACCACTTCACGATGTCGAGCCACTGCTCGTCACCCTTGCGGACGGCGGGGCCGAGCGGTTCCTTGCTGATGCGGACGGCCAGCACGAAGTGGTCGTCCGGTGCCTGCAGGGCGGTCCGGGTGGCGGCCAACTGGCTGGCGTCGGTGCTGTAGGCGTCGCAGCGCCCGGCATCGTAGGCGGCATAGCCGTCCACGTTGCGCTCAAACACCACCGGCCGGACGTTGGCGCCAGTGGTGCGGGACCAGTCGGCCAGGTTCAGCTCGCTGGTGCTGCCCTGCGTGGTGCAGACTGCGGCGCCCTTCAGGTCGGCGTCGGTTTTCACGCCGCTGGACTTGCGGACGAGGAAGCTCTGGCCGTCGTAGAAGTTGATGCCGGCAAACTCCAGCCCGTTGGCAGCCTCGCGCGTCTGGGTCCACGTCAGGGTTTCCAGCACCACATCGACTTGGCCGGTCTGCAATGCCGTCAGGCGCTGCGGAGAGGACAGGGCATTGAACCGCACCTTCGGTTCGCCCAGAACCGCGGCGGCAATGGCCCGGCACTCATCGGCGTCGAGACCCTGGAACACGCCGGTCTTGTCGAAGATGCCGAAGCCCGGCGTGCCCAGGCTGGCGCTGCACTCCAGCATGCCACGGGCGCGCACCTGCGCCAGGGTAGGGCCGGGCGGCACCTGGGCAAGGGCTGGGGCGGCAGCAAGCAGCAACAGCATGGTCAGCGCGTGCACGAGATTTCTCCGGTTGCCGGCGAAACGTCCTGCAAGCGCCATGCCGCCTTCCTGCCCCCTCTCCCTCCGCGAGAGGGAGCAGGCAGCGTCCCCATGCTATATGCGATCGCCCTGACTCACTCCGGCCCTGTCCCGGAGGAAGTTCCCAACCCTTCCGTCGTGCGGGAGTGGCCGCGGAACTCGGCCACGGCCTCGCCGGCAGCCGTCACCTGCATGTCGTAGATGCCGTTACGCCCGGCACGGTGACGTTTGGCCGCTTCCGCAGCCAGACCGTCGCCTAATCGCACCGGACGCAAGAAGGTCACGGCGCAGTGGCTGGCCACCGACGCCATGCCGTCCGTGTTGCAGGCGAAGGCAAAGGCGCTATCGGCCAGCGCGAAGATGAAGCCGCCATGACAGGCGCCGTGGCCGTTCAGCATCGCCTCGGTCACCGGCATCGACAGCCGCGCCATGCCGGGACGGACCTACTCCAGCGTAATTCCCAAGCTCTGGCCGGCTGTATCGCCGGCCCACATCGCGTCGGCGCAGGCCTGCGCGAGGGCCTGGCCTTGCGTGAGAGCCTGGTCGGTCACGTCCGCAGGGGCTTGTGCGCCGGATCGGCGAGGGCCTCGCCCAAGCGGCGGCTCAGGAAGATGGTCACGGCGACCTCGTCCGGGGTCAGCCCAGCCTTGTCCTCCAGCGCTGCGTCGGCGCGGGCCTTCAGGCACTCGATCAAGCTGCCGTCCAGGTAGCCCTCGAACACCGCCGGATGGATGTAGCATTTGCGGCAGATGGCTGGGGTGTTGCCCAGGTTCTTGGCAACGTGCTCGACCACCTCGACCAGGTGCTTCTTGGCCTTGGCGGGCGTGTCGAAGGCCTCCCGGTCGCGCAGGGCGAGCGCGGCCAGGTTGGTCGCGGCCCACGTGCGGAAGTCTTTAGCGGTGATCTCCTCACCGCTGATCTCGTGCAGGTAGCCGTTCACGTCGTCCGAGGTGACGTGGTGCGGATGGCCATCGTGATCCAGGAACTGGAACAGGTCCTGCCCCGGCAGGTCCCGGCACCGCTCGACCACACGGGCCAGCCGGCGGTCAGCCAGGTCGATGTGATGCTGCACGCCATGCTTGCCGCGGAAGTCGAAGGTGACATGGGTGCCCTGGACCTGCACATGCTGCTCGCGGAGCGTCGTCAGGCCGAAGCTCTGGTTGGTCTTGGCGTATTCCTCGTTGCCGACGCGCATCATCGTGCGTTCCAGCAGGGCGACGATGGCGGCCAGCACCTTGCGCTTGGGCAGGCCGGGCAGCGCCAGGTCGTGCTTCCCCTGTGCCCGGATCGTGGGCAGCACACGGCCGAACGTGAGCATCTTGCCGTACTTCGACTCGTCCCGGACCTCCCGCCAGCGGGCATGGTAGCGGTACTGCTTGCGGCCCCGCGCATCGCGGCCCACGGCTTGCAGGTGGCCGCGGGGGTCCCGGCAAATCCATACGTCGGTGTAGGCGGGCGGGATCGCCAGCTTGCGGATGCGGTCCAGCGCCTGCGGTTCGGTGATCTCGGCGCCCGAGGGGTCGCGGAACACCCAGGAGTCGCCGTCGCGCTCCCGGGTGATGCCGGGACGCCGGTCGCTGACGTAGTGCAGCTTGGCTGCGCGCGCCGCGGCCTTGGGATCGTGCAGGTCAGGGGTGTGCGGGTTGAGGTCGTGCGTGGCGTCGAGCGAATGGGGCATCAATGCGTCCGGCTACGCCCGGCGGAGAGTCCGGGCGGCAGCAGCAACACAGGAAAGGGGGCATGGGTTTCATCGTTGCCATGCCGTGACAGCCGCCGCGGGTCACTTCGCAGCACCATGATGAGGCATTTGCACAATGAGACAAGCGAACCATTATCCTGTTAATGGCGTTACACGGCCGATAGAGAGGAAGATCAATGCGACTCAGTGGTGCAGTGTCTGGTTCCGTACATGAGAACACCGGGTCCGCCCGGGTTGATTTGATCTGCTTCTCCCATCTGCGTTGGGATTTTGTCTTCCAGCGTCCCCAGCATTTGTTGAGTCGTGCTGCCAGGACTATGCGTGTGCTGCTCTGGGAAGAGCCTATGCCCACCAGCGCCGCGCAACCCAGCGTGGACCGGCGCTTGTCCAGCGAAGGCGTCATCGTTCTACAGCCTCGCATTCCAGAGAACCAAGACTGGATTGCCGCTCAGCGTACGCTGCTGGACCAGATACTGCGGGAGTTCGCAGTCAACAGCCCCGTGCTATGGTTCTACACGCCGCATGCCCTGGCGTTCGCCGGCCACCTGCAGGGCAACCCGACCGTTTACGACTGCATGGACGAGTTGTCCGCCTTCGCCGGTGCCGACCCGGCCCTGCCCGGGTGGGAGCGCAACCTGATGGCCCGCGCTGCCCTGGTGTTCACCGGCGGACGTAGCCTGTATGAGGTCAAGAGCCGGCAGCACGACAACGTCCACGCCTTCCCGAGCGGCGTGGAGACCGCCCATTTCCAGCCCGCCCGCGGCGGCTTGCCCGACCCGCGGGACCAGAAGGCGATCCCGCACCCGCGCATGGGTTTCTACGGCGTGCTGGACGAGCGGTTGGACCGAAATTTGCTGGCCCGCGTGGCCGACCTGCGGCCGGACACGCACTTCGTGCTGGTCGGCCCGCTGGCCAAGCTCGACCTGGAGGAACTGCCGCAGCGGCCGAACCTGCACTACCTCGGCGCCAAGGACTACTCGGAGCTGCCGGCCTACGTCGCCAACTGGGACGTAGCGCTGATGCCATTTGCCATCAATGAGGCGACGCGGTTCATCAGCCCGACCAAGACGCCGGAGTATCTCGCCGCCGGCCGGCCCGTGGTGTCCACCCCCATCGTGGACGTGGTGCGGCAGTATGGCGCGATGCCGGCGGTGCAGATCGCCGGGACCGCCGAGGCCTTCGCGGAGGCGACGGATGCGGCGCTGGCGTTGGCGCGCGGCCCCCAGGATTGGCTTGCGGAGGCCGACGCGATGCTGGCCGGGATGTCATGGGACGCGATCTGGTCCGCGATGTCCGGACTCATCCTCGACAAGCGGCAGGCGCCGCCGCGCAAGGCCGCGCAGCCCTCGCAGGGGGCGCAGTACGACGTGCTGATCGTCGGTGCCGGGTTCGCCGGGTCGGTCCTGGCGGAGCGGCTGGCGGCAGGGTCAGGCAAGCGCGTGCTGCTAATCGACCGGCGCCCACATATCGGCGGCAACGCCTATGACCAGCACGACGCGGCCGGGGTGCTGATCCACCCCTATGGCCCGCACATCTTCCACACCAACTCGCAGGCGATCCTCGACTACCTGTCCCGCTTCACCGAATGGCGGTCCTACGAGCACCGCGTGCTGGCGCAGGTGCGCGGCATGGAGTTGCCGATGCCAATTAACCGGCAGACAGTCAACCGCTTCTTCGGCGTGAACTTGACGCAGGATGAGGTCGAGGCCTTCCTGGAGGATAAGGCCGAGCACCCCGGCACGATCCGCACCTCCGCCGATGTGGTGCTGAGCAAGGTGGGACGCGAGCTGTATGAGGCGTTCTTCCAGGGCTATACCCGCAAGCAGTGGGGCCTGGACCCGAGCGAGCTGGACAAGTCCGTCACCTCCCGCGTGCCGACCCGCACCAGCGACGACGACCGCTACTTCACCGACCAGCACCAGCAGATGCCGCTGCACGGCTACACCCGCATGTTCGAGCGGATGCTGGACCATCCCGGCATCCACCTGGCCCTGGGCACCGACTACAAGGACGTCGATCCCGCGTGCTACGACCAGTTGATCTTCACCGGGCCAATCGACGAGTTCTTCGGCCACCGCTACGGCAAGCTGCCCTACCGCTCCCTGCAGTTCCGGCATGAGACGCATGACCGGCCGCAGTTCCAGGACGTGGGCGTGGTCAACTACCCCGCCGAGGCCGTGCCGTTCACCAGGATCACCGAGTTCAAGTATCTCACGGGCCAGGAGCACCCGCAGACCAGCGTCTGCTACGAGTACCCATCCGCCGAGGGGGACCCCTACTACCCCGTGCCACGGCCGGAGAACGCCGCCCTGTACCAGCGTTACCAGACCCTGGCCGACGCCACCCCCAACGTGACCTTCGTCGGCCGGCTGGCGACCTACAAGTACTACAACATGGACCAGGTCGTCGGCCAGGCGCTCGCCACCTACCAGCGCCTGGCTGCCAAGGAGCGGGTGCTGGACCAGGACACGGCAGCCCAGGTGCCGGCAGCCGCGGAGTAGGAGGCGGGCCATGACGGCGACCCGTGGGCGGCCCCTGTTCCAAAGCTTCCTGCAGGGTGGGTTCGAGGCATCGTCCCACCGGCGCCGGGACGGTCGCCAGTTGGACGTCCTCGCCGCGACCCGCCATGACTTGGCGGCCGAGCAGGACTACCGGCTGCTTCGCCAGGCCGGCCTGCATACGGTGCGCGACGGCCTGCGCTGGCACCTAATCGAGACGAGCCCTGGGCGTTACGACTGGTCCAGCTTCCTGCCGATGCTGCGTGCGGCGCGGCAGGCCGGCATCCAGGTCATCTGGGACCTGTGCCATTACGGCCTGCCGCACGACCTCGACATCTGGTCGCCGGCCTTCGTGGATCGCTTCGCCGCCTTCGCCGGGGCGGCGGCGCGGGTGGTGCGCGAGGAAGGGGGCGAGGGCCCGATCTGGTGTCCGATGAACGAGATGTCGTTCTGGTCCTGGGCCGGCGGAGACAAGGGCGACATGCACCCCTTCGGCGAAACCCGCGGCTACGCCCTGAAGCAGCAGTTGGTCCGCGCCGCCATCGCTGGCATCGAGGCCGTGCGCGCCGTGGACCCCCAGGCGCGCTTCATGCAAGCGGAGCCGCTGATCTACATCACCGCCCATCCCGACCGGCCGCACGACCGCGAGCGCGCCGAGCTTTACCGCCGGGCGCAGTACCAGGCTTGGGACATGATGGCCGGCCTCGTGGACCCGGCGCTGGGCGGACGGCCGGACTACCTCGACATCGTCGGCGTCAACTTCTACTTCAACAACGAGTGGGTGCATGAGGTGGAGGCGATGGGCATGGGCCACCGCCTGTTCCGTCCCCTGCACGGGATGTTGGCCGAGGTCCACGCCCGCTATGACCGTCCGCTTATGATCTCCGAGACTGGGGCGGAAGGGGACAACGGTCCCGGCTGGCTGCGCTATGTCGGCGGCGAGGTGCGGACCGCGATGCGGCGCGGCATTCCGGTCGAGGGGCTGTGCATTTACCCGGTCATGGACTACCCGGGCTGGCAGGACGACCGCCACTGCCCCGCCGGGCTGATCCGGCTGGATGACGCCTACCGCATTCGTACCATCGATCCCGAGCTGGCGTTGGCGCTGGACGAGCAGGCAACCCTCCTGCAGGCGCTTCTCGAAGCTGCACCCAGGATGGATGTTGCCGCGGAATAGCGGAGGCAATTATGCAGGCGGCAGTGCGCGGAACCGGGATTTACTTCGACGTGGAGGGTGCCGGGCTGGTGCCGGTTGGGCCGGCGATGCGGGAAAGGCCAGCCGCCCTGGTCATCCACGGCGGCCCCGGAGGCGACCATTCCGGGTTCAAGCCCGCCTTCTCGCCGCTCACCAGCCGGATGCAGCTCGTCTATTTCGATCATCGCGGCCAGGGGCGGTCAGCCCGCGGCGACCCGGCGCTTTACACCTTGGACGAGAACGTCGAGGACATGGAGGCCTTGCGCCGGCATCTCGGGCTGGGGCGGGTGGTCAGCCTGGGGACCAGCTACGGCGGCATGGTCGCCATGGCGCATGCGATCCGGTATCCGGAGGCGGTGTCGCACCTGGTCCTGATGGTCACGGCCGCGCATGGCGGCTTCATCCCGCGCGCCCGGCAGATCGTGGCGGAGCGCGGCACGCCGGAGCAGCAGCAAGCTTGCGAGATGCTGTGGGCGGGCGGCTTCCGGACGGCGGAGCAGGTGCAGCACTACTACGCCGTCATGGGTCCGCTCTATGCGCGCCGGTATGATGCGGCGTCCGCAGCGGCGGTACGCGGCCGAGCCGAGCCGTCCCCCGAGCCGCTGAACCGCGCCTTCGGGCCGGACGGCTTCCTGCGGTCATTCGACCTGCGTGCAGACCTACCGCGGATCACGGCGCCGACGCTGGTCCTGGCCGGGCGGCACGACTGGATTTGCCCGCCGGAGTTCAGCGAGGAAATCCATCGGTTGATCCCAGGGTCATGCCTGCGCGTGTTCGAGGACAGCAGCCACTCCCTCCGCATCGACGAGCCGGATGCGTTGCTGGACGCCATCGGCGGCTTTGTCCACCGGCGGGATTAGGGTCCACGAGCGGGATCAGGCTTCCAGCAAGGCCCATGGCGGGACGCGCGTCATCGTTGCGACCCAGCGCAGCGCACCGGGCCAGAACCGCGCCGCCTGCACCGAAAAGCCTGGCGCCAGGCGGCCTGCCCGCAACAGGTGCGAGGCCCGGGCGATCTGGCCCGACAAGTCACGGCGCATGGCCCGGTGATACGCGGCAGGGTTGGCGCCGTCATGGGCCCGCACGGCTGCAAAGGCGGTGTGCAAGGCGATCGAGACGCCATCGCCGCTGAAGGACGGGATCACCGCGACTTGGTCGCCCAGGCGGAACAGTCTTGGCAGGTCGGCCGCCGCCGGCTGGTGAACATAGCCGTAGGGCACCCGGAATATGGTCAATGGCCGGTCCAGCAACGGCGACGCGCCGGCGAGCCGCTGCCGAAGATGCGGCGCTGCCTGCTCCAAGTGCTCCTGCAAGCCGGGCCAGTCCGCGCCTGCTGCGGTGAAGCGGTCGCGGCGGATCAGCAGGCACAGGTTGGCAACGCCGCCCTCGATGAGCTGCAGTCCGGCATAGCCGCCGCGGAACAGCAGCAGCTCGACATGACCGGCCAGCGTCGCGGCCTGGTCAGGGTGCAGCCGAAAATACATCTTCAGCCCGACAAGGTCCTCCGGCGGCTGGGCCGGGGTCCGGCGGACGCCGCGCAGGTCATGCTTGCCGGTGGCGAGGAACACGGCGGCGCCGGGCAGCTTGCCCTGCCCGGCGACGTCCAGGCCCTCTGGCAGGACAGCGCGGACCGCATGGCCCCGCAGCACCTGCGCCCCGGCACGCGCCGCAGCCGCCAGCAGCGCCGCGTCCAGGGCACGCCGGGACAGGCCGTAGCCGCGGAAGGGCAGGGGCGCACCGGCTACCCTGTCGCCGTGCACCAGCCGCACCCTGTCGATCGGCGCTGCCCCGAGCGCGGCCAGGTCGATGCCGAGCCGCGCCAAGTAGCCCTGCGCCTCGTGACTGATGAACTCGCCGCAGATCTTATCGTGGGCCGCCGCCTCCCGCTCGATCAGCAACGCCTCGGGGCCAAGCAGGCAGGCCACGGCAGCACCTGCGACGCCGCCGCCCGCAATCAGCCTCATACCTGGCCCATTACTCGCCAGAGTCACCTGATGCGGCTGACGCAAAGCCGGAACGGCAGGCGCCAGCGCACCTCGGCCACGCCATCCAGCCCGGCCCGGCGCAGCAGCCCCTGCCAGTCCCGCCGCTGGAAGCTGCGCTCCACGCTGATGGCCCCGTCATGCCGCACGGTCGGGTGCCAGCCCGCCGCTGCCGACAACGCCCGGAAGCCGTGATAGGCCAGCGGGTGCCGTTGCAGGTCGTTGATGAACCAACCGCGGGCGGCGCTGCGCTCCATCCATCCTAGGAACTCGACCACTTGGTCATCCGTCAGGTGATGGGTGAACAGCGAGCTGATCACCACGTCCTGCCCGCCGGCCGGTTCGTCGAACAGGTCGCCGGTCCGGTAGTCGATGTCCATGCCCGCCGGGGTCGCCGCCCGGGCCGCCGTGGCGCTCCAGGGGTTGAGATCGACGCCAGCCAGGTCAAGCGGCACGCCGACGCGGGCGCCCCAGCGGGACAGGCGGCGCAGCATGTCGCCCTCGCCATAGCCGATGTCCAGCACGCGCAGCCGCGTTCCCTTCGGCACCCGGCGTGCGACGCGGCGCATGAAGGCGACGGTGGGCAGGCGGGCGAGAAGGACGGTGTTGACCACCGCCAGGTCGGCCAGCACGGCGGCGAACTCGTCCGTGCTGATCGGCTCGGTGTCGATCCACTCCAGTTGCGGGCTGCGGCGGGTCAGGTCCACCACGGGCTAGACTCTGGTGAAGCGGAAGGTCTCCGCGGCCAGGCCAGGGCCGAAGGCGATGGCCATGCCGCGGCCCACGGCGTCGCCGGCCAGGATGCGCGCCAGCACGAACATCAGCGTGGCCGAACTCATGTTGCCGACGTCCCGTAGCACGCCGCGCGAGTAGCCCAGCGCGTCAGCGGCCAGGCGCAGGCCCTGCTCCACCCCATCCAGCACCGTGCGCCCGCCGGCATGAACGGCCCACAACGGGATGTCGCGCGGGTCCTCTCCCCGCAGCAGCCCGTCGGCATCGTTGCGGTCGGCCTCGGCCCGCAGCGCCGTGGCGATCCGGGCGGGGACCTTGCCGGACAGGTGCATGTCGAAGCCCTGGTCGCCGATCCGCCAGGTGATCAGGTCCTGCGTGTCCGGCAGCACGGTGGAGCGGAAGTCGTGCAGCGCCAGGCCGTGCGGCTCGGCGGTGACCAGCGCGGCGGTCGCGCCATCGCCGAACAGCAGGAAGGTCAGCACCGTCTCCAGGTCCGACGTCTCCTGCATGTGCAGGGAGCACAGCTCGACGTTGACCACCAGCACGCGGGCGTCCGGGTCGGACCGGATGATGTGCCGCGCGGCCCGCAGCGCCGGCACCCCGGCATAGCAGCCCATAAAGCCGATCATCGTCCGTTCCAGCGCGCCGCCCAGGCCCAGGCGGTCGGCGATCACCTGGTCCAGCCCGGGGGCGATGAAGCCGGTGCAGCTCACGGCGATCAGGTGGGTAATGCCGTCCGTGGAGATGCCGGAGTTGGCGATAGCGGCCAGCGCCAGATCGACGGCATTGTCAGCATACAGCTTCATGCGCGCCCCGGTGCTGGGAAACTCCCCGCGGCGGAAGAAGCCGGTGGTGTCCACGTCGATGGCGCCGGGTTCGCTAGGCTGGAAGTACGACCAGCGGTGGTCGATGGCGGCCCGCTCCACCAGGCGGTCGAACACCTGGCGCGACTTGTGGTCGGCCAGCATGTCGCGGCCCAGGGTGACGAATGCATCATGCACGTCGTGCGGCGGGTTGGCGGTGCCGATACGGTTGACATAGGCGGTGGCGGTCATGCGGCAGCCTTGAACGCCAGCACGGCATTGAGGCCGCCGAAGGCGAAGGAGTTGCTGAGGGCCGCCTGGATGGGCAGGACGCGCGCGGTGTTCGGGATCATGTCCAAGTCGCACTCCGGGTCGGCTTCGCGGAAGTTCGCGGTCGGCGGCAGCACACCGTCGCGCAGGGCCATGACGGTCGCCACGGCCTCCAGCGCGCCGCCGGCGGACAGGCAGTGGCCGATCATGCTTTTGTTCGAGCTGGCCGGGGGCGGGCGGGTGAACACCTGGTGCAGCGCCACGCTCTCGGTCCGGTCGTTCAGCCGGGTGCCGGTGCCGTGCGCGTTGACCCAGCCGATCTCGGACGGGTCCAGGCCGCCGTCGTCCAGCGCCGCGCGCATCGCCGCCGCCGCCCCGGCCGCATCGGGCGCGGTCAGGTCGGCGCCGTCCGCGCTCATGCCGCTGCCGGCCAGCTCCGCCAGGATGGCCGCGC